>Ga0114974_10000808_pt1 | contig 25446 bp, 24 predicted proteins | sample S_130206_EF_Meta_FD_87318 | JGI IMG/M metagenome (GOLD analysis project Ga0114974, IMG submission 87318) | Freshwater microbial communities from Lake Simoncouche, Canada to study carbon cycling - S_130206_EF_MetaG | ecosystem: Environmental > Aquatic > Freshwater > Lake | place: Lake... | reverse complement strand
GTAGGGATTGATGTTCAGCTTCTTCTCAAACTCCTCCTCGTAGAACTGGTGCACGGCCATTTTCATAACGGAGTCGCCGAATCCGCTGTTGTAGAGGCTGGCCTCCACTTTACGAAGCTGCTTTAGTTTTTCCATAACAACATCATTATTCTGAAGTGATAAATCGTTATGATATTTTCGCTTCGCGTCGTTAATCGCCTGTGCAACATCTGAACAGATCTTCATGCGGAGCTCAATACCCTGATTGAGCTTCTTCCACATATTCAGGCCGTCGTCATACTTATACCACTCCGTGGCCCGCGGATTCACGGAGGCGATGTAGTTCGAGCCATACATCTTCTTCATGAGCTTGGCGATGTGGTGATGCGTCGGCTCAACCTCCTGGCGAATAAACTCGCCAAGATAATCCGACTGGATCTGCTTGTAGGCCTCCGGATTGTCCTCGCGCGCCCACTTGCGGAGTGAGCGCTCCGTCAGTCGCGGCCCGTCCCCGTCCTTGCGCCAGCCGTGAAACCAGTCCCGCTTCAGCTGAGCCACGTTGTTACCCGAGGACTTCTGAGACCGCCCGCTGAAGTCCATCCAGAGCTGGAAGTTGTCCTCGCTCGGATCGATGTTGTGTAGGCACCAGCCCACCCGGATCCAGGTCTCATACTTCGTCGCCCTCTCGTCATTGAGGCACTCCATGACGAGTCGGCGAATAACCATGCGATCCTCGTCGCCCATATTTGTCGGATAGAGTGCCTGGAAGGCTTCAATGATGGCATTCTGCTCCGCCACGACCTCTGGCGTCAGTTCGATGGCCTCGGCCGGCTTACTATCCCAGCCCAGCATCTCGGCATAGAGACCAGCGGCCTCCTCCCTAACTTCATTCACGTCAGGCTGCACCTTGAAGCGGACGGAGAGCATCGACATCAGCTGGAGAGGCGTGTAGGGGATCGGGTTCACGCTCCACTCCTTGTCCTCTGGGATGTAGCGGAGTACCTTATGGATCTCGTAGCGGGGAATGGTCGGCTTCGACTCGCCGTAGAAGATCCAGCCCTGCTTTCGGACCATGGACTCGTCGTAGATGTCGTCCGGCGTGTTTATGAAGTCCGTGCCGGCAAAGCAGCTGTTCACGATGTCCTGAGATAAAGCCCAGTTACGAATGACCTTCTGTTTCTCATTGCTGAGGGCAATATCCGGGCACATGATGTGGATCCCGTCCTTATGGACCTGGCCGGACCGGTAGGGGGCCGGGCGAAGCGTGACGAAGAAGTTCAGCTCCTCGTAGGCCTCGATGCCGAAGAAGGTCTCCAGGCCCTCGACCAACTTCTTACAGAAGGCCGAGATCTGCTCCAGCGTGAACGTGCGTTCGAGGCTCTTTTCGGCCGAGTATTTGAAGTCGAGGTCGATGAGGAAGGGCTTCGGCTCCCCCTTTCGCGGCTGCTCGACAAAGGCGCGCGGGGCGTTCTTTTTGACGAAGAGGTAGTCGTGGAGGAGTCGGTAGAACTCCGGATAATCCTCGTCGGATACGAACCACTTTCCACCGCCCACGGCCATCGAGGTCATCGTGGCCGTCTTCGGATCCGTGGCGATTCTGGCCCGGAGAAACTTCGACAGGGGGTGTAAATCATACGGAGAAGATGCCATTTGTATGCTGGTTGCCCTAGGCTTTTCAAGGTAAAATTTTATACGGTGGCCCTTAGTGGCCTAAAGCACATATCTAGCTCCAAGTAAAGATGCAGCCTTCTAAACGTATCATGAATGACATGGCCGACCTCCAGAAAGAGGAGTTCAAGGAGAATGGGATCTATTACTGGAGCGATGAGCGGGACTTTCGCAAAGGCAAGGCGATGATTATCGGACCTGAGGGGACGCCCTATGACGGCTGCCCTCTTATCTTTGACGTCACGCTTCCGGCAGAGTATCCTCTGAACTGCCCGAAAGTGCTCATTGCCACTTCGGACAATGAGACGCGATTTCACCCCAATCTCTATGTGACCGGCAAGGTCTGTCTTTCCATTCTGGGGACTTGGAAGGGTCCTGGGTGGTCGCCGGCGCTGACTGTGAGCAAGGTTCTCTTATCAATCCAGAGTCTGCTCGAGGCGAATCCGATTGTCAATGAGCCGTCTTTTGAGAATATGCCCATTACGGATCCGTGTGCGGCGGCCTATGCGGCCTTTGTGCAGGAGCGGCTTACGGCCTTGACCTATCCGGCCCTTCTACAGACAAAGGCTGGGAACTGTCCTCCGATTTGGCACGAGTTTAAGGATGTGCTTGCCGTCATTGGCGATGATCTCATTCGGCGCCAGAAGGCAAAGATTGCGGCGCATCCTGTAGATAAGGAGTATACTGGGTTGCCGTATTCTATGCGGGGCGCGACTCGGTGGCTGGGCTTAGCGGCCCTATAAAATTGCCACAACCCACTTTAACGTTAACACCTATATAGGAAACAATGAAGTTTTGCCCGCACTGCAGATATTACATGTTCCACGACGTGGAGGCGAATAAGCTGACACGCCTCTGTCGCAACTGTGGGCACCAGGAGGAGGAGACGACCGGCGGGCTCATTGTCGAGAAGCTGGTCCAGGAGCGCTCGAGCCAGGGCTACAAGGTTCTTCTGAATGAGTTTACCCGGCTGGATAGCACCTATCCGCACACGAAGATGTTGAAGTGCCCGAACGGGGCCTGTGAGAGCAACGCGGGGGCGGAGCGCGATGTAATCTATCTAAAGTATGATGCAACGAATCTGAAGTTTGTCTATATCTGTAATGTCTGCGGTGATCAGTGGCGGAGCCGTGGTTAGATATTAGAGTCAAAAACGACCATTTTTTACTATATCTTCTGAGTAAGATGGATGATGATATCCTACCGGACGATATCCTTGACGATGACCTAGAAGATACACTAGAGGATGATTTAGAGGACGACCTAGAAGACGATATCCTCGATAACTCCCAGGAAGGTGGTCGGAGACGTCCTAAAAGAAAGACAGACGTAGATGATGTACATATCACTAAAAAGAAGGCCGACGCAGATGCAGAGGCCATAAAAAGAAAAACGGAAACGCCAGAGCAGACACTACAGCGCAGAAGAGCTGAGGGTCAAGAGAAGGCTGCCGCCGCCAAGAAAAAGAAGGTCGAGGAGGCATCGGCTAAGCGCGTAGAGGTTCAAAGAGCGCGAAAGTCACAGACACTGTCTGCAATACAAAGCAGACGATTAAAGACTGTTGCTACAAAGACAACGGTAAAGGGGCGTGAAACTCAAAAGGAGGTTCGACAAAGGCGCGCGGCCACGGAACGTGCCGCTAGGCAAAAGACACCCAGGAAAAAGCTGGTTGAATTTAAAAAAAGAGGAGAGGCGGCCACTTCGCAACATATAAAAGGAAAAAGAGAGGCGGCCACTGAAAGATATGCGGCGGCGGCAAAGAAGAAGGCGGCCGCTGAGCATACCCGACGCGCGGCAGAAGCGGCCATAAAGCGTAAGACACGTGCCGCGGAACTTAAGAAGAAGGCTGGGGCCGGTCCGGAAAGGACGCGATCAGATGCCGCTAATAATGCTGCCGCGGCTGATACGATGCGTCTTAGATCGCAGCATCCTCGATCGGATAAACCGGCGCCTCCGAAGCCTGGGGAGCAGGTCAGGGCAAAGGCTGAAACCGATGCGGCGGCCAATCAGGCGACCGCACGTATTGATCATCAACGGGGTCTAAGTAAAGCAGCGGCGGATAAGGCTGCTAATCAGAGAAACCCTCGGATTCCGGATGGAGTTGATACGCCCAGATTAAAGGCGGCTAAGGCGGATGCGGACGCTGCCGCCGCGAAGGCGAGCGATGCACAGAAAAACAAGGATGCTCTAGAAAGAGATCGGGCGGAACAAAGGGCTCGCCAGGACAAGGCTAGACAGGATGCGGAGGCCGTCAAGCCGAAGCCAGCGGATCCGCGCAAGGATCCTAAGGCGGAGGCGGATGCATATGCAAAAAGGAAGGCGGACGAGGAGGCGGCGGCAGCGGCTAAAAAGAAGAAGGATGAGGAGGAGGCTGAGAATAGTCGTGCTGCGGATGCGCAGAAGGAGGCTATGTCGCGTCGTGGGCTGAGATACTTGGTGCGCGCCTCCTTTTTGACCGGATTTCCCTTCCCCTTTCCTGGGGCCTATGGCCGCCGTGGCCGGCGGCCACCATTATCCTACGGGCTAGATAAGACTCCTAGAACTCCTGGAGGGCTTCCTATAGATCTCTTTTCTACTGCTCGGCCGGCGGACATCTTTAAGGCTGCAGTACTCGATGGGAAACAGGATGGATATGCGGCGGGCTTTGCGGATGGAAAGGAGGGAGGAAGAGCTGCGGTGATGAAGAAGGAGATCTCTTTGAGAGATCCTACCACCATGCTACAGGATGTCTTGGCCTCGAGGATAGGTACTAAAGTGCAGCTGGAGCGCCAGGCCTTTTGTGTTATCAAGTTATCCGAGGTGCAGGTGAAGGGCCTGAACTACATCGACGCTTATCCACAGTGCGTGGACGATTCCGGGAAGCCTGCCGCGGCTGTACCTGCTGCTGTAAATCCTAGTGCGAGGGATCTTTCGGGGCAGGAGGCCTATACGAACGGCTACAAGCAGGAGTTCGTGGCCCAGTATAATAAAGGATATGATGCCGGATTCATTAGGGGTCGAGATGAGGCGCTGGCGGGTATCTCGGGGGCGCCGATATCGGGCGCGCCTTCAGGGCCATCAGGAGCTTCTGGAGCGCAGATATCGGGCGCGCCCTCTGGGCCTTCGGGGCCATCGGGTCCATCGGGCCCATCAGGGGTATCTGGATCATTTACATCCAAAAATGGAGGCCCTGTTCTAAAAGGCGAAGGCGGCAATGGAGGATTTATCCTAGAACAGGCCGGCGGTGATAATCCTAAACCGGATAGGGCGCATCTTTATGAGAGCGATAGTGACGAGGAGAACTTTCTGACAAGGGACGAGTTCCTCTATTTATTGACAAAGGGTGTCAACAAAAAGCGGCTTGATAAGATTAAGAGATTGATAGAAGCCTCTTGAGAAGGCGCTCGGGCCTCAGGAGACCATGGCTAAACTTCGGATGGCTGGTCAACATGTAGGCCCACTCTAGAGAACTACTCGAGTCCGCTATCCGTGTCCCACCGCCTTTAACGGCGATCCAAGTCTTCACCTCGGCCTGCATAGAGGCGGACAGCCTCGAGCGCACCTTCTCCACACTCCAGAGACTCATTATGCACTGATATAGATCCCGCCCATCTTTTGGGCAGGGATCGATATCCGGAATCACATCGCCCAGATTTACAATGGTCGTCCCCTCACCGTTTCCGAGGCAGGCGAATCCGAAATCCAGGACGACTACTTGAAAGGGCGCCTCGAGCTGTACGCCGCCGTAAGAATAGGATACGGGCCGGCGCTGAATCCAGAGGTTGGTCATTTTCAGATCTCGATGGTCGAGAAATATCTTGTCCTCCAGGATACTCAGAATAAGGCATACCTGGGAAAGGCATTCTATAAAAGTTCTATCCGGATCGACGGAGTTGTAGATGGTCTCTAGTGCCGATTTTCCATCTATGTATTCCATGGTAAAGCGGGCCTCGGCCCCATGCATGAAAATATCCGCGACTTCCGGAATAGCTCCTCTTAATCCCTGCTCTTCCAGAACATTGCCGGCGATCCACTGGACGACGGCCTCCGCCAAGAGAGAATCCTTGGCTGCCGCGCCAGTTGGGCGTTTAACAACGAGAGTCTCGCTTCCTCGGCGCACCTTTTGGATGATTCCATAGGTCCCCTGATTAACCACTTTTAGATATTCGAGCACACATCTACGGGCTCCGCCAGCCTCTAGAATCTCTCCCGTTATTCTTTCTCGAGGAATGAGCTCAATAGGGATTGATATATTTTTTAAAGGGATTATTGCTGGAATCCCTAGGGAATGGAGGTCGACCTCCATACTATCTCCTGATAATATTAAACACATCGGCATCGGTGCGACATTTATCGGCCATTTCGACCGCGTAGAGCTCAAAGGGGTGCTCGGGCTGCGAGGGATTTCCGTAGCGGGCCGTGAATGAGGGGGGCGCAGTCGTCAGGCCGCCCGTTCGACGATCGAGCCACTTGATGTCGGCGTCCTTTAAAGAGATGGTCGGCTTGTCTACAAAGAGCGGTAGAGGGATGTAGTGTTCCTGCCAGCTCCAGAAGGGGCACATCATGGTGTCTGGATTTATACGCACGCGGTTAATGTAGGCGGTAGGAATGCTTTGGTGTTCTGTCCATCCCTCTTCGATGCAGAACCCTTTCCAGTCTCGTAGAAAGGCCCTTTGGTGAAGATGAATGGCCTCGTGGACGAGGGTCTTAAAGGTCCCTTCCTGATTGCAGGTGGTTGATGGCATGCATATGATTCCTGGGCGAGTATGGGGAAATCCGCTGTCGGCGGAGGGTTTCAGTATGATTATACGTGATCGGTGAAGAAGTTGGACCTCGGTTGCGAATGCCTCTAGGGCGGCGGCCGTGGCCTGGTCGACAAAAAAGGGTTCGTATTCGTCTTTGGCGCGTGCTGCGGCATTATAGGGCGATGCCTTGCATCTGGTCCGGTATCCATCGGCCTTTTCAGCTTCTGCGAGATAGGCTGACATTAGTTCTTTTTCGTCGACAGCTTTTTAAGCAAGTAGCCCTCGGCAAACATCGTGAGCTTCTGCTGAACCTTGGGGCTAGCCTTAGGAGCAAGGCGCTCCGAACGGCGAGGCCCCGGATCCTTTGCCATCACCGTGACTCCTAGGCGGGCCGCTGTCCGGGCGCGCGCCTCCTTGTCACATGCGTCGAGGGCCGCGCGGAAGAGATACTCACCGGCAATATACTCGGCGTCCTCGGACGCCTTCGGCTTTGGGCAACCCGGAAGCTCTCCTACGATCAGTGCAAAGAGCTGGGCGATCGGGTTCATCAGCTGGTGCTCCATGTAGAACTTCGCGTCCACCTGGAGCCCATTCATCTTCATGAAACCCGGCGTCTCGATGCGATCGCCCTGGAGTTTCGGGGCGGCCTGGCCCGGCACCGGCAGCACATAGAGGAAGCTGATGCGATCGCCGGACGCCGGTGCATTGCCCGGGTCGCGCGCCTTGATACGGTTTGCCAGAACCTTGTGGGCCGGCGGCGTGGGCGTCGAATACTCGGCACGGAGCGACTTGGTCATCGTGAGCTGCGTGAGGCTGACCTTTCCATTCGCCAGTTCCATCAGCTTCTCTTTGACGAAGGCGGCGGCGGCCGCGGGATCGCGATCCGTCAGAAGAATGCGGATGGCGCCGCCGTAGATGACTTTGACGATGCCGGCATAGTCGCGCCGCTTCGTGGCGATGCCCATGCTGTTTTGGTAGTAGTCGTCCGGCGACTCCTCGTATTTGTTGCCCACGTAGCGCTTCTTGCTGAAGATGATGAAGGGCGAGAATACCTTGTCGTACTCGAAGTCGTGCGGCGGCTTCAGGAAGGCCGTGACGGCCTTGCCGGCCTCTTCGGTGAGCCGCTGCGTCGCCACGATGGCCTCGCGGCCCTTCAGGAGCTCGCCGCTTGCCGGATCCTTGACATTGAAGTTGATGAAGAGGGAATCCGTGTCGCCATAGACTGTGGTGGCCGCGCAGTCCGGCCGACCGGCGGCCGGACCGTACATCATCTCGATGGCCTCTTTGGCGAACAGGATCTGCTTGCGACCGTAGGCCGTGACGGAGGCCGCCAGATGCTGGAGGCGGACCTTGAAGGTGGGGGAGCCCAGCTGCCCATAAAGAGAGTTGGCCGTCAGCTTGTAGGCCAGCTGCTCGGCATCGAGCAGGGCCTTCTTGAAGGGGTCCGTCTCCTTCTCGGCCTCCTTCCGCTTCGCCTTTCGGTTCGCCAGAAGCTTCTGGACAATGTCGGGGAGCGTGCCCTTTCCGGTGGGCGGCTGATAGTAGCGGCAGACGCGGAGACCCTTGCGGACCTTCTCGGGGTGCTTGCGCGTGTCGCCATCTTTGGAGCCCCAGATGTCAAACTCGATGTCCGTCCAGGCCGCCTTCGGATTGGCAGCGCCTTCGGAGCCGTAGCTGTAGCCGATGAATCTCCCGTCGAGTGAGTAATCCTTGGCCCAGACGAGAGAATCGTGCGAGATGTTCTCGCTGATGATGGTGCTCGGATAGAGAGAGGCAAAGTCCGCAACACCGACGGGTGACTTGAAGTAGAAGCCGGGCTCGGGCGTCAGAACGATGGCGCCCTCGTAGGACTCCTCGTCGCTGACGTTCCGCACGGCACCCCTCGGTGTCGTCGGCATCACGGCGATGCACTGCTTCCTCTCGTAACACTCTTTGAAGATCAGCGACTCGATTTTGATGCCCTGGCCGCGCGTGAAGATGTAGCCGATGGGCACGGAGCAGGCATTGGCCATCGCCATGGCATTGTTGAACACGTCGAGCTTCTTATAGAGCTCCACAACCAGATCGCAGTCCTGAATACAGTAGGCGGCTACCGTGGCCCGATCCGCGGCCGAGCCCCGCTGTAGTCTGAAGATGTCCTGCGGCGAAACGTCGTCCTTGACCGCGGCCCACTTGACGGCGTCGGCCACCGTCTCAGTGGCGTCCGGATCGCCCACGACGGTGATACTCACCTTTGGATCAATGGCCGTGATCCGGAGCTTGTCGGCCACGACGTCGCCCGTCTCATCCAGGAGAACGACGTAGCGGCCGACCACGACATCCTCCGTCGATTTCGTCTTGATGACCCAGGCGCCGAGGTTGGTCGTATCGACTGACGACATCTTGCCGCTCATGAAGTGCTGGCAGACGGAGTCGAGCTTGTAGGCGGCGAGTGAGTAGCCGCGCTTGATGTAGTAGAAGAGGTCGACCTGGAGGCGCCCGTGCGCCGTCATGATGAACATGTTATTGTCGCCGAGGGCCGAAGAGGACAGCATCTTCTCCTCGAGGATGACCTCCTTGTCCATGTCGGCGAGACGGCTGAGGGCCTGCATGGCGGGATGGCCCGTCAGCCGCAGCTCCTCGGCCCGTGCCCAGAGGTATTTCTCATCAAAACCAAAGACGTTGTAGCCCATGAGGATGTCCGGATTCCAGGCCTCCAGCGCCTTGAGACATCCGACCAGCATCTCGGCCTCCGTCTTGTAGGCGTAGACCGTGGCTCCGGGTACGGGATCACAGGTCCCGAGGACGAAGATATGCTTTCCTGCCGGGGCCCCGCCTTTGGTCAGCACGATTCCAATCTGGATGATGGGATCGCCGGCCAGCGGTAAGGCGGAGCGCAAAGTCTTATCAAGCAGATCCCGAATGGCGTAGACACGATCCGTTCGGCTCGTGGGACTGAGATCCTTGCTGCTCAAAAGCGGAGCCAAGGCCAGCTGGAAGGCCGGGCCGAGGGCTGCATCTAGGGCGTCGCGATCGACGACCCCGGACCGCTTTCGCAGCGGATCCATACCCTTTGGAGGCGCCTCGGGATAGAGCGCGGCCTGGCGAATGGCCTCGGCGGCAGCGGGCCCGGTATCGAACCCGGCAAAGAGGAGCTTGGCCAGACGATCGTATCCCTTTTTGGGAACGGGAAACTCACCATTCTCGGAGTAGCACTCGATATCCCAGGCGGCCAGGAGAAAGGGTGCCGCGGCCACCGGAGGCGTGGCCGGCCCGATTTCATCCCACTCTGTGTCGAGGAGGCCCTCGTCCGCGTCGACTTCGGTGGTAACCCACCCACATGGCTTGATGTCACGGATGTGAAAGAAACGGAGCATGGGATCGAGGTTGGCCTCGTAGACTGGGAGGGGCAGGCCACGGAACTCGAAGATGGGGGCGCTGGTGTCGGCGTCGAGGAAGATCTTCTTGAGGGCACGGAAGGCGCAAAGGGACTTGACGGAGAGGCGGGCGAAGGGAAGAGAGGCATCGGCCGTGTAGCCGTAGAGGACTTTGCGGGCCTCGAACTCGACTTCGACGCAGCCGGCCAGATTCTTCGTGCCGTTGAGGACGATGTTCAGCTTCGCCTCGAACTCCTTTTCAGTCCGCTTGGCCGCATCGGGGAGGCCTACGAAGAAGAAGGGCTCGAAGCCATTGATGGAGGCGCGGAGCGGCTTTCCGGCCGCATCGGCCCCGAACAAGTGGATCACGAACCGCAGCTGAGCATAAGAGCCCTGTTGCGGCTTGGAAGCCTTGCGACGACGGCTGTAGCACTCCTCGTCGTCTGAGGCGTCGCCGGGGAGGGGTTTAATCTCTCTCTCCGTCGACGTCTCGCGCTCGATTTTGATATCCTGAGAGATTGCGTCGAGGATATGAAAGGTGGGCATGGTACGGTTTCATATGTTATCCTTTTGGACAATTTTACTTTGCCGGCGGATCTCTTGTATAAATGGCAAAACAGAGTGAATACAGGGTGACCAGGGTGGTTGCCGTCGTCACATGTGCGGGCAGAGACTTTAGGCCCATGGCCAGTCCCACAGATGCTAAGATCATGAGGGCGTCAATGACAAGAATCTTGGCGCCGTGTTCAGCGCCGTATGAACGAAAGACATCAATCATGCGATTGTGGCCTGGCGGCATCTGGAGAATGACGGCGACGTAGAAAAGGATGTCGTGGACGAACTGGAAGCTGACGATGGTAGCGAGGAAAGGCAGGAGGCCATTGAGATTCAGGGCTCCGTAAATATATCTGGCCGCGGCGATTCCGATGGCGATACTGAGAATGTCGGCGGCGACGCCTACGGGACCGAAGGCGTCATACCATTTATTGAGGCTTGTCGAGGTAAATAGATATTTGGACATAATGATAACTGCGAAGTCGACGATGGCGATGGCCGGTATTATATAGAACCAGTCGCCCGTCGCCTTATAGTTCGCGATGGAGGCCATTACTCTGTAATGGCCATATTTGATTTATTTTTCAAGGCGCGTATAGAGCAGGTTTCCACAAGTAATCCGTTGGCATAGACGCCATAGTTCATTCCATCATCGGCATTTTCAAGAGCAAAATGCCATATTGTATACTGGCCTTCAGAGTTCCACGGCGACGCGCGTTCATCGACGCAGGCCATCAGTCTATATTTCTTATCCGTGACGAATAGTTGCCCAAGATGTTTAATAGTATCCTCCTTTTGTTTATCGGTTATGGGAAACTCCAGGATTGAATGGCAGCCTGTGATATATAGATCCTCTTTGAGATCCGGATAGTTCGAAGGAGAGCACTTATAAAGGCGATTTTCAGTTCGTTCATCCGTTCCAGGATTTTGTAGGGAACCCTTTCCAAGTAGGACGACAGGCTTGAATCCGTCAATGCTTGTCTTAACGAGAGTTCCCTTCTTAAGTTCTTCAACGGGGACATACTTTTCAATACCCTCTACTTGGCACAGGATTTTAGAGCCCTCTAAGAAGCATGGGACAGCGGGATATAAATAGTAATATGCAGTATTCCCACTAGCATCCAATACATTTCCATTTATATAAACGACTGATTGCGAAGATGGGCCAGTACTGCTAGAAGCGATTCTCCAGCTTGTATAAGTTCCAAGTGAACCATTTATAATTGTACCGATTGTATATACAGCATAACCACTAGATGCTATTGCGACTCCAGTATCACCAGTATTAGCTGCAGCCTCTGTAGAATAATAGAATGTACCTGGAGACTGCCCAACAGGCTCTGCGAATTCATTCATGGGACCCAGAAGGAGACGAGCGACTCTCTCTGTACCCTGTGTTTCGTGAGAAAGCCCTTCGTTGAATATAAAGCCAGTATTAGCTTCAATAGGGTAGGCCTGCGAATCTACGACGAGTTCACCGGGCGAGCTGTTGAGATATACGAGGTAAGTATTATCAAAATCGGATGCGCCTCTGTCTATGTGGGGGGCCGTATCGCCCTTAATCCATCGCATCGGGAGTGATCCTGTAGGAAGATTTAAGCCGAACTTGGTCTCTAAAGTGGCACGGATGGAATCCGTCACTGCCACTGAAAAATAGACCATGTCTCGGGAATCGAGTGAAGCCTTGGCTGCAAGCACTTCGGGGAGATTGTTCAAATAGTGAAGTTCTTCGCTCGAAAGCACATCTGTATAAATAGATACCATTCTCTTATTTCTTAACTTTTGTATTTTTAGCATTTAAACTACTATCTGTTATAATATATATGTTTGAAAGCGATGCTCCTGTTACTGCAAAAGACATGGGATACGCGGCCATTGTAGCATGTGTAGTTTCCGGTACGGCCCTTTTGGTACTCTGTGTTTACAGGACTGTACGGAACTGTAGAGAGGAGGAGGGGGTTCTTAGGGCCGCGCTTATTGATGACGCCGTCTAAGTTTTACTATTAATAGATGCCCGAGCCCGGATCGACTGATGCCAAGGCCTGCCCCTGGTGCGCCCGTTGGTGCCTGAAGGATGCCGCGTGCTCGTATGTGTTCTCTTGCGGCCTCGACCTACACGGAAAGTTCCATGTAGGTGCAGGCTGTGGTAAGACGTGGTGCTGGGATTGCGGTAAAAAATACTGTGGTCAGTATACGAATCCAGTGACTGGCGTGCGGATGCCGGGGGCGAAGGATAACCATACTCCGTTTTGCTGCAAGGCCGAGGTGGGCTTTTCGGAGGCTGAGTTCTGTGGTGGGGGGCACAGTTCTCATTGTTCTCGGCGGTGGTCTTAACGACGGTGGGTCTTCTTAGCCTTCCGCTTAGTTTTACGCGCCGCCTTACGCTTAGACTTGCGGCGACCTCCGATAGTCTTAGCAACGTTCGCAACCGCCTGTGCATTCGTCGTTGTCTTTGTTATATTAGCCTGCAATATATCCATCTTCTCTTTAAGGATTGCACCTGAGCTTCTTGGCGCTGGCGCCCCTGACGCTGATGCTGATTGGCTTTGGATACAAATTTTCGCCGCAAATCGGAAGCGAGGAGTTATAAGTTTCCATGGACCATTCTCAGAAGGAAAAGTGCCAGCTGGAGCACTCGCAACTAATTTATATATTTTTGCCACACGTTCTGTTACACCACCGGCAGGAGGACGCTGATACATTATATAATCACCGACATCATATCTTTTAGTAGTGTCAAAACAGATTGCATTTACTATTGCGTCGTTGGCTACATTATTGGCAGCCTGAACTTTTGTATCCCACTCCGTCTTCTGCTCTCCAGTCAATGAGCCATATGAGCACGCAGCCTTCCATGCACTATCGGACGGAAGGGTTCCAGCAGGAGCTTCCGTAACTAACTTGTAAATATCTGTATCCTGGCCTATTGGAGAAAACCATGATACCAAATCATCAATAGCATATGTCTTTGAAGCATCAAATGTAGCTGGTTGAAGATCATCCTTAAGCACAGGGCATCTCGGATCCATAGTGTATGGCTCGCTAGACATTCTCTACAATACCCCAAGATATTATTCCTGCCGGGGAATGTCCTAAAAAAGTTAAGCGGCCGGGCCACTTAACTTTTACAGTTCTCAATAAAGTTTTAACGGCGGCCCTTGCCCTTCCGCTTGGTTTTACGCGCCTTGCGCCGGCCGCCAGCCGCAGGGCTCTCATCGAGTATTTCTTGATATACTTTTTTCAAATAAAAACCATCAGGTAAAGTTGAAGGATTAAGCTCCATCCAGAACTCTGGATTTTTATCAGGAGTCAACCAAGACGCCGGTGCAAAGTTAAACTTTCCAGGGCCAGTCACGACCCCCCATAGTTTGTGTTTATAGAGTACATTTTCCGCGGAAAAATAGTTTTTAGTCGATTCAAACGGTAATACCAACTGTTTAAATAACTGCTTAAGCTTTTCATGGCCAGCTTTATCCATATCACGCGGTGATACCCCCATCGAGGCACATATCGTATTTACTCGTCCAAAATATGCATTACTCGCAGCATTTATAATCGACACCCGATTAGCCTCTTCCGTAAGAGGAATAAAGGGTTCATATCTACGATTTCCTTGAGCGTCGATTATTATTTTATATTGAGTTCCATCTTGGCCCATTTGTACTCCATCGGCGGCCATTTCTACTATAGGCTAATATATTTTCTATAATATCTTAACGACGGGTCTTCTTGCTCTTCGTTCTACGCATCGCCTTGCGCTTAGTAAATCTACGGCGGTATCCACCAGAAGTAGGAAACAACTCTTTGAGAACCTCTTTATATACATTTGCAGCAGGCGGGTATGGAAATAAAGTAGCATCAATCCACTGGGGATTTATATTAGGAGTTATAGAAGATTTTGGAATATATGGAACAGTTGCCCCTGCAACCCATAGCTTATTATTAAAGCTTGCAGCTTCCTGAGAAGAATAGTCTTTATTTGAATCAAATGGTTTTATCAATGATTTAAAAACAGTCTTATTCTGTTCAGGAGTAAGGCGCTTGAATGGAGTCTCTGGATCTAATCCTAATAGGCCAACGTAATACTTAAATCTACCCGAATACTCTTTGGCTAATGTCTCTGCTGGATTACTAGGGGCAGCAGCAGGAGAAGGAGCAGCAGGAGAAGGAGCAGGAGCAGCAGGAGAAGGAGCAGCAGGAGCAGGAGCAGGAGCAGCAGGAGCAGCAGGAGCAGCAGGAGCAGAAGCAGTAGCAGGAGCAGCAGAAGCCAATACCTCTTCATTTACTCCTTTAAAAATTGACGCCATCTCTGTATCTGGATACAAACTAGCATCTTGCCAATAATAGTTTCCATTTACACCTGGAGCATCTTCAGATGCAGGAATATAGGATATTCCACTGCGTCCAGTCCACAGCTTATTATCATAGCTGACAAGGTCCACCGCAGAATAGTTTTTAGTTGGATCAAACGGAGTTATTATTTGTCTAAACACTTCTTTTTTCTGCTCACTACTAAGATCACTAAGATCAGTTTTTGTTGCATCAACGTTGTTGATAGCCGTATTTAAGCGATCCTTATACTCACTATTTAATGTCTCTGCGGTATTATCAATCTCTGCGCCGCTCGCCATATCTACAATCACCTCAGGTATTTCCTGGCTCCTGAGACATCGTTCGCATCAGCGAGGCCATCCGCCGCTGTGTCCGAGAACTCATCGGGCTCATCGTCGAACTCGGATCCTCGGAAGTCTGTCTCACTGGGGCAGATGTAATAGCCTGCGTCGTGCCGCGCCCGAGGGATGTAAAGGCCTCGTGCTGAAGAATACGTGAGACAAGGCCCGCACCCCCTGCCTGACGCCCCCTGAAGGCCTCCTCTAGAGAAGTCGCCTCAGCCAGAAGCATATCCGTCATCGGATTGCCGGCCAGAAAGGGATCGGCCAGCAGGGCACGAAAGGCCGCAATCTCTTCTGCCGTAGCCTGCTCGAGCCGCACTTGGCGGAAGAGGTCAGAGCACCGATAGCGGAGGCGCGTGAGCTCGACGTTGGCATTCCGCTCCGTGGAAACGGCAGCCGCGGCCTCGACACTAAAGGCCTGCATTGAAGGCACGAGAACGCCTCGCACGGTGACAGCCCCTGTTACCAAATCCATCAGGAACATCGTGCTGGACCCCGCATAGAGATCGCCGACCTTGACGACACCGTTGGCGCAAGTATAGGGGCCGGCAATAGTCGATCCAGCAGGGCAAACAATCTCCACATTCTGGGCCACGCAGGAGAGAGCGCCGCCGAGAGCATCGCCGAGGGCAATGGCCGCATCCTCGAGGCCGCTGACAATGCTATAGGAGCCGTGCGCGGTCGTGGCGAATCCCTTTAGAAGCGCGGCATTATGGTCCGTCCCGTAGGCAATCACGGAGACGCCCAGTCCAGGGCACTGCGTCGATAGGCCGCTCATCATAATCTGGAGATCCGCTGCGCCCATGACGCCGCGATTGGCGTGGCCGTCCGTCAGGAGAAGAAGAGTGGGCTTCAAGCCGTCTGCGATGGCGAGGACCTCGCTGACGGAGGCAATGCCCGCCGACAGATTCGTGCAGCCGTCCGTCTGGAGCGCGGCAATGGCGCCCTCGATTGATGCGAGATTAAGAGCATCGGTGGGCACGGCCGTCAGGATGACGCGACTGTATTTGCCGAAGGTGACGAGGGAGATCTTATCGGCCGGCGTGAGGAGCTTCAATAGCAGACTCGAGCACAGCTTGACGTGCTCGAGTTTGTTATCATCATTCATGGAATCGCTTGTGTCGAGGAGAAGGATGAAGTGGGCGGGGACCCGCTCATCCGTGGTAGGTGCATTAATCACGAGGGAGGCTTGGCCAGTCTGATCAGTGGAAGTGTAGGTGACTGAGGAGTTCATCTACGGCGTGATGATTTGCCGGAACGCTTGCGGCCCAATTTTTTAGTGCGACGCGAGGCCACTGTAGCCGCCGCCGTCAGGACCGCCGCCGGTGCCGTGGCCTTCGCGGCCTCCAGAAGAGCCATATAGAGAGATCCACCGAGCTGGCTGGAGTTCTGGGGACCGGATGGCTCCTGCGATTCCTGCGAACTTAGAAGGTCGTCCTCAGGGCTTGGCGGGAGAACGGACGTCACATTCGCAGGAGGCTGGCTCTCGAGGTTCGCAGAGGCATTCTCCTCGGCCTCCTTCGTGAGCTGGCGACTCGCATCGGGCTCGAGCAGCTCGGCGGACGAGGGGCTATCATTGGCCGTAACGCTATTGGGTGCCACGTCATTTGGCGCATCATTTAGAGTAATCTCATTGAGCGCCGAGTTCTCGGCCGGCTGATTAACAGAGGCAGGGTTCTCAGCCGGCTCCTCAGCAGAAGCCGAGTTCTCGGCGATGAGGGATGAAGCCGAGTTCTTCGCCGAGGCCGATGCATCCTGGACCACCGTGGCATTGCCCGGGGACTCCTCCACATTCTGCGGCTCGGAGTAGTTCTCGGGCTCGTCGCCCTTTATGATGCCCGAGAGCATGCCCACGTCCTTCGAGTTCGGAAGAGCATTCGTGGCCTGGCCAGCATCGTCCTTGAACTCGGCCAGCTTGCCGTCCTTTCCAAGTAGAAGTAGACTGGGGTAGCCATTGATCTTCGCGGCACTCATGGGGCTGTCCTTGAGAACCTTCTCATTCAGGGCGACAACGCCGACATTCTTGCTCTTGTGCTTCTTGTGAACGGCCTTGACCTTGCTCCAGACTTCCTTCTTGTACGTGTGGCAGTGGGGGCACCAGTCGGCATAGACAAGCACGAGAACCACCGTCATCTTCTTCATCATCTTCTCGAGCTTGCTCATCATACCCTTTGAAGTAATGTCGAGTACAGAGGCCCGCCGAGAGGAACCGGATTTAGACATCTTACGGCGGGCTGTTCTGCTAGGAGCCATTCTACTTGGAGGGGCAGAAAATAAGGAGGACACTTAAATTATGCACTTAGGGTTAGAAGTGGTTGATCATGGACCAGGTAATCATAATGTTTATTGTAGGGGCGTGTGCCGCTATACTTCTTATTAGCTACAGTGTAATGTCGAAGCCGGCCCCTTCTGTTGTGAAGCCCGTCGAAAAGAAGGAGCTCTCTGAGAAGCGTGTCATCATGGAAAATACCGACTCACCCTCTGCAGTACCGGCCGTAAACAGCCTGGACGACTACGAAATGAATATCGTATCTGGTGGCGATTCGGAGCGGGAGATCTCCACGGATCTCCGTAATAAGCTCATGAGCCAGCGGCCGATGGACTGGTCCGGCCTCCCCCCAGATTCCTCCAAGTTCCAGGCGGGCCTCACCGAGAGCTTCGAGAATGCAAGCAAGACTGTTCCGGATGACGCGAAGCCCTATCAGGACATCAACGGCGGGGGCGTGGCGCCGCCCGATACGGACAGTATGGAGATGCGGGAGCGTGAAATGCTGCAGACCTATGCCCCGAGAAAGCAGGAGGATGAAATGGCATCCTATGACGGCAAGGATGTGGAGAAGCTGATCGAGCGCATCTACGACAAAAAGGGGCTCGTGCCGACCGTCGCTCATAAGAAGGACACGAATGTCTATGAGATTGTGGGAGTTCGCCGTAAGGATGAGAAGGTTATGTACGAGGATGAGGAGGCCCCGGCGGCCACGGGCCCGGTGCAGAGGGCGGGGGAGGCGACGATCACGGTCCCCGGTGCGGCCTCCGACATGGCGGCCTCCATGGACCCCTATTATAATACGGCGCCCGCTCGGACGCGCGCGGGAAAATGGGACTATCAGGCCTGGACGCCGGGTCTGGAGAGAATGTTTGCGCCGACTGAGCCGAAGAAGAACTGGTATTGAGGTCATTTTTCCAAATATGTGGGGCGTCATTAGAACGTGGTATGCCACTTGGATTTGGACACAATGAAAGAAGATATAATAACCTTGCACCATCTCGGCACGAGAAGCCGATAGAGTTTCCTGAGAGAAGAGCTTTTACAAGTGCTCACAGATCAACGCCAAACGCCATTGCACTATTTGACATGACTCAAGCGGCAAAGGAGGATATACTACATTTTAGACACCTATATCTTCAGAAGGCATTACATTGGTGGTCGACGACTAAAAAGAATATTAATGCGGGAAAGGCGCCTACCGAAGAGGACCATCTTCTAAATGATATAGTGCTTGATGAAAACCATTTATTACCAAAAGGGGTAAGAGGGGCGAGACTAGGTGTTGACCTAGATAAGCTTCATTTAGAGGACATCAAGCCCCTTCTAAAGAGCTATGAAGCGTATAACGTATTTAGAGAGAATAATCAAAGACATAATCTGAAGGGTGTGGGCGGGGTCGTGTCGCGCTATGGCGGGGCCAGAGGCACCCGCAAGCGGTCTAGTTCGAAGCGGAAGCAAACGAAGCGCCGTTAAAGTTCTACATAATCTCTATTTCAAGCACCCCAGTGGTTCTTCAAATAAAGATTGTCATATATTAAGAATGTCGTCGGGGCCAGAATCTAGATCGCGGAGGCCGCAGTCTAGGCCACCGGCTAGCTCACAATCTAGATCGCGATCTAGAGCTGCAGCAGCAGCCCCAGCCTCAGCACGTCGTTCAAGAATCCTAGCCATTTTAAGAGCGTCCAAGACACGGCGATCAACTCCTGCATTATCTGAAAAGGTCCTCGAGACGATCATAGAGGATACGGCGCATGATATTGTCAGGCCAGTTGTTGGCCGCAGAACCTGGTCAGAGTTCTTCCGGTCCTTTTTTACGCGCAAGTCTCGCAACAGTCGAAGGCGTAATATAAGCCGTTCACGCGCTGCAGCTGCAGCTATGCCTTCAGCTGCAGCTGTACCTGCAGCTGTACCTGCAAGTGGACCTAGACGCCCTGGGCTAGCCCAGACCTGGAAGAGGACGCGCGGCTATAATGTACGGCCCAGCCGCAGCTTTTCGAACTGGTTCGGCAGCAAGATTCGCAGAGCAAGAGCCGCCTTTACGGTGAAGGCGCGGCCAGCAAATGTTCCGGGATTTGCTGAACTCAGCAAGCGGGTTGCGCATGACCCGATACGATCTCGTTTAATGAAATATGGCCCATTACCCCTAAATGCGGCAGTTCAGATAGCGAACATGAGTAAGAAAACCCCTTCCCTATTGCATGAAGTCACTCGGAAAGAACTGTTTAATAGAACGCGCTCTAGAGCGTCACGGCGTGCTCCTGTTACGGTAACATCTTCTAGATCGGGTCTAGCGGGCGGCGACCCGACGAGTTTTACAAGGATTAATCCATTTGCCCTTGTGCATAAGCAAAATACAAGAGTTGAAGATAGGCTTGAAGCTAATCATAATCGGAGAGGTATTCGTGAGGAGATAAAAAAGAAAGGATACGACATTCCGCATGTAGGTTTTCACAATCAAAAACTCGAGAGAACTAGAGCGCCTGTCCGTAAAAGTAATCTACATTGGACATCTGACGAGAATTATCAACAAAACCTACAAGAATCTAGAAAATCAGCAAATATTTCTCCCGAAACTAAAGCCTGGAGAGATGGAAAAGCCACCTCTGATACTATGTCGAGACTCCTAGCCAAGATACAGTCTAAGCATGATTCACCCAAAGGTATGATAGATGAAATTCATAAAATGCATATATCTGATGCGGATCTAGATAGCAATGATGGTGATTTTGCAAAGAAGCATGATAAACTTGTAGCAAAAAAAGATGAAAGATATACAGCTATAATAAAGGATATAGTGAAATATTTGAAGCTAAAGCCTGAAGAGAGAAAAAAGTATATAAAGGATGCACTTTTATCTTCAGTCTATGCTCTTTACCCCCCAGAGAACTATCCCGAGAACTATTGAGCCTAAGAGAGTCAGCCCATACTAATAAAATGATCCACTCTCTCATCGATACACGAGAGCGTGGTCTAATCCCTCTCCTTGGCTGGCCGGCCAAGACACTGCCCGTAGGCGACATCTGGATCGGCCTCAGCGGCGAAGATGTCGGTGCCGGCGGACTCGTCATTGAGCGGAAAACGGCGGCGGATCTCGAGGCGTCCATTATGGACGGCCGCTACCGCGAGCAGCGCACGCGGCTCGTCAACTACTGCTCGACGACGGGTGCGCGACCCCTCTATATTATCGAGGGCAGCCTGGATCGCATGGTCGGGAAACTCTCCGAACAGGCACTCCAGAAATACTTGAATCGGCTATCACTCCGTTACGGAGTCGCCGTCCAGCGCACCCAGAGCCTCGAGGGAACGGCGGCGGCCTGTCGGCTTCTGGTGGAGCAGCTCCAGGACGATCCGGCCGTTTTCAAGGCCACGGACGCGGGGGCGGTGTCCTACGCATCCACGGTAACTGTTTCGAAACGGGGCAATAAGGAGGACCCTGCCGTCTTTGCGGCCACGGTGCTCCAGTGCTGTCCAGGCGTGTCGGCGGCAGTGGCCACGGCCTTGTGCGCCCAGTTCGGAACCTTCCAGGCAGTCTTTGGGGCGGAAGAAGATGCCCTGGCTGCCGTTGTGGTTGGCAAACGCAAGGTGGGTCCGGTAGTGGCCAAGCGGCTTCATGGGCTGCTTCATGCTTAAAACTTCCAGAATATTGTCGACTCGTTTTAGATCGTATAAATTCCAGATAATATAGAAGTATATAGTATAATCTTATATGGCTACAGACGATCAATATAGAGCACTTATTGGTAATATGTTAAAGCAGTTTGATCCATCTAAGAGCTACCCTAGTGGGGCCGCGGTCATGTGGAATAAACATATATTTGTAGCATACAAGGACGGCGGTGCACCGGCATCTCCACTGACTCCAGTTCAGAACTATGCTGTATGGAAAGACATTCCAGTTGGACAGTTGCCAGATCCGAGAGCGCGGCCATTTGCTCAAGCAATGCTAGACGCCAGTCCAGCTGCTGGTGGCTATCGTAAGAAGAGCCGTAAGGCCAAAAAGAGCCGTAAGAGTATGCGCAGACATTAAAACTTCCACAAATCCTCCAGGATGCTGTCGACGCGCTTTCCATCGGGCCGCTGGATATTCTGCACGAATGAGTCAGGAGGTCTATAGTCCGCCGCGGCCCTAGCCGCTGCCGGTGCACCTCCGATACGAGAGAGATCAGGGGCGAAGGTGACCTTTTGGGTTGTATCCGAGGTTGACCCCCGTTTCCCCCCCGCACCCTTCTTTGTGGTTGTCTCTGGGGCCTTCATGGCGAGGGCAATGGGATTCCGCTCCTGCATATACTCCTGCTCGTACTGCTTCCACGAAATATAGAGGAGGTTCGGATAAGTGAAACGGACCTCGAAGCCGCTTAGCCGTAGCTGGTAGACGATGTAGACAACACAGTCCTGGAGATCGAGGGCGGGGAGACCAATGATAAAGGGGGGGACGGTGTAGACAAGATAGTTCGGATTTCCAGGTAGCACAGCTGTTCCGGAAATGCGGATATGGATTTGCTTTAGAAGCTGATTGTAGGCCCGGAGGCGCGCCGAATCGCGGGCCACCCGTTTTTCAAAGAGATTGCGCGGTTCGAGTTTGGGGACTTCGACTTTGCTGGTCCAGCCCTGCATCCTTGCTACGACGCAAGATAAAACGGAGACCACTTAATACCTGGTCACGTATCGTGTTGTGCCAATGTTAAGCGCAACCCTGGCGGGGCGCTTAACTTGGCCTACAACACTACTTGGGAAGTAGGCTAAGTTAGGCGCGCCCTCCGGGGCGCCTAACTTAAGCACTTACCGGTAGCTCCTACAAGGATATGTTCATTCCACCTTTGCGAATAGCCTTCAGTGGCGGAGGCATGAGGGGGCTGGCCCACATAGGGGCGCTTGAAGTCCTCGAGGCCAAGGGCTACCTGAAAGCAGTCAAGGAGTATGTCGGAATCAGTGCCGGCGCCTTCATTGCCTTCGCTATTTGTATTGGCTGCACTCTTCCAGAACTCCGGAAAACCGTGACCCTCCTCGACTTCGGCCTCATACGAAGCCTCTCTCCGGAGGACGTCTTCCGATTCATGGACACGTTCGGCTTCGATACGGGAGAGAACATTGACCGGCTGATTACGGCCATGTTGCGGTCAAAGGGAATGACCCCAACGACCACCTTTAGAGAACTGGCCAAAAGGCCCGGTCCGGCCCTCCGGATGTTTGCCACAGAACTTAACACATGCTCCCAGAAGGAGTTCAGCGCCAGGACGACCCCGGAGACGGAAGTGAAGTCCGCCCTTCGCGCCTCCATGTGTATCCCGATCTATTTCACCCCGGTCAACATCGACGGTCACCTCATGGTCGACGGCGGAGTCGTCACGAACTCACCATTCTTTGTATTGAGCGACGAGGAGCGCGAGGAAACACTCGCCATCGCCTTTGCGGATAAACATAAGCCGAAGGCGTCCATTCCTGATCTGCCGAACTTTCTTGCCCAGATATACTATTCGATCGACTACCATCATCTGCGGAGCCTAGATAAGGCCTGGTCGAAGCACATTGTCTATCTTCCCTGTGGCGATTTCTCCATGATCCATTTTGAGGCGAGCGCGGAAGAAAAGGAGGGGCTGCTGGCCATGGGTCGAAAGGGCATGGAGGATTTTCTCGGAGGCCGCTTTGGTCGGGCGCCCCCTAGAAGATTTTCTGTGGTATAGGTATATCAAAATGGCCATGACTCGCAAGTCCAAGGGTAGTCGTAAGGGTTCTCGCAAGGCGAGCTCGTGGGCGATGACGGTTAAGAAGGTCTACGCCGGCCTCAAGCGCAAGATGGGCAAGAAGGCGACGCTCGGCATGGCGATGAAGATGGCGTCGCGGGCGCGCAAGCATTAAATAGGGGGGGTAACACTGCCGTTAAAAGAGAGTCTTATAGGCCTTCTTTTAAGGGTTTTTCGAGGTTCAGCGCCGGGTTTTGCGGGAACGCTTGGTGCGTGTCTTGCGCGTCCCACCCGCGGCAGGAGGGAATCCTGGAAGTTTCATCGGATGTTTTTTGAGTAGTCCAGATGTTTTCTCAGTAGCCTTTGCACCGTGATCGACTAAATATTTAGCAATCTTATCCTCGTGGCCCTCCACTGCGAGATCGATTGGTCCAAACCCTTTAAATGCACCTTCTGTTAACTTTTTGTTAACGGATGCACCCTTTTCAACCAGTAACTCTATCATATCTAGCTCTCCAGTCTGAACGGCTGCGGCAAGAGGCGTTAGACCATCATCATCAGTTATATTGATATACTCAGGGTGAGCCCTTAGGGCCTCTTTAACATCTTCTACATGGTCGTATTCTACATCCTTAAAAAAGGCCTCCTTATCATCCTTAGTATTCTCATTGGATAAAAACTCTCTGCTAGGAACACTACCCCTTAATGGCGATTTGATATTTCTTATTGCAGCCTTATAGCCATTAGAAGTATGTCCATAACTGGTTAAAAACCCAGTGTGCGCAGCCACCTCTCTACTTCTTTGCCCCAGCGCCTCTAAGCGGTCACGTATATTATTATTCTCGTTAGGCCTGTGATGGGCCGCTAATCTTTTTTGTAGGTTTGTCGTTGGTCTATTGGCCATCTACTTAACCCCAAGCTTTTCATTTAGGAATGCGAGGTAGCCATCGGTGTCCCGCTTTCCAGCGTACTCTACCGTCTCGCCATCGGTTGTCTCGAGCAGGAAGGTCGGAAAGCCCTTGATCGGCTTCCCCTTGGCCTCCTCTGGCTCCTTCTCGGGCTGAATCATACGCACCGTGCACTTTGTTCCGCCGACCGTGATTGGGCTCTTGGCGATGAGGGCCTCCATTTCGGGCTTGGCCGTCTTGCAGTGCGGGCACCAGTCGGCGTAATACATGGTGAAGACGTTCTCGGAGCCGCTCTGGAAGCCCGTGAGGCGACGGCTATAGAGGAAGAGGAATCCGAGGACGACTAGAAGGGCCAGAAGAAGGAGAGTCATCTTCCAGCTTGGCATGGCAGATGTCCAGGTAACGCCATTCATAAGTCCCATCATAGTGATCTAATGAGCTCTGCGAGAATTCCATAGGGCTAACGCACGCCGGAGAGATCCTACCAGGTTAAGGCCGCCGTCATATCACTATAGAGGATGCTCGTGTTTCGCCGGGGCGCATGGATTACTGTTAATCTGCCGGCCGATCCGATGCTGACGCCGGATAATAGGATGTGCTTGGCGTCTGCGGCGGCCACGGCTATATCGAGAGGTGTTGCTCACGATAGGGCTGTTTCTTTGGCGGAAGTGGAGATCTATGGGGACATTTTTCAGGCTCAGCCGCCAAAGGCTATGCAGAATGCTCAGCCATCCTTCGGTAAGGCTATGCAGAATGCTCAGCCGTCCTTCGGTAAGGCTATGCAGAATGCTCAGCCATCCTTTGGAAACAGCATCGCCCCCCAGAGAACCAAGAAGAAGATCAGTGTATGAAAGAAGAATCCGATGGCTGTCGGGCAGCCGCCGCCGTCGGCAATGCTGAAAATCCACCCAAATACCTTCTGTGTCATCTTGAAGGTCTCTGGGTTGGCTATAAGGAAGAAGATGAGAGTGCTGTAGAAGGCATATTTGGCCTTGAGGGCTGCGTTGGGGGCCATTTATCTTATTAGGGCAATTTAAAATCTACTAACCGCATTGAGCTCTCCTTTGATGCTTGCGTACTTGCTACATATGGCAGTGTCATGTGTCGCGTAGGCACAGTATGCATCTAGTAACGTTTGATTTACCCTATTATTTTCACGCACGTACTGTTTCGTATTTCTTGGAGAGCCTGGCGGGGGGTATCCAGTGCCCTTTTTAACCTTCAATACTGTTTGAAGAGTCTTTAGGGCAGTGGAGGCATCTGGTTCTGTCCAGGGATTGCCTGGGCTTCCTTTTACACCCGTGCGTGCATACGATACGGGAGCGGGTTCAGGAGCGGGTGCAGGAGATGCACGAGTCTTTGCAAGCTCTCTAATCCTAGCAAAGCTTGCATCATCATCGTTATTATTTGTTGGAGGGGCTCGACGAGCACGGGCTGCGTTAACAGCGTTGGCAACTGAGCCTTGGAAAGGGGCGCGCGGCGCGGCCTTAGCTGCAACTGCAGCTGCATAGGTGGCAGCTACAGGGGCTGCAGCTACAGGAGGTACATACCGAGGAGGTAAAGGCTCGGGCTCGGGCTCAGGCTCAGGAACTGGTGGAGGCACGTATACTCGAGCAAATGGATCAGAGGCTAC
>Ga0114974_10000807_pt1 | contig 25483 bp, 16 predicted proteins | sample S_130206_EF_Meta_FD_87318 | JGI IMG/M metagenome (GOLD analysis project Ga0114974, IMG submission 87318) | Freshwater microbial communities from Lake Simoncouche, Canada to study carbon cycling - S_130206_EF_MetaG | ecosystem: Environmental > Aquatic > Freshwater > Lake | place: Lake... | reverse complement strand
TAGTGTTCCGATACTTTTTAAAGTCGTTAATCCACTTTTGTTCATCACTAATGACTTGTCCCATTTTTTCAACAATAGGTGAGATTGGTATCACTTTATTCTCCAATTTACCTTCCAAATATCCCTCTAACCAAATGTAAAATTCTCTATAGTTCATTTTAATCGAATAATTGGAAATCAATGTTTACGTGCCCACATTCATCGCACTTATAAGTTGGAAAGGGCACCAAAGTGTCTTCCGAACTACCTGTCATTAATTTAGGAACTTTTTTAATCAACACAACTTCCTTGAAGTATTTTGACGCACATTTTTCACATTCAACTGTTGGTTGTTTTTTAAGATCAATTTTTGGTTTTAAAATATCGTCCATTTCTTATTTAATTATATAATTTATTTTTAATCCGTTTGGGATAACATTATCCCAAGTTGTGGTATATACCCATACCATTTCAATTGTCGTTTCCATATCCAATTATAATTAATGTTTTTTATTTTTTCAAGTATTGTTTCATATTCATATCTAATATTGTTTGTTGGACTTCTTTTGGAACTCTAAACTCTTCAAATGTTCCATCCTCTTTAACTAAAACAATAATCCCCCCATATAATTTAACATTCTCATATTTTGATCCTTTCAACATTTTTAATAATAATTTACAATAAAAAGGAAGTTGTGTGAAGTAATGTCCGAGAGCATTATTTGGGTGTTTTTGAAATGGTGGTTTCATTTTTTTAGTGAAGAAGTTTTCCTCAAAGTTTTTTGGGCGATTAGTTTTCCAATCTGTTATGATTAACCCAAATTCGGTTCCTTCTCTATTCATTATTAACCAAAATTTATCGGGTTGTCCAACATAACCAATCTCATTACATCCCAACACCATTTCAGTATCCAATAATACCGCACCTCTTTCTTTCATCAATTTCAAAAAGTCGGTACCGGCATGAATCATTGAGTCACCCTTCAATATTTGCGTAAAATCACAATCAAAGATTGGTTGTCTAACTTCCTTTTCAATCCCAAACATCTCTAATGATTTCTGTTCAAGAAAAAAGTGAACTCTTGATCCCAAATTTGTTGAGTAAGTTCCCGCATCTCCCCATTCTTTCAATAGTCTAGCCTTTTCTTCGGGATCACCTTTAGCTTTCTTTTCCGCAATTCCATCCGAATCAAATTCATCATAAAATAACTTCATCACTTTTGATACTGACGGCCAGTCACTTCTCAATTCACCCGATAAATCAATCATCGTGTATGTGTGACTATCTTCCTCAAAAGTTAGTTGTAATTCTTTTTGTTTGTTTGCAACAATTTCTCTAATCTCACTTACAATTTCTTTTAAATTCATCAATCTCTTATTTCAATATAATAATCGTTTATTTCTCCTTTTAAATCACAAACATCCTTATCTTTAGGTAGTTTGACAATTTTTATTCTACCCCATAGAACACCACCATTTAATTCGTGGTAAAGTTTCACCGCACTTATCCACGCATCTTCGTCCAAACAAATAATAATATCTCCTTTGGATTTATTGTATATTGTTTCAAACAATAGTTCTGACATATGTTTACCCAACATCGGAATTGAGTTCTCCAAGAATATTCCGTCAAATGCTCCCTCAACAAGGTATATGTCTTTATCCCAATCAATTAAACTTTCCCAAAAAATTATTTTTTCTTTTTCGGCTTCAGGATTACGGTATTTCGCCTTTGTATATGGATCCCAACTTCTACCTATATAATAATTAAGTTCACCTTTTAAATTATAGGAGGGAATAATTATTCTACCGGAGTGACTTCCACTATCACAAAAACCAATTTGATATTTTTCAATCATATAATCGGAAATTCCCCGATTATATAGGTATTTTATTGCTTGTTGTCTAACAGGATATCTTGGATTCACATCCTTAAATAACTTATATTCTTTTGGGAGTTGGACTTTTGGTGCTTTCTTTTCTCTTACTTGAACCGTCTCAGGTTTGAGGATATTGTATAATTTTTTATGTTTTTTATTCCCATATTTGTCAAAAAGTTTCCCCAAAGATCCGTGAGTTCCCTCACTATCTCCACAACTCCAGCACTTGTAAACATTATTAAAATAATTTACCTCAAGATTAAATTTGTTTCTATCATCATCACAGACGGGGCAATTGAAGGAAATTTGTCCTCTGTTGGGGTAGTGTAATCCGTGATCTCCCAAAACATCCTCCAATAATTCAACTAAAGATTCATTTTCATCCATATTTTGCAATATAATCATAAAATATGGAATAATCAAACTTCACAAGTTTTCCTATTCCTTTATATTTATAAAGATAATAATAGTAAATGCCAACGGATATAACAATAAATAATATTTCAGGAACAACACCATTTGATGTTTATGTATGTGATACAGGATACACTTCTTGTATTTATGTGTCAACAATAACGAGTGGTGAATTACCATACACCTTTGAGATTCCACCTGTTTACTCATCTTTGACTGATTTTATAGTTAAAGTTGTGGATGATAATGATTGTGTCGTTACTGACACCGTAACAGTTTAAATATGAGTTGTGTTACAAATTGTTCCGAATGCGGACCTAGTTATTCGGCGTATAGTGAAACAGAATGTTATTCGTTAGATATAGTCGGATCAACACCACCGTCCACACCATTATATTTATTTGGAAGGGGTTTTGTTAACTATAGTTCGTTTGGGTCTTATGTTTATAATCCAGGTTATAGTGTTAGTGGTTATACAAATTTTTCAGGTGGTGATTATGTTATTTTACCATCAAATACTTTATGGAAAAATGTATCTTCCAATACTACTGAAGGACCATTAAATAGATGTGGTATTTCAACAACTTTAACAGGTTATTCACCACCATATAATGTATGGATTGGTTTTAGTCAATGTATTAATATTCCCACAACTAAAACATATTATATTGGTGTTGCCGCAGATAATGAATTTAAATTAAACATTGACGGTATTGAGATAGTTAATACTAAATTGGCGACTCCTTATTGGTATGGTCCAGGATTTTTTGGTTATAATTATCCATTTAAAAGATGGAATATTTATCCTTTAACATTAAATTCAGGTAATCACATTTTAGAATTATATTATTTGAATAGTACTGCTCCTTCCCCTGGGTCTTTTGGTTGTGAAGTTTATGATAATACCCTATCAGAATTATCGGGTGCTACAACATATGGTGACTTAAATGTTATTTTTACCTCTTCAGGTAAAACTCAAGCAACTATAGTTCAAGATAATAGTGGGAACTACTTAACATCAGGTTATACTTGTTCATCAGGATATGTTTACGACACTTGTACTGATCAATGTGTTAAATATGAATTTTGCGAAATTTGTCCCGAACCTCCTTGCCCATTTGAAACATACTGTATTTCAACCGGAGATGTTTTATATGATGATACATATTATAGTGCTGGTACATATAATGGTAATATATATTGGACGGGTGGATCAAGTGGATATAACCTATATTATTCAACGGGAGATACTCAATGGTGTTTATCCACTTTTTTGGATGGTCCTTGTGAACTTTTTGGTAAATCACCCTGTACAAATTCTTGTCCCGATTTATGTGATGAATTTTTTAATCCAGGTATTTGTCCTTCACCAACTCCATCACCTACCGCGGCTTGTGCGATAGATTTTGACGCAATTTTTGATTGTGAGGTTGTTGTCACACAGACACCGACACCGACACCCACACCGACTATAACTCCAACAATAACACCATCATCAACTAATCCTTGTGGTGGAATTGGTATTGAGGTTTCAGGTATAACATATACCCCAACACCAACAACCACACCAACAAATACACCATCACAGTCCCCCGAAATTACAAGACCTTGTAATGTTAATGGAACGGTTACATTTAACACATTAGACGATTATATTCAATGTCCAAATAGTAAGCAATTCAAAGATTGTTTAAATGGATTTGTGTATTCAACAACTAATGTTGTATTGGATCCGATGGGTTCTACTCCTGTAATTGGTATGGTGTATGAGGCGACTGTCAATGAAATTGATATATGTGTTGAATATATTGGAACTGTGGATAATACTAGTGGTGTTGCAACTATTGTATTAAACACCGAAATTGGTTTAGTGTCTGAAGGCGGATGTCTTGTTTGTATTCCTCCTGTTAGTTCTACACCAACTCCAACACCAACTGTAACACCAACAATAACGCCATCATCAACACCGAGTGTTTGTTGTGAATATCAGGTGACGAATTTATTATTTAGTTTAAACACATTTAATATTAAAAGTTGTTCCACTAATCAAACCGAAGTAATTACAATAAATGGGGGATCAACAATTACGGTTAAATCGTATAAAGTCCCTGTTGGTAACAATATAAATATTGTTTTTGTTGATTGTCCTTGCGTTACTCTAACCCCAACACCGTCGGTAACGCCTACAATTACACCAACTCCGTCATCATCAACACCGGTAGCGTAATATAATTTCTAAATTATAATGCAAAAAAAATATCGGTTGATTAACCGATATTTTGAATTATCTCTTATTTAAACGATAACTGGATTTATCTATGTTTTTTATATACTTATTTCCAAATATCTTTTGAATACATATACCCCAAGACACAAGCATACGCATCTGTCTGATCAAAGTTTTCTTTCTTGAGTGTGTTATTTTTAGTATATAACCATTGAATTTGAGGTTCTTTTTTTGCAACTAAATCCCAAATAATTTGTTTCTTATCAATGTCTTTTGGTAGTCCCCCAAATAAAACATGCTTACCTTTATCATTAGGTTGAACTAATTCGGGGAATGCAAACTTTCTTGAGTTATATGTTGATATAAATTCAGGAACTATCCCTAACGCATCATATATTTCTTTACATATTAAAGTGTTAAACCTTAATAGGGTTTGAATCGTATAAGCATTATTTGAGTTCATTAATGGTTCTTCAATTATTACATTAACAATACCTAAATTCTTGTATTCCAATAATTTTGTTCTGAAGATTTCCGATTTAAGTAATAACTCCAATATTTTATTATCCCCATGATCTTTAGTTTTTGGTCTTGGTGATATGTGAGTTAATTCTAATAGTTCTTGATTTTGTATATCAAATAGTGCCCACCCTATTGTTCTTGTTGAGACATCAAGCCCAAGAATTTTTGGTGAATTTTTAATAGGTCTAGCCATAAAAATATTTATTTATTAACAATATAATAATGAATGTGTAAAATTAAAGTTTTAGAAATCTAACTTAACTACAAACTGTTGTATCCCCTGTCTTAATACGGGTGATTGTAGTTTGGACATAACCACGATATCTTTATTTTTATCCAATAACGCAATTTCGGTTATATATGATTTAGTCCCTTGTGTCCAAGTAGGGTTTGATGTGTTTAAAAATTCAGCATTACTCAAATTAATCTTATATTTCATTTCATATATTGTTGCTTGGATATCAGTTTCCAAACCGCCATAAAAATAAAATTCATCTCCAAAATTTAAAGTTTGTCCTGTCGTCCCCAATGTTGTTAAGGATATGTAGTCATTTAAATCATAATATGGTGCGGCATTATACAATTCAGGAGTAATCACAAATGTGGTTCCTGTAAGTCCATCTTGAGTTAAATATCCATTGATTGTTGACGCACTAATAACATCGGTATAATCAATTATTCTCCATTGAGTTGAGTCAGGTTTATTTCCTGTTGTAACTTTTTGACATAAAATTTCAAAATTGGTTCCGAAATATCCTTGAGGTAAATAATTACAAGCGGTAATACAAGGTGTTCCTGCACTATATACCGGTTGAACCATACATCCAAACTCGGCACCAAATCTTAATGCAACATTTTTAGAAGTGTCCGGGTTACAATCATTGTTATTACCAACAACTTTTGAATAGTAATTACAGTGTAATGAATTTGTGAAACCTGTTTGATTTGTCAATCTATAAGTGACATACATAGTTTCAGTATTTCCTGTCAATATCCCATCAACTGTTGATGTTGGTGTTCCACAGGTATTTGGTGTTACCAATGATACTTGAGGTGCCGGTAAAGTCCAGTTTCTGTTTGCTTTATATGACATTGCAGCAATTATCTCTTCATCGTCAATAATAACAATTTTACTATCAGGGAATACTTTACCTATTCTACTTGGGTATCCGTCAGCATTTGCGTGTGTATCCCAAAGATGATAATATCTAATACCAGGTTGATTCATTCCCGAATTTTTATTTGATTGTATGTATTGGACATCAAATAAGTTTTTATCCTCAAATCCTTCAGGATCAACCCAAAATGTTTGTCCTGAACAACATTCAGGATTTTTGTGCCACATCAACCAAGGTAAATGTAATTTAAAGTTTCTTGCTTGTCCTGTTGTATCTTCAGGATTTGCCGAATCATAAGGTTCTAACGCAAATTTCTCACCATAGAAGAAATCAATCGTTTGATTTGTATAATGTATAATTGCAATCGCTTTTTGTTCTTCAGGTTGAACTACTATCTTCTCATCAAATGAATTATAGTAATTAACTGAACTTGTATCTTTTTGTCCCAAACTTGATGCATATCCAAAATATTCTTTTGTCCCAAGATAATCAATGGATCCAAAATATTCATATCCTTCATACACTGAAGGGTATAATCCTGCCGGACTTTCACTCCAAGGAATATTCATATTCCATATTTTAACATCAAACTCATCAATATCACACACGGTTTCAAAATTAATAACATCAGTATTCCAATGAGGTGCCGGTGTTATACTATCATACAATGATGTCATATTTGACGGGTATATTAATGTTCTTGAATAACAAGAACCCGAGAATGATGAAAAGTCAGGTAAATTTCTATCCACCGTAATCACATTATTACAATATGCGACAATTCTATATGTCATCATAGGATAACAACTATTGATTGACATATAACAATCCGCCATTGGCGGTAATGGACACACAGATGATGACGATGGTGTCAAACAAGGTGTTTTTGTTGGGGTTGGTGTCGGACTTGCCGAACACTCAAATGTATATGTTGCACTTGGTGTTGGTGTCGGAGTTGGTGTTGACGCAACCGATGAAGACGGTGTTGGTGTTGGTAAATTATAACAAGTATTATTTACATCCCACTTACCATCATAATAAATTGTGATGAAATCACCAACCGAAGGGATTGATTCATTAATTAAATTAGATCCCGAATATATTAACTCAACTTGATTTGTTCCACTTAAAGAACACATATTAACAACATAGTTTGAGCTGACAACATAATTATTATTCGTTAACGCACTCCAACTAATCGTTGTTGCGGTAGTATTTCCCGAAAAAAATCCTCTTAACGGTGCTCTATTAAACACAGGTTCAACAACCGAATCCATATAAGGGATACCAAATGTGTTACCTGCAGTTCCATCAACATAATAAGGATACTTAACATTTTGTCTGTTAGATTGTGGAGACCCAGCACTATTTTGACTATTAAATGGTGGTTCCAATACCATACTATATGGTTGATTATATGTTGATGATAATGCGTTATACGATACTTCACTATCTCCTACTTGGAAATACGCGATGTTAAAATTACCTTCAGATAATTTTTGTCTACCTGTATCCGTAACTCTTGTGTTAACTAAACCAGAGGTATTTTTGATTATGTATGCCATTTGTTATAAATACTATATTTTTTATTTTAATCTACCGGTAATACAACTGTTACCGTACTACAAGGACTATTAATTATTTTTACATCATTTAAATATATCCCCGATGAGGTTGTCACTCCCACACATTTTGCACCAATTGGTAAATTTAATGTTGGTGTTGGATTACTTATAGTTCCACTTATTGTATCCCCTTGAATCATTGTAATGTCATTCCAAGTATATAAGTTTAACGAATGAACACTAACCCCCGTAAGACATTCGTGATTATTTAATGAATTACTACTTCCACTATTCGCAACTGTACTATACGGTATAGAAACCATATTTTTATTTACCGTCACAACATTATTCCAAGTATATGCACCATATTGTGGTTGTTCTGTCATATTTTTCGCATGAACTAAATCAAATGATAGAGTTGCTCCGATTGGTAATTGGGGTGATACCGTCACATTGAATGATGTTGCGTTAATATTTAGTCCTAATGTTACCGTATAAACTTGAGGTGGTGGTGGCGTATTTAAAGTTATATTTTGATTAAATGTTTGTCCTGACGCATCCATCACAATTGTTGGGTATATACCCGGACATAGATTTTGGAACACAGGTTGATTAGGAATAAAATTAATCCCGTTAATACTATATGAATACGGTGGAACACCATCTTCAACATTAAAAATTATACTTCCATCACTAACACAATTACCAGGAGTATTATTAGTAATACAAGTAGGTTGATTAACCGTTAATGTATAATTCAAATTATTTTGAACAACGCAACTACCTTCATTCATTTGGACTGATGTTATTGTAGGGTTTGGTGGGACTGATCCTAACGAATACCATCCTGAAATAGGTGGTGCTGCCGAATTGGTATTAATTAAACTACCATATGTCCATCCTGAAACTTCCCATTGACTTGATCCACTCATCCATACCACATCATAACCTGAAGGTGTTGATGTCCAAGTAGGTTTTCCGTTATAATATCCATTATAGTTAAAATCAATCAATTCCGAAGAAATTTGTTTTCCTAAAATAGTTAAACATAAATCTCCATATATCGGTGTAGGTGTTGGTGTAGGAGTTGGTGTAGGAGTTGGAGTTGGACTTGGTGCCATTAAATAACAAGTGGTTCTTGCGGTAAAATCACCATAAAAATCGGTAACAACCGCATCATATTCCCCACTACCTAAATTTGTTAATGTTTGAGAATAATTACCGTTTTCCCATTGTATTGTGTATGGTGGGGTTCCTCCTGTTATATATAAAGTTGCAATTCCATCAAAACTACTTATTGATGTGGGATTTTGAGTTACACATTGAACCCCTAATGGGAATATTGTTATTACATTACATTCGTTTTGATAACTATATACTTCACCAGTACATACACCATCAAGACAAAAACCGTTAACATTAAAATTTATGTCTAAACAATTTGATATTGGATTTAAATCCTCACTACATATACTATATGTTGTTCCGCTTTGGAATGTTTCCGTTACGGTATTTCCACTACAATTAGTGTATGTTAAATCATACTCACTAACTTTAGTAAAACTAAATTCTAAACAATAACAATTTGGCATTTATTAATCTTTTACTATAAATAATCAACTTACCATTTTTTAGTAACTTAATTATAAATAAAGATATTATAGTATTGTGAAAAGTGAATTATGTGGTATGGTAAACACTACATTTGTAAATTTTAATTATTACGCACTTTGTGTTATTGTTATAATTACTGATGGTATTGCTGGTCCGTATGTTGGTGATGGATCCGTAGATAAGAAAGTATTTGTATGTGATGCCGTCCACCTTATTTCGTAATAATCCCCTATGTTGGATGCAACATCAAGGAAGTTCCATGCGGCAACCACTCTATCTCCACTTCCCCCATCTAATAACACTTCAGTGTTGGATGATGCAACATTTGAACCATTTTTATATAACCATATAAATACGGTAGATTTAGTCCCTGTATTTTTTTCTAATTGTGCCGAAAATTGAATATTATACACACCTGTCTTTGACACAGTCAATCTACCCCCATTAGATATTGTAATTCCTGACGCTGATAATTGAGTGTCAGCACTCATAGTATGTACCGTACCGGCAACCCCTACTGGTTGATTATTTGATGATATGTATGATCCGTAATTATGTAATGATGTTGCAATGTCTTTAGTTTTAACAATACCTGTTGATGAATCTCTAACCAAGACATTAGTATTGTCATTATCTGTAATTGGAGTATCTTGTATTGCCAAATTATTAATATGTAAGGTGCACGCAGATACTGAATATACACCTTTACCTGAAGCCGATGAAAAATCGTGACTCACAGTATTTCCCGTTCCACCTAATATTGAAGAGTAGTTTCCTATTGTTGTGTTATATTGCCCCCCACCTATTGTTGATCCATCACATACCGATGTATTATAATAACCACCGGCAATGGTTGACGTACAACCTAAAACAGTATTACGACCACCTCCAAGTATTGATGAAAAACATCCAAATGAAACATTAATTCCCCCACCACCAATAATTGACTGATCACCAATTGATGTATTTGTTAACCCTCCAGCAATAACGGAACCAAGACCTTTCGTAGTATTTGATGATCCGCCACCAATTGTTGATGTGTCTCCAAATGTTTTATTACATTGACCACCTAAAATACTTGAAGTACTTCCTGTTGTTGTATTACCTAGTCCTCCACTAATTACCGAAGCAGAATTCACAGTAGTGTTTCCCGAACCACCTCCAATAAAATCGTAACTAGATTTAACACAATTTTCTTGCCCTCCTCCAATTGTTGATTTACCGGATACAGGTGCGTTAGAATTACATAATCCACCACCAATTGTTGAGTATTCCGAATTTAAAAAATTACGAGAACCTCCGCCTATTGTTGAGAAATTGTTTGATATGGTGTTTCCTGAACCACCACCGATGGTTGTTCCGTTACAATCTGATCCATTGGCAGTCCCACCACCAATAAATGAATTACTCCCACAGGTTATATTACCATCACCGCCACCAATTGTTGAACAGTTTCCTATTGATGTGTTTTTGTTTCCTCCTCCTATTGTTGAAGTATTTCCTGATGTGGTATTAAGTAATCCACCCCCAATGGTTGAACCCTTTCCAACACACGATCTGTTGGATTGTCCACCACCAATGAATGAATAACATCCACTTGATGTGTTATCACCTCCACCACTTATAGTTGATCCTGAAGAAATTGCCGTATTTCCACCTCCCCCACCAATTGTTGAACGAATACCATAAGATGTATTTTGTTTTCCACCACCAATAAATGACATATCACAGTATGACACATTACCAACACCTCCACCAATAAATGAAATATCCCCACAGGTTATATTACCATCACCGCCACCAATTGTTGAACAGTTTCCGATGGATGTGTTTTTGGTCCCTCCACCTATTGTTGAAGTATTTCCTGAAGCGGTATTACCTATACCTCCACCTATGGTTGATCCCGAAGATGATGTCGTGTTTCCTGAACCTCCTAATATTGATGAGTGGTTTTCAGTTGTTTTGTTTTTATAACCCCCACTTACGGTGGAATAACACCCATTTGATGTGTTTTGAGATCCTCCACCAACAAATGAAATACCCCCACTTGATGTGTTAGATCCCCCACCACCAACAAATGAACCACTACCTAGAGCCACATTACAAACACCACCACCAATAAATGAACAGTTTCCGATGGATATGTTTTTGGTTCCTCCACCTATTGTTGGAGTATTTCCTGATGTGGTGTTGAGTGCCCCTCCACCAATTACAGAGTTAAAACCTGTTGATGTGTTACATACTCCTCCACCAATTGTTGATGTAGTTCCTGATGTAATATTAAGTATACCACCCCCAATAGTTTGTGCGTACCCAATTGATGTATTATTATATCCTCCACTTATGGTTGCGGTATATCCACAACTTGATGTGTTACATATACCCCCACCAATTGTTGAGTAATAATCACTTGATGTGTTACATATACCCCCACCAATTGTTGAGTACTTATTTGATTCGTTACATAAACCCCCACCAATTGTTGAGTAATCACCACTTGTTGTATTTCTTACTCCACCCCCGATTGTTTGTCCGTTATAGTATGACGAAACTGTTGTGTTACAAGTTCCTCCGGCAATTGTGTTTCCAAAAGAATCAGAATAACCACTACTATATGATGATATTGTATTACAAGAACCTCCACCAATTGTTGACGCATAAACATCATATACTCCAGATGTAGTTATTGTGTCAACTGTGTTTTTATAACCTCCACTTATGGTTGAAATATAACCACTTGATGTGTTAAATCCTCCCCCACCAATAAATGAATAATACCCACTTGATGTATTACTATAACCACCACCAATAAATGAAAATAACCCATTTGATCCGTTTCTATAACCACCACTTACGGTTGAATAATATCCACTTGATGTGTTACATTGCCCTCCACTTACAGTGGAATAATCCCCTGAGGCATCATTATTATTACCACATCTTTCAACCGAACAAATACCCGGTCCAACTATCATAACCGATGTTCCCCCGGTTAATGAACTTAATACTTGTTGAAAACACGCTCTATATGATGATCCCGCAGGATTACCTTGTGATATATCAAAAGGGTTAACGATGTGAAATAAATCCGTTAAATTAACTCCTGTTGCTGGTATTTGATCCGTTAAATATGCCATTATTCTTTTTTATATATAAATACATATCATTTCATTATTGAAATTGGAAAATACTATAATCCATAAAGAAAAATTCATCCCCATCTTGGAACTGTTTGTGGTTTAATAATTCGTTACAATTAATAACCATAAATTTTTCACAAAATGTGTCATATAATTTAACTCCTATCGCAGGTGCGGTATTAAATTGTGGTGGTAGTGTTATTGTTGCGGATGGTGGAATATTAGTATTTACCGACGCAACCAAAACACATTGATTTCCATACACATCACAAATATAAATTTGGTATGGTATTGTTAGTCCGGTTACATTATATATTTGTAATTGTGTCATTATAATTCTTGAATTATATAACTGTTATGGTGTGCACGAAACACAATATATGTCATAATCAATTAATAAATTGATAATAACTCTTGCGTCGTCTAATTGTGTCGTTACTGTAGGTTGACAACTCGTTCCACTAGTTAAACAACCACTTTTTATAATCACTTTATTTACCTCAATATTTGTCTCAACCGAACTAATTCCTGAAAACCCATATAAAGTGTTCTTAATCACATCTGTCCACTCGTCGTCAGTTGGATAATCATCAAGTCCTGTTGATGTATAGAATAAACTTTGAGAATTAACTCCGTCAACAGTGACATCAATTGTGAATGTTGCGGAACTTAATATACAATTTGTATCTCCCGATGTTAAATCAAAGAAACCTTCATTAAACATTTGTTGAACCCCTCTCCTACCAAGTACCCCACTATTTTGGAAATTACTGTTGCAAACCGAATATGTCTGATAACTACTTTGTAATACTGTCCCAAACAAATTAATCGTTTTAGTTAATGAACATCCATTATCATCAATGACTTCTAACGAATATGTTCCAGCAGTTAATCCCGTTACAGTGGATCCTGTTTGTCCATTAACATTAGAACTCCAATTTAAAGTGAATGGTGGTTCTCCACTAGTAATTAATGTATTTAATTCACCATCATTACCCGAAACTGGTTGTGTTACGAAAAAATCAAAATATACAGGTGATGATGCAGTTACATATGTGGTTTCCGTTTGTTGACATCCACCCGCATCTGTGACTGTTACACTATAAAATCCCGGAGATAAATTACTAAATGTTGTCACAGGTCCAGCCGGAAATCCTGTGATTTCATAAGTGTATGGTAATGTTCCCCCACTTGACGCTAAAATTTGTATTGTCCCATTATTAAACCCACAAGTTGTCCCCGTAGTATTTGCAGTAATAGTATATAAATTAGTATTATTAATTGTAATAGTTGTTGTATAAGTACAAACACCGTTACTAATCTCAATAGTATAATTACCCGAAGATACAGGTGGAAATGTGTATGTTACACCTCCAGTATTTGTGGAGATTGTATTTCCCGAACTATTAATTAAAGTATATGTGTATGTCCCACCAGGAGAACCCGCGTTTATTACGACATTTACGATACCATTGTTTAAATTACAATTGGAGTTCGTTGTTGAAATTGATACGATTGAGAATGCGTTTGGAGTAATTAACTCAACGGTACCGGTGTCAGTACAAAGTCCTGCGTCAGTAACAACTACCGTTAATACTCCCGAAGACAACCCATCAAAAATAAAAGTATTGGAAAACGAAACTCCAACATACCCGTTAGATCCGGAATAATAATATGGTGCCGTTCCCCCTTCAACTAATACCTCAACTTCCCCATCATTAGAAAAACAACTTGGTGGAGTAGTGGTAAATGATATAATATTTGGTGGTGGAACATTTTCAACGATAAAATTTTGTGAATTAGGACATCCATTTGAATCGGTTACTGTAACCGAATAAACCCCACTAGTTAATCCTGTTGCGGTGGAACCTGTTTGACCATTTGACCAATCATAAATGTAAGGAGGATTACCTGTTTGTCCTGTTATAAAAATTTTACCTGAACTTACCGATGAAGTACAACCCGCATCATTTATAATGTATCCACCATAATTAAATGTTGTTGATGATTTTACAATACAAGTTTCACTACTTCCTATACATCCACCACCATCATCACCTACCGCATAATATGTTCCCGCAGGTAAAGATTCAAATGTGTAACTACCCAATATCGTATCACCGCTTGAATAATAACCATTTATTAAATCATATAAATATACTTTCCCATTACCATAATCCACAGAAAATGTTGTGGTTAATGATCCGTTATCATTACCACAGGTTGTATTTGTTTGTGATGATATGGATAAACAACTTCCTGTTGATATATTGAAATTTACTATTATTGATGAGGATACGGGGCTTATACAAGAATCCGTTATTTCCAAACTATATGATCCACCTGTCAAACCACTAAAATAGTATGATGTTGTAGATGCCGAGGTTGGTAATAAACCTGATGTTGTTAATTCCATAACCGAATATGGAGGTGCGGTACTACCCGTAATATCAAACGATATCGCACCCGATCCGTTATTTGAACAGTCCCCTGTTATAGAGTAATTATATACATATGGTAAACCACAACTCATTAGTTACATAGTAAATTAAAATTTATTCCAATATTAAGTTCAAAACTTTGAACTATACTTAATGGGATACAAGTATTATTAAATACTGTAAAGTTTGTTTCATCTTCATTTAAATAATAACTTAACCCAGATGTTTGTAAATCAACAAAACTTGTTTGTATTGCATCCAACCAATTTTGGTTACTTGGGACTGAAAGTGCGTTATTGTAACCCACCCCATTAAAGAATGGGTAATTTATTATATCATTACCATTGAATTTGACATTTACATACCAAGTAGTTTGTAATGTATTCATATCACAATCCCCAAATGTTAATCCATTTGTTGATAAATAACCGTTTAATGTATTACCTAAAACCCCACCAAATGAACTGATTTGTGGATTTGTATCCCAAGGATATACTGAACAACTTACCGTCTGAATTGGACAATCGTAAGTAAATAACTGTCCTATTAGTGTACAAGGATTACAAGGGACAAGAACCAATTGACAACCCATTTGTCTTCTCCAAACATACTTTTGTCTATGGAATATTGAATTTTCATATTTAGTTCCGGCATTCCATATTGTTGTTGCCGGTACCATTTGTTCAATTAATCTTATCCAATAATCCCCAATACCGTTCACATAATCTATCATTGTTTGGTAAGTGAAATTATCGTTTTCAATTCCCGCCAATGTTTGTGATTCAAGATATTTCCAATAGATTGATTGTAATGTTGGGTAACCTCCTGTTTTACCATCGGTAATAAATTGTCTATTTCTAACATTAATTGTGTTATGCCAAAAACTTTGAGCAAATTCAAAAAATGTTTTTTGTTTTGGTTTTGGTATAATTTCAGTCCAATCTATACCCCCTCTTTGTGGGTATGGTGTATTAGGATTTGGATTACAGTATGTTGGTGCGATGTAATTCAACCCTTCTTCAGGTATTGGGTAATTATACTGTCTTGACATATTCCATACATCATACACAAGTCCTTGAGCCGGATTCATAAAAATGTCAATGTTTTTAACATTTAACACCAATCTATCATCCTCTGTGGGATAATAAGCGGTAAATCCACCATCCGAACTTCTTCTAATTACTTCATTATTTACCACCCAACTTTTCTTGTTATCAGGTGTTTTTCTTAATTTAAACCCTAAATCCATATATGGAAATTGTTTAAATCTCTGTAAATATTCTTCACCATAATTAAATGGTTGTAATGTTGTTTGGTAATCAGGATTCGCCCCTGTAAACACACTAGTTGTCAAATTAATCTGTGCCGGCATCCTATGTTGAGGTGTTGATTCAATCCAACCTCCACCAATTTGGAAGAAGAAGTTATCGCTTTCTGCTGGCATACTTGGGTAACCAAAAGTATCAATAGGGTAATCAACTGTCGTAACTGTAATATCTTGAGTCGTTGTACTAGTTGTAAAACCGGTATATTGAACTCCCATTATTGAATAAATGTCTGTGGTATCTAATACAGGTGTATCCTGAACATAAGTTCCTCCTGATATTTGAGCGTATTGTTCCCCAAATTGAGTAAGATTAACTCGTTGATCGGCAACATAAACATATTCATTAAAATCCGTAATTGCGTCATGAGCCCCTATCAATCTTAATAACATTTCAATTGACTTTCTTGTTCCTTTGGATTTGAATAGATATGCGGAATTTAATATTAAATTTCTATAGTATTGGTAGTTAATTTCTTCAGGTGTTTGTCCATTAGACAATCCCGTAAATGTGTTTTCACCACTTGAGAATACGGAATTAAGTAATTCTTCATTAGTGATTGGTGAGATATTATCTTTCCATCCTAATGTTTGTGCTAAATTCTTTAAAAGTTGTGATGGTATATCATTTTTAACAGTGTAATGAACCGAATTCATATAAGCCAAAGCTCCTATAAATTTCTTTGTTTCATCAAAACTTCTACCATATATTTGAAGTAGTTTTTCAACTTTCTGATCTTGAGTATCAAATTCTTTGATTGCCCCTGTAGTTAAAAATCTTGAGATTAAGTTAGTTCTATACTCATCCAAGTTTTCTGCAATACCACTTAATTTTAATAAGTAATCATTAAAATCGTTACCACTAATACTTAAATTCCATATACCCCCTATTGGGAAAGTAGCAACTTCTTGAGAGATAGTATATGTCCCGTCATCATTTTCTACAGGTTTGCTGAAATATGCAGTATATTTTGGGGTTATTTGCCTATTTAAAAGGAAGTTTTCAACCTGATCAAAGTCCTCGTTAAACACTTTATTCACATAATAATCCGTTGGTCTTATCACAATTGAACTAACAATATACGAATTCCCATTAAATGGATTACCTTCAACATATAACTTCAATGTTGTGTCCGTATCAGTTGTTGGTGTTAATGTATTGATTGGGTAACTAACCCCCTCTATGATTACTTCGTATTTTGAATATTCTATTGTTAGGTTTCTCAATGGAGAAACTGTGACTTCCCTTAATGTTAAGTTCCTTGTTGCATTCACACTAAAATCAATATCAAACGGATTACGAATTAGATACAATGGGATCTCAAAATAAGTTTCATTCTCAATAACATCATACGATGATGAAGTCACAGTTTGTCCTGTAACAAATCTTGTTGTTGACGATAAAACTTCTAACGCCGCAGGAAAGTAATTGATTATTTTAGTGATTGACACCGAGAATCTTTTCGCTAAAGAACCATAAATCGTAAAATTTGTAATTTCACTTAAATCATAATTTGGGTAAACTTGGAAGTTCTTACTTACCAATAATTTTGATTGTTCAATATCATTGATATTCATTGATTCCAACGAAATAGGGTCAGAGAACGATCCAATTGAGAATGTTCTATTAACTTTTTCTGTCACATTAGTTGTGAACTCAAAGTTTGCTTGAGTAAAACCTCCACCATCAACTAATTGAAATCCGACAAGGTTGTCTGAAAAACTCCCTTCTCCGCTAGCCTGTGGTGGGCAAGTATACTTAATAATCGCCATTATCCTGTTATATTTGTAAAGTTTTTAGTAAAATCAATATTATTTCCTCTGTCCTGTCTAACCTCATAAAGAAGTTCATTGAACTGATCTTTAATTTCGTATAGGTTGTATTGTTTGTAAATATTATTATCACTGTCGTAAATAGTGTAGATACCATCGTCAATAGATTTGGTTTGATTACCATAAAGAGCAAGTGCCAATGTAGATATATCGTGCTCAACAATTTCAATCTCCGTTGTTACCGGGTTGAAATAGGTATTAGTTATCACAATATCTTGATTTGGTTGTCCGATGAACGGTGTTGCATTTGGTTTGTTGGTCGGCGATGATGATGGTGAAAGCGTGCAAAACACTAAATTAGTGGTGCCTTCAGTATATCTATATCTAATTGATTTTTGTGATGTATTTGTAAGATTTTGTATTACCGGTTCACAATAAAAAGATGAGGTTATCATCCTGAAAAAATTTGGAATTTTAGTCCCATCAGAATTTAAGTATTCAACTCTAAACCCGATTAATCCTTGATTTACAAAATTATTTCTGAATTGTGAGGGAACATTATTAACATCAATAACGATACCCTTAACATTTGGTAATGCTGATAAAATACCACAATCTGTTATTCTTGTTCTTATCTCTGCAGGTCTAATATACAAGGTATATATCCCCAACTTATTGAAAACATCTGCAGGAAGTTTTAGGTTATATAATCCACCTAAAATTTCAACATCCGCATTACCTCCAGTGGCGTTATTATTAAAATAAGGTCGTAATATTGTTTTTGCGTCCAATTTTGTCAAAACGAAATTATCTGTATCATCCCTACTTGGTGTATAATTCAAAATGATGTCTACATCATCAGGACTAACATCTGCGGGTCTAATTGTCCCATACGATCCTGTTGCCATTATTAATATCTTTTATATTGTTTATCGTTTTAAATATAAATACCTAAAATCATTGTTTTTCCACTGAAAAAAATCCGTATCCATATTTTGTTAAGTCCCCAACATTATCAACTTCACCTAACCTCTCAATATATTCTAAAGCGGACATTTTACCCCTTTCTATGAATATGTTGGATTGTATTTCAGGTTGATCTATAACATTGATTAACGCTTCATTTTTTGTTATTGCAGACAATACCAAATCATCTTGAGTAAATCCAGAAGATTGTATAACATATAATGTTGTCCCATCAGGATAATCATAATAGTCAACACCATCTATTGTATATGCGACATAAGTTCCGCTTGGATCCGGTCCCCAATATGTTCCGACAGTATTTGATGTTCCCGTTACTTGTATTCCAGGTTTAAATTTACCTTCCGCCAACATATATTTAGGTCCATATTGTTCCAAATCGTTAATTGATGATTGAGTGTATCCTGTTATAGTGAAAGGTACGGTAGTGTAATTATAACTGTAGAAATCGTTTATGTTTGTATTGGAATCTCCCGTAAATATGTATTCGTAATTAAATGAAGTTGCCGACCAATTACCTCCCGCAGGTGTGAATGTTGCAACACCAAATGGATCCAAATTTGGAACAAAGACAAAAGGAACTGTTATTGTTTTTGACACTTGAGATATACCCCAAGGCGATGTGGCAGTCATTGTTATTGTATATTGATTACTACCCAATGGATAATTGTGTGATAGTGGTGCGGTTCCCGTTATTGTTTGAATTGTTGTCCCATCACCCCAATCTACCTTAAATGTTGTTAATTCTAAAAACTTTTTAAGTTCCAAATCAGATGTATTGTAAAAATAGTAGGTATATGGACTCCCTGTTGTTGCAGAAAACATAAAATTAGTGATAACTTCTTTTTGTAATATTGCCCCATCAAAAACAGAATAATAACCGTAATCAATACCTGTTTGTGTTAGTAGAATAGGAATTGTTAACCCTGTTAATATTGATGTCCCACCTGAAGCTCCCGATAAGACATATGTCATTCCGGTATACACACCTGTCGATCCTGTCAATGTGTTTTCAGTAATCCCCGTTATAGGACAACAAGGATCAATATCGTAGATATAATCAGTATCACCAGTGTAGTTAACCGTAATTAAATCCCCTTTTATGTTTTCGGGTGATATTTTAAAATAATACTTTTGTTCAACCATTTTATTAAGGATTTACATATTCAAACCAAACAATTGGATTGTTCTCTAATCCTACTCTTTGTATGTTATTATCAGTTCTATACGCCTGATATGTTTTATCATTATAATTTAAATTAACTTTGTAATAAAAATAATTATCCCCATTAAAAGTATATGGATTTGGTATTTGGAACTGTGGTTGATTTACCATAGTTGTATATATACCGGTACTTCCATTAAAAAATTTAGCAGACATATAAAATTGAGATATGTTAATAAAATTTTGTTTTCTTAACCAATAAATAAAAAACCCTTCTTTATCACCAATAAAATCTAATCTCATTGTTGGTTTTTTAACATCAACATTTGGTAGTGATGTGGAGATTGTTACAGATTCGGTTAATCCTTGTTGGACGGGTAAAATTATGGTAAAATATAATGTTTGATTTACAGGATCCGTGGTATCATAAAAATCCAATTTAAAGAATGATTTGGTGAATGGTTTACTATAATAGTATAACTCTTTTTCGGTAAATCCCGCAGTTAAATAACTACTCACATAATTGGTAATATTTGCCGATGGAATATTTTGAGGCAATCCATTGTAAAAATAAAACTCATAATTTAACGAAGTTTTTAGAATATTCAGTATTTGATAATCGTTATGTGAAAACCTATCAACCTCAAAATCATTCGGAATTCCAAGAACCTCACTTAAAACAGTTTTTTCATAGTCCTCAATACCACCGTCTCTACCCCCAAAATCCCATTTAAGTTCTATTGGAATGTCAATTTGTTTATCGTTAGTTGGTATTACTATTTTATATTTATTCACACTCATCAGTTGTAGGTTCAGCAATTTCGTTTATGAATTGGTCACCAATTTGACTACCTTCAGGTATTAATCTAAATATGTTTTCGGTAAATGGATAGTGTTTACCATTTATAAAAGGATAATCCACACCGTTTCCAAGATCGTCAATAAATCCAAAATCATACAAATCTCTCCATCTAAAACTATTTGATAAGTTTGAGTAGAATGAATAATTCGGAATCCCAACAATTAATTGAGCATCCCCTTCTTCAATATAATCAGAAAAACTTCTAATCACAATAGGTTTATGTGGGCGATAAAAATAACCCAATTGGTTGGGGTTATTAGATGTTGTATTTCCCGTTAGATTAAATCTTAATGAATTAAATGTGAATTTGTGTAGTATGTTTGATACCACTCTTTCCACTTGATTGTAGGAATTAAATTCACAAAAATCCCCATCAATTATATCACCAATTTGTAAATTCTCGGTATAAACAAAAGGACCAACGGGTGGTGTTGTTTGACTAAAATAAATTCCAATTGGTAAATTTGTATCCGACGATGCGTTATTAACATTCCACCAAGGAGATGGTTGGTTATTAACCAAAGGTAAATTAAATGTAAAACCTTCTTTTAATGGATTTGTCCACCCAAAATAACCTTTCCATATGGTTGTAAAATATAACTCACTTAAAGGTCTTTTTTGATTATCAATTAAATCTGTAATATCAATATCGGTATTAAAAGTTAGGGTATATGCTTGTCCTCCTTCCTTTACGGAAGTTCTAGTAAGATTATTAGGGGTTAAAACCGCAGTTTCCAACTTACTTTTTGAGTTGAAGATGTTTTGTTCAAATCCCGCTTTAACTAAAACCGCATTCTCCGAACTTGTAAGAATTTTATGTCTTCTAACATAATAAGTTGACATTGTTTCTCCTGAATTTGCATCATTTATTACCTTTTTAAAAGTACCAGTAACACCTTGATTGAATGTTGCTCCCGTATAACCAATGTTGGTAATGTTAAAAATATATTCTTCACTACCAAAACCTGCATCACCCAAACTTGACACTAAAAATAGTCGTTCCCCAACATAATCAAATGACAAATAAACATAGTCATTAACATTTAACCCGTGTGGCATGACACATCTAAAAGATATTACCCTAGCAGAGTCATTACTCCCGACAGAAATAATAAATGGAATCCCATCAGATGCCACCCAAGACCAAGATGCAGTTGTTTTGTTATCAACCGCTTCTAATTGTTTATTTGGGTTATTGTCATACGCATAACTCATATAGTGTGTCCAATTATATGTAGTCGCACTTTTGTTAACGAAGGTTAGATGGTTATTTGGTGGTTGAGTATAACCAGGATTATTATTGTCCGTTCTAATAAAATCAAATTCAAAATATTGTGGATACCCCTCCCAAGGTAAGTTAGGGTTTACAGTCGCACTAACCGCATTTTGTATCGCATTTGTATAAAACAAATTATTTTTAAATGGTGCATAATTTGTTGATCCAATATAATTGTTTTTAAATATGAATGAAAACTTACAAGTTGGTCTAAAAACTTGCGATGCTTCCCTTTCATCAATATAAAGTTGTTGTAAATTTACATCAGCGGTTCTATCAAATTCAATGTTTTCTCTTTGTGTCTGTTCTAACACCACATTAGACATCATATCAACATTAGGAGAAACTTTATTCCTCAATGATCCTAAAATAATTCTTGTTCCGTCATCAATACCCATTACTCTAATTCTGTATCTATATATAGTTTTATAAATCTATTTAATGCGGTTTTTCCGTTTTTTAAACCAAAATAGAAATGATTTGGTGATCCAACCAACACAGGGTTTGGAACTACTGGTGAACTAATTACGGGATTCCCTAAAGTATCGTAATTTGTGATAAATCCGTAATAAATATTAGGAAAACCTGTGGACATAAGTGGTGTCTTGAAATAGTCATCTCCTATTACATCTAACGATTGGTATTTTTGTTTATAAAATCCGTTACCTGTTTGGTTCCCATTAGCACTTGTATACCAATTGTTTAATTCATTACCAAATATACTATTACTAGCACTAATTAACCATTTATAAAATGGGACTTCTTGAGTTTTTGGATACCCGTATTGGTTTTGTAATAATGGTGTGAAATTATAAATATTAATTCCGGGAGACAATGCTCTTCTATTTTTATATTGACTATTATTTGTTACTCCCGACGCATTGTAAAAAACACCGAAAACAGGTCCTGTAGTGTCCTCACCAACATAAATTTGGTTGTCAGCATAATTACCCGCAATAAATGGATTAATTTGATATTCTGAATTGATTGAAAATGATTGGGCGATGTCCCCATCAATCCTATCACCACTTCTTGAAAAGAATTGGTTAATTGATCCTGCTCCAGAATTGAAAAGTTGTCCTAACCAATTCGCATTAACCAATCGTGATATGATACCTAATTGTAATATATCTGAACTATCATTATACGATGAGCTCATAAATGTATTACCTAAATACTTACCCTCAAATTCTGAACTACTACATATTTCTCCAATAAATTCATCCCTTTTTCCCATATCCAATATTGTTGTTGGGAAAAGTATCTGTCTTGTGTTTGCAGAATCATCAGATTGTTGAGGTCCAATATTGACGGGTAATAGTGTGGAGGCAACAGGTTTTGGTCCACCAATAAATTCTGAACCATTCCAAGGGGAACTACGGTAAAAGAAACTATTATTAACATCATTATAAAAAATAATATCATCACAATATTTGTATCTTGGTTGTCCATAAATATTAAATACGGTTTGTTTGTTAAAGGACGGCATATACAACACACCATTTATCCAATTGTTTTGGAACATATGTCCAAACACCCCTCTACAAGATGCAAACATTAGATTAAAACGAGATTTCCATTCAAGGAAACGGTTGACATCTTTTTTTATTGAGGTAACATAAGGTTTATTTAATAAGTAGTAACATCCTCCCACAACTTTATCCTCTTCCGCACAACTAGGGTCAATTGTAAATCCAGTTCCGTAACCTGTATAACATTCTAAACTAACCATATTTTCACAAGTCAAAGAACTTGTTAACCCGGTTGAAATATCGGCATCTTCTAAATTACCTGAAGGTACATCACTACCAAAATTAAGTGTTGTTATTGATTCACTATATCCTTCTTCAGGGACTTTATAATATGGAAATCTATTATTTTGCATAAATGCAAAATTTGTTTTGGTACTACCGTTACACCCTTCTAAAGTTGTTGAGGTAGGTAATCTATCACTTCTCATAACAATACCTAACGGATTACTAAAATTAACACCGTTAATTGTTCCTGACCCAAAATACATCCTATATGATGGTGAATATAAAAACCAAAATCTTTCTTGACCATAATCATTACCCCCAGAACAAGGTGATGACATATCATATGGGGGTACGTAATTAGTCAATAAAAATGATCCTCCACCAACATAATACGGGTATGGACTTGGTATATATGATGCAATGTTTGGAGCCGCAAAAACAAGGCTTGTTGATGACGCAATATTACGTAACGGTAACATAGTGCATTGCACAGTACTAATATTCAATGTTTGATTTAAGGAATTTACAATTGCCGAGGTTAAAAAAGGGATTGTTCCCGATGAAGTTACCGCTTTATAACTCGGTAACAATCCCGAATTATTAGAGTCGGTTGATAAATAATAGTATGGTAATGTTGACGCACTATTTGGAAATGTGTTCATCATTGTTGCGTTTGGAACAAATGTGAAAGATTTACCATAAATGGATCTTTGTGTCGCACCACCAATCGTATTTATAAACGGTGTGTTATTAATCGCACTATGTTCTATTGGTTTTTTACCGTTAGAATATCCTCTGATTGGGTAATTAACTCTGTAATCACCACTAACTTTAATTTGTGTTCCAACACCTAAAGTTCCTCCAAAAATTGTTGTTAAATTATATTCAATTGTTTGTTTATCAGTATAGGGATCGACACCTCTAACGAAAAATACTATCCCTAAATTTTGATAATCTTGGAACTCATACAACGCGGTTTTTTGCCACTCATACGAATCACTATCATTATTATAACTTTGATAACGGTATCTTATATTATGTAAAAGATATTCTTTAGGGAATTTATAATTTGTATTTGTGTTTGATTGACTTAAAAAGTCCTGTACCGTCATACCTGTTATTACTTGATAATATTCCATATCGGCAGGGAACCTATATGAACCGTCAGAATTAGTTTGTGTAATAGTAATATTTTGACTTGAGTTAGAACCCCAAGTAGAGTCGCTTGGATTCGCATAATAAATAGGGATAGTTGTTGTCCCTGTAGTTGTTGTTCCCGTTATTGAGAATGTGTCAAATTGATTACCCGCAGTAATTCCCGTTATTCTATCAATATCCCCACTTAAGGCGGGATTCTGAAATGATATCATATCACCAGGGTTAAATTCTCCCTGAACTCCCCAATCTACAACCGCAACCACAATTTGATCATTAAATGATGG
>Ga0114974_10000805_pt1 | contig 25533 bp, 28 predicted proteins | sample S_130206_EF_Meta_FD_87318 | JGI IMG/M metagenome (GOLD analysis project Ga0114974, IMG submission 87318) | Freshwater microbial communities from Lake Simoncouche, Canada to study carbon cycling - S_130206_EF_MetaG | ecosystem: Environmental > Aquatic > Freshwater > Lake | place: Lake... | reverse complement strand
GGGCGCGCCGCGCAGCTTGAAGCCGCAGCCGGCCAGCAGCCCGACGCCGCACACCAGAAGCAGGCGCCGCGCGGGCATTACAGCACCAGATTCACCAGCCGCCCCGGCACCACGATGACTTTCTTGACCACTGCCCCCCGCGCCAGCGTCACGAATACCTCGCTGTGCAGCGCTGCGGCCTCTATCGCGTCGCGGCTTGCATGTGCGGAAACCCGGATCGCCCCACGCAGCTTGCCGTTGATCTGCAGCATCAGCTCGATTTCATCCTGTTGCAGCGCCGCCGGGTCCACCTCGGGCCAGGCTGCATCGAGCAGCTCGCCGAGCGTGCGCTGGTAACCGAGCGCGTCCCACAGCGCCTGTGTGATGTGCGGTGTTGCCGGGTACAGGCAGCGCAGCAAGATGCTGAAACCCTCGAGCGCGGCCGCCCGGTCCGACTCGGATCCATCGGGCTTGAAGTCTTCCAGCGCGTTGAGCAATTTCATCGCACCCGAGACGACGGTGTTGTACTGCATGCGCTGGTAGTCATAGTCGACCTGCCGGAATACGCTGTGCACCTCCCGGCGCAAATCGCTCGCTGCGCGGCCGTAGCGGTGCGCGGCGGGGCCGCCATCCGGGCTTACTGCGCCGGCATGTGCCGACAGACGCACGGCGTAATTCCAGAGCCGGCGCAAGAAGCGATACGAGCCCTCGACCGCTGCGTCGTTCCATTCCAGCGTCGCTTCGGGCGGCGCGGTGAACATGGTGTACAGACGCGCGGTGTCGGCGCCGTACTTCTCGATCAGGTCCTGCGGATCCACCCCGTTGCGCTCGCTTTTGCCCATCTTGCCGACGCCGCCGTACTCGACCGGCGTCCCGTCGGCCAGGCTGCCTCCGCTGATCCGGCCCTGCGCGTCCATCGCAGGCGTCACTTCCGACGGCGGGAAATAGTCCTTGCCGCCCTTTTCGTTGCGCGCGAAGAAAATATGGTTGAGCACCATTCCCTGCGTCAGCAGCTTGCTGAACGGCTCGTCGACCTGGACCAGTCCGAGGTCGCGCATGACCTTGGTCCAAAAGCGTGCGTACAGCAGATGCAATATCGCGTGCTCAATGCCGCCGATGTACTGGTCCATTGGCATCCAGTACGCGGTCCCCGCGCCGACCATCGCCTGGTCGTTGTTCGGATCGCAGTAGCGCATGAAGTACCAGGAACTGTCGACAAAGGTGTCCATGGTGTCGGTCTCGCGCCGCGCGGCCTTGCCGCACACCGGGCAGCGGACGCCAGCGTGAAAGCCCTCATGGTGGTTCAGCGGATTGCCCGAACCGTCGGGTATGCAGTCGCTGGGCAGGATCACCGGCAAGTCGTGCTCGGGTACCGGCACCGCACCGTGCTCGGGGCAGTGGATGATCGGTATCGGCGTTCCCCAGTAGCGCTGGCGGCTGACGCCCCAGTCGCGCAGCCGCCAGGTGGTTTTTTTCTCGCCCAGCCCACGCGCCTGCAGTTCGTGGCTGACCGCGTCGACCGCCTGCTCGCAAGACATGCCGCTGTAGTTGCCCGAGTTGACCGTGACCCCGCGCTGCTTGTCGGCGTACCAGTCCTGCCAGCGCTCGTAGTCGTAATGCTCGCCGTCGACCAGCACCACCTGGACGATATCGATGCCGTATTTCTTGGCGAAAGCGAAGTCGCGCTCGTCATGGGCCGGAACGCCCATCACTGCGCCGTCGCCGTAGGACATCAACACATAGTTGCCGACCCATACCTCGATCGGGTGGTCTTTCAAGGGGTGCGTCACAAAAAGGCCCGTGGCAACGCCTTCCTTGTCGCGCGTTGCCAGTTCGGCCTCGGTGACCCCGCCTGACTGGAGGGCCGCGATCTTGCGCGCCATGTCGGGCGAGCGCTCGGCCGCGCGCAGCGCCAGCGGGTGCTCGGGCGCGACGGCGACAAAGGTCACGCCCTTGATGGTGTCGGCGCGGGTGGTGAACACGTACATCCGCCCGCCCTGGATCAGTTGTCCTTGCGCGTCGCGGATATCGTGCGGGAACGCGAAGCGCACGCCCTCAGAGCGGCCAATCCAGTTCTCCTGCATCAGCTTGACCCGCTCGGGCCAGCCCGGCAGTCGGTGCTGGGTGTGATCGAGCAGTTCCTGTGCGTAGTCGCTGATCTTCAGGTAGTAGCCGGGGATTTCGCGTTTTTCCACCGTCGCGCCAGTGCGCCAGCCTTTGCCGTCGATGACCTGTTCGTTGGCCAGCACGGTCTGGTCGACCGGGTCCCAGTTGACGACTTGGGTCTTGCGGTAAGCGATGCCCTTTTCAAGCATCTTCAGGAACAACCACTGGTTCCATTTGTAGTAGCTTGGGTCGCAGGTCGCGATCTCGCGGCTCCAGTCGATCGCCAGTCCCATCGCCTGCAGTTGGCCCTTCATATAAGCGATGTTTTCGTAGGTCCACTTGGCGGGTGGAACGCCGTTCTTCAGCGCTGCGTTCTCGGCCGGCAATCCAAAGGCGTCCCACCCCATCGGCATCAGAACGTTGAAGCCCTTCATGCGCAGGTAGCGCGTGAGCATGTCGTTGATGGTGTAGTTGCGCACATGGCCCATATGCAGCTTGCCGCTGGGGTAGGGCAACATGGAGCAGGCGTAGTACTTCTTGCGCGAAGCGTCTTCGGTGACCCTGTAGGCGTCGCGCGCACTCCACTGCTGCTGGGAAAGCTTTTCTACCGCGAGGTGGTTGTATTTTTCGTGCATGTCTTGGTCGCAAGCGGGTCGTAGTGCGCTGAGATTTTAGGCCGTTGACCCGCAGCGTCGACTGGCGTCGCCCGGCACTGCGCTGCCGGTCTCAGCGCCGGGTCGATTCTCGGCGTCTGTCGTCTGGGGCCACCGCGCCGGGCTGCGCGACAAAGCCGATCCTGCCGATCCCGGCCAGCTGCGCCAGACCCATGACTTCTACCACCCTGCCGTAGGCCACCGCTGCGTCGGCGCGCAATTGCAGCTCGGTGTCCGGGTTGCGCCCGGCCTGGCGCGTCAGGCGGCGCGCCAGCTCGTCGTCGGCAACCGGCTTGTCGTCCATAAAAGCCTGGCCCGCCTTGTCGACGACGACCATCACGAAGCCGGGTGCTTCGGGTGCGGTGGCGGCTTCGCTGCGCGGCAGGTCGAGCCGGATCGAACTCGCCAGCAGCGGCGCGGTGATGAGAAGGATAACCACCAGCACCAGCATCACATCAATCAGCGGCGTCATGTTGATGTCGCTGATCGGAGGCGCAGCGCGGCTGCGCTCTAGGCGGCCAAAGGACACGTTTCAGGTACCAGGCTGACGCGCCCGCAGCTCGCGCAGGTCGCGCGCGAAGCCTTCGAGTTCGGCCTCGATGCGTCCGATCGAACGGCCCAGGACGTTGTAGGCCAGCACCGCCGGAATGGCGACCGCCAGGCCGGCTGCGGTCATGATCAGCGCCTCGCCGACCGGGCCCGAGATCCGGTCGATCGTGACCTGGCCGGCGTTGGATATGCCGATCAGCGCGTGGTAAATGCCCCAGACCGTTCCCAGCAGGCCGACGAAAGGTGCGGTCGAGCCCACCGTCGCCAGCATGACCTGTCCGAACTGCAGCTTGCGCAAGGCCGCATGCAGCGCCTGGCGCAGCACCCGTGTGAGTTGCTGCGCCACGTCGCCGGCGCTGGCCAGCGTGCCGTCGGCCTTCAGACGCGTTGCGGCGATCAGCGGAACGACCAGCGCCTCGCGGTCAAAGATTTGCGCCTGCCGCTGGCCCTCGTCGAGCGTCGTCGATTGCCAGAACGCCAGCGTGCTGCGGCGCACATCGGCTCCGGCACGGCGCAGCAGCCAGCCCTTCCAGAAGATCAGCACCCAGCTGGCGACCGACATCAGCAGCAGCAGCAGCGCGACGATGTCGGTGACCGCATCGCCGCTGACGAAAAGCTGGCCTATGCCCATCGCATCGGGCCGCTAGCGCAGCCCCAGAACGTCGAACATGTCGAACAGTCCGCAACGCCGGCCGTTGAGGAAGCGCGCCGCGCGCAGGCTTCCCTGCGCGTAGGTTGCGCGGCTCGACGCCTTGTGGGTGATTTCGATGCGTTCACCGGTGCCGGCGAACAGGACCGTATGGTCGCCGACAATGTCGCCGCCGCGGATGGCGGAGAAACCGATCGTCGACGGGTCGCGCTCGCCGGTCACGCCTTCGCGCGCATAGACCGCACATTGGCGCAGATCGCGGCCCAACGCGGCGGCGACCACCTCGCCCATCTTGAGCGCCGTGCCCGAAGGTGCGTCGACCTTGTGGCGATGGTGCGCCTCGATGATTTCAATGTCGTAGCCGGTGCGCAGCGCTTGCGCCGCCATCTCCAGCAGCTTGAGCGTCACATTGACGCCCACGCTCATATTGGGCGCCATCACGATGGCGATGTCCTTTGCCGCCTCGGCGATCAGTGCTTTTTGCCGGTCGTCGAAACCGGTGGTGCCGATCACCGCCGCCACGCCGAGCGTGCGGCACGCCGCCAGGTGCGCGATGCTGCCTTCGGGCCGGGTGAAATCGATCAGCACATCGGATCCCTGCAGTCCGGCGCACAGGTCGGCGCCGATCAGCACACCGCTGTCGAAGCCCATGAAAGCCGTGGCGTCGCTGCCGATGGACGGGCTGGCGGCAAGGTCCAACGCCCCGCTGAGGATGCAGTCTTCGCTGGAACGAACGGCCTCGATCAGCGTGCGCCCCATCCGTCCGGAGGCGCCGGCAATGCTGATCCTGCGGCTCGGGTTCATGCGATCGGTCCCCCGATCAGGGCTCCAACGGCGGGTAGTTCGCAGGCGGCTCGGGCATGGGCTTGGGCGCGGCGCGCTTGGGCGCCGGCGCAAACTGCTTGAGCAGCTCTTCGCTGGCCTCGAGCGCGGGCAACTTGTCGGGCTTGCGCCCGGCGTAGAGCGACGAGATGAATGCGGCCTCGGTCGGCAAGGCGTCGGCCTCAAAGCGCTCGACCAAGTCGCCCTTGAAAAAAACGGTCATCTTGCGCAACTGCTGCGGCTCGCCGGCACGCTTGAAGCTGAATACATAGTCCCAGCGGTCGGCGTGAAACACGCTACGCAGCAACGGTGTCCCCAGCAGGTCGCGCACCGCCTGGCGGCCCATGCCGGCCTTGAGCTTGTCCAGCTGTTCGCTCGACACGAAATTGCCCTGGACGACGTCCATTTTGTACGCGCCGACAATGCCGGAGACACTGCGGCTGGCGCCATCGAGTCCCGAACAGGCTGCCAGCGCCGAAGCCAAGGCCATCGAGAAGCCTAAACGGACAATGGGACAGACAGGAACAGGCATGGGTGAAGCGGCAACGATATGATCCGGGGATTGTAGCGGTTGAGCCGCCCTAGGCATCGCCCAACGCAGAGGGGAACCACGCGCCATGGACAACATCGATGAACTCAAAAGCACCGGCCTGAAGGCAACGCTTCCGCGCCTGAAAATTCTGGAAATATTCCAGACAGGCTGCCAGCGCCATATGAGCGCCGAGGATGTTTTCCGGGTGCTGTTGGGCGAACGCTCGGATGTCGGACTGGCGACGGTCTATCGGGTGCTGACCCAGTTCGAGCAGGCCGGCATCCTCAGCCGCAGCCATTTTGAAAGCGGCAAAGCGGTCTACGAACTCAACGAGGGGCAGCACCACGACCACCTGGTCTGCCTGGATTGCGGCCGGGTCGAGGAGTTCTACGACGCCGAAATCGAAAGGCGCCAGCATTCGGTGGCGGCGGCCAAGGGCTTCACCATCGCCGACCATGCACTGAGCCTGTACGCCAACTGCAGCAAGCAGCCGTGCCCCAACCGTCCGGACGCTAGCAACCGGCTGCACGGCTGAGGCCGGGCTTCAGGGCCCGGGCGGCAAGGCCTGCTGCACCATCGCGTTGCGGTGGCGCTCGACGAAATCCTTGTAGGTGTCGATGCCGCGCAGCTGCAAGATGGTGTTGCGCACGGCGGCCTCGACCAGCACCGCCATATTGCGCCCCGCCACCACCTGGATCACCACCTTGCGTACCGGGATACCCAGCACATCCTGCGTCAGTGGCTCATAGGGAATGCGCTCGTATTCGCGCTCGAGCGTCTCGCGCCGCACCAGGTGCACGATCAGCTTGAGCCGCATCTTGCGTCGCACCGCGGTTTCGCCAAATATGGCGCGTATGTCGAGCAGCCCGATGCCGCGCACCTCGAGCAGGTTTTGCAGCAGGTCGGGGCAGCGGCCCTCGATCGTGGTCTGATTGATGCGATGCAGGTCGACCGCGTCGTCGGCGACCAACCCGTTGCCGCGCGAAATCAGTTCGAGCCCGAGCTCGCTCTTGCCGAGCCCGGACTCGCCGGTGATCAATACGCCCAGGCCCAGAATGTCCATCAGCACGCCGTGCATCGAAGTCCGGTCGGCAAAATGTTTGGACAGATAGGCGCGCAGGACGTCGATCACGAACGCCGAGGAGGCCTGCGTCGCGAACAAAGGTATCTGCGCCCGCTCGCACATCGCCAGCAACTCGTGGGGCGCCTCCTGCCCGTCGGCCAGCACCAGCATGGGCGGCTCCAGGGTGACGATGCGAGCAACGCGCCGGGCGCAGTCCTCGGGCGCCTTGTTGTGCAGATAAGCGATTTCGCGCTCGCCCAAGATCTGCAGGCGATACGGATGGATGTAGTTCAAATAGCCGACCAGGTCCGCACCCGATCGGGCGGCCTGGACCGCGACCTCGTCGAATCGGCGTTCCGATGCGCCCAGCCCGGCGATCCATTCCCACTTCAGGTGCGAGCGGAAGTCTTCAAACAGCACTTCTGCGCTGACGACGGTGGGCTTCATGGCGGGCCGGCCTTGTGGGGTCGGGTGCTCAGGATACCGGCACCGACTCCCACTGCGCGATCAAGGCGTGCAGCGCCTGCGCGTCGGCGCAGGTGAGCATCTTTTCGCGCAGGCGGGTGTCGCTGAGCAGTTCGGCAATGTCGGACAGTATTTCCAGGTGCTGTTGCGTTGCGGCTTCCGGCACCAGCAGGAAAATGAGCAGGGCCACCGCCTGGTCGTCGGGCGCGTCGAAACCGATGGGCGCGGCGAGTTGCACAACCGCCGCCATCGGCGCCTTGAGCCCCTTGATGCGGCCGTGCGGTATCGCCACGCCGTGCCCGAGCCCGGTCGAACCCAGGCGTTCCCGGGAGAAAAGGCTGTCGGTCACCAGCGCGCGGCTCAGTCCATGCAGGTTCTCGAACAGCAAGCCGGCCTCTTCAAAGGCGCGCTTCTTGCTGCTGGCCTCAACCTGCACCAGAACATGTGCGGGAGGCAGGATGGACGCGAGTCGGTTCATGGTCGGGTGGCAGATTATGCACACAAAAAAACCGCCTCTTGGCAGGGCGGTTGCGACGCCATAACGGGCGAGCTACATCAGGCGTTTGGCGGCCTCATGGTGGTGGTCCTGCACCTTGTCCTTGTGTCGAACCACCTGACGGTCCAGCTTGTCCATCAGCTCGTCCACCGCCGCATAGAGGTCTTCGTGCGAACTCTCGGCAAACATGTCGTTTCCCTTGACGTGGATGTTGCACTCTGCGCGCTGCCGGCGCTCCTTCTCCTTTTGCTTCTCCACCGTCAACAGGACGCGGACATCGACGACCTGGTCAAAGTGGCGGGTAATTCGATGAAGTTTGCTCGTTACATAGTTGCGCAGGGCCGGGGTGACTTCGAGATGGTGACCGCTGATCGTCAAGTTCATAGATAAGCTCCTGTTGCTCTCGCCGTTGAAAAAGCCGCCTGCACCGACCAGGTGGCCGTGGAACCCGTTGACGCGGCAGAAAAGCGCCGCCAACAAATTTACTATGCGCCCGTTGTGCCGCAATTGCAAGCCCCCAGGTACCCGCACAATTTGCCGATGAGCCTAGATACCGTCCTGCGCGCGGGCTGGAGCCCCAGCGACAAGCCTGTGGTGGCGTTGGTGCTGATGGGCGGGGGCGCGCGCACCGCCTACCAGGTCGGCGTTCTGCGCGCGCTCGCCGCGATGCTGCGCGAGCAGCCCCAGACTGCGGGAGGCTTCCCCTTCCGGGTGCTGGTCGGGACCTCGGCCGGTGCGATCAATGCCGCCTTTCTGGCTGCCCGGGCGACGCAGGGCCTGCACGCTTTTGGGCAACTGGCCGATTTCTGGTCGGGGCTGCGGTCCGCCGATGTCTATCGGCTCAACGTACCGCGCTGGATGCGCTTTAGCCGCTTTGCGGTGGCGCTCAGCATGTACCGGCACGCGCTGGCCAACGGCGCGCTGATGGACAACCAGCCGCTGGCCAGGACGCTGCGCGATGGCATTGCGCTGTCCGGTCTGGACGACGCGCTGCGCCGCGGCGCCTTATCGGCGTTGGCGGTGACGGCGTCGAGCTACAGCAGCGGCGTGCACTGGAGTTTTTGCCAAACCGCCGACCGCGAGCGCTTTGGCGGCTGGAGGCGGCCCGGTCGCAGGGCCACTTTCGAGAAAATCACCATTGCGCACCTGATGGCGTCGAGCGCGATTCCCTTTCTGTTCCCGGCAACGGCCTTGCAGGTCGACGGGATTTCTGAGCACTTTGGCGACGGCGCCATGCGCCAAATCACACCGCTGTCCCCGGCGCTGCACCTAGGGGCGAGCCGCATGCTGGTCGTCGGCGTCGGCCAGCCCGAGCGCACCGGCCAGGCGATCGGCACAGCCCTCAGCCGCGGCCCGACGCTGGGCAGCATGGCCGGGCATGTGATCGCCAGCGTCTTTCACGACACGCTGCAGGCCGACGTCGAGCAGACGCAGCGCGTGACGCAAACCATGGGCCAGCTGCCGCGGGCGGCGGCGGCGGCGATGCCTTACCGGGCCGTCGAGGTGATGGCGATCGCGCCGACGCGCTCGCTCGACGTGATCGCGCGCAACCACACGCGCGAACTGCCAGCCGACATACGTCACGCACTCGGATCGCTCGGCATCCTGCGCGGCAGCGGTGGCACTCTGGCGAGTTATCTGCTGTTCGAACCCGGCTTCGTTCAGTCGCTGATTGCCTTGGGCGAAAGCGACGCCAACGCGCGGCGCCAGGAACTGCTGGCGCTGATCCTGGGAGGGCGCGCTGCGATGCGATAATTTCGCCAGTCGGTCGCCTGAGTCCGCTTCCGGGAAACTGCCCCCATCGGCAGCCTTCCACGCCCCAAACTGCCAGCAGCACGAGACCACCGGGAGCGCCCCATGCTCAACATATTCACCCTCGCCAACGGCCGGCTCTTTCAGGAGGAAATCGAGTCGCTCGAGGAGCTCTCCAAGTTCCATCCGATCTGGGTCGATCTGGAGTCGCCGAGCGCCGACGAGAAGCGCTGGGTCAAGCAGTACTTCGGCCTGTCGATTCCCGACGATGCGATGGACGAGGACATCGAGGAGTCGGCGCGCTTTTACTCGGAAGACAACGGCGACCTGCATATCCGCAGCGACTTTCTGGTCGCCGACCTGGACGACCCGCGAACGGTCCGCGTCGCCTTCATTCTTAACCTGGTCAACGAAGAACTGCGCAGCAAGGGGGTTCTTTTCTCGATCCACGACGAGGACGTGCCGGTTTTCCGCCTGCTGCGCATGCGTGCCCGGCGGGCGCCGGGACTGATTGAAGACGCGCGCGAAGTGCTGCTCAAGCTATTTGACGCCGACGCCGAATATTCAGCCGACACGCTCGAGGGAATCTACCTGGAGCTGGAAAAAGTCAGCAACAAGGTCCTGTCGGGCGACATCACCGACGTTCTGGCCGGCGAGGTACTGGGCGCCATCGCCCGGCACGAGGATATGAACGGCCGCATCCGGCGCAATGTGATGGACACCCGGCGCGCGGTCAGCTTCATGATGCGCAGCAAGATGCTGAGCGCCGAGCAGTTCGAAGACGCGCGGCAGATCCTGCGCGACATCGACTCGCTCGACTCGCACACCGCTTTCCTGTTCGACAAGATCAACTTCTTGATGGATGCAACGGTCGGTTTCATCAACATCAACCAGAACAAGATCATCAAGATATTTTCGGTCGCCAGCGTCGCGCTGCTGCCGCCGACGCTGATCGCCAGCTTGTACGGAATGAACTTCCGCTTCATGCCCGAACTGGAGTGGTCGCTGGGCTATCCCTACGCGCTCACCCTGATGGCCGCCAGCGCCATCGTCCCCATGTGGTATTTTCGCCGCCGCGGCTGGCTCAAGTAGGCTTGCGCCAAGCTAGGCGCTTCAGTGGCGCGCCGCCGCGCGCAGCGCCAGCGCGCGCATCAGATGGTCGACGATGGCGCGTGCGTAGTGGCTCGCCACATGCGCCACGAAGTGCTCGAAGTCGCCACGGGCGGTGTCGTCGGACCGGTCCGAAATGCTGCGGATCGCTGCGAACGGGATGCGGTAATCGTGGCAGACCTGCGCCACCGCCGCGCCCTCCATCTCGACCGCCAGCGCATCCAGCCCGACCCCGAGCAGGGCGCGCTTGAGCGCTTCGCTGGCCGCCGCGCTGCTGACAAAGCAGTCGCCGCTGGCGATCAGCCCCTGGTGCAGCACGGGCGTTGTTGGCGCCGTGCGGGCTGCGCTGTCCAGCGTGCCGAGCGCAACCTGGCCGGCGTCTACCAGCAGGGCGCTGAGTGCCGCGTCGCAGGCAAACTCGGACCGGCCGTAGAGCGGAACCTCGAAGCGCGCGAACAGCGGAGAGGCGTCCATATCGTGCTGAACGAATCGGGTTGCCACCACCAGATCGCCCACCTGCACCGCCTGACCCAGGCCGCCTGCGACGCCGGTGAAGACGATCCGCTCGACGCCGAAGCCTTCGATCAGGCTGGTGGCGGTCGTCGCCGCCGCCACCTTGCCGATGCGCGAACACGCCAGCACCACCTCCTGTCCGTGCAAACGCCCCAGCCAGAAATCGCGTCCTGCGCGGACAAGTTGGCGCGGATTGTCGAGCTGCGCTATCAGCCCTTGCTGCTCCTGGGCCAGCGCGCTGAGGATGGCGGTGCCGCTCATGCTGGCGGCAGCGGCCGACCCGGCGCCGGCACGCTCAGGCTTGGCCGCGCAACTCGCGGCGCAGTATCTTGCCGACCGGGGTCTTGGGCAGCTCGGTGCGGAATTCGACCACCTTGGGCTGCTTGTAGCCAGTCAGGTTTTCACGGCAATGCGCGCGCACCTGCGCCTCGCTGAGCTGGGGGTCCTTGCGAACGACGACCAGCTTCACCGCCTCGCCGGTTTTTTCGTCGGGCATGCCGACGCAGGCGCATTCGAGAACGCCTTCGAGCTGGGTGACCACTTCTTCGAGTTCGGTCGGATAGACATTGAAGCCGCTGACCAGCACCATGTCCTTCTTGCGGTCGATGATCTTGAAGAAGCCGCGCTCGTCCATGACACCGATGTCGCCCGACTTGAAATAGCCGTCGGCGGTCATGACCTTGGCGGTCTCGTCGGGCCGTTGCCAGTAACCGGCCATCACTTGCGGCCCTTTGATGGCGATCTCGCCGGATTGGCCGATGGCCACATCGTTGCCGTCGTCGTCGACCAGCTTCATCCAGGTATTGCAGATCGGCACGCCGATCGAGCCGCTGTATTCGGTCGCGTTGGCCGGGTTTCCGCTGGCCGTGGGCGAGGTCTCGCTGAGCCCGTAGCCTTCGAGGATCGGGCAGCCGGTCTTCTCTTTCCACAGCTTCGCGACGGCGCTCTGGACCGCGGTTCCCCCGCCGGTGGACCCCTTGAGGTGGCTCCAGTCCACGCTGTGAAAGTCGGGGTGGTTGGCCATGGCGTTGAACAGCGTGTTGACCGCCGGCAGCAGGTGGATCCGGTGCTTGGACAGTTCCTTGAACATCGCCGGCAGGTCGCGCGGGTTGGGTATCAGCACCAGCTTGGCGCCCATGCGCATTGCCAGCATCATGCAGTAGGTGAAGGCGAAGATGTGGTACAGCGGCAGCGCGCAGACCACCGTTCCCTGCTCGTTGTCGGGAATGCGGTCGAGCAGCGGCGCCCCCCAGGCCTCGTTTTGCAGCACGTTGGCGATCAGATTGCTGTGCAGCAGCACGGCGCCCTTGGAAACGCCGGTGGTGCCGCCGGTGTACTGCAGCACCGCCAGGTCGTCGGCCTTGAGCGCGGGCTTTTCCAGCGTCAGCGGCGTACCGCGCGCCAGCGCCTGGTTGAAGCGCACAGCGCCCGGCAGGCTGAAGGCGGGAACCATCTTCTTGACATGGCGCACCACATAGTTGACCAGCGCGCCCTTGAGCAGACCGAGCTGGTCGCCCATCGCGCACAGCAGCACGTGCTGGACCTGCGTCGCGGCGATGCACTTCTCAAGCACCGCGGCGAAGTTCTCCAGGATCACGATCGCCTTGGCGCCGGAATCCTTGAGCTGGTGCTCGAGTTCGCGTGCCGTGTACAGCGGGTTCACGTTCACCAGCACCATTCCGGCGCGCAGGATCGCGGCGACCGCCACCGGGTACTGCGGCACATTGGGCATCATGATCGCGACCCGGTCGCCCTGCGCCAGACCCAGCCCCTGCAGATAGGCGGCAAGCGTCAGACTCAGGCGGTCGGTCTCTCGGAAGCTCAGGTCCTTGCCCATGAAGCTGTAGGCGACCTGGTCGGCGTAGCGCGAGAAGCTCTCCTCCATCAGCGCGACGACCGAGTCGTACTGCGCCACGTCGACGTCCGCGGGGACCCCGGGCGGATAACTTGAAAGCCAGATTCTTTCAGCCATTTTTCGTCTCCAGTTCACCATCACCCGGGCCGGTCATCGCCGCGACCTGCGGCTGCTCCCCATGCGATTACTCGATCGCCTTCGCCATGTCCTCGACCACCTTCTTGGCATCGCCAAAAACCATCATTGTCTTGTCCATATAGAAGAGTTCGTTGTCCAGCCCGGCGTAACCCGCGGCCATGGAGCGTTTGTTGACGATCACGGTTTTGGCCTTGTAGGCCTCCAGGATCGGCATGCCGTAGATCGCGCTGCCCTTGATGTGCGCGGCCGGGTTGACCACATCGTTGGCGCCCAGGATGATGGCGACGTCTACTTGGCCGAATTCGCCGTTAATGTCCTCCATTTCGAACACCTGGTCATAGGGAACTTCGGCCTCGGCGAGCAGCACGTTCATGTGGCCCGGCATGCGTCCGGCCACCGGGTGAATCGCGTATTTCACCCGGATCCCCTTCTCGGTCAGCTTGGCAGCAAGTTCCTTGACCGCGTGCTGCGCGCGCGCCACAGCGAGTCCGTAGCCGGGAACGATCACCACCGTCTCGGCGTTGCCGAGCAGGAATGCCGCGTCGTCGGCGCTGCCGGACTTGACGGCGCGCTGCACCGTCGCGCCGGCCGCGCTGACGGCCTCACCGCCGAAGCCGCCCAGAATCACGTTGAAGAAGGAGCGGTTCATCGCCTTGCACATGATGTAGCTCAGGATCGCCCCGGACGACCCGACCAGCGAGCCGGCGACGATCAGCATCGCGTTGTTCAGCGAGAAGCCGATGCCCGCCGCCGCCCAGCCCGAGTAGCTGTTGAGCATCGAGACCACCACCGGCATATCGGCGCCGCCGATCGGGATGATGATCAGAACGCCCAGCACGAAGGCGATCGCCAGCATCGCGAAGAAGGCGCTCCAGCTCTCGGTCAGGCTGAATACCAGGCCCAGGCCGAGCATCGCCAGCCCGAGCACCAGGTTGAGCCGGTGCTGGCCCGCAAACTGCACCGGCGCGCCCTGGAACAGGCGAAACTTGTACTGGCCCGACAGCTTGCCGAAGGCGATCACCGAGCCGCTGAAGGTGATGGCGCCGATGGCCGCGCCCAAAAACAGCTCCAGCCGGTTGCCCGCGGGAATCTGGGAGCCCTTGGCGACGATGCCGAAAGCCCAGGGTTCGGCCACCGCCGCGACGGCGATGAACACCGCCGCCAGGCCGATCATGCTGTGCATGAAGGCGACCAGTTCGGGCATCTTGGTCATCTCGACCCGTTGCGCCATGGTCGCGCCGATGCCGCCGCCGACCACCAGAGCCGCCAGCACATAGACCATGCCGAAGCCCTTGCCGCCGGCCTGTCCGACCACCAGCGCCGCCGTCGTCAGGATGGCGATCGCCATTCCCAGCATGCCGAACAGGTTGCCGCGGATCGACGTCGTCGGATGCGACAGCCCTTTGAGCGCCTGGATGAAGCAGACCGATGCCACCAGGTACAGCAGCGTGACAAGGTTCACGCTCATGCTTTTTCTCCGCTGACGGCCCGTTGCTTGTCCTTCTTGCGGAACATCTCGAGCATGCGCCGGGTGACCAGGAAGCCGCCGAACACATTCACCGCCGCAAGCGCCATCGCCAGCACGCCCATCGTCATGCCCAGCGCCGTCTCGGTCAGCGCCGCCGCCAGCATGGCGCCGACGATCACGATCGCCGATATCGCGTTGGTCACCGCCATCAGCGGCGTATGCAGCGCCGGCGTCACGTTCCACACCACGTGGTAGCCGACGTAAATTGCAAGCACAAAGATGATCAGGTTGGTGATGGTCGGGGAAACGATGTCCATGGCGGTACGGTCCTGTGGTGGGTCTTAGGTGCGCTTGAGTTCGCCGCTGTGTGTCATCAGGCAGGCGACGACGATGTCGTCTTCCAGGTCCAGGTGCAGCGCGCCGTCCTTGGCCAGGATCAGCTTGAGAAAGTCCAGCACATTGCGGGCATACAGCGACGAGGCGTCGGCCGCCACCAGCGCCGGCAGGTTGGTCTCGCCGACGATGGTCACGCCGTGCCGCACGACGGTCTGGTCGGCCTGCGACAGCGGGCAATTGCCGCCCGTCCCGGGGCCCTTGCCGGCTGCAAGGTCGACGATCACCGAACCCGGCTTCATGCTCGCCACCATCTCTTCGGTGATCAGCGTCGGCGCGGCGCGACCGGGTATCAGCGCGGTGGCGATCACCACATCCGCCTGCGCCACCCGCTTGGCGACCTCGACCTTCTGGCGGTCGAGCCAGCTTTGCGGCATCGGCCGGGCGTAGCCGCCGACACCCATCGCCGCTTCCTTTTCTTCCGCCGTGTCGTAGGAAACGTCGATGAACTTGCCGCCGAGCGACTCGACCTGCTCCTTGACGCCGGGCCGCACATCCGAGGCCTCGATGACCGCCCCCAGCCGCTTGGCGGTGGCGATGGCCTGCAGGCCGGCCACGCCGACACCGAGTACCACCACCCGCGCCGCCTTCACGGTTCCGGCGGCGGTCATCAGCATCGGGAAGAAGCGCTGGTATCGGTCGGCGGCTACCAGCACCGCCTTGTAGCCGGCGATATTGGCCTGGCTCGACAGCACGTCCATGCTCTGCGCGCGCGTCGTGCGCGGCGCAGCCTCGAGTGCAAAGCTGGTCAGGCCGGCATCGGCGAGCCGCTGCAGGCCCGGCGCGTCAAATGGGTTGAGCATGCCGACGACGCAACTGCCCGTGCGCATCAGCGCCACCTCGGCCTGCGAGGGGCAGCGCACCTTGAGAACCAGTTCGCAGCCCAGCGCCCCGGCGGCGTCACCGATCTCGGCGCCGGCGGCCTGATAGGCGGCGTCGGTCAGGCTCGCCGCGACGCCAGCGCCCGACTGGACGCGCACCGTATGGCCCATCGCTATGAGCTTGCGGGTCGTCTCGGCGGTCACGGCGACGCGCGTCTCGCCGGCTGCCGTCTCGCTGGGTATGCCAATCAGCATGAATCCGCTCCAGTCATAGTTGAGCTTGGTTAAAGCTTTCCCCAAGCTTACATGGTTTTTGCGCCGGCTCCGCAGGCCAGCGGCCTGCGCATAATCGGCTATGGACAAGCGATGGAAACCCAGCGCCACCGTCGCCGCGGTGGTCGAGCGCGCCGGCCGGTTCCTGCTGGTCGAGGAGCACACCGCCGACGGACTGCGGCTGAACAATCCGGCCGGCCACCTGGACCCCGGCGAGTCGCTGGCCGACGCCTGCGCCCGCGAGACGCTGGAAGAAACCGCGCACCAGTTCCGGCCGACCGCGCTCGTCGGCGTCTACCTGTCGCGCTTGCAGCGCCCCCAGACGGGTTCCCGGCCGGCCGAGGACTTCACCTACCTGCGCTTTGCCTTTTGCGGCGAGCTCGGTGCGTTTTTGGCCGGGCAGCGGCTCGACCACGGTATCGTGCGCACCCTGTGGCTGAGCGCCGACGAGATCCGCGCCAGCGCGAACCGCCACCGCAGCCCGCTGCTGCTGCGCTGCATGGAGGATTACCTGGCCGGCGCCCGGTACCCGATCGGCCTGCTGCAAACCGATCTGGGTCTTGCTGGCGGCGCCTAGGCACGCGGCGCTGCGTTGCGCGCTGGGATAATCAGCGCCCTATGACACGGCAAAGGATTGTGGTGGGCTTGAGCGGCGGTGTCGACTCCGCCGTCGCCGCCTATCTGCTCAAGCGCAGCGGCTTCGACGTCGTCGGCATCTTCATGAAAAACTGGGAGGAAGAGCCGCCGGCTGCCGGCGCCGGCGACCCCCACTGCGCGTCGGCGGTCGACTTTGTCGACGCAGCCGCTGTGGCCGACGTGCTGGGCATCGAGATCGAGCATGTGAACTTCGCCGCCGAATACAAGGACCGGGTGTTTGCCGAATTCCTGCACCAGTACCAGGCCGGCCGCACGCCGAATCCCGACGTGCTGTGCAACGCCGAGATCAAGTTCAAGTCCTTTTTGGACCATGCGATGCGCCTGGGCGCCGACAAGATCGCCACCGGCCACTATGCGCGGGTGCGGATGCAAGCCGGCAGCGGCCGCTACCAGCTGCTCAAGGGGCTCGATGCGTCCAAGGACCAGAGCTACTTCCTGCACCGGCTCAACCAGGCGCAGCTGTCGCGCACGCTGTTCCCGCTGGGCGACATGCGCAAGACCGAGGTGCGCCGCATCGCCGCCGAGATCGGCCTGCCCAACGCCGCCAAAAAAGATTCGACCGGCATCTGCTTCATCGGCGAGCGGCCCTTTCGCGAATTCCTGCAGCGCTACATCGCCCACGCGCCGGGGCCGGTCCAGGACGAACGGGGTCGGGTGCTGGCGCAGCACCTGGGCCTGAGTTTTTACACCATCGGCCAGCGCCAGGGCCTGGGCATCGGTGGCGTGCGATCGGCCGCTGCGCCGGCGCTGGCGTTGCCCTGGTATGTGGCGCGTAAGGACATGGAACGCAACACGCTGTGGGTGGTGCAAGGCCATGCGCATCCGTGGCTGCAATACCGCGCGCTGTGCGCCGACGGCGCCAGCTGGGTCAGCGGCGCCGCGCCGCCACCGGGCGCGTTCGCCGCCAAGACGCGGTATCGCCAGCAGGACGCCGAATGCAGCCTGGCGCTGCCCGAGGCGCCCGGCGCGGGCGACGCGTTTTCTCTTGGCTTTTCAGCCCCGCAATGGGCCGTGACGCCGGGCCAGTCGGCGGTGCTGTACGACGGCGAGGTCTGCCTCGGTGGCGGCGTGATCAGCAGCGCCAGCCTGCGCGACTGATCTGGCCAGCGGCCGGCACGGGGGCGCAGGCCGCTGCGCGGGCTCAGAAGGGAATGTCGTCGTCCATGTCGCTGAAGCCGCTGTCGGGCTTCTTGGGCGCGGCCGCCTGCGCCTTGGCCGGTGGCGCTGCGGGGCGTGAAGCCGGTGGCCCGGGTCGGGCGTAGCCGCCTTCCTCGCCGCCCGGACCGCCCATGCCTTCGCGGGCGCCGAGCAATTGCATCTCGGTGGCGATGATGTCGCAGGTGTTTTGCTCGACGCCGTCCTTGTTGGTGAACTTGCCGTACTTGATCCGCCCTTCGATATAGATCGGGCGTCCCTTCTTGACATATTCGCCGGCGATTTCGGCCAGCCGGTCATAGAAAGTGACACGGTGCCACTGCGTGTCCTCGACCGACTCGCCGGTGTTCTTGTCCTTGCGCCGGGTGGAGGTGGCGAGCGTGACATTGGCCACCGCCTGGCCCGACGGCAGGTAGCGGATTTCGGGATCGCGGCCGCAATTGCCAACCAGGATGACCTTGTTTACAGACGCCATGGGGAACTCCAAAAGTTGGGCCGATTATCCCGCTTTCCGGGGGGCCTGCGCGAGCGCGCGACAATTCGGGGATGCACACCCAGCAAGCCGATAGCGGTTCGCAGCGCGGCGCCCGAGGCCTGGCGGACCTGATGATGTTCGACCTCGACGGAACGCTGATCGAGACGGCGCCGGAACTCCACGCCGCGGTCAACGACACGCTGGCCGGGCGCGGCCTGCAGGCGGTCAGCCTGGCCTGCGTGGCCGACTGGATCGGACAGGGAATACACGAGCTGCTGGTGCAGGCGATGGCCCAGGCCACCGGCCGCAGCGCCGACGCCGTGCGCGGCTCCAGCGCGCTCGCGCCCGCGGTGCGCGACCTCGAGCAGCATTACCAGCGGCATCTGGGAAGCAGCAGCCGGCTGTACCCGCGGGTGCGCGAGGTGCTGCTGCAATTGCACGCCGACGGCGTCGCGCTCGCGGTGGTGACCAACAAGCCGGGCCAGTTCACCGCGCGCCTGCTGGCCCACCACGGGCTGGGCGCGCTGTTCGCGCAGGTCATCAGCGGCGACACGCTGGCGCGCAAGAAACCCGCGCCCGACGGCATCCTGCACTGCCTGCGCTATTTCGGGGTGGCGCCCGAACGCGCGCTGTTCATCGGCGATTCGTCCATCGACGTCGCCACCGCGCGCAACGCCGGCGTGCGGGTATGGGCGCTGCCCTACGGCTACAACATGGGCCAGCCGATCGCGGCCTGCGGACCCGACCGGGTGATCGCCGACTTCGCCGCGCTGATCGCGCCGCAGCAGGCGCCGACCGATGGGCAGCGGCCTGCTGCGCAGGGAGGCGGCGGATGACCGGGCCGCGCAAAGTCCTGTTCATTTCCGCCGACCAGTGGCGCGGCGACTGCCTGTCGGCGGTCGGGCACCCGGTGATCCGCACGCCGCACATCGACGCGCTGGCAGCCGACGGCGTCCTGTTCCGGCGGCACTACGCGGTGACCTCGCCGTGCGGGCCGTCGCGCGCCAGCATGCAGACCGGCCTGTACCTGATGAACCATCGCAGCGGGCGCAACGGAACGCCGCTGGACCGGCGCCACACCAACATCGCGCACGAGGTGCGCAAGCTCGGGCTCGATCCGACGCTGCTGGGCTACACCGACACCAGCGCCGACCCGCGCGGACTCGCGCCCGACGACCCGGCGCTGCGCACCTACGAGGGGCCGCTGCCGGGTTACACCGTCGCCAGCCTGTTCCCCGACACCATGGCCGACTGGATGGACGAGCTGCGCGCCAAGGGCTATGTCTTTGGCGGGCGCAAGGACGTCTACCAGCCCCGGCCCGGCTTCGATCTGCCGCCCGGGCGCGGTCACCGCTTCATTCCGGCCCTGTACCGCAGCGAGGACAGCGACACCCACTTCATGGCCCGGCGCGTCATCGACTGGCTCGACGAGCATCGGCAGCAGGACTGGTTCATGCACTGCGTCTTTTTGCGTCCGCATCCGCCGGTGATAGCGCCCGAGCCCTACAACGCCATGTACGACCCGGCGCAGGTGCCGATGCCCCGGCGCAAGGCCACGCCCGAGCTGGAGGCCGCGCAGCACCCGCACCTGGCGCAGTGGATCCAGTGCCTGGGGCGGCGCAGCCATTACGACGAGCACAACCCGAACCATCTGATCGACATGCCCGAGCTCGAGCTGCGCCAGATGCGCGCCTGCTACTACGGCATGGCCAGCGAAGTCGACGACGCGGTCGGGCGCATCGTCGCGCACCTGCGGGCCAGCGGCGAATACGACAGCACGCTGATCGTCTTTAGCTGCGACCACGGCGAAATGGGCGGCGACCATTACGGCTGGGGCAAGGAGCTGTATTTCGACCAGAGCTTTCACATTCCGCTGGTGATCCGCGACCCGCGCCCGGCGGCCGATGCGGGTCGCGGGCGCCAGATCGACGCCTTCACCGAGTCGGTCGACCTGATGCCGACCTTCCTCGACTGGCTCGGCGCCGGCATACCGGCGCAGTGCGACGGGCGCTCGCTGATGGCCTTTGTGCAGGGGCGCACCCCGGGGCGCTGGCGCACGCAGGCGCATATGGAGCTCGACTTTCGCGCCGGTCCCTACGGCAGCTTCGACGCCCAGGACGCGCTCGGGCTCGAGCCCGACGAATGCCAGCTCGCCATCGTCCGCGGCGAGCGCTGGAAATATGTGCACTTCGCCGCGCTCGCGCCGCTGCTGTTTGACCTGCACAAGGACCCCTGGGAGATGAACGACCTGGCGGGCGACGCGGCGCACCGCGAGGTGCTGCTGCAGATGGCGCAGAGCATGCTGTCCTGGCGCATGCTGCACCAGGAGCATGTGCTGAGCAACCTGCACAACGGCCCCAACGGCGTCGAAGACCGCAGCCGCAGGCGCGACTGAGCGCCTCGGCGCATCGGCGCGCAAGCGGCAACGGATAATGCGCAGCGTGAAACCCGGCCCCACCCTGTCGACCTGCCCCTGCCCGGGCGCACTGGCGCGCGGCGCTGGTGCCGTGCGCGGGCTGCTCGCGAACTGTGATGGCGCCGCTGCTTGAGTTGCGCGCGGTCGCCTGCGTGCGCGGCGGCCGCACCCTGTTTGCGGGGCTCGACTGCGCCGTCGCCGCCGGCCAGTTGTTGCGGGTGCAGGGCGCCAACGGCGCCGGCAAGACCAGCCTGCTGCGCATGCTGTGCGGATTGCTGCCGCCGGCGCAGGGCCGGATCCTGTGGCGCGGCGAATCCATCGCCGATCTGGCCGAGGACTTTGGCCGCGAGCTGGTCTATCTGGGCCACGCTGCGGCGCTCAAGGACGACCTGAACGCCACCGAAAACCTGCTGATCGCCTGCCAGCTCGGCGGCCTGGCGGTGGCGCCCGCGGCGGCGCGCGCGGCGCTGCAGCACGCCGGGCTGTCGGGCCGCGACCGGGTGCCGGCGCGCCAGCTGTCCCAAGGTCAGCGCCGGCGCGTCGCGCTGGCGCGCCTGGCGCTCGCCGCCGCCGCGCCGCTGTGGGTGCTCGACGAACCCTTCAACGCGCTTGACACCGCCGCCGCCGCCTGGCTGGGCGGGCTCGTCACCCAGCAACTCGGGCGCGGCGGCGTGGTGGTGCTGACCAGCCACCAGCCGCTGGCGCTCGACGGCCTGGCCGGTCAGGTGGAGCTGCTGCTGTGAGCGCGTCGCCTGCCGCCGACGCGGCGCCCGCGCGCGCCGGCGTGCTCGACGCGATGCGCTGCCTGTTCGTGCGCGACCTGCGTCTGGCGCTGCGCCGGCGCACCGACACGCTGAGCGCGCTGGTCTTCTTCATACTGGTCGCCAGCCTGTTTCCGCTGGGCGTCGGGCCTGAGCTGGCGCTGCTGCGCAGCATGGCGCCGGGCGTCGTCTGGGTCGCCGCGCTGCTGGCGTCGATGCTGTCGCTGGGCCGCATGTTCGCCGACGATCACCAGGACGGAACGCTCGAGCAGATGCTGCTGGCCGCCTGCCCGCTGCCGCTGCTGGTGCTGGCGAAGATCGCGGCGCACTGGCTGTGCTCCGGGCTGCTGCTGGCGCTGGCGTCGCCGCTGCTGGCGCTGCAGTTTGACCTCGGCGCGGCCGAGGCCGGCGTGCTGCTGCTGGCGCTGCTGCTCGGCACCCCGGTGCTCAGCCTGGTCGGCGCGGTCGGCGCCGCGCTCACCGTCGGCGTGCGCGGCGCCGCGGTGCTGGTGCCGCTGCTGGTGCTGCCGCTGTGCATTCCGGTGCTGATATTCGGCGCCGCAGCGGTCGAAGCCAGCCGCAGCGGCATGGGCGTCGCGGGCCATTTCTCGCTGCTCGCGGCCTTCTTGCTGCTGTCGCTGGTCGGCGCGCCCTGGGCCACCGCCGCCGCGCTGCGCATCGCCGTCGAGTGAGGCAGACGGCGCCGCCGCTACGGTGGTGGCACGGCGACCCTCAGCGCGTCCACCGCCTGGCGCAGCGCCGCCGGCAACCCGACCGGGCGTCGGCTGACCCGGTCCACCAGCACATGGACGAAGTGTCCCGCCGCGCAGACCCGATCCTCGTCGCCGCGAAACAGGCCGACTTCATAGCGCACGCTGGAGTGGCCGATGCGGGTGACCCGAATCCCGGCGGTGACGCTGTCGGGGAAAGCCAGCGGCTGGAAATAGTTGCACGCCGTCTCGACCACCAGCCCGATCACCGCGCCGTGCTGCGGGTCGAGCGCGCCGGCGCCGATCAGGTACTGGTTCACCGCGGTGTCGAAATAGCTGTAGTAATGGACGTTGTTGACATGGCCGTAGACGTCGTTGTCCATCCAGCGCGTCGTGATGGTGTGCCAGTGCCGGTAGTCGGCGCGGCGCAGTTGCCGCAGCCGCGCCAGGGTCTGCGCACCGTCGGGCGTCGGCACCTGGCTCAGCCCGGGTCGTCGCGGATGGTGTTGCGCAGGACGCCCACCGCGTCGACCTCTATTTCCACCACGTCGCCGGGCTTCATGAACAGCTGCGGCGTGCGCTTGTTGCCGACGCCGCCCGGCGTTCCGGTGACGATCACGTCGCCGGGCTCCAGCGGCATGAAGGTCGAGATAAAGGCGATCTGCCGCGGTATGCTGTGGATCATCATGTCGGTGCTCGCGCGCTGCAATTCCTGGCCATTGAGCCGGGTGGTGAGCGTGAGCTTCTGACCGGGCGCGATCTCGTCGGCGCTCACCATCCAGGGGCCGAAGCCGCCGGTGCGCCAGAAGTTTTTGCCCGCGGTCCACTGGGTGGTGAAGTTCTGCCAGTCGCGCACCGAGCCGTCGTTGTAGCAGGCATAGCCGGCGATATGGCCCCAGGCATCGGCTTCTGCAATGCGCCGCCCGGCGGTGCCGATCACCACGGCGATCTCGCCCTCGTAGTCCAGGCGCGCCGACTCGGGCGGGCGCATGATGTCCTGCCCGTGGCCCACTTGCGAGGCGCTCACCCGCAGGAACAGCGCGGGCTTCTCGGTCAGGTCGCGCCCGCTTTCCTTCACATGCTCGTGGTAGTTCAGTCCCACGCAGACAATCTTGTCGGGGTTGGGAATCACCGGCAGCAGCTGCAGCTGCCCGAACGCCAGCTCGGCGCGGTGGCTGGCCAGCGCCTGCGCCGCCAGTGGCAGCATCTTTTTCGCGATCAGCGTCTTGAGGTCGGGCGCCTGCGCGCCCAGCAGGGGGCCGAGGTCCAGCACCCGGTCGCCCTGCACGGCGCCATAGGTAGGTTTGCCCTGGTGCATAAAGCTGGTCAATTTCATCGGCGGGGTCTTTCAGGTGGGGGGTTGGTCGAGCCGATGCGGCGCGCCCTATCGGCTGGCCAAACCGGGCGGCCCATCGATCAGAAGCTTCCGCGCACCGCGAGTTCGGTCAGCGGGCGCCGGCCGTTGGGCGCCTCGCGCTCGCGCAGCGCGTCGGACAGGACGGCCGCGTCGCCGCGCCGGCCGATCACCGCGAGCATCTGCAGGCTGTGCTCGGCCGGCAGCCGGATCGCGCGGGCCGCCTGCTCCTTGTCGAAGCCGCCCATGCCATGCGCCGCCCATCCGCTGAGCGAGGCCTGCATGGCCAGATAGGCCCACGCCGCCCCGGTGTCAAAGGCGTGCATGGCGTTGGGCTTGGCGGCTTCGGACCCCGCGCGCGCCGCCAACTGGTACGAGGCGACGGCGACGATGGCGCCCGCGTGCGCGGCCCAGGACCGGTTGGTCGGGTTCATGCTGTCCAGCAGCGCGTCCCACAGCGCGTCGCCGCGCAGGGCGATCGCAAAGCGCCAGGGCTGCCCATTGTTGGACGAAGGTGCCCAGCGCGCCGCCTCCAGCAGCGCCATCACCTCGGCCTCGGTCATGGCTTCGCCGTTGAAGGCGCGCGGCGACCAGCGTTCGGTGAACTGGGCGTCGACCGGGTGGTCGGCTTGGCGCGTGTTGCGCATGGAGGGTGACTGGCGCATTGCGTTCCTGCCAAAAAAACGTCGAGCTTAACGGGATTTTCTGGCCGCTGTTACCGCCGCCGGTGGGGGCTGCATCCATCAGCTGCGCAGCAAGGCCTGCCAGTCGGCCGGGTCGGCGCAGGCAAACAGCGCGTAGTGCAGCTGCTGCGCTTGGCCGGCCGACGGCCGAAGGCCTCGGGCACGCCCTGCGCATTGGGTGGTAGTATCCAAAAAATTTTTTAGGAGACCCCATGAAAATCCCTTCGCTCGCGATGCCCCTTGCAACCGCCTGCCTGCTGGTCCAGCTCGGCGGCTGCGGCACCACCGACAGCATCCGGTCGGCTGTTTTCCCCAGCGGCTTGGGCATGTCGTGGATCCCCAATGGCCCGGGCCAGTCGGTCGAGGAGGCCCGTGCGCAGCGCGACGGCAAGCCGGCGCCGACGCCGGCCGACGCACGCGCGGCGCAGTCCGCGCAGGGCGCGCAGCCGCGTCCCTCGGGCCAGAGCTGGGCTGCCACGACGCAGGCGGCGGTCGCGCAGACCGCTGCGGCACCCACCCCGGCGGCCGCAGCGCGCCCGGGCGCCGCTGTCGCTGTCGCTGCCGCGAATCCGGTGCGCGGCGGCTACCCGCAGGCTTCGCGCTACGGCGACATGCTGTTCGTTGCCGGCCAGATAGCGCTGGACCCGCGTACCAACAATGTCGACGCTGAGGCGCCGATCGACGTGCAGGCGCGCATCGCGATGGACAATGTGATGGGCATCCTGGAGGCGAACGCGCTGACCATGGCCAATGTGGTCTCGGTCACCGTCTACCTCAAGAACATCAACGACCTGCGCGCGGTGGACCTGGTCTACGAGCGCTACTTCAAGGGCACGCTGCCGGCGCGCTCGGTGGTCGAGGTGGCGCGCCTTCCGCGCGGCGCGGCGATCGAAATCAGCGCCATCGCCGGGCGCTGAGCCCGGCTACGGGTTGGCGCAGGCGACCTTCCACAAGGCCTCGGCGCCGGACTCCGGCTCAATCGCCGACCAGGGGCCGGCCTCGGCGCTCTGGTAGTAGGGGCCGTCGGCGCCCAGCTTACGGGTGTACAGCGACTTGAACAGCGTGCGGGTGCGCCGCTGCTCACAGTCGAACTCCTCCTGCGACTTCGCCGACCGGTAGGGGTTGCCGCCGGCGTCGCGCTGGCCCCTCTTGAAGTCGAGCAGCAGCCACATTTTTGATGTGGCGCCGGACTTGCGGATCGAACCCGGGTCGACATAAAAAGTGACGGCGTCGGTGGCGCTGAGCGCCGTCCACTCGGCAACAGCCGTTCCGCTGGCCGCCAGCAGCCCGGCCGCCAGCGCGCACATCGCTAGCTTGCGCCTCGCATCAAAAACCATAGATCCCCCTTCGATCGAACGCCACCCAGCGGGCAAAGGCCCGACTGTAGCGCAGCAGGGCGCCGGCCTGCCGACCGGTTGGACGAGGCGCTGGCGCTCGTCGTGCGCCGACCGGTTCCAAGCAGAAAAATGTGGCTGATGCGCCACAATAGGGAAAACACCTAGCCCAAAAATGTGACAAAAGTTTGACCCAACACAGTCAACCCCCTACATTAGTCCCACTGCTCGCAGGTATTTGCGTTAACTCCCTCGTGGATCAAGTTGCGCAATGCTCCCGTCGAGACAAGTAAGGCTTTTTTCACTCATTGCAGGAGACCCCCGATGGCTTCACCCAAGAAAAAATTATTG
>Ga0114974_10000803_pt1 | contig 25555 bp, 24 predicted proteins | sample S_130206_EF_Meta_FD_87318 | JGI IMG/M metagenome (GOLD analysis project Ga0114974, IMG submission 87318) | Freshwater microbial communities from Lake Simoncouche, Canada to study carbon cycling - S_130206_EF_MetaG | ecosystem: Environmental > Aquatic > Freshwater > Lake | place: Lake... | reverse complement strand
CTACTATCTACTATCTACTTTTGGTTTAAGGCTCAGCGACCTTCTTCTTGACCACCTTCTTCTTCTTGGGCTCCTCAAGAGCAGCGGCAACCTCCTTCTTCACCTCAACTGGAGCAGGAGGGGGAGCAACTGCAACCGGAGCAGGAACTGCGGGCTCATCCTCCTCCTCCTCCTCATCAGAATCGGCAACAAGAGCACCAGAGGTAGGCTCATCATCATCTGCGTCAGGAGCGGGAGCTGCCTGGAGGCGAGCCTTGTCCGAAGGCTTGAGCTTAATCAAGCACTCATCAAGAAGTGATCCCTTGGGACGCTGCACAACAGCCTGAGCAAGCTTCCAAGTCACACCAAACTTACCGTTTGCAAACCAGATGCCACCGCACTGCATAATGACTGCAACCTGAGTACCCTTCTTGACAAAATCAAGAGGCGTCTTGGTGGGCTCTCCAGGGAAGAGCTTCTGACCATCCTCGTCACAAATGAGACACTTCCAAACACCCTCCCACTGAGGAATCTTCACGCGAAGAGTCGGTGACTTGGTCAAATCCGGATTGCCAGTGAGCTTGTCCTTGCTATACTTGAGCATGGGGGTGTAAAGAGCATCAATGACATCAGGGCTAGTGTGCTGCTTGCCAAACCAATCCTTAGAATTAGCAAGTGCATCGGCCTTTACCTTTGCCTCAAGAGCTTGCATGTTCCTGAGGAATGCATCAGTGTCAGCATTTGCATATTCCCCACGAGGAAATTGTAGCGACATTTCAAACTTTCCATTGCCCTCAAACTCCGTTGCACCCCATGTGAGCATAAGAGGAGTTGCAACTCGCAAACCAGAATTTGTCTGAGTATTTAGAATATTAACACTCTTTCCACCGGAGGCATTTGCCTTGGGTGCAGAGTAGCGAACATTCTGAGCATTAAACACGGTTCCATCAACGATTGTCTCGGCCATCCTTGTACTGATACTTATATTTATGGGACTTATCTTTAAATCAATTTTTTTTTGAAATGTTAAATTAAATTAAATCATTTTTCGTCACATGACATTTCGTGTGCTCACAATTATGGAGTTATATATTATTTATATGTAAAACAGTTCAAAAAGATTTCTTCAAGCTATATATAAATAAAATTATGCTTGATGATGAAATTGTAGGTGTAAATTGCATAAAAAAAAATGGAAAAGTAATTACTATGATGGCAATAGATGAATATATAAATAAGATATATTCTAGATGCGAAAAAAACTTGCCACAAACAAAAAAATTAGAGAAAATTTCTAATGATAACATGGTAATACCAACATATTCAACTTGTCACATTTTATTTGAAAATAATTATAATGTTCAACAATTAAAGCAAATTACAAAGCATTATAAGTTAAAAGTTTCTGGTAACAAAAAGGAGTTGGTAAATCGCATATACATATATTTGAAATTATCTGAGGTTATTATAAAGGTTCAAAAGGTTTTCAGAGGTCATCTGCAGCGAAAATATGATTCATTGCATGGTCCTGCATTTAAAAACCGAACATTATGCACAAATGATAGTGATTTTTTGACCGGAGATAGTTTTAATAATATGGATTTCTCTCAATTTTTTAGCTACAAGGATGAAGATGGATTTATTTATGGATTTGATGTGATTTCTCTCTACAATTTAATAATGAAGTCTGGAAAAGTGGTTAAAAATCCATATAACAGGATGGATATTTCTAAGACGGTAATTCAAAATATGAGAAACATGATTAGATTAAGCAGAATTTTAAAAATTGCAATTGATATTGAAATAAAAGATGACTTGGTTTCAAATGAAAAATCAACTGAATTAAGGAGTCTAGAATTATTTCAAAATATAGATGCTTTAGGAAATTATTCAGATCCTGCTTGGTTTCTAACATTAAATAGAGTAAAACTTGTTAAATTTATTAGAGAATTGGTTGATATTTGGTCATATCGGGCACAATTAACAAACGAGATCAAAAGAAAAATTTGTCCACCAACCGGAGACCCATTTAGGGGTTTTAATTTAAATTATATTAATTCAGAAGAAAACATGGATAATGTTAGAAAAACTGTAATTTCTATTTTAGAAAAATTCGTTAATAATGGGATTGATAATGATAGTAAATCTTTAGGAGCTTATTATGTGCTTGGAGCTTTAACATTGGTTAGTGAAAATGCTGCTACATCCCTTCCTTGGCTTTTTCAATCTGTTGCACATTTTATTTAGAGTGTAGTATACTTTTATGATGTCAACCAATCACACATTGGGACAAATATATATTTAAGGGCCGAAACCTACTTAAAAGGTAGTCGCCTAGGTATAGTATAATGGCCCCGAAGACGAAGACCACTAAGACCGCTGACGCTGCTCCCGCCCCTGTTGTTGAGAATGTTGCTGCCACTAAGGCTGCAAAGGCCCCTAAAGCCCCCAAGGCCGAGAAGGCTCCCAAGGCCCCCAAGGTGGAGGCAGCCTCCACCCCCGCCCCCGTTGTTGATGCGGCCCCCGCCGTTGAGGGTGACTCTGTTGAGTCCTCCCTTCTTGAGCAATCCACTGAGTTTAATGCTAAGCTCCAGCAGCTTGCTTCTATGATTTCTTCCATCAAGTCTGAGTACAAGTCCATGGAGAAGAAGTGGCAGCGTGAGCTCAAGGCTGCCCAGAAGCAGAGCTCTAAGCGTAAGCGTAAGTCTGGCAACCGCCAGCCTTCCGGCTTTGTCAAGCCCACTCGCATCAGCGATGAGCTTGCTTCCTTCCTTGGCAAGGAGAAGGGTACCGAGATGGCTCGCACTGCTGTGACCCGCGACATCAATGCCTACATCCGCACCAACAAGCTTCAGGACGGTACCAATGGCCGCAAGATCAACCCTGATGCCAAGCTTGCCGCTCTTCTTAAGCTCAAGAAGGAGGATGAGCTCACCTACTTCAACCTCCAACGCTTCATGAGCCCCCACTTTGCCAAGTCTGTCAAGGCTGATGCTGCGACCACCGCTTAAATATAAAATGTATTGCATTTGTAAATAAAAACAACTAAAAATTCATTAACAAAACCATAAACAAAAACCAAAACCATAAACAAAAACCAAAAAAAGAAAAATATAAATTTTAAATTGTGTTTATATTTTTCAAATACTAATTGCAATTAAAGATAAAGCCATCTTCTTCTAAAATTTCGTGCATTCTTTCTTTATTTATAGTTGTATTAATAATGCGAATATTTTCATAAATTTTTAAGCTGTCATGGTTTTCAGACAAGTCAAACATATTATAAATGTTTTTTAAAGAATCGTAATTATTAATGTAATCCGAGTAATTATTGTTTACCCAATTATAAAAATCTCCCCCATCTTTTGCCTTTTTATATTTTTTGAATAACTTTGTAACCTTTTGCAAATTCATGACATCCTTTTCATGTCTATTTATGTTGTAATCTGTTCCAGATAAAACGCACATTTGACGAAACTCTTTCATACTAATGTTAAGCTCCTGTAAAATTCCTTTCATATTATATACAACCGCTGAGCGATTTAACAAACTAAAATACCTCAATACCTTTGGGCAACCATAAGCAAACAAATCCATGTCTTCGCTCATGCATCCCCACACCTTCTTTTTTAAAACTAAAAGTGCACACAATTCATCAGCCTCTCCAGGTGCAACAATATACGTTACTCCAAGACTTATAATAAGCTCTTTTGCTTTTTCTATATGATTCTTGTTCACATAAACAAATTGTTTTTTCAAAGAGTCCATGTTTGCGGTAATTTCCTGCTTTTCTGAATCATCCACAATTTCCTCCAAACAACCCCTTAATCTATTATACTCTTTTTCCGCATCAAGTTTATTCTCCTTCCGTTGCTTCAATAGTTCCTTTTTTTCAGCCGGGGGTTTCCCATCAAATATAAAGATAGGTGTGATATTATAGTATCTGAATATAGAAATCATTAAATACAGGTTTTCAATAAGACATTCATCTCCAACATACTTGTATAAATAGATGCTAACATCAACGGCAATTTTCTTTCCAGACAAGTCAGCCATGGATACACACTTAATAGACTCTGGACAATTATCCTTCAAAAAGCTATTTAAATATTTGATTCCCATTTTTAAGTTGATTGTATTGTTTAGGTTAATTTAATATTGGATTTGCAGATTCAATTTTTATTGGGCAAAATAAATAAAAATTGACTGTGACATTTGGTTTAAAATAAATTGCAAAACTTGGATATGATAACCCGCAGCATAACTCGTTATTTAGCCGAACAGACAAATTCTAATTATCTTGTAGAATATGAAGTTAATATAGATTTTGATGAAGCTAGCACAGCTTGGAAAGCTAATAAAAAATCAACTGGTGGAGGCTGTTATAAATATGTTTGCAAACACAGAAATAAAAATAATAAAAAATGTAGAAGAATTCCAATTCCTGGTTGCGAATTTTGTTCTAAGCATAATATATAGAATGCGTTCTAAAAGTTTTAGGAGAAAGCATGGAAAAATGTCTCGCAGAAGACGAGGCGGTCAAGAGAAGGAAACCTCTACACCTATTGTTCATTATCAGGGTCCCCAAAATACGCTTTATCGTCAAACTACTGCCGATTATCTTAATATGGAGGAAGGATTTGCCCCAACTGCACCCCCAATGGAAGAAGTGATGCCCCCCGCTACAAACCCAATTACCATGTTAGGTCGTTCTAATACAGATGAATTAGTTTCCATGGAGGAAGGCACTGCAAATCCTCAAGTTGCTATTGACGTTGAATTAACGCCTGATATTGAAATGGGATCAAGATCAGAATCGGGTGGAAGAAGAAAACGCACAAGAAAAGCCAGAAAAGGAAGAAAATCAAGAAAGGGTGGAAAACGCAGAAGGTCCCATAGACGCTAAATAATCCTTTTTATATTATTTTATTTTTGTAATATAATATAAAAATGGCATTTTTTCCCCCAAATCATGGAGAATCAAAAATAACAAAAAAATCAAAAAGAACAAAAAAATCAAAAAGAACAAGAAATCAAGATTAACCCAACTCACAAACAGTCATTCTCATATTATTCAAAATGTAATCAAGCGATTTTCCAATTTTTTTTTTATCACCCTTTCCATTTTTTATAGTTAATAAAAATTGTTGCATACAATCAACTGACTCAATTAATGACCTTGTTTTGTAATTTTTCTCAATAAATTTACAAAATTCCGTAATATTCTTTTCTGTCTTTTTAAACTGTAGTAATGACAAATTATTTGTATTGCACCAAGACAAAAACCCTTGATAATTATTCATTAGAATTGTTGTAAGTATATAATATGAAAGAATATTTGATTCTTCCTTATACAAAGTTTCTCTCATTGATTGAGCTTGGGGAGTGTTAGAAATAAGGTCAACATAAGTTAACCCCATAAAATCCAATGTTTTAACCATTTGAAAAAACTTGTATGTTCTCTCAAAATTAATAAAAAAATCAAAATTAGACAAAAAATCATCAACATCACTATTTTTATTTTTAATTAAATAGAAGCTGCAAAATACTGCATTCATTATCTCAGCCCAAAATTCAGTATATGCCTCAAACAAATTAACATCAGATTTAACTTTAAAAATAGAAAGAATATGTTTGGTGCATTCTTCTGTGTTCATATCAGAAAAATCTAAAGCAAAATTGTGAAAGCTTTCATGCATTAATACTTTAAACCATTCTTCTTTTCTGAAAACAATAATTTCTGAATCAACGGGACAAGTGTATGTAAACGCAGTATTAACATTATTCTGATTTAAAATACTAATATTCTTTGAAGGTAGTTCCTTTTTGAGAGAAGTAAAATACATATACAAAACTAATCTTTTAGAGCATTTTTTAGAAGCATATTCATTAATTATGTGAAGCCAAACCAATATCTTCTCAATATACTCGTTATATAGTTCAATCTGATGTTCGGCGGATGGGTCTTCTACTATAAAATGTACTTTAATTTCTCTACCAAAGAGAGAAAAAGTATATGATAAATCAAATAACATTTCTTTGTCAATGTGTTCTCTCACTTCTTCAGGAAAACTACTTGGATTAAATGATTTTGGTTTTGGAATCTGTGAAACACCATGAATCTTTGTTACAACTAATTTATAAAAACCATCTCCTTCCCTTGTTTTTTGCGAGTTTATATAAGAATCGGCTCGTTTGATGTCTGAATATAAGTGTTTTAGAATTTTCTCAGTTTTAGAACTTTGTGCAACGTGATTTATGCATTTTCTCTCTAAAAAAAAAGACATTAACAATTCGCTATTTTTAGTAAGTTTCATAATCCTCTTATATTATTAATATCTTTTATTTTTATATTTTTGTCATTATAAAATATATAATGGTCGGACTTGAAATTATGATTGTTGTTTTGTTATTAGTTATCTTGTTTATTGTTTTAACAGGACATATTTACATTGTGGCTCAACCAAATATTCAACCCACTCCCACGCCACCACAACCAACTCCTCAACCAAAACCCAAACCCAATCAATTAATTGGCGGTTGTGAGGGAACCAGATACGGATGCTGTCCTTATTCAGAAATACCTAAACTTAATGAGATTGGTTCCAATTGCAGATATCAAAATTAAATTATAAAACATAATAAATAATATATCCGTATAATTTATAGTTATGGAAAACGAACCAAAACCCCAAAAAAGAGGAAGAAAACCCAAAACGGTTAAAGACCCTATTACAACAGAAAATGTTATAATAGAAGACAAACACGAACCTGATCCTCCTGTTTTTATTGATGAAATACCAGAAGCAAATGAAGAAACAGCAATTAATGAGTTTATTGAAGAAATAAACAACGAAATTGAAAACCCAAGCGAAGAAATGAAAGATGCAATTGAAGAAATACTTGAAGATATAAAGGAAATGATTTCAACAATTGAGGAACCCAAAGAATCAACTAAAATAGAAATAGAGGTTGTTGAGAAGAGAGAAGAAGTTATTGAAGAAATTAAAGATGTAACTGAAACTGTAACTGAAGAAAGAGTAGTAGAAAAAACTAAAGAAGTTGTTGAAGAAATAGTTGTAAATAAAACCCTTGAAATAAAGTCTCTCTTAAATTTACTTATTATTATATCAGTGAGGATGGACATGCAAGAAAAATACGGATTAAAACCAGACTTGGTAAAGATAATGCAATTAATAATACAAACAAATTCAGTATTTTTCTTTAAGATGGAAGAGTCATTCAAAAGAATATTAGAAGACAACAAAATAGACTCGGATGATGTTCCAGAACTAATGAGTTTATTTTCATCAGTTTACGAATTGCTTTTTTCTCTCAAGCTCAAGGTCGGAACAATAGAAATTAGCAATATTTGTGGGGAGTTAATCAAGTTTGCATTCAAAATTATGATTACAGAAAGTCTAATAATATTTGAAACGGCGTCTGGAAATGAAGAAACATTAAAAACGTTTAATGCACTAGTTGATTCAAGCATTTCTCTCATAAAATTAAGCAAAACAGTAAAATTTAATAAAAAATGGTGCTGCTGGATATGTTAAATTATTTACTTTTATTTAAAATAAATAATATAAAAAAGAACTTAAAGCCTAATTTGCGGTCCACGAATCTTATCTCTCACCATTATCAACTGCTCAGCTAGTTCCGGCTCCTTCCCCTTCAAGTAATGCACCAATTTTGCATTTTTTGTAGCCATTAACACTTGCTTCAATTCTTCCAACTGAGTAAATTTGGCACATATCGCATCAAACAACTCCTTCTCCTTTCGCTTTCCATAAAACGTCGGATCTATTGACACCTCTGTTGGACGTAACAATTGGCCTTTAAATTTCCCAGATGAACTGGCCGCTGCTTTTGCCATCTCTGGATTCTTTGATAAATCTGTTCCTGACTCTGCAGAAAATGAGAGATAAAATTCAGGATTGGACTCTTTAAATTTTGAACCCTGGTAATAATGTTCCACGCTATTCCATCTATGACCATCTAAAACAAACGGTTTTCCAGGCTCAACCCAGTAATCGTCCAATTTCTTTCTCCAATCCTTTATTGCATGCAAATTGGAAAACTCTAAAACAGCCTCTTTAGGTATTGCTTCTCCTGATCCCTTTCCCGGTAATTTACCATCTGAGGATTTGTCATAGAATTGAAACACTACTGCTTCATCATACAATCCTCTAATTTTTGCATCTGACAGTTCCTCAAATTTGCAAACTGGCGAGACACCTGATTTTGACATCAAACTTTCTTTAAATCTAACAAAATCAGGTATCAATGCAAATGCCCCACTATTTTTCTCCATACATTTATCCACTATTCGCTTCTTTATGTCATACGGCAACTCCGCAAAAGTAAAAATATATTTTTTCTTATAAGTAATCAACTTATAATGCCAGCCAAGAAAATCAACCATGATGTAAAACTCTGGAGTAAATTCACCGCGAGATTCTAATATTGAATCATTCAGTTGTCCGCAGTTCAAAACATTTGCAACATCCTTTCCCTTGTAAGCTTCGCTTGATAATAAAATAAATTTAATATTTAAAACCCTCTCAAGAGTGCTCAATGCCCAAGTTTCAGCCCAAAATTCACAGGTTTTAATCTTTTGTTTGAACTTTTCTAGTGTATCAACATCCTTCATATATTTATATTCATCTAACATGCTTTGAGAGACTTTTTTTTGATTTAAAATTCTGTCTCTCTGTTCTTTTATTTTTTTGGCAGCATCTGTAAATTGTTTTTTCAAGTTTCTATCCAAAGTTTCACTATACATCTTTTTATATTTTTCATATTCAATCTCCAACTCTTTTGCATCCTTTGTTGCAGAAACAACCGCTGTGCTATACATATCATATTGTTCCTTATAATTCAAAAAAATTTCTTGAGTAGCTTCTTCTGACAATTTTTTTCTCAACTTTTGAACAGTTGTATGTTGGCCTAACTGAGCAAATGCATCTCTAATTGTTGCAAACAAACAATCACCCCCACCTTCATTATCTATTATTCCATATTTGTTGTTCTTCATAAATATTTCAATCCATGCATTTGATGCAGAATCCTTGTATTTATCCCTCAATAAATCCGCGTCTTGTTTAGATTCCTCATTTAATGGAGCTACACTAAGAACATAATTATCTGCTTTAGTAAAAATGTCTTCTCTTATCTTGGGAATTTTTGGACTCTCAAAATCTCCTTCAGATGATACAGTTTTTTCTTTTTTTGTTTTGTTTTTTTTTCCTTCCAATTCTGCATCAGAATCTTCAAGAATTTCAACGTCCTTCTCAATTAATTCTTTAGCATCGGCATCGGCATCGGCATCGGCATCTTTCTCTGGAACCAACCTTAAGTTTTCTAACATTCTTTTTGTTACAAATGTATAGATAAGAGGATCGTCTAACTTTTCAACCTCTAAATTTCCTTCTTCATCCATATAATTCAATAAATCAGTTGTAAATAATTCATAAACACCAATCTGAACAACCTTGTTGTTTGTTTTTACTAAATAAATAGGAAAATATGTTATATTTTTCTCTTCATAATTCTTTTTAGCACTGCCAACGGCAATTATTACATCAACATCTTTTATTTCTATCTCATATAAATTAGCTTCTTTTTTGAAATCATCTGAATCAACACTTTTTAGTTCTGGATAACTTGTTCCTTTGTCTAATTTTGATAATACCATCTTATATTTTATATAGATAAATATTAATTACTTTTTAATTGACTTTTAACCCCAAATAACAAATCGTTTCATCATTTTGTCATTTTTTAGTTCATCAATATAATACCACAGTTCTTTTCGCTTAGTAACTATTTCTATATTTTCAGGATTCGTTTCAAACAATATAATTTGTTCAATTATATCTTGCTTTTTCAACTTGTTTACCCGAATATCTTTCATATTATAATATTCACAAATCAGCATTAATTGTTTAACATTAAAATTAAGTTCGTAGTTTTTAATTTCAATAAATATATCATCATCTTGAATATTAGACATATTAAGTTCATTTAATTGACTTTCAAGTGCATTCAAATCTAAGCAATCATTAATATTTTCATCATCTAAAAAAAAAGTAATATTTTCAGCATTAGTGTTTTCTGTCATTTTAATTAATAATGACATTATACTTTTAATATCATTATTTTAATATGATTATTACATTTCTACCAAATCCATGAACTTGAAAATAGCCTTATTTGATAAACTTGGATATGTCTTTGCCTTACAATGAGCCAACTTTTCAATCATTTTACCAAAAGACAACCCATCAAACTTTTCTTCACAAGTATCATACAATTGTTTGTTATACGAATACAAAAGTGCAATATTTTCAGTAATCTCATCCACTTCATTCTTTCTGTTTTCTTCCATAATAAACGATAATAGCTTTGTTAAGAGACTGCATGCCATTTCCTTTAACTTGTCCTCACTAATAATATTATTTGTAGTCAAATTTACAAAGAACAAACTAAGAGCCTTTCTGCGTTCATTATCCTTGTTAATCTTGCAAAACCTATCATAATCCTTTTCAGAATCAACGTATTCAATGCAGTTAAATAATTCCATAAATGATTCTAAATTTTCATTAAAGATGTTTCTCATTACTTGATAATTTTCAATTAACTTTGTGTATAAATCAGCATACAACTTTGAATAAAACCTATTATTAGAAGCAATGTCAAATATAGTTGTTCCAACTCGTAACATGTCTGAATCAGAAATTCCGTCCGCAATAAGCTGATTCAAGATCTCTATAATCTTGTCACAAGGTTCAACATACATCTTGTCTGACATTTTGTTAAGCCAGGAACGCATAAGGTCAATTTGAGCCTCAATACCAACCTTTTGCTCCATTTTAGTGGCTTGGAAAGTCCGAATTGTCTCCCAATCATCATCATTAAGAACTTCAGTTGGGCGATTCTTCTTCTTCCTTTTAAATTCATTGCCACTTATGCTATCACTTCCACCCATCTTCAAAATATTTTCTCTTTTATGAAATGTTGGAGTTTTCACATAAGTGGGAGACCCGACTTGCTGCGACAACTCTGTAATTATAACCAATGTTTCATCGGGTAGCTTAATATCAAACCCGTTGAATGTAATGTCTGTAAAATCCTTCAGAGTATATCTCATTGCCATCGTCATGGTTATGTTTCTATTATTTGAATTACATTTATATCAATTTTTTTGCAATATAATAAATATATTCTGCAAATGTGCTTAAACATAACCTGGGTATAATATATTATGTCACTAGAACGAGACCAACCCCCCGCACTCAATAACACCGAAGAGGAAACATATGACTCTTCTTACGAAATCAATAATTGGGAAGATCTAGAAATAGATACCAATCTATTGAGAGGAATTTTTGCATATGGATTTGAAAAACCAAGTCCTATTCAAAGAAAGGCCATTAAGCCAATTATTCAGAAGAAAGATATTATAGCTCAGGCTCAGTCTGGCACTGGTAAAACCGCAACTTTTACTATCGGTGCTCTATCTCATGTTAATACTAATGACGACACTACTCAAGTATTGTGTCTTTCCCCTACACGGGAACTCAGCGTTCAGACTGCTACTGTTATGCGTGGAATCGGTTCTATGATGAAGAATCTCCGCGTTCAGGTTTTGGTCGGAGGTTCTTCTATTGATGAAGATATTGGCAATTTGAAGCAAAATGTTCCTCATGTTATTGCGGGTTGTCCTGGTCGCGTTTACGATATGATGCGTCGGAATCACATTATCTCTAAGAACATTAAGCTTGTTGTCCTTGATGAGGCTGATGAAATGTTATCCAGTGGATTTAAGGAGCAAGTATATAATATTTTTCAACATTTTAATAACAATATTCAAGTTGCACTCTTTAGTGCTACTCTTCCTGATCACATTCAGGGCATTACTAGCAAGTTTATGCGTAACCCAGTTAAGATTCAAGTGCGAGCTGAACAATTGACTCTTGAGGGAATTTCTCAATATTTTGTGGCTGTTGAGGATGACCGTCAAAAATATTTGACTCTTAAGGATTTGTACAGTTTCATGTCTGTATCTCAATGCATTATTTACGCCAATAGTGTAAAGCGTGTTTCCGCATTGTATGATGCAATGATGGAAGACGGGTTCCCGGTTTGCCGCATTCATAGTGGAATGGATAAGTCTGATAGAGATAAGGCTTTTGCTGATTTTAGAAGCGGAACTTATCGCGTTCTAATTTCTTCCAATGTGACTGCTCGTGGTATTGATATTCAACAAGTAAGCGTTGTTATTAATTTTGATATCCCTAAGGATGTGCATACATATTTGCACAGGATTGGACGCAGTGGTCGTTGGGGTCGCAAGGGTGTTGGAATCAACATGATTACACGACGCGATATGTCAAAGCTCAAGGAAATTGAGCAATACTACTCTACTCAAATTAAGGAAATGCCGGCCAGTTTTGACACTTTGTCAAAGTAAATCGCGTAAAATAAAAAGAAAATAACTCTATATTTGATATAATATACATGTCAATATCCAATATAGAAAAAATAAATGACCATTTCAAATTGCCTATTTTTTATAATGAACAGCGAATGGAACTCAATAAAAATATTACAACAGATTTAGAACTAATTAAAACTATTGATACATCTGGTTGCAATCCATTGTATCATTATGCATTTCAACCAAAAACCGAGTTTGCAGTTAAAGTTATTGAACAGGTCCCAAATTATTACACAACTGACAAAAATTTCTTAAAAGATACACAAAAATTATTATCATACACTTTTGCCAACGGCACCCTCGGAGAAAAAAGTGGAGCAAAAACGAGCATCCTGGAAATATGGGATGAAATAAAGAACGACACCGGATTCAAGGAGCGATACCATTATATTGATTGGCCTATGTGGGAATACCTCAATAATTCAGATTATTTTTTACAAGTTATGAGCGTGTATAACTTGGCCGCACCAGTTATTTCATTATTGGTTCCATTTGTAATACTTATCATACCATTTTTTGTAATCAAAGCCAAAGGACTTAGCGTTACCGTCAATGAATATGTTGAAATACTTAAAACAATTGCAGCCAATCACGCAATTGGAAAATTATTCACAAAATTCCACAGTGTGAAAATGGATGAAAAAATTTATATTCTTCTCTCTGCAGCATTTTATGTATTCTCAATTTATCAAAATATTTTAACATGTTGGCGGTTCAATGATAATATGACAAAAATTCACTCACACTTGGAAGAAATTAAGAAATATATAGAAGAAACTGAACAATCCATGTACAAGTTTTTATTAAATTCAGCAAACCTTTCTAGCTATGAAAAGTTTAACTCAGTTTTAAAAGAAAAATTAACTGTTCTCTCAGAATTCAAAAAGGAACTAGAGAGGATTTCGCCATACAAGTTATCTTATAGAAAAATTGGAGAGCTAGGACATGTTTTAAAATGTTTTTATGAATTATATAGCGAGCCAAAGTATAATGATGCCTTTTTATACTCTTTTGGGTTTAATGGCTACATTGAGTGTATAGAAGGTCTCTCTGCAAATATAAAGGCTAGACATATAAATATGACAAAATTTAATTCTAAGAAGAAATCAACCATTATAAAGAAGGCTTATTACCCAGCTCTTATTAACAACAACCCAATTAAAAATTCCTTTAAATTCAAAAAAAATATGATTATTACCGGACCCAATGCTTCAGGAAAAACTACCACCTTAAAAACGGCATTAGTAAATGTAATTATTACACAGCAATTTGGCTGCGGCTTTTATGAAAGTGCAGACATTAATCCGTATAAACACATTCATTGTTATTTAAACATCCCGGATACTTCAGGGAGAGATAGTTTATTCCAAGCCGAAGCTCGTAGATGCAAAGAAATTTTGGATGTTATTCAACGCAATGATAAAAAGGAAACACATTTTTGTGTATTTGACGAATTGTATTCAGGAACAAATCCAGAAGAAGCAGTTTTAAGTGCCTATGCATTTATGAAATACTTGATTAAATATAAAACGGTTAATTGCATTTTAACAACACATTTTATTGATTTATGCAAAAAGTTGGACAAAGACGAATCAATAGAAAATTTTCATATGAAGACCATTTGTTGTAATAAACCAACAGGCGAAGATTTTAATTACACTTATTTATTAGAAAAAGGAATTTCAAATATTCGTGGTGGAGTTAAAGTTTTACATGACATGAATTATCCAAAAGAAATTATTGATGATACTATGAGCTCTGGGTAAACATTAAAACCCCCTTAAAAATATATAATATACAACAATATTCGTTCATCCACAAATATTATTGTATCAACTTTTGTTAATAATGGCTTTATCAGACATATTAACTGTTCCATTTCTTATATCTTTAGGCATTACTTTATTGCTAGTTGGAGTTGTTGGCTTCTTCTTTGCACAGAGGCTCCAAGAACAAAATCATAAGATTACTTCCATGTTTGGTTTAGTTACTACCATGGCCGAAGAAATGAATTTTATTAGAGGACGAATGCAAATGATGTCATATCAGGGTCCTGTTCCTCAACAACAACCCACACAAAATTTTGGCGATTTAGAAGAAGAAAATTTAATTCCTGTTTCTGACGGTGAAACTGAGGACGACAGTGACAGTGATGAGGATCTTGAAGACGATGATGACGACGATGATGAAGACAATGACGAAGATGACGAAGATAATCAAAAACCGGAAATTATAGAGTTAAGTCATGACCCAAGTGGTGGAGTTAAAGTAATTAATTTTGCCGAGATGTTAAAATCAACTGAGGAACCAGAAGATAATGATAACAACTCTGAAGAACTCGGTGATTTGGATGAATTGGATGATATTGAAGATTTAGACGATGACAGCGAAAGCTCTGAACAAAACAACTCAGATAATTCAGACTCAAAAAAAATAAAATCTTCAGACCTTGAATTTATTAAGTCAATTGATATTTCTAATTTAGAAGAATCAGGAGAGAAAAACACGGTTGATTATAAGAAAATGTCCTTAAACAAGCTTAAAGAAATCGCAGTCTCAAAAGGTCTTATTAATGAAAACTCCAAAGCTACAAAAAACGCAATTCTTAAATTGTTAGGTTCTGAATAAGAATAATTTTCTCCAATCATAATATACTATGTCCTGGGCAACCTGTTATAGTGGTTCTAATAATATTCATTTTAATTTTCCTCCTATTATGGCCGATGGGAGAAATTATGCATCTTGGCAACCCGAAGCTGTTGTCAATAACCGCATTAGACAACAAGAAAACATTACCACCAGTTGGCAATACAGACAATACTTAACTAACAATGCTAATGAAATTATGAAAATGAACAGCTATGAGGCTTGCAATGAACTTGGATTACCATCTCACTTTCAAACAAACGCAACTCCTTCAACCAACGTTCCTTACACTTTCAAATCTACATTTGACACAAACACTCCAGGATTTGGATATTGCAACAGCAACTTAAAACAACCTTATTTGACGAGAGAACAATTACAAGCCAGAATGATTGCTCCTGTTGTAACTGTTCCCATAAATACAAACCAATAAAACAGATATAAACAATGCTATTTTTATATTCTATCAGTTTAGTAGAATATGAAGATTCTTAGTATAGATGTTGGAATAAAAAACTTGGCATTTTGTTTATTTGAAAAACCCGATGGTGATAATGAATATAAAATTGCAAAATGGGATGTCATAAATATCGGTTCTGAGTCAGAAGCCAAATGTTGTGAAATTGAAAAGTTTAAAGACTGCAACAAACCCGCCAAGTTTTCAAAAAATGGAAAATGTTATTGCTTGAAACATTGCAAAAAACAACCATTTCAAGTACCAACATCTGATTTAAAACCATCCTTTTTAAATAAACAGAAAATCAAAACCTTATATGAATTGGCCGAAAAATATAATATTAAATACGAAGATCCCATTAAAAAGGCCGATCTAGTTTCTCTTATTAATAATTATGTCTTTGAAAAGTGTTTTGAACCTATTGATTCAACAAATGCGTCAAAAATTGATTTAATAACCATTGGACGAAATGTTAAAACTAAGCTTGATAATATTTTGGCTCAACATATAAGCACATTAACTCATGTTGTTATTGAAAATCAAATTAGTCCAATTGCAAATCGCATGAAAACAATACAAGGTATGATTGCTCAGTATTTTATTATGCGTAATAGTAATACATCCATTGATTTTGTCTCTGCCTCTAATAAATTAAAAGACAGTAAAGCCGACCTAAAAGGTAGTTATAGCGATAGAAAAAAACTTGGAATTCAAAAATGCTTAGAATCTATATCAAATTCAGCAAATTATGTTTCATGGGAGGATTTCTTTAAGAGCCACAAGAAAAAAGACGATTTATCAGATTCTTTTTTACAAGGCATATGGTTTATTAATAATAAAATGGTATAAAAATATCAAGTGACAAAGCAAAGCAGAGAAAGCCTTTTTTATAATAGTTGACTTCTTTTGGTTTTACGACTGCATTTTGCTAGTTGACGCTTTGTTTTTCTTTTTTTCTTATGGCCTCCTCCAGAAGTGTTTAAGTTGGGGTTAGGGTTGGGAATGGGTTTTGTAATAACAATATATGCAATTGCTGCTTCGTCTAGTTCAATTTGTGGAATTAATGAACTTAATGAAATCTTAAACACCCCATTTTCTTGACGATTTCCTTGTACATAATATATGAAATCTACACCCACTGAATTTTTAACAACAAAATTTGTGTCTGCTATTTTTCCATTTATAATTACATCCTCGTAAGAAGTTATAACCATTGCATGTCTTTCCCCTCTAACTTTAAGAAATAGGCCCCCATAAAATCCAAGGTCTAGTCGTTTTTTAAAATGTTCTATTCGTGAATTAAATTGTGGACCAATATCATCCACTGTAATTGCACTTGCATAAATGTTGTATTCTTTTATTTCATTTTTTAAACTATTTAAAACACTATGAACTGCTTCGCAAATTAATCTTACGTATGGAATTTTTAAAACAGTTTCTATTTGTTTTTTTGATTTTATAACTGGAAAACATGTGACTTCATTGCACGGTTTTGTAAAATTTAAAGTAAACGCAATATCTTCAACACTTATTTCGGAATTTAAATTATTTTGTAAAAAATCATCAATTATTTCAGCAGTTTTGCCTCCATTGCATCCATATTTACTAGTGATTGTAATATAAATATATGAGTATAAAGCAGCAAATATATTTTCTTTAAGATTTTCTGTTTCGTCCCTCGTTGCAGCATCTCCTAAACAGGATGGGTATTTTTTAAAGTATTTTTGTGCTCTGCTTTTTCTAAAATTTAAAACATCTAAGTGACTTGGTTCTGCAATATATGATTTATATCTTTTTAAATTTTTATTAAAACATTCAAATGGATTTAAAGCACAATCTTCTTTGTAATAATAACTGCATTTTTCTACAACAAAACTATCAAAATAACGCCTGCAAATTACTTTAATAAAACGTGCTAATATTCGTGAAGCTGCGTGTGCAAAACATGTCCCCCTTGATTGGTTTGAGACAGTTAAAGACGTTGCCCTAGATAATTTTGGTTTAGGAATAGGTTGAGTGGCACTCATTATATAAATAACAAGAAATTAACTTTATTTTGCCCAACTTTTTCAAAAGTTGGTAAATATATAATATATAATTCGTATTACTTAAAATTATATGTTCTTATTAATTCATAATGGACAGTGAAATTATTGACATTTCTTCAATAAATTTAGGCGGAGAAGGTGGCGGAAGATCGTCCAATTTTGGCGGTGGTCTTGAGCTTTTAATGAACGATAAAAAATCTTCTGGAAGCCGTCCATCTAGTGATATTAATATTGATGATTTGAATACTTTAGAAAATGAATTGAACGATTTAGTGGATGATGTTGACCCTGGGCCTAGTCTATTTGAAGGCAAGTCCGACATGTTTAGCAAAGGAATTTCATTAAATTATGATGAAAAACCATCTGGTGTAAGATTTAGTGATTCTCCCAGCATTGGTCAAGCAACTGCCGAAGGTTCTACCGAAAGCAAGACCTGGGATGGTTTTACAAAGTTTAACAATGTCCCTCTTAACCCCGATAAGCCAATGTCAAGCCAACCTCAAATGAGCAAGGAAGAATTATTAAGAGAGAAGTTCAAGTATTTAAGGAAGCTTGAGGCTCTTGAGAATAAGGGGGTCAATTTGACAAAAAAATACAGCATGGACTCTCCCCTTGCCGAAATGCAAGGCGAATATGAAATGATTATGGAAGAGAAAACTAAGCAAAACTCGGTTAAGTTTCAAGGAAATATGCTAATGGCATGCATCAACGGTATTGAATTTTTAAATAATCGTTTTGACCCCTTTGATGTTAAGTTAGACGGTTGGAGCGAACAAATCAACGAAAATATGACCGATTATGATGATGTTTTTGGAGAACTTTATGAGAAGTATAAGAGCAAGGCCTCTATGGCTCCCGAGCTCAAATTGCTTTTCCAACTTGGTGGTAGTGCTATGATGGTCCACATGACAAATACTATGTTCAAGTCTGCTATGCCCGGCATGGACGACATCTTGCGTCAAAACCCCGATCTAATGCGTCAATTCCAAACTGCTGCGGTAAATTCCATGAGCCAACAGAGCCCTGGATTCTCAGGATTTATGAATAATATGATGAATCCTGAACCACAAGTACCTATGAGCGGACCTCCTCCTCCACCTATGGCCACTCAAGGACCCGGAGCACCCATGCCCCCGTCCAGTAGACCCGGCAACAATAACAGCTTTAATATGGGACGTAACAATTTCAACCCCAACCAGGGTCAAAATGACGGAATTAACATTAGGGAGAACTTTTCAAGTGCATCAGAGGGCGATAGAAGCAGCAGACGTGGACCTGGACCTCGTGCCGAAATGAAGGGTCCCAGTGATATCTCCGATATTTTGTCTGGATTAAAAACCAAGACCATCAACATTCAAGAAGCCCCTCAACAAACGTCTTCATCATCTCAGCCTTCTTTTAATGATAGCAGTACAATTAGTATTTCAGATTTGAAGGAATTGCAATCTGATGGAAATATGCCCAAGCGAAGCAAGCGACGTCAAAAGTCTGATAAGAACACTGTAAGCTTGGATATTTAACAAACTGCATCAATAAATGTAATATGATTAATTATGTGTTTAAATAATCATATAAAAATAAAAATAAAATAATAGAAAACAATGTGCAATGTTGCATTAATAACGGGAATAACTGGACAAGATGGTTCTTATTTAGCAGAATTATTATTAGAAAAACAATACAATGTCTGGGGGATTATCAGAAGATCGTCAAACATTAACACGGATAGAATTGAACACATATTTGATAAATTAGTATTGCGATATGGAGATTTATCAGATGGTGTAAATTTATTAAATATATTGCATGAAATAAAAAATAAATATCCTGAAATTAATCGTCTTGAAATTTACAATTTAGGTGCAATGAGTCATGTTAAAGTTTCTTTTGATATGCCAGAATATGCAGGTGATGTAGATGGCATTGGTGTTTTACGATTATTAGAAGCATCTCGCAATTGTGGAATTCCTTTAGATAAGATTCGTTTTTACCAAGCTTCAACGTCTGAATTATACGGAAAGGTTGTTGAAGTTCCTCAAAAAGAAACTACACCGTTTTATCCCAGATCTCCTTATGGCGTCGCCAAATTATATGGTTATTGGATTGTTAAAAACTACCGCGAAGCTTATGGTATGCATGCGTGTTCTGGCATTCTTTTTAATCATGAAAGCCCCCGACGCGGACACAATTTTGTTACACGAAAAATTACAATTGGATTAAATAAAATATTAAAGGGGCTTGATAATAAACTTGTTCTTGGAAATATTAATTCTCTCAGAGATTGGGGTCATGCAAAAGATTATGTAGAAGGTATGTGGCGTATTCTTCAAAATGATACACCCGATGATTATGTTCTCTCTACAAATGAATATCACACTGTTAGAGAGTTCATAGAAAAATCTTTTTCGCTTAAAGGATTTAATATAAAATGGAAAGGAGACGGAGTAGATGAAATTGGTTATGATAAAAATACAGGAAGAGAACTTATTTTTATTTCTGAAAAATATTTTAGACCCACAGAAGTAGATGAATTATTAGGCGATTCCACAAAAGCTAGAACTGAGTTAGGATGGAAATGCAACTATTCTTTTGATGATTTGGTAAAAGAAATGGTTGAAACTGACTGTGCATAAAAAAATTGACCATATTTTTTTAGAATATTGTAATTCAAATACTTGTCAAGATGTTCGGATTTCAATATCTCCTATTTGCTATTAGCTGTTTTGTTGTAAATGTGTATAGCAAAACAACTGTTATGGTTGTGCTTGGATGTGCGATTCAAGATGTCCAACAAGAACGCGTTTCTACTGCACTCAACTATGTTACCAGCTTGAACGAAAGAGATGTCGTATGGTTTGTAACTGGCGGCGTAAAGAACGCACTCACTGAAATGTCTGCATCAGAAGCAGAACAAATGAGAGAAAAAATTACGGGTTCCAAGGGAAAAATTATCTTGGATGAAAAAGCCAGAAACACTGCAGAGAATTTTGCTTATTTAAAAAAATGGATATCAGAGACTTATCAAGGTTCTGATGATACCCCAGAAATAGTAATTACTACTTCAGAGTTTCATCAAGAACGTGCGGCCAAGATTTTCAACGGAATCTTTCAAAATGACAGTCCTAACCCCGAATGGAACTTGAGCAAAAGTGATAGCTGCACTTATTGTTGGAATGATGAGAGAATTCACATGCAAAATGTTGGGATTGACGTTAAAAATGCCCTTCATATTTTGGCGTAAAAATAATAAAAATAAATAGCAACATATAATAGGACGTCATGCATGAAAATGGGTTATTTATATTTCGCAGAGACTTTAGAATTGTAGACAACAACGGACTCAACCTTATTAACTCCAAATGCAAAAATGTATATACTATTTTTATTTTTACTCCAGAACAAGTTGGTAGTGGAAATCAATATAAATCAAATAATGCAGTTCAATTTATGATTGAAAGTTTGGAGGATTTGGCTACAGAAATACACAAAAATGGTGGCAAACTTTACTTTTTTTATGGATCAAACAATAAGGTTGTATCCGAGTGCATTGAAGCATTTGACATTAACTATGTTTGTTTCAACAAAGACTATACGCCTTACGCTTTAGAGAGAGACAACAATATAGTTGAAATTTGCAAGAAGAAAAAAATAGAATGTGAATTGGCGAGCGATTACTATTTGCATGAACCAGGCACTATTTTAAGTGGAGGTGGAACCCCTTATAAAAAATTCACACCTTATTATCACGCTTCCCTTAAAAAACAAGTTCAACCACCAACTAAAGCTCATAAAATTAAATTCAAGGAATCAAGCAAACATCTTTCAAATACTATTTCTCTCGCCAATGCCTTTTCAAAATTCACAAAAGACAATAAAAATATCCTTGTCCATGGTGGAAGACCAGAAGCCATTAAGACATTAAGAACCGCCGTAAAAACCCAGAAACATTACGCAACTACTCACGACGAAGTTGATAAACCTACAACACAATTGTCAGCATATATAAAGTTTGGATGTATAAGTATTCGCGAAATGTATAAAGCTTTTAGGAGCAATCACCCTCTTGTGAGACAATTAATCTGGAGAGATTTTTACATGAACATTCTTTACGCTTATCCATATGTTCTTGGAAAACCAATGAAACCAAGTTACTCCAAGATTAGATGGCATAAAAATGTGCGGTGGTTTGATGCTTGGACCAAAGGAGAAACAGGATTTCCAATTGTTGATGCAGGAATGAGACAGATTAACGCTACTGGATACATGCATAACAGAGCTCGTCTTATAGTTGCATCTTTTTTAACCAAGACTCTCTTAATTGATTGGAGAGAAGGCGAAGAATATTTTGCGACTAAGCTAACAGACTATGACCCAGCAAGTAATAACGGGAACTGGCAGTGGATAGCATCTAGTGGTGCGGATTCACAACCATATTTTCGCATATTTAATCCATGGTCACAAAATGCCGAAGTAGACCCCGATTGCAATTATGTTAAAAAGTGGGTTCCAGAGTTGAAAGATGTTCCAGTAAAAGACATTTTAAACTGGAATACTGAATGGGAAAAATATAAAAAGGATATTAAATACCCAAAACCAATTTGTAATTACGAAGAACAAAAAGATAAAGCACTCGCAATGTTTAGAGCTATTTACTAATTTCCTTTTCTGTTAAGTTATAATTCATTTATTAAATTAAATTGCATATATAATAAATGAATTTACACGAGTATAAAGACAAAGAAGAAGACGAATCCAATAAAACCAAAGTAATTATGGATAAAAAGGATTATAAAATGACAAGATTAGATAAACATACTTATTTATTTGAATACGACATTACAAATAATAAGATTTTATTAGAAAAAGTTATTAATTTGGAATTCTTTAAACTTATATATGAGCTCAACAAAGACGATATTTTTGATGATTTTTATTTAGAAATGAATGATTCTAAAAGTGCCACAGTATATATTTTATTTAAACACTTCTTTGATGATTTTGGTGTTCCTCAAAAATACGCTCACATTGATATTTGCATTGAAAAAACAGAAAAACAAATTATTTTTAAAACAACGACTAATAATACTCAACCAAAAGTTAATATATCAAACAAACAAGCTGAGCTTATTCCAATTGACAATGTAACCACAATATGCGATTTTATTAATCCACACAAAGCTAGCATTAAAACAAAAACTTCTTTTCATAAAAGCATGCACTTACCAGAGTTTATTGAAAAAATGGCAACAACTGTTATTAGTAAAATATTTTTAAGAACAAAACAATTTATAGAGAAAATTACAATTAACAATACAAATTAATATATGTTTGGAATACTGAATTCAATTAAAAAAACCGTTTCAAATGTGGCATTTATGGTTGATGTCACATTTATGTTTTCTTGTGAGTGTGTCAAATATATTATAAAGAGACACTATTCTGAATTTATTCGCAATGTCGCAAAAAATCTGGCTCAAAAGAACATTCTATATGTAAAGATGTTTCAAGCTATATCATTAAATAACAATCTAATAGACGATACAATGAACAGTGAGTTATTGAAATATACGGATTCTGCACCTTATACTGAAGATGATATTGATATGGATTTGTTTGAAGCTATGATAAACATATATACATTAGTTCCATGTAATGACACAATTCCAATGAAAGCAGGTATGATATCTCTTGTTTATAAATTGAGAGATGTTAATGGAAACGATGTAATTTTAAAAATGAAGAGAAGAAATATTGATTCAAAGCTAGACGATGCAATTGAAAAACTTTTATTTTTTATTGAGGTAATATCCCTTATCCCTCAGTTTAACATGCTTGACATTCCAAATGTAATTAAAAAAAACATAGGTTTGTTGCGTAAACAATTAGACTTTCAAGAAGAAGTAAAAAACACCATAGAAATGGCAGAGAATTGCAAGAATTTGAAGTATATAAAAATACCCAAGGTTTATAAAGAAGTGACAGAAACATATCCAAATATTATTATGATGGAGTATATAAACGGGGTTCATATATCAAAATTGGACGACTCAGATTACAATGAATTTGCAAAGTTGGTAATGAAATATGGGTTTGTTTCAATTATAAACAATAGTGTAACTCACGGAGATTTACACGCGGGAAATATTATTTTTATTAAAAATAAAGAAGAACCTGTATATCAACTTGGTTTAATAGATTTTGGAATTATAACTCGGGTAAATGAAAAAACTACAAAAATGTTTGTTGAATCTGCTGCGGGGTTATTTTCAAAGTCTGGAAGAGAATTGGCTGAGTTAATATTGGATAATTCAATTGAACCACAAGAGGCATTTAAAAGAGTTCGGTTTGAACATAGAGAAAATTTATACATAGAAGGTGGAAAATTGATAGATGAAGCCGTTCATAACGCAAGAGATGCAAGCCAAGTAAAAATATATGATTTCATTAAAAAGTTTAATGAATATTTGAATGGAAATAATTTAAGAGACCATGGTTTACATGTTAGTGATGACATTGTTAAATTCCAAATGGCGTTGGCAATGTCTCAAGGTGTAAGTTTATGTTTATGTAAGAATGATTATATGCCATTTGCAAACAAAGTATTAAATGAGTTATTTCACACAGATTTGATATTTGAAGATTCTGAATAATATTATATAACACAATAAATAATATTATTTTCCAATAGACTTGTCAATAACAGATTCCTTTGCGACTTTTTTAATTATTTTATTATAATGCTGTTCGTCTTCTTCCTTTGTTGAGCCGCCCATGGAATGAATAACAATTTGATGATAATCCATGTGTCTTTGACTATCATAATCGTCGGATTCTGGGTTTTTTGCACGCCATTCATTGATTTGCTTGAAATTCTTAGCGGCGATGTATTTAATGGCTGTTTTCATTTTATTCTTTTCATCGTTGTCTTTTTCCCAAGAGTCTTTATCTTTCACATAAAGCACTTCTCTCTTCAAATCACTGCAATGAACCGGTCGTTTAAACACATCAAGCTCTTTAAGCCCTCTAATAAAGAGTTTTGAAATTCCTTCAGTGTATCCTACTCGTCCAACCATGTCCAAGTCCGTTGTATTAAGTTTGAGCTGATTAATAAAGTCCATAATATTGAGTGCATCCTTGCATTGTTCATTCAAGAAGAATTGCAAATTGAAGTTATTGGTGTTATTGTTTGTAGTATTATTAATTGTTTTTCCTTCTTTTGCAATCTCTAATATTTGTTGTTGTAGTTTTTGATTTTCTTTATTTTGTTCTATTAAAAGTTCATTTTGCTCTATCAATAGTTCTTTAAACTCTTGATTTTGTTTTACGATTTCAAGAATAAGGTTGTATGACATGTCAAGTGGCATAGTATTTGTTGTTACTGGTTCTTGATCATTACATGTTTTTTTGTGTTTCCACAATCCATTTCTGGAATTATACTCTTTTCCACAAGCAGAGCAAGTTAAAAAGCAACTTTTTGCAACTTTTGAGTCACCTGCGTCTCCTTTTTGATTTTTTATGTGTTTTACAGTCAAAATGTGTTTATCAAAACTGCTTTTTTTAGATGTAATATAGTCACAACAAGAACAATTAAAAAGTTTAGCAACTTTATTGAAACTTTCGGTCACCATTTGTTTCTATATATAGCTAACATAAAAGTTGCCTAAACCGTTTTCCCAAAAAATACTTAAAAAATATGCTAACGCTTTTTTCAATAAAAAATTTGTATTGTGAGCATTCTGGTCTAAAATCACTTTTTGGAAAATTCGAGTTTGGTAAAATCCCTGGGTTTTGAGAAAATGGACAAAAAAAATGTCCAATTTTGGATTTCTCGAACACTTTCATGAAACAAGAAAATCCCAAAAATAGATATTATCCTTAAAGTAACTTAAAGAAACGGGTCCACAGGCTTTAAGTTGTTTT
>Ga0114974_10000802_pt1 | contig 25565 bp, 23 predicted proteins | sample S_130206_EF_Meta_FD_87318 | JGI IMG/M metagenome (GOLD analysis project Ga0114974, IMG submission 87318) | Freshwater microbial communities from Lake Simoncouche, Canada to study carbon cycling - S_130206_EF_MetaG | ecosystem: Environmental > Aquatic > Freshwater > Lake | place: Lake... | reverse complement strand
CCCTTGTGACCATTCAGCCAAGAGTCTCTGCGCCCACTCCACCCAAATCCCACTCGAATTTTTTTCTTTGCACCCAACGTCTTTGCCCACTCAGCCACTCGGCCAGCCTCGGCTCCAAGGTAACCCAGTATTTTTGGCAGATTTTCCAATGTTATTCCCAGTCTACCCGGCAAGCTCATAATAGGAACCCAATAATCAAAATCGCCAGGATCATCATTGTATCCACCCACCCAACTCAATAAATTAGATTGATTCAACAACGGAATCAACGGTTTAGTAACTTGCAATTTCACTGTTGCACCGGCAGCATGTAAATTAAAAATAAATCTTACAAATTGTACATTGTCACCGTGCCCTTGTTCGCCAACAACTAAAATAGTTTTGCCTTTGAGATCTTCGCCATGCCACTGTGGCTGAGTAAATTTGGGCAAAGTTCCTGCTAAATGCTCGTAGTTCCATCGACTTTCGTAGAGTTGCCAGCCACGTTGCAAGTTACCACTGAGTAAATTTGCCACTGCCAAATTAAATTGCGCTGTAACATAAGTTGGTGCTAGCTTGACAGCATATTCTAAAAAAGGAATTGCACCTTCGGGGTCTCCAACTTCGCGTAATACATTGCCATAGTTGTTGAATGCCGCTGGGTTTTTTCGATCCAGGGCAAATGCCTGTGCATAACAAGCAAGTGCTTGTTCAGGTTGGCGCAATGCGCGAAGTTCGTTGCCATGGTCTATTAGTTCGTTTACAGTCATATCAATATTTACAGACTTTGCTGTGCGGCAAAATATTTGTCTAACAATAAATACATGTCAACGCAATTCTGTGTTTTATGCTGATGATTAATACCCAACAGCGTAGCGGCTAGAACCCGCATCGGACTTCTTTAAGGAGAAAACAAAATGGGACGTCCTCTAAAAATTAAAAAAACAACAACCAAGGATATTGGTTTTAACAGCTTTGATGAGCTAACAAATCCAGTATATCCAGCAACTCTTAACACTTCACAGTTTTTAGGTGTGGTTGGCGGTTCAAATGCAATTGGCGGCGGTAGTGTGGCCACTAGTGACAATCCTGTGGTTCGTGTACAAGTTTACTTGCCCACAGGTGGCCCTGGCTCGGCCGAAGCACCAGGATTTATTATCACACAAAAAGGAAGTAAGCAGTATCTTGTAGCTGATACTACGTCAGTTGCTGATGAAAGCATGGTTGTTGGCCGTAGCTACATTATCAACAGTGTGGGGGATACCAACTGGGTAGCTTGCGGTGCCAGTAAAACTAACCCAGCAGCCGGTGATATATTCACTTGTACTGCGGCTGGTTCTGGAACAGGCACAGCATTTGAAGTAGGTGTGTGCACATTGGCCAACGAAGCCACAGCATCATTGACCGCGGGTAACATGAACATTGCAATGTTCAATGGCGATAGCACTGACATTTTAATCAGCAAACTCACTAACAAATGGGCACAGGATTATTCAACTCCACCTGTGCGATATCTAACCAACTTCTTCACAGACGAGGGGACAGAAATCAAATCTGGTACTACTGGCACAACAGTACCGTTGGCTATTGTAGAAAACTATACAAGCTAATCAAAATTACATTAGCCTGCAACCTTCCTGGTACATACTAGGGAGGTTTTTTATGACAGCATTTGTGTTAGGCAACGGAGTAAGCAGAAACTCAATATCAATAGACCAACTGTTGAAATTGGGTCCTGTCTATGGATGTAATGGATTATATCGTAGTCACACAGTCACAGCCTTGGTGGCAACAGATAAACCAATTGCACAGGCAATTCAACAGTTGGGTTACAGTGCCAACAACAGATTTTATACTCGACGTCCATTGCCAGGGTTGGGTGCGCAAGTAGTTCCAAAAAAGTATTTTGGGTTTAGTTCTGGCCCTATTGCTACTGCAATTGCCGCAGAAGATCGTCAGCCTGTGATTTATTTGTTGGGATTTGACATGGGCCCAACCATTGACGGCAAATTTAACAATCTTTACGCTGACACTGAGTTTTACAAAACAACTGGGGCACACCCAACTTACACTGGTAACTGGATAAAACAACTAGGGCAAGTTGTAAAAGACTTCCCAAATCAGCAATTTATTCGTGTCAAAGGCGAAACCACAGCAGATATACAAGAACTTAATAATTTGCCAAACTTGAAACATTTGCCACTTGCAACCTTCCTACAACGAATAAATACTGGAAAGGATTTATAAATGTCTACCACCAAGAGAATCACCGGCGATTACAATATCATTAGCTTAGACCCCTCTGGCGGCGACAATGTTAATATTACCACGCATAGTGTAAACGTTACTGGAAACTTATCAGTTCAAGGAAATCTTACCTACATTGATGTAACCAAGCTTGATGTTGGAGATCCGTTTATCACAGTTGCTGCCAATAATACTGGCACAATAGGTACCGCAACGTTTCAACAACAGGGTTTGGTAACTCAAACATCTAATTCTACCTATGCTGGATTAAGATTTAATAATTCTACATTAAATTGGGAAATTTCTCCAGCGGTTGATGGCAACGGAGCACCACTCACAGCATATCAAGCTATTGGTACCTCAGTTGCTGGATCAGTTGCTGGACCCAATGCCAGTATTCAATTTCACGATTCAGGCAATGTGTTTGGTGGTAATGCATCGTTGACATACGATGTAGCTAACAGCAAATTAACAATACAAGGACATCAAACGTTTGGTAATATTGGATCAACTCCAACTTCTGTGGCAAACTCAGTGTCAGTATATAGCAAAGCGCAAGGTTCAGGTGGAACTGGACTTTATGTAATAAGCTCTACAGCCAATGACGAGTTGGTCAGCAAAAGCGCCGCCATAGTTTTTTCAATAATATTTTAAGGAATCAAGATGACAATCGCAACATCTAATGTATCAACAACCACCAGTTCAGTATACACAAGTTCAGGGAATACAGCCATAACTTGGTTAAGTCTTGCCAACTACGGGGTTAGTAATGTCACCGCCAATGTTCACGTAGTGCCCAGCGGGGGGACAGCTAACAGTATTAATACAATACTAGCAAGTATTCAAATTAATACCCTTGACACCTATCAATTGTATGCAGGCGCAGAAAAACTGTTGCTCGGCAATGGCGACACAATTCAGATCAACGCCAGTGCCAATTCTGCAATTGGTGCAGTCACTAGTTATACAACAATCTAATGGGCTACTACGTCAAAAACCGACAATTGCAGTCGGGATCATCAGGAGTTGTACTACCAGCAGGTAGTTCAGCAGTGCGACCATTAGCACCTAGTTTTGGTCTTATTCGTTACAACACTGATTTGGCAAAGATTGAATTTTTTAATGGGTCAGCGTATGTACCACTAGCATCAACTGGGGCTCTTAACTATTCTATTGATAGTTTTACCGGTGATGGCAGTACCGTGGTGTTTACTATGAGTATACAAGAAAGCTCAGAATCTCAAATAATGGTTTTTGTGGGATCAATTTATCAAGATTCTACTTCAGCCTACACTGTCAACGGAGGATATGATATTACATTTACGTCAGCACCACCTGACGGTGAGCCCATCTCAGTAATACACAGTTCTACCTAGTCATAAATATCTAAGTAAAGGTATTAGATGGCTATCAATCGCATTTCAGGTAATATCCTACAGGATAACTTAGTTCGTGGCGCAAATCTCGCCATCCAAGGCAACCTCATATATTTTGATGTTACCGACAGTCGTGTAGGAATTTTGAACAGTAACCCCACAGTGGCACTTGATGTTACTGGCAATATTCTTGGTGGTAATATCACAGCATCAGGTTTAATTTCCGCCAATGGAAATATTGCTGGCGGTAACATTACTACAACAGGATTAATCACTGCTAGCGGAAATATTACCGGTGGTAATATTACGACACCAGGCTTAATTACTGCCAATGGAAATATTTCCGGCAATGGGGTGACTTTATCGGCAAACGCTATTTCGGCAGCATCTGGTGTGCTTGACCTAGGATCTAATGCTAATATTAAAATTACTGGCGGATCTGTAAATTATGTACTAACAACAAATGGATTGGGTAATTTATCATGGACAGCTGGTAATTCTATTGTTGGGGTATTGGGTAATACAATTGCCCTTGGAACTCCTACCGATGGTAATCTTACCGCAAATGCGGCATATGATGGATGGACGACCAGCACTTATGTAACTGACGGACTTGATGATTTAAATCAAGTGGCATTAAACATTGCCAATAGCACATACGTTGGACAGACAAATTTTACTGCCAATGTAACTTCAGGTTCAAGTCCAATGAGTGTAGCATTTACCAGCACTTATGTAGGCAACGCCACCAACTATCTTTGGGACTTTGGAGATGGTAATACAGCGTCAACTCGTAACCCCACTAAAACTTATAGCAATGTGTTAGGCGGAACATTTACAGTTTCGTTTACTGCCTGGAATACTAGTGGAACATATTCTGGTAATGCTGTACTAGGAGCCAAAGGGTCTGTGGACTCGGTTACCAAAACAGATTATATTGTTTTGTACACACCTTTGCCAATACCATCATTTACTGTCAGCCCAAGTACATTAGATACAGGTAGCAGTGTTACATTAACCAACACTAGTCAGTATGCTACTTCATACACAATCAATTATGGTGATGGCAATAGTGCAGTCAATCCTGGCAACGCCTGGACCACAAATAACCATACCTACATAAATTCTGCCAACGTTGATGCCTTACGTAGTATTACGTTGACTGGAACAAATCAAACTGCCGGTAATGCTCCACCTTACAATGTGACATCCAGTGCTTCAAATGTCAAAATATACACACAACAAAGCCCAGCAGTCACAGCAAATACAACAACGACCATTAACTATTCAGCTACTTCGGGTGGTGTGGTCAGCTTTAGAAACGACACACCCGGAAGTCCGGGAAACACTGCTAGCTTTGGTGCACAACAAGTATACAACTTCCAATGGGGCGATGGTACTGCCAACAGCAATGTTAATATACAATCAGGGCTTGCTGGAAATCCCAGCGCCGCCAATGTTACACACGCATTTGCACTTACTTCAGTACAACAAAATGCAGCCACCACAGTAAATTATGTGGCCAATCTTTGGCTGTACACCGGATACAGTTCAAGCCCGTTTAAATCTGGAAATATTACAATTGCCATTGAGCCAGAAGTTCGTGCTGGGTTTATTGGAACAGCAAACACGCAAACTGATGCCACTGGGTATACATCAAATGCCCAAGTTGGTTATCTCTTTACTGATTATAACGGGCGAGATCGTAGTTTGTTTAATTTCCGCAATGACACTTCTCCCAATGTTGCCTTCACTGGTAATGTGTTTAACTGGACCTGGGGCGATACCACCAGCAATATTGGGATAACAACTTTTGCCAACGTTACCCACTCGTATTTGACCGCAGTAGGGTCTCCTACCACAGGCACCAAAACAGTAACATTAACGGCCAACGGAACACCAGGAACTCTATCACAGAGCAATACAGCAACTCAGACTGCATATATTACAATTTTAGCAAATCCAACAGCACCATCAAATCTCAGTAGCTACACCAATGTAACTATATCTACTGCAAGTCAGGGCACCAGTCCGTTGCTAGCCGCTGGGGCAAATGATAACACTGGTGGCAACATTCCAGCGAACGGCACATCGGTTACTCGGGTCGCAACAACCACGCCAGTTGCTACTAGTACACAGGTAACCAATGCTAATACAGCAACAACCGGAACGCTGACTGCGTATGTAAACAATGCAGCCGCTGGGAATGTAACTTTTACCACCAGCAGTAACACAGTGGGCACAGCTGGCGCATTAATTGTATCAGCAGATCGAGATTTGCATGTGGCCAATGCCGCAGTACCCACAGGATTTTACAAAGTATTCTCGGCTACTATTAGCAACACGCTGGCCAGTTTGGGCAATGGTTACAACGATTTTCAATTACGACATTCGGCATCTGGTAATACAAATACTGTGGGTATGGTTAAAGACAACTTAAATTCAGCACCAACATTGGTCACTGGCAATGTTGTAATGACCGAGGCTGTAGCTGGAACTTATCGATATATTTCGGGCATACCTTACTATAATAGCGGCTCTCCAAGTATTACAGTGACTAATCTAGAGTTACAAAACTTTACAGGACAAACTTTCCGTAGCAGTGATCCATTTACATTGGGGTCAGGCACAAACTACGAAGGGTCAGGAGCGGTAATAACTGCTCAAACAAAAGGTCTGGCTACCATTAATAATTCAGGCAACAGCATGCTCACTGGCTCCAATGTCAAAGCTAACATTGGAATTACAACAAATTATAATTTAGGCAATTTGACTGGCAACATTAATGGTAGCAACAACAGCGTGAGCACTTTGCAGGCCAACATATTCAATGTTATAGGAACCAGTACCACAGTACAATTACCTACAAAGATACAAACAGCAGCCACAGCCAACACCGGGGTACAAGAAGGTAATATTGCAGTCAGTGTCACATTGGGTTCAGTATACACTGACGCCGGACTTCGCATCACTGGGTTTGGTGCCGCAAGTAATACCCCGGCATTTACTGGCAGTACTAATTTTTACACTGGTAATGTGTGGACAGGGGCGCAGACTATTGCTGGTACACAAGAAGCAGTCATTCGTTATGGCAATCTTCAACATTATACTACAAATTTAAGTTCAGGATACTTGCCAATAGGTCCAGATTTAAACACTGGCCGATCAGGTATACAATACTTTACTTTTGCTTTCCGAAGAGCCACCATGGCCAACTTTGATATTAGATTGACCACTACCACCGGTGTTGCTGGCATGTGGATTGCGGCACCCGGAACCCCAATTGACACCGGTGGATTCTCATCACCCACGCCAGGGTATCCAGGACCTACCAGCACACTCAACGGATGGTTGACTTGTTCAACTCAGTACAACGGATCAGGCGTTCCAGGAGCAGGCACAGGTGGTAACGGTAGCAATGGATGTGCATTAACTGGTGCTGACGTAGTACCACTTAATTCAGCAATTGCCAATGTTGGTTATACCATGACTCTGGGATCACAAAATGCAAGTAACAGCACAGGCAATAATATTTTAGTTCGAGTTGCCTTGAGTAGCGGTCAAACCATAACTGCACTTTCTATAGGAGACGCTGCATAATGGCTGCTTCATTTGGTGAATCACAAAAATTAGATTATCTTTGGAAAAAAGTTGGCTACGGTGTGGCCAAAACGTCAATTCCACCACCAGGCTCGGGCAGTAAAGAAGCTTTCAACGAAAGTATTGCTAGTCCGCTGTTGTATCGAGGCGACCTTGTTTGGAAGGACAGCGGCAGTATTCCCAGTATTCCCCCGGCAAACACTACATCAATTGTACAAGTTTACCAAGATGGTGGCGGTGGTGGTTATAGTGCCACCGTACAATGTACAGAAGACTTGACTGCGCCTGACAATCAAACTTGGAAAACCAATCTTGCCAACTAGATACCCACGCAATTTGGCGACAACTATTTGGTAAAGGTGTATGTAGACACCACAGGATCTACCACTCCACAGACCACAGGAACCAGATTGTTCCAGGCAGGATCAGGGTCAGATGATACTTGGTTCTTTGACTATCAAGCTGGTATTTTAAACTTCAATGGTGCCACTATCCCGTCAGTTATTGCCGGAGGTGTAACAGGGAAATCGGTATTTGTTGTAGGTTACAGATACGTGGGCGTTTTTGGTGTTGGTGGCGATCTTGGAAATATAACTTTTAGTAACAACACAATTAGCTCTAGTTCTGCCAACGCAACAATTGTTATACAACCCACTGGCACCGGCGTAGTAACAATAGATACCACAACAGGGTTGGTGTTGCCAACGGGAAATACAGTTCAACGCCCAGCTTCGCCAGACAGTGGTACTGTTAGATTTAACACGTCTACTCTTAACTTAGAAATTTATGATGGATTTTCGTGGACCACTGCTGGTGGCGGAAACACGTTTACTATTACAAATCAAACCATATCTCCAGATGGTAGTAGTGCTGTTTATACATTAGATCAAGACTCTACATCATCGAGCATTTTGTTAACCATAAATGGTGTTAATCAAACTCCGGACATTGATTATTCGGTGGCCGGAAACTCATTGACAATGGCAACTACCCCGTTGAATTCTGATTTGATACAAGTTAGATTCTTGGCAGGGGTGGTTACAAATAATACCATGACAAATAGCTCGGGAAATGCAGTCATAACAGTGGCAGCTTCGGGCAATATAGATTTACAACCAAGCACCGATCATTCAGTTAATTCTTATGGTAATATTCTACCCACAGCTAATGTGACTTACAACTTGGGATCGTCGATTCTGCGTTGGAAAGATTTGTGGTTATCGGGATCAACTCTAACTCTTGGCAATATTGTCATCAAGAACAGCAGTGGAAATACCATTAGTTTTTATGGACCAGATGGGGTTACGCCAGCTACACTTGACGCCAACGCAGAAATTGTTGCTGATTCTATTTCTAGTGGAACATCTAACGTTAGTATTCCCACTGCAAACGGCAACGTTAGAACAGTTGCCAACGGCAATGTCACATTAACTGTAACAAGTACTGGCGCCAACGTTACAGGCACACTCAATGCCACAGGCAATGCCAACGTGGGTAACCTGGGTGCTACCAGTATTGTGGGCACACTAACCACAGCCGCTCAAACAAATATTACTTCAGTGGGTACATTGGGTAGTTTGAGTGTCGCTGGCAACATTACTTCGGGTAACCTTCAAGGTACAAGCATTGTGGGTACTTTGACCACAACGGCACAAACCAACATTACATCAGTGGGTACATTGGGTAGTTTGAGTGTCGCTGGCAACATCACTGCTGGCAATGTAATTACAACAGGTAGTACAGGAATATTGTCGGTTAATAGTATTGAACACAGTGGATCAAACAGCGTGGGCAATATTGGCAGTTCAAGTAGCTATTTTGACACAGTGTTTGCTACTTCTACGTCAGCTCAGTATGCTGATCTAGCAGAAAAGTACTCAAGCGATGATTGGTACAGTCCAGGAACTGTGTTGGTTTTTGGTGGATCTGCGCAGGTCACTGTGGGTAACCAATATGCAGATCACCGTGCTGCCGGGGTAGTAAGTACAGCCCCTGCACACTTGATGAATGCAGAATTATTGGGGATCACAGCCACTGTTGCACTTGCTGGACAAGTTCCATGCAAGGTAATTGGCCCAGTGTCAAAAGGTGATGTTTTGACCACAGCTGATATTGAAGGGTATGCCAAAACACTGGATTTTTCCGAGTTTAAACCAGGCTGCATAATTGGAAAAGCACTAGAAGAGTGCGGTAGTGGGCCTACTACAATTTTAGTTGCAGTTGTACGCTGACACATTCACTGCTTGCACTAATTAATTGTAAAACATCATAAATACATTTGTCGTTAGCACAACGATGCAGTCGTTACGGTAACAATTGTTGCAGGAAAACTCCTAAAAAAAATACCCAGTTCCAAAGAAACTCCCACTTAGCATAAATAGGTGTAGGAGGACCATATCATGGCCGTGACTAGAATTAAGAATAATCAGATTACCGACGCAACCATCAATGCAGCGGCAAAGGTAACCAGCTACAGTATTACATCAGGGTTGATTTCTAACAACCTGACATACGGATCAGATCTAACAATTACAGGTAACTTAACAGTACAGGGTAATACAACAACCATTGACACAATTGATTTAACAGTTGAAGATCCAATTATATTATTGGCAGCAGGGCAAACAGGTTCTCCCACTGTTGACATTGGTTTTATTGGTAAACGTGGTACTAGTGACAATATTGCTTTTGTCTGGGACGAAAGTGCAAGCCAGTTCGTCACAGCATTTACCACCAGTGCAACTACCAACACAAATATCACAATCAACAGCTATGCCAGTTTGCAATCACTAAATATAACCGCAAGTGGTAATTTGGCTGTGACCGGTACCACCAGTCTTACTGGAAATGTCACTGTTGGCAACTTATTTGTAGGTTCTAGTAAAACAATTAATGTTGGCAACAACATCATTACCAATGTTGCAACCCCGGTTGGCAACAGTGATGCAGCCACAAAAGAATATGTTGATGGCATTGCCAGCTCAGGATTCACAGTTGAAGATGATACAGCTAATACCACCGTTATTGGTAGTGGCGACACACTAGAATTGTTTGGAACTGCCAACGAAGTCACAGTGGCCATCACTGCCCCAGATCAAGTCACATTTGGCTTACCAGATGCAGTCACAGTTACAAAGACACTCACAGCTGGTAATCTGAGCACAGGTGGTACTGCAAGTGCCACAGGAACAATCACAGGTGGCAACTTGGCCACTGCTGGTACAGCCAGCGCAGGTGGCAACGTCACCGGTGCCAACTTGATCACAGGTGGAGTGATCACAGCCACAGGAACAATCACAGGTGGCAACTTGGCCACTGCTGGTACAGCCAGCGCAGGTGGCAACGTCACCGGTGCCAATTTGATCACAGGTGGAGTGGTCACAGCCACGGGTAATATCAACTCAGGTGCTAATATTACTGCGGCTGCCAACATTAGTGGCGTTAACTACTTTTCTACTGGATTTGTAACTGCTTCGGGTAACATAACTGGTGGTAATTTAATATCTGGGGTTGTTACAAACACAGCCGCAATGACCATTAGCACAGCGGCCGGTAATCTTAACCTTAACCCAACTGGTAACATTGTACTAAACAACAAGTACATCAATGGCCTAAATCAGCCGGTACTAGACAACGATGCTGCCAGCAAGATCTATGTGGACAACATGGCGTCAACACAGTTGGCATACCACGCCGCAGTACTGGCAGCCACAGTGGGTAACTTGGCCGCAGCCACAGGTGGTGCCATTACCTACAACAACGGCACAGCTGGAGTTGGTGCAACATTGACCACAACCGGTACATTTACCACAATTGATACTGCAAACGTTGCCACAGTTGGCACACGTATTCTGGTCAAGGACCAAGCTGACGCCACACAAAATGGTATATACGTCTACACAACTTCAACTGTAATTACTCGTTCCACAGACGCTGACACATACGGGCCTAACAGCACAACCGACTTGAGCATCAACGACTACTTCTTTGTACAAAGCGGTGATGTCAATAAAGGTTCTGCATACATTGTTGATGCACCAAGTGGCGTTATTACTTTTGGTACCAGCAACATTAGTTTTGCTCAGTTCTCGAGTTCACAGACCTACACAGCCAACACCAGTGCTGGTCTAGCACTAAACAGCACAACATTCAGTGCCAAAGTTGACAACAATACCACAGCATTTGACGGCAGTGGTAACATTGTTGTTAAAACCAGCGCCAACTTGACAACACCAAACATTGGTGCCGCAACAGGTACAAGTTTAAGCGTCAGCGGCAACGTAGATGGTGGCAACTTAAACACCGGTGGACAAGTGGTGGCCACTGGAAACATCACTGGTGGTAACTTATTAACCAGCGGTGCAGGTGGAGCAATTTCTGGCTCAGGTAACATCACTGGTGGTAACCTGATCACCGGTGGATTAATTACAGCCACCGGAACAATCACATCAACAACCACAATCACAGGTGGCAACTTGGCCACAGCAGGTACTGCCAGCGCAGGTGGCAACGTCACCGGCGGTAATTTAATCACTGGTGGGATTGTTACAGCCACAGGCACAATCACTGGTGGCAACTTGGCCACAGCTGGTACAGCCAGTGCAGGTGGCAATGTCACCGGTGCCAACTTGATCACAGGTGGAGTGGTCACAGCCACAGGCACAATCACAGGTGGCAACTTGGCCACAGGTGGTACTGCAAGTGCCACAGGAACAATCACAGGTGGCAACTTGGCCACAGGTGGTACAGCAAGTGTTACTGGAAACATCACTGGTGGCAACATCACCACAGCCGGGAAGGCCAATCTAGGCAACATTGTCATCAGCGGCGACAACATCACTGACACAAATGGTAGAGTAAACTTTAACACAGCCCTGGGCGCAGTTGATTTTGCAGTAAACGGTACCGCAGCCAATGTGTTGTATGTGAGTGCAGCCGGCAACAGCATCAGTGTTGGTAGCAGCACTCAGGTCACCAATGCAATTGCAACTTTCAATACCACAACGTCTATTCTAATTCCAGTGGGTACCACCGGACAACGCCCAAGCGTAGGTGTTACTGGTATGATGCGTTTCAACACCAGCGTCAACAACCTGGAATTCTATGACAATGACTCGTGGGAAACAGCTGGATCAACATTCACTGTTATCACAGCCAACACGCAATCTGGTAACGGAGTGCAAACAGCATTTACTTTGCCAGCAAACAGCACCACAGCAGGCACCATTGTTGCCATCAACGGTGTGGTACAGATCCCGGTAACCGCCTATGCAGTAACCGGCAATGTTTGTACATTTACTGAAGCACCGGTCAGCACAGACGTGATTGATTTCCGTGTGTTGGCAACAACATCAACAGTGGCCGGTATTTCTGGCTCAGGTGGCGGAATTGTTGAAGCAAGCGCAACTGCTGCCAATGTCAATGTCACCGGCAATTTGATTGTTAGCTCAGGAGCGTTTTATGGTGACGGTAGCGGACTGACCAACTTGAGCGTATCGGGCGATGCAATCATTAACGGTACAAGTAACATGACAGTGGTCTCGTCTGGTGGCAACATTCGTGCCAACGTAGCCGGCACAACTGTACAAACAATCAGCGCAGGATTGGTAGCAATCACAGGTGACTTGAGTGTCAGCGGTAATGCTACACTGAGTGGTAACATTTTAGGCGACAGAATACAAAACGGTACAACCACTATTGACATCCAAACAGCCAATGGCAATGCCAACATCACAGTTGGTGGAACAAGCAATGTTGCAGTGTTTACTACAACTGGTGCTAACGTTGCCGGAACACTAAGTGCAAGTGGTAACATCACTGGTAGCTACATTCTAGGTAATGGTAGTCAGTTGACTGGTATTGATGCCACAAGTATTCAAAGTGGTACATCAAACGTCAAAGTAGTAAGCTCGGGTGGTAACGTGACAACCAGTGTTGGTGGTACCTCAAACGTACTAGTTGTAACTGGCACCGGTGCCAACGTTGCAGGTACTTTAAGTGCTAGCGGCAATGTCAGTGGTGGCAACCTAAGTGGTACTAACATTGTGGGAACATTGACCACAGCAAGCCAAACTAACATCACAAGTGTTGGTGCACTAAATGCTGGATCAATTACATCTGGGTTTGGCGCAATTGATATTGGTACCGACACAATTACTGTGGGCGGCATTATTAATGCCAACGGCAACGGCATAGGTAACATTGGTAGTTCTAGTGGGTTCTTCAACACAGTGTTTGCCAAAGCTACATCAGCACAATACGCTGACTTGGCAGAGAAATATGTTGCTGACGCAGAGTATGCACCTGGCACGGTGGTTGAGTTTGGTGGCAATGCAGAAGTTACGCTGTCAACACAAGCAGGTTCAACTCGTGTGGCAGGTGTTGTGAGTACAAACCCAAGTTACATCATGAACGCTGGCTTAACTGCCGAGCACGTGGCAATGGTGGCACTACAAGGTCGTGTACCATGTCGAGTGGTTGGACTAGTTGCCAAGGGTGACTTGATGGTGGCTGCCGGCAACGGTGCTGCCAAGGCCGACAATGCGGCACGTGCAGGTACAATTATTGGCAAGGCCCTAGAGAACTTTGACGGTGCAGAAGGCACAATTGAAGTTGTTGTTGGCAGAAACTAATTTACACTGCAAAAATAAAATAGGGCTCGTCGAGCCCTATTTTTATAAGTATAGTAAAGGAATATATTATGTCACAACCACAAGGTGTAAAAATCGGTCCAGGATGGACTATAGGACCAGGATGGAGCATTGGATATGCACCAGTACCTCCTGCCTTGATTCTCGACCTTGACGCAGCCAACTACTCGGCTATGCCTGTGGATGGAACTACTATAGCAGGATCAGGCGCCTTTACTATAACAACACTCAACCCTGGCGGCAGCATGAGTTGGGATCCTGCCAACGGAGGAATATTTCGCAAGACTGCACCCACTGGAACAGACTTTTTGACATTTGGTCCAGATTACACAGCAACATCACAGGCTTATACTGTAATGATGGTGTATAGATCACAACCCAGTACAGCAGGTAGATTACTAAACGCTAATAGTGCCGCTCCTGATTGGTTATTAGGTTTATGGGATAGTCCTTCTTATGTTCAAAACGTTTTTTATAACGGCAGTACCTTTGTAGGTGCTACTAGTGCGGCTGACAATAACTGGCAATTTATATGGGCTACATACAACGGCAACTCTGGTTCACCATTGTCGCAGAGTTATGTTGCTAATTCAACAATCCCAACAACTACTGCCGGCACTGATACTTCAGGTAACGGTTTCCAAGGTTTAAGATTGTTTGGTAGATATGACAGCCCCACTGGCAGCTCAGAGAACCCAACTTCTGATGTAGGATTAGTTAAAGTATGGGACGGTGTATTAACTCTGACAGACATACAAAGTACTTGGTCCACTTATAAGACAAGATTTGGATATTAATATCTTTTTTCATTAAACATAGGACTTGTCAAGTCCTATTTTTTTGACTAAATATCAGATAAGGCAAATAACATCATGGGTTTAACTAGGATCACCGCTCAACAAATTTCGGACATTGACTACAAGCAGGCAGTGCGAGCAGTTTCTGTGTCTACGGTCACACTCAGTGGCGGCACTCCTGTTGTCGTTGATGGTGTTACTCTAGCTGCTGGTAATAGAGTGTTAGTTGTTGGACAAAGTACCAGCAGTCAAAACGGATTATATTATGTTTCTACGCTAGGAACAGGATCAAACGGCACTTGGACTCGCACAACTGATGGCAACGAAACTGGTGAAATAGAAGCCGGCATGATCATCATGGTCACCGAAGGCACCACCTATGCTGATACTCAGTGGAAACTCACAACAAATGACCCTATAATAATTGGCACAACTGGGTTGACTTTTACACAAAATTATTCAGCCAGCTCTATTTCTTCAGGCACCAGCAATGTTGCTGTGTCCAGCAGTGCCAATGTGTCAGTTGCTGTTGCTGGCAATAATGTTGCAGTATTTGCCACCACAGGTGAATATGTCACGGGACTAATTTCAGCAACTGGCAATGTCACAGGCAACTATATTTTAGGCAACGGGGCATTTTTATCTGGGGTCATCACCAGCGTAGCAAACATCAATAATGGTACGTCAAATGTCACCGTGGTAAGTTCAGGTGGTAACATCACTGTTGGTGTTGGCGGCACTGGTAACGTGGCAGTATTTGCTAGCACAGGTGCCAACATCACTGGAACACTCAATGCCACTGGCAATGTTGCTGGCTCATACTTTATTGGCGACGGAAGTTTATTAACTAATTTACCTTCACAGGCAGGTAATGCAATCACTAATGGAACAAGTAATGTTGCCATTACTACACCAGCAGGAAATGTCACTGTGGGCGTAAATGGTACTGCAAACACAGTAGTAATTTCTCCGGGTTCAATATTTGTAAACGGCGTATTTGCAACGCCAAAAACTATTACATCAAATGTACAAATAGCGGCTGATTCTTCAGCTATGGTGATCAGCCCACTGACTATTGGGAATGGGTATAGCATGACAATCCCAACTAGTTCTACAGTGTATGTTTGGATACCTAGTTAATGGTAAATACAGCATAAAAGGATAGATTCAAATGGCGATCACACTAGACGGAACCACTGGCATAACAGCATCCGGTAATATTACCGGAAGCTACATTTTAGGAAACGGCTCTCAACTATCGGGAATTATTACTAGCGTTAGCAGTTTGAGTAACGGTACTTCAAATGTGTCTGTTACTAGTTCAGGCGGCAATGTCACAGTGGGCGTGGGCGGAACTCCAAATGTTGCCGTGTTTACCACAACAGGTGCCAATATTGCTGGTACACTGAATACTGGTACAGGCAATGCCAACGTGGGAAATTTGGGTGCTACAACAGTGGTTGCAACTACACTAACAGGCACACTATCTACTGCCGCACAAACCAATATCACAAGTGTGGGCACACTGGGCGCATTAGCAGTGAGTGGTAACGCAAGCTCAGGCACAGCAGCCGCAGATACAAATACTACACAATTAGCTACCACAGCTTATGTTATTGGTCAGGCCAGTGCAACAACTCCCACCACAATTGGCACAAATACAATTGGTACAAGTTTGCGTTATGCTCGTGCTGATCATACTCACTCTGGAGTTAGTTCAGCTGTAGCTAGTACTGGTATAAGCGTGAGCGCGGCAACTGGTGCAGTTACATTTACAAATACTGGTGTAACTAGTGCCGTAGCAGGCACAAATATTTCAGTTAGTGGTGCAACTGGTGCAGTTACGATTGCCGTAACTGGTACAGTGCCAACAGCAACTACTGCGGCTACAGTAACTACAGCCGCACAGCCTAATATTACATCGGTGGGGACATTAACATCCGTTACTACTAGTGGCGCAATTACAGTGAATTCTGGTGCAGCCGCAACAGCCATTGTCAATGGTGCCACAACAGGTGTTGGTAACATTGGCAGCACAACTACCACATTCAATACTGTGTTTGCCAAAGCAACCACAGCACAATACGCTGACTTGGCAGAAAATTACATAGCTGATCAAGATTACCCAGTTGGAACAGTGATTATGATTGGTGGTGCCAAAGAAATTAGAAATAGCAATGGTTCTCACAGCACTAAAATTATTGGCACAGTCAGTGACAACCCAGCTTACCTCATGAATAGTGGGCTAACAGCCGAACATGTTGTAACCGTGGCATTGACTGGGCGTGTGCCTTGCTGTGTTGTTGGTGCAATTCAACGCGGTGATTTGTTAGTGGCCAGTGAGTTACATGGCATTGCAACAGTGTTGAATTCAAACTTGTACCAGCCAGGCTGTGTTATTGGCAAAGCACTAGAAGAATACAACAGTGACGTGCCAGGACTAATAGAAATAATAGTAGGAAAAATATAATGCAAAAACAATACCGCAAAGACTATGATGGTGAGCATGTATTATTAAGCACAGGCTGGCAAGATGGTGAAAAATTTCACAATCGTGAATGGATTGGCAATCCCATTGTTAACCAACACATTTCAGGCCGTGCCGCAGTGATTGGCAGCGATTCAGACCTGTGGAGATTTGATTTTAAAGTGTTAAAAAATCATCGGGGCGGCCTTCTGGGAAGTCAACGCCTTCAGTTATATGGCGCCAACTATATGTGGCAACATATGGCGTTTGATTTTGTGGTAGCAGGCATCAACACAGAAATTGAAGATATCATAAACCACGGATACTGTGATGAAAATATTGTGTATACCAACAACAGAAATTGTATCAAAAATCCAGGCAAATTTTACAATATTCCTTTTGATAAAAAATTGAGTGAATTGGCCAGTGCAATTTACATGGCAGCGTTTGATGGGCACAATGAAGTTTTTCTGATTGGGTACAACAAAGATCTAGGTGAAACAATGGGAACCAATTGGGTTTCAGATGTCAATACTGTATTTGGAACCTACGATGATACAAAGTTTTATTTGGTTGGCACAGAGTCAAACATGTATGATCAATGGAAAATGAATCGCAATGTTAAATGTTTAACATACCGTGATTTTATTAGCTATTGTGATGTGTGAACTGTGGATAAAATTACATTAATTTTTTCTTGCACAACATCAAAATTAACAGTATTCCACAACCCAGGATGCATGGGTTTGGGCCATGCACCACCTTCAATCCACGCATAACCAATGTGCTCGTAGTTTAAGTTTGGTTGAAATTCTTGTTTAACACAACAAAAAAATGTGTGATAAGAAAATGCCAGGTCAACACTGGTAAATTTTTCCAAGGGAATCAAGCTTAGATAATTGGGCATAAACCCCAACTCTTCGGTGCACTCCCGTTCCATTGAGTCAAGCAATGTTTCTCCTGGGTCTTGTTTGCCACCTGGCAATCCCCAGGTCATTGGATGTCTAGAATCTTGACGCATGAGATAAAGATAGCGACGAGTTTCTACACTGTAGAACCACACTCCTACTGCGTTCACAATACCAAGCTCCATTCACCACCAGAGTACAGTCCTTCGTAACTCTTGACCCATTGATGTTTGTCCCAGCGATATTGCAAGCTTGTGGTAAGATTGGTTACAAATTGCACGTTGTCAAAATGTTCGCCGGCTTGAAAAGCAACAAACCATCCAGAACTGGCATCGTATTCAATTATGTCATTGGCCTGTGCCACTACTTGCCCCCAGGCAGCTGGGGGATATGGATTTGTCAATGATCCAAGATTGTTTAGAATTAGATAACGTTGACCACTGGCTGCTGCCGGTAACCCAGCACCAGGGCCACTCAGCAACGGGTCAATAACTGCATTGATTGGGTCCAAGGTGTTTTGTGGAATTGTGTCAGTGTCAATATCGTATAACAAGAATCTATCATCAGATGGATCGTAGGTTATAGTGCCAACTATTTCAGTGTCATCACCCCAGAAGCTAGCCAATCGAATTTGACTAATCCCTTCACGAATAGTGCCATACATACCAAGCACCGCTTGCCAATGCTCGTTGCTGGCGGGACTCACAGGAGCATCAACACTGCCATTGGGCGGATTAACCACCACAGATTGCTTGAGAACCTGCAATTTATTACCAACAAGTAATGCTTGGTATCCGTAAGGAGTAAAAAATTGTCGTGTACCCAACAACAAGTCATCATTGCTTACGGCGTTGTATATATCACCCCTGGCATCAAATGTAGAAAGAATAATTTTTTCCACAACACCAAGCTTCTTGACTTTGGCTGGACTTGAAATCCAAATTGGCAAAGTAAATTTCATGGTCATGATGTCAATGGGATTTTCGGTGCCCTGTGGAATAGTACGACTGCTCCAGGTAGTGGATTCAAGTTCAACAACACTTAGGCTGGTCCAGTCAATGTAGTTTTCGGTGCTTTGTACTTCTAGAGCCGGATTAAACAATGTGGCCACCTGCTCAAAAATTTGAAACTTTTGATTGGTGTTTGATGTCCAAATGTCACAGGTTATGGTCATCTTATAGGGAACAGGCATCAATCTTTCAATGGTAAAAGCATTGCCTTGTGTGGTTTCGTAAGTCTGTGTTTCGCTGTCGTAAGTTCTCTGCCTAACTTGGGTATTACTGACAAAGTAAGGTTCCTGCATTCTTGGACGATCATAATCCATGCCACTGATGTAAAATGTGATTAAAGGAGTTGATGGCAATGCACTAGCTGAGTTTTGCTGTAGCACTGTGGAGACTTGTCTAGTGGCATCACCGTATTTTACCGGAACCCGCAACAGGGTCGGCGCACCATTGGCATCGCGCCCATATTCAACTTGAAAGTTGGAAAATATGCGTGTGAATTGCAGTAAAAATCTGCGTACTTGCTCGTCGTAAAAAAAACTTTGAATTTTTATTCTCCTTGGAGAAGCTGACGTTTTTTAGCTTCTCGTTGTTTACATCTAATGGAATGAGCAGCCTTCATCTCCTCAGTCCACTTTTTGAATTGTTGCATTTATTAACGTCCTGGAGGTCTAGGGTTAGGCGGTAAATTTCCGTTGTTATCACCGTTGTCAGCTCTGGGCTTTAGTATCTCACTGAGACTCTGACGACTTGGAATATTGCCCAGGTCAGTGGTTTGTACAGTGTATGTATTGTTGACAAAGCTGGACCGCAAAGTTTTATTAGCAGGACCGTTGTTGAGATTGGTTCTTACATTGTCTTCAATTTTAACCCAGGCACGGCCATCATACCTAAACAAACGATTGGGGAAATAGTCCAAACGCAAGCAGTACTGACCTTGCTCGGCATAGTTTGGGAACGCTACACCTGGCGTGACTGGCAGCCCGTTTGGTGCAATTCCGTCGCCAGTTAAGTAGCCCATGGTCCATCCATCAGCTGTTGGAGTTTGACTTTGATTGGAGGACAATGTATTAGTTGAACTAGCATTTATATTGGTGTCATCAATTGTAACACCATTGGGGTCGGCTGGAGTTCCGTCAGGATTGGTGGGATAGATGTAAAATTTCACAGTGTCATAACCACTGAGCGGAACTTCAATATCAGCCTCTAGTAGAATAGCATCGTTTATTTCGTAGTCTCTTGGTCTAGTACTGGCTCGATCAGCAGTGGTTGGGGGATCAATCAACTGCCAATAGGTGGTGTTGGTTATGTCTGTTCCCACTGGTACGTCTGTTTTGGCTTGATAATATTGATCACCAGAATTCACAATGCTCCCTTGTGGATAAAAATTACCGTTGTCCCAAATTTGTTCACTGACAAAAGGTTTGTTGACAATTTCTTGATACTCTTGGGCATTCACCATGGGAGTACATTTTACTCGCCACAAGTGCGGCATCCAGGTTTGGCTGAAACCCTCACTTGCAAATGCCGCATCTTGAATCACATAATATCTTGGCAACGCTCTGGGTATGGCCTCGTTTAACGGATTCATATCTCTGAGGTTGGGTATTTCAAGAACATCGCCACTCATGAGTTTACGTCCCATGGTGTCAATCATGTTGTTGTAATGAAATGTAATGAAAACTGTGTCATTGTTTAAAAATAATCCAAATTGACTGAGGTCAAAATCAATGTCTTGTGTTCGGTACACTCCACGCATTATGTAGACATCAGGATCGTAGGCACGATCTCTATTTTCCAACAACAACAGGTCTTGTATAAACAAGGGATTTTCTTGACTGTAAACTGGTTGAGTAGCATCATAGTTACCACTTTCCACTGAATCTTCCCCACTAGTTTTTGGACCAAGATATTTGTGAAGATAGATATCTAGGCCGCCAACAGTGTACATCTCGGCAATGGTTCGATCAAAAAATTGATAATCGTTGGTGCGATTTGGGCGGTAAAGTGACAGTCTTGGCATAGTGTACTATTTATGGGCAGGTTGACCAATAATTCCAGAAGTGCTATAATTTGATATGTTGGAATATTTTAAACGCATTGATGAACTTTCAGCAAAAAGCCGTAAACTGCCCATGGATGCATGCGCAGACCTGCTGACAATGTGTAATGCGGCACATGATATTGCTGTGGAATTGAGCAAGGAATTGGTAGACTGTCGAAGACGAGGTCGACCCAGTGCCAAAAGTGAAACTTTGATAAACCGACTAGATGATGCCATAGCCAATGTAGAACGAATGTTAACTTATGCAATTCTGTTGTACCCAACAAAATGAGCAAGATATAACTTTAGTATTACTTTGTACAACTTGACCAAATAATCTAAATGTGCTATAATTACACAATAAACAAACAGGAGCCGGTATGACTGTAGCCACCAAACCCGTTAAACCCCTAAACCCACGTAGTGCTGACACCAATGCCATGGGCATGGAGCCTACTTGGAAAACCCAGCCCACTGACAATCGTTTCAGTGCACTCAGCAAAGCATTTTCTTGGTACAATTATTTTTACGGCAAGAAAGATGCCCGAGAAATGATTGTAAACTACTTGGAACTGCATGGTCGTAAGAGTGATGTTCGACTGCTTCGTGGTGTGCCAGACTCGGGAATTCGTCTCACTACAGGCTGGCTATGCCGCATGAGCATGGTGGGCTTGGAACTGACTGAAACTGAACAGGCCAAACTAGAATCTCTGTTGAAAGAGTTGTTGGAAACCAAACAAGTAGAAGTGGTAGCTGAAGTAGAAGAAACGGTGCCACGCATCACCATCCAGGATCGCCTGCGAGAGAAAGTCAGCGAGTGTGCCGGTGAACTAGAGGCATTGTTTGATGACTTCATTGCATCAGGTGCAAAGATGTCAGCAGATTACAAGCCAATCATGACCATTCGTGGCATGAATGTAGCACCTCAGATGGTGAGCAACATTGCTGACATTTGGAAAAAGAAACAAACTGAGTTTGAGGAAGTAGTCAAAGGCAAAGATTCGCAACTAGTTGAAGCTTACAGTCATTTGACTAAAATTCAAATGCGCAATGTTCTCAAATTCTGTGAGACCGTGATCAATGACTGTGGTGCCTATGTGCAGATTAAAAAGGTTGAGCGCAAACCCCGCAAAGTCCGGGCAGTGCCGCCAGAGAAACGTGCCGCAAAGTTCAAGCATGCCTTGGAATTTGCAGAACTCAAACTCAAAGGGTTACCGCCTGCAGGCCTAGTGGACAAAGCTGAAGCCTGGTTGTATGACACCAAAAAACGCAAGTTGATTCATGTAGTTGCCGATGACTACACCAAGGTGTTTACTATAAAAAGCAACAGCATTATTGGATTTAGTACAGCGGAAACCCTGCAAAAGACTGTGCGTAAACCAGCCGAGGTCATCAAAGCTATGCAAGCAGCCGGCAAGCCAGCGGCACGTAAGATTTACAAAGATCTTACCACCACAGAAACGCCGTTTAACGGACGTGGCACTGAGAATTTGCTTGTACTCAAGGCTTGGTAAATAAGGGGGACTGGAGTCCCCCTTATGGCTGACCAAACACTAGACCCGCTAAAAAAGAAACTTATTGAATACGTAGAACTGCAACTGGCAAGTCAAATCATTGATGTTGAACTAGACCCTGCACACTACGAAGCCGCTTATCAACGCACAATTGGTGTTTACCGCCAACGTGCACAGAATGCCTATGAAGAAAGCTACAGCTTCATGGAAATTCTCAATGATACCAATGAGTACACCTTGCCGCAAGAAGTTACACAAGTTAGACAAATCTTTCGTAGAACTATTGGTATGAGCACTGGCTCTGGTGGTGCGTCATCATTTGATCCGTTTGGAGCGGCCACGCTCAACGTTTACTTGTTGAACTTTAATCAAGCCGCTGGTGGTATGGCCACCTACGATTTCTATCAACAGTATGTTGAGCTTGCGGCACGTATGTTTGGCGGCTACATCAACTATACATTTAATCCAGTTACCAAGAAACTACAACTCATACGTGATCCACGAGGCAGTGGTGAAGTTGTCCTGTTATGGACATATAATTTACGCCCAGAAATGGTGTTGTTAAGCGACTTTCAAATAAGCCAGTGGATCCGTGACTACATGGTGGCCGCCTGTAAAATGATCATTGGCGAAGCACGTGAAAAGTTTGGAACCATTGCTGGACCACAAGGCGGCGGCACTCTCAACGGAGCCGCAATGAAGTCAGAAGCACAAACAGCCATGGATAAATGCATTGAAGAATTGAAACTTTATGTGGATGGCAGCCAGCCATTGAGCCTAGTAATTGGATAATAACTTTGACTACACTGCTTGTGGGGTGTAGTTATCTACACAACATTGATCAACTTCAGATCAACACTGATAAATTTGAAATTCGTGCCACACCTGGATCGGGAAATCAAAGCATGGCAGCACGAGTTATCTACGAATGTAGCCAACGACAATTTGATCAAGTTGTGGTAGTTTGGAGCGGTATCAATCGCCTGGATTTTCCAATCGGCAAAGAACTTCACAAGGTACAATCAAAAAACAAGTTGGGTGAATACGACTACGGATACTTCACTGAAATTGGTGACATGGCCTGGTATCACAGCGGAGGCTGGGGACTGAGTGGCTGCTCGTATCCTTGCCCAACATTTTTGCAATATTTTTTTAAAAATCAATATGTTGGGTCCACCAATCGCTACCTAAGTGATATGTCTTTGCTGGCTATAATACAAGCTCAAAGTTTTTTGGCAAGTCGTGATATCCCCTACAAAATGAGTTTTATCTATGACATCCATGCTGACTACACCGAATCTCAAGACTTTCCTGGACTTGGTGGACTTGATAAAACGTCACCGTTTAACATCCAGGTAGATTGGACAAAGTTTTCCATGGACCCGCCCATGTTTGAGTATGCACAAGACACCAAACAAATGTCCAAAGACCGGTTTCATCCCACATCTGATTGCATGATTGAATGGTTTAAAACTTACATGGACATTGACCTAACTGCTTGATCTAAATAATAGCGTGTGCTACAATGCTGTTATGGACTTGATGATTGACATAGAAGGCCTGGCAACTGGCCCCGAAACCTGTATTTTAACTATTGCCGCTCAGGGCTTTGACCCGCTTGGCGACGGATACTACCATGATCGGCGCTACTATGCTCGCATTGACTTAGAAAGTCAGCCCGATCGCAGAATTGAACAAGGTACCATTGAATGGTGGGCCACTCAAAAAGAAGCACAGGCCGAAGCGTTTGCCGAAGACAATCGCATCCCGCTTGACCAAGCCCTAGACGAACTTGGAAAACTAATCTGGAAGTCCAAACGAATTTGGGCACAAGGCCCAACCTATGACATGACTATTTTAGAACATGCATACAAGAGCTATAATAAATTAATCCCCTGGCAATATTATGCAGTGCGTGACAGTAGAACTGTGTTTGGGCTATGGCCTGGTCTTGAAAAACCGCCAACAAGTCACCATGCTCTTGAAGACTGCCGCCGCCAAATTGGCTTGTTGCAGGACACATTGAGATATTTGAACGTAAAGGAACTAGCATGACAACTAATATCTGGAAAAACTTCTATGACAATATCAAAGATCACACTTGGCCAATGTGTGATTCTTTGGATGATTTTATAAACTTACCAGCAAAGATACAACTGGAAATATTAAATTTACATTTGTTACAGAAGCCTGATTTTGAATTAAAAATAGTCAAAGAAAATACCGAAGATAACAATCAACCTGTGTTTCTTTATGAACTAGAAAAGATAAAAGACATTATTGGAGCAGATGATTGTTTAATGGACATGCGTGATGCTGTATTTCTTTATAGTATTGTTTTTTCTAAAAAACCAAAACATGTGTTGGAAATTGGTAGATTTAAAGGCTGGAGTACATCAATTATATCATCGGCTTTGAAGGATAATGGAACAGGCACTGTGATTTCTGTAGACTGGATAAAAAGAGTACATCCAGCCATGGATGAATTTTTAAACCAAAACACAGTGTATGTTGATATCTCAAGCAAAGATTTGCTGGATAATACACTAGTTGCCAACACCAAATTTGATGTTGTGTTTATTGATGGTGATCATAACTATGACATGGTACTAAACGATTTAGAAAAAACTTCAGCAGTGTCATCAGATCAGTGTTATTTTCTCATTCATGATTCAGATATGTCAGGCGTTGAAACAGCAGTTGACGATTTTCTAAAGTCAAATAACAATTTTGTAGATTGTGGTGTTCTTGGAACCAAGATACGCATGATAAAAAAATCTTAAAAAATATAGGATACAATTATGATTATTGGGGTATGTGGATTTATTGGCAGCGGCAAAGACACTGTGGCTGACTATTTGGTTAATATTCATCAATACCGTAGAGAAAGTTTTGCAAATAGTCTCAAAGATGCTGTGTCTCAGGTATTTGGGTGGGACAGGACCATGATGGAAGGTCGCACCAAACAAGCACGTGAAT
>Ga0114974_10000799_pt1 | contig 25595 bp, 31 predicted proteins | sample S_130206_EF_Meta_FD_87318 | JGI IMG/M metagenome (GOLD analysis project Ga0114974, IMG submission 87318) | Freshwater microbial communities from Lake Simoncouche, Canada to study carbon cycling - S_130206_EF_MetaG | ecosystem: Environmental > Aquatic > Freshwater > Lake | place: Lake... | reverse complement strand
TATTCAAAGGCGCAGAAATAAGTAATTATAATTATGCAATTGCTGGTGCAGAACAAAATGGTCATAAGGATATAGTTGATTATTTGCAAGCGAGAAGAAGTAGTGAATATTCTTATAGTTAGAGATGTATTTTATGAATAAGCACAAATTGGTGATGATGTTGTTGACTATTTGAAATCAGTCAATGAAAGAGAATAAATTTCCCCTGATATTCTCTAAATAATTCATGTTAAACTTTAGTGAATGGTTATTGATAAGTGAAACTAAAGAAGAGAAGGCTTTGGCATCAGAATTAGCTGGTGATGCTTTGACTGATTTATCAACAGTCATTCCTCAAGGTAAAAATAATACAGATAAGTTATTGTTGTTAGCAGCATATTATTACAGTAAGGTTAAAAATAAAGAACAAATCAAGACTGATATGACTGATTATATCAAGTATTTGAATAGAGACAAGATGAAGTTTATTAATGTTGATTTAGTTTCTAAGAAGCCGCCTAGTCCTTGGTATGATTATCTTTATTGGACTCAGATTATTCATGGACATCAGGGAGACGATGCAGATAAGGAAAAATCTAATTTTAAGCCTAGTGAAGATGATTTTCAGGGTGAAGTTCCATTTATGACTAGTCCAGATGGTAAAATAAAAGTTTATGAGGCAAATTCTCCCCAACAATGCATTATACTTGGAAGAGGTCAAACCTTTTGCATAAGTCAGCCGGGAAATAGAATGTGGCAAAGTTATCGTGACACTCAGACTAGCACCTTTTATTTCGTATATGATGATACGAGGGATGACAGATTAGGTATTGTGGTTGTTGATGTAAGGCCAAATGGAATTGTACTCACGGACAGGCTCAACAAGACTGGAACAACATTAGATCCATATACTGGACAAGTGACTTATAATTCTAATTCTTACATGAAATATCTTAGGGATAAAGGTATTAATATCTCAAAGCTTGTTAACATTCCTAAATCACCAAAAGAAAAAGAAGAACATGAAAAGTTAGGAGAAGATAAAGATGATTTGAATTGGTTTATTGCCCTATCGCATGATTACAAATCTAAGTATATTGGACGAGGACACTTATTGACAGATGAGCAGTTCGATTATTTGTGGAACTACAAGTTTAATTCTTTGTTAACTCAATATGTTAAGACTGGGTTGGAATTGAATGATTATCAAATTGACAAGATAGCAACTGACAGTGATTTGAAGAAAAATTATTTACACAACAGAATTATTGCTGATCAGCATTCTGACGATTTAACGAAAAAGGAATATTATTTGTTTAGTGTTAAGCAGAAAGAAAGTTATTATAACAATATGAATGAAAATAAAAAATTAGATAAAGCAATTAAATTTGGCGATTTAGATTTTTACAAATATCTTGTAGAAGAAAAAGGTGCAAAAATAGGTGATGATGCAGTCGAAAAAGCAGCAGAAACTGGAAATTTAGAACTTGTTACATATCTTGTAGAAAAAGGTGCAAAAATAGGTGATGATGCAGTCGAAAAAGCAGCAGGAATTAGAAAGTTAGATGTTGTTAAGTATCTTGTAGAAAAAGGTGCAAAAATAGGTGATGATGCAGTTGAATATGCGGCAAAAACTGGAAATTTAGAACTTGTTGAATATCTTGTGAAAAACGGTGCAAAAATAGGTGATGATGCAGTTAGTGGTGCAGTAAGAAATAGAAAATCAAATGTTGTTAAATATCTTGTGAGAATAGGTGCAAAAATAACTGATCATGATGCTATGATTGATTATTTGAAATCAGTCGAGGAAAATGAGCTGATAATCAAGCAGCTAGGATTGGAAAAAGATTGAATTTGAAATAGTCAAGGAAAGAGAATAAATTTCGTTGATATTCTCTAAATAATTCATGTTAAACTTTAGTGAATGGTTTTATTTTAATGAGGCTAAGAAGCCTTCTGAGATTGCGTTGAATTTGGTTGGTGGTGATACTAATTTTTTGATTAAGTTAGGTGAGATATTGCCAGATGGGATCAAACCTGAAGAGAAGAACAAGTATTTGTTGGTTGCTGCTTATTTTAGTAAAAGTCAGCCTGATTTAAGAACATTGGGCAATGACATTGATGTTTACAATCGTCTTGTTGGTCGCAACAAAATGAAGTTGTTTACATTTGATGATAATGGAAATTTGAATCCTCAGTTTAGGCAATATTCCAATTATTTAGAGTGGACTTCTGCAATGCACGGGATGGAAGCTGAGGAGAAGAAGAAGGTTGCTTCCCGTTATAAGCCAAGCGAAGGTGATTTTTCTCGTTTAAGTCCTATCTTTGTGAATCATGATGGTTCGATAAAGGTCTTTAAGGCCAAAAATGTTGCTGATGCAATTATATTGGGTCGTGGGACGAATTTCTGCATATCCCAGCCGGGAAACACGATGTACAAGTCATATCGTGACAGTCATGCTGCGACATTCTATTTCGTTTTTGATTCAAACCGTGATGACAACTTGAACATTGTGGTTGTTGATGTTGGTGATGGTGGTCGTATATTACTGACAGATAAGATCAACAGGACTGGTTCTTGTCAAAATCCAGATAATTCCAAGACAAGGAACACAGATCACAAAAGTTATTTTGCTTATTTGAAGAGTCTTGGGGTAAATCTTTCAATATTCAAAAACGAACCTCATAATGAAGAAGAAAAAATTGAGAACGAATTATTGGGAAATGAGAATTCTAATTATAATTGGTTTGTGTCATTGCCTACAGAAAAGAAAAGTGCTTACATAGGTCGTGGTCACAGGTTAAGTGATGAGCAGTTTGACTTTTTGTTCAAGCACAAGTTGAGGGATTTGTTGGAGCAATATGTATCGACTGGTTTGAATCTGATTGGCAATCAGTTGAATCTTATTCTTTCTGACAAGGATTTGGGCAAGAAGTATATGCATTTCAGGATTATTGGTATTGAGAACAACTCTTATGCTCCTCCCATAAATGAAGAAGAATTTGAATTTGCCAAGAAAAACATGAAGGACGAGGAAAAGAATCTGATAAACAGTTTTGCCGATTTTATTGACAATATGGGAGTATATGGTCGTGTTGAAGATGGATTGATCAGAAAATTGCTTGATGATGGAGACGAGGAACTGATTTCTGAATTGATGAAGAGGATAAAGATCAAGGTTGATAAGACATTAAATAAAGATCGTATCTATGTCGTTCCAATTAGTTTTGATGAAAGGAATTTATTAAAGGATAGGGACATGGGACTTTTGAAGTCAATTTTGATTCATAATAGCCATGCTGGAATTGAGTTATCTAAAGATGATTGGAATTTATTGAATGATGATGATCTTAAGGGTTTGCATCCATACGCTAAAATGATAAAGAGTTTTGATGATAATGATGAGGAAGTTTTCAAGCATCACTTTGATTCTTTGGAATATCATAGCAAGCCTTTGGGAATAAATCATCCTGATTACAACAAGTTTGGTAATTTTGATGATGATGATTATGGACAGCGTCCAGATCATAATACCGATTTGATTACAGGAGCTTTGGCGAAAAATCAGCGTGGAATTGCCGATCATGTTCTTAAAAAGAAAATTTCTGAAATAAAGAATGTGAGTCAATTTGCCTCAGATCCTGTCGTTAAAGAATTTGGACTTTCTTTAGTTGGTAATAAATTGAGTGATCTTGCCAAGCAAATTATTGATGACAAACAAATTGACATGGATACTAGGTTGAAATATGTTGAAAAATTGTTGAATTCTGGTGCATCTAATTTGAAATTAATTATCAATGACTTTTTAAGTGAGTATATTGATTACGCAAGATCAAATATCGATAATTTTGGATTGATTGAGCAGTTAGTGAAAAAGCTTCGTGAGTTTTACAGGAATTCTGAAGATGATTCGATTAAGAATTCCACAACTCAATTTGGATATCTGAAAAGCATTCTTTCTTCTATAGGAGAGAAATACAAATTAATATCTAATTATGTTAATCCTAGTGAAGCTGTTCTTTTCAAAAATAAGATTAATGAATTGTCAAATATGGTTAAATTAATTGATTCTGACATAGATTATTTGAATAATAAATTTAGTCGTGGTAGTGATTTGGATTATTTTGGTAAAAAATTAGATATTGGATCTGGAAGGGCTGGAAAGATTGGTTCAATTTCTGGAAAATATGACAAATGGTCTAGAATTTAATTGCAAATATTTCGAGTTTTTGGTTCTGGGCGATCTAGAGGATTAGTCCAAATATAATGCTGTCTAGATAATCTCCATTTTTGAAAACTTGTTTAACTTTGATTCCCTCTTGGGAGAAACCATTTTTGGTAAGCATTTTCATACAAGGGTTGTTATTTTCGAGTACTTCGCATCCAAGTTTTCTAAGATTAAGTATTGATTTTGAAAATTTGATTCCAGATCTGAGTAGTTTTCCTCCATATCCTTGATTTCTTAGTTCTGGAATTATGTCACATAGTATTTCTGCTGTGCCGTTTATGTAATTGATGTTTGCGAGTCCGAATACACCAACATCCATTTCATCTTCTGAATAACCCACAAGGTAAACACTTTTTGGATGATGTGAATCAAGATGAATTGAATTGAACCATAAATTTTGATCTGTCTCGTTTATTATTGCTGTTCTGTGATGATATTCTTGAGATGACATTTTGAGTTTGAGTAAAAAATTCAAATCTTTTTGATCTAATTTCCTTAGATTCAATTCGTAAGAGAACATTTCCAGTCTCCTTCATTTGCCTTGTTGACAATGTGTTCGAGGTTTTCTTGATTGAGCCACCATCCGCAAGGTATGCAAATCATTGTATCACAAGTTTGTGTTGTTTTAGGTAATTCTGTTTTATATTTGTTGAAAATTGTATGTTTATCATTTCTATCATGGACTCTGCTTGTTTGGATTCCATTTTCAGACATGTGATTAACGAATTGATCTCTATTTTTCACATGGACTGTGAGAATCCAGTCTGATGATTGTTTTTCGTGTTCAAGGTGTGTCACTTGGGTTATTTTGTTCCTGAGATAATCAGCATTTTTTCTATGTTTGTTGACGATATCGTGAATTTTTTTAATGTTTTGAAGTCCTATTGTTGCATTGATGTCATTCATGTGGAATTTGTATCCGGGTTCCTCGATATTTTGTTCGCATCTGAAGTCTTTTTTAGATGTTCTGTCAAGTCCGTACCATCTAAGTAATTTGGCTTTTTTGTGGAAGTATTCGTTTGGAGAAACTAGGCATCCTCCATCTCCTGTTGTGAGGTGTTTGATTGGTCCAAAACTGTATACAGCGAAGTTATTATCAGTTGGATAATGTGATCTTGTTGCGATGGCGTGGGAGCAGTCTTCTATTAGGAATGGTCTGAATTTGTTCTTGCTTTGGTGATGATCGAGTATGTCGTTAATTTTATCCATATCGACTGGATAACCTGCCCAATGAACAACCATGACTGCTAATGTGTTTTTGTCTATTTTCTTATGAACATCATCAATGTCTATATTGCAGTTCATTGGGTTAATGTCTGCCCAAACTGGACTCATGCCATAATGAAGAATTGGTATGTTTGTGGCTGTGCATGTCAATGGTGTTGTGATGACTTGATTTCTTGTTTTAGTTGAAAATTCTTTTATTAGATGGAGAGCTAAATGAATTGCGGATGTTGCTGAATTCGTTGTATTTATGAAAGGATATTTAAGGAGATTCTGCAATTCGACTTCAAAATCTTCTACCTTTTGTCCTTGACCAATGAATCCAGATTGTATTGTTTTAGATATTTCTTTATGGCAATTTTCTTCTATAAAAACTTTGAATAGAGGTATATTTTGCATAATTAAAATATCTATTATTGATTATATTATAATTTTCGTCTATATTTTTCACCAGCCATTAAATGATTAAAGCCAGTTGTCATAACAACTGGCTTTTGAATTTCAAATATAAATTAATTTTTTCATTTGCCCGTGATTTCAACTTGGGCAGTAAATGGGTATAATTTAGAACCGGGAGAGACGATGTCTTCAGGAACTTCTCCCATCCATTTGCCGCTATTTTCTACTCCAAAAACTCTCACAGATCCTGCTTGACCCATTAAAGACTTAATCGCTTCTTCTGATTTTCCGGGTAATGATCCTTTAGTACCTCTTGCCATTCCAGAAATAGTCACAATAACTTTTTTTCCATTTGGTGAAGATTCAGCTTTGATAATTTTATTGATTGTCATTCTTCCTAAATCCGCTCCTTCTCTGCCATATTTGTCTTCAAAACCATTTCTGTGAATCCTTAATTTGGCAACTAGTTCTTTTGTGTATTGTTTTGCATCATGATGAACGGTTTCATCATCATCAACACCGAATTCATCGACACTCTTCGTCATTGCTGCTGGAGGTGGTGTTTGGGCTGAAGCAGATGGTCCTCCGAAAAGACTTCCCATTGCAAGAGCGCCTGCTCCCATAAGATTTCTGGCCAATCCTTCATTAAATTTTTCTTCAATTTCATAGAATCTTTCTTCAGAAATAATTCCTGAAAGATACTGAATATAATGCATGCTTTCTTGTGACATTTTTTACCCTCGTAAATAGGTTTGTTATATTTAGGGTTTTTTTTTAATTTTAATTGTGCTAAATTAAAATTTAGCGATTAGGCAAATTGCCTTCTATTGATTTTCTTAAAAGTTTACCTAAATCTTCTTGCTTCCATTTTATGTCTTTTTCCTTTTGAAGATCATATAAAGTGCTTGGACCTTCAAGTTCAACCCAATTTTTTCCACCTTTTTCCATAGCTTTTTTGAACTGTGGCAATAGCTTAAATATCAATTTGACAACAGGATCATTTAGATCAAGTCCACCTTGATCTATTTCCTTTTGTGTAGACTGCAAATAAAATTGTTTCTGTTTTTCTTTTAATATGTCTAATGCAACATGTGGATTTCTTTTTACGATATACTCAATCTTATTGATAAAATTATTTTCTTTATCTGTCAAATTAGTTTTAATTAAAAGAAAATCTAATTTTCCATCCTTTAATAGTTCTATTGCATTTTCAGTCGCTTCATGATCAGAGATTTTGTTCTTTATGGCATCAATTTGATCTCTTCCGCTTTGGGCTGAAGCTTCGCCTCCGAAAAGACTTCCCATTGCAAGAGCGCCTGCCCCCAAAAGATTTCTGGCCAATCCTTCATTAAATTGTTCTTCAATTTCGTAGAATTTTTCTTCAGAAATAATTCCTGAAAGATACTGAATATAATGAAGACTTTCTTGCGACATGAATAATCCTTGATGAATATGATTGTATTATATAAGGTTTTATGTGAAGAAATTGGTTATTATTTAGTAAATAAAATTATGACTACATTCAGAGAATTCGTTGCAAAAAGCGAGATGAAGGACAAGGTTGGAAAATTGTCCAAGTTGATGAGCAATTTATTTGTCATTCCAAAGTTTAGCAAGTCTAAGATGAAGACAGAAGGAAAAGCTCATGATGAGACTTTGAAGTATTGGAATGATCCTAATTCCCCTTTAATTCCTTGGCTTAAAAGTCTAAATGTTGAATTGCCGGATGAAATTCCTCCTTCATATGCTGATGGTGGTGCAGGTCGTTGTTATTTTCTAATTGACCATGTTGTCAAGATGTCTGCCAATAGGGTTGAGGCGAATGTGGCGACAATGGTTGCTGGAAGGGATGATGTCCCAGCGCCAATTGTTGCTGTCAAATATCTTGGAGACAACATTTACGCTATTTTACAGCATTGGGTTGATACAATTGGTGTTCCACAAGAAATGCGTAAAGCAGCAGATTTCATGACTGTTCTTATAGATGAAAATCCTGAAATGGACGGATTTCCTTCATCGGAAAAAGAGAGGGAAGATTTGTGTTTGAAAACTTTGCGTGATAATGGTGGAAATGATGATTTGCTTCCACACATGCTTGTCATGATGGATACTTTGTCAATGTTGTACGGGGCTACTGGTTTCAAGCATGATGATGCTGGTCCGACAAATATAGGAATGTACAAAGGACGAGTTGTAATACCAGACCTTGGACCTAATGAGCCAAAGGGATTTGATCCTTTGTCCGCTCTGGCTCAGATTCAAAAAAATCGTGCAAAGATTGGACTTCCAAGATGGAAGAGCGTTTGATTGTCAATTTAGATTATGTGATGTGAAAGTCTGATTCATTTTCCCATCGAATCTTTCTGCGTTTACAAAAACTGCTGGGAAGTGCATCCATTTTCTTTCGATTCTTTTCTCTCCATGTGCAACTCTTCTCCAATGTCCTCTCCTCCAGTGTGGACGAACAATTTTGCCCTTTTCTTCTCCAGACCTAGATTCTTGCTGGGAGTTAAAAGTCTTTAGGTTTGGCTGGAATGACCAAAATGTTGCTTCTGTAATTTTACCAAGGTTTCCAGTTCCCCTCATGGTGCGTTTGAATTGTTGTTGTATTGGATCGTTTTGATTTTTATCGATTCTGACCATGTTATTGGTTCTTTGGGCGAGAAGAATGCTATTGATGGCAAGTTTTGCAGCATCTATACTTTCTGGCCTCATGACAGACTTTGTTTCATCCCAATTCAGTTTTTCCTGAATTGTATCAAAAATGTTATTGTTTTTCTTGCTGAAAAAGGTAAGGCAACCGTTTGATACATTATCCCAATCTTGAAAATGGTGGATAAATTCTATGAGGAGCATTCCCTGTTGTGGTTCATGTCGAACAAATGCGATGCTTGGAAAAAATTGATTTTTTTCCAAATAAACTTGCCTAAGTTCATCTGGGAAATTGACAACCATGAGAGGAAACATGGATGTGAATTCATCTACATCTAGATTGACATCTGTATTGATAAGGCCAACAGCCTGATCGATGCTTAGATTCAATTCATGAAAGCCAAATTTGCGTAATTCATGAAGGTATACGATATTCCTGATTTCGGCTTGTGCATCACGATTGCCAGATATTTCCAAAAGGGCTCGGCATGCTGCCATAAAACTTATATTTCCGGTCATAGCTTTGTTGCTTGACCTTTTGTTCATGTAACCAATTATATGTGTTTTTGAGTCTTTTTCTGGGTCTGTGTAAACCCAACCATGTGCTTGAATTGGCGGTGCATCTTGACCAATAATTTTTTTGGCCAATAAGTTAAACTTTTTTTCGTCTCGACTATAAATTTCAAGCCATTTGACAAAAATACTCTTCATGGTGTGCTTTCTCTCCTTCCGTCCTTCAAAAAAGGACGGGTTTGTAAAATTTGATTTGCTGGAAAATAATTTAGATCACATCTGCTGTGTTGCTAGACATGGTGAATTTATTTCTTTCAAAGTCAAAGTTTCCTTCGTTTCTGACGAGGAAGCATGCACAGTTTGGAGTAATTGACTTTAGGATTTCTGGCTGATCATCAAAGAAAGCTGATATTCCATAGTTTCTGATAATATTGCCTTTTTCAGCAAATGAATTGACCATGTGTATTTGGTCGAATCGTATATTTTTATTTTTGAGGAATAATTCTGTATCATCTTTTCTGAATCTCATCGTAATGATGAATACCTTGCCCGGCCAAGAACTTGACAAAACTTGGAAGAAGATTGGGAAATCGGTGATGCAGCCGTCGATGTCGATTCCGATTGATGGGTAAACCATTTTTAATTACTCTGGGTTTGTTGAATTGACTCTTTCACGACATACTTCTGTTTGTCAAATATGTAAAATGAGGTTTTTCAGCCTTCCCCAATGCGTGTATGCTTGATAATTTTTCTCAGGAATGTTCATAGCAAAGAAATTAGAATTATTTATATCGATCCTAAAGTTGTTGTTCTTGATAGAATCATACATCAGTTGATATTCTTCTGAGTATGCATATTTTTGTTTGACATTGGCAACATCGAGAAGTCTTTGAAATACTGTGTCGTCCCACTTGAAGTGGTGAACTTGGACGAAATTTCGATTGACAGGGTATCTTTTCGGGTGAAGCCATCCTTTAGTTCCCCATACTACATTTTGGCCTTCCTTGATGTAATGTTGGCCGTTAGACACTTTTATTCTGCCTTTTGCCAAGCAGGTCTTGTTGGGACATGCTTTGCTTAATGGATAGCGAAAAAAGGCTGCTACTGGGAATGTTTCCCAAAGGTTTGATTCAGGATTGATTTCAGGAAAAGTGCCTTCTAGGCCGATTCTATCAACGAATCCTCCTGATACATATTCCCATCCATGTTTTTCACAGTCTTGGATAAGATCTTCTATAGGCTCCCAATAAATTTGAAGCTCATCATCATCAGATATTATCCACCAATCATCTGGATACTTATCTTTTATTTCATTGTATATATTTGTAACTTGTTCCCAGTCGAATGGTCTATGAGTTCTGACTGTGTGGATTTTGAATCCTTGTTCTTTTGCTATTTCTTCTACTTCTTCTTTTGTTGATTTGTCAGAATTTTCATGTTCATATGCAACAATGAATGCATCTTTGATTTCATTCTTGTAGTGCATGAGTTGATGTTTGAGAGTATTGGTTCTGTGTCCAGTTACTGTAACGAGAAGGGGTTTCATTTTTTTCTGATAATTTCCTTGTATTTTGGTGTGTCAATAAGTATTTGGTATGTTGATAGACAGCCGCAACTAAATTCTTGGGATATAAGTGAATTTTGCCTATTTGTTTGATTTTTATTTTGTTGATCTTGGGGATAATTGGCCGTTCTAAGCGAATCATCATGTGGAATATGGTAAAGAAATTCTTCAATATTCATGATGACTATTCTTTCTAGTCCTTGTTTTTCCATTCTTCTATAGAATTCTTCATCGTCCCATCCCCATCCACGGATTTTTTCATTATATCCTTCAATATTCAAAGCGTGTTGTTTATTAAAAAAAGAAAAACCATGAAAGTCCCACTTTTTTGGAACGGTTCCGCAATAAAATTGGTTTTTATTTTGTTCTCTTTTGAATATTTTAAGAATTTCTGGGTTCGTTAATTTATAATCAATATCGCATTTTAAGACATGGTCATGAGTGGCATTTTCTAACCCAACATTTAGAGAAAAGCTCATTGAGATAAAATATTCTTCATCATCGACACGAACAATCTTGGTCTTAGGGTGATCTGTAATTTCTTTTACAGATTGATCTTGGTTGATTGGATGTGTTGACGACCAGTCAACGATTAATACTTCGTCTATTTCTTCTTGTTCAATCCAAGTTGAAAGACAGGGAACAATCCTATCTGTTCTATTCATTACAGGTACAATTAAACTAATCATATTTTTCTTACTACTAATTGATCGCCACAGTAAATTATTTTAATGTACCAAGAATAAACACTCATGAAAGAGTTTATTGCTAATCTTGGACATTCATGTATATTTTTTTTTACATTCCAATTATTATCATCAAAGATCATAATTCCATTTTTTTTAAGAAGTTTGAAAGATAAGATGGCATCTTCCATTACAGATTTGGCCATATGACATCCATCAATGTAGATGAAATCATATTGCTTTCCTGATCTTATGAGTTCCGAGAGAGCATCAAAACTTTGATTTTGAAAAATTGTAATCTTACCTTTTTCAATATATGGCCCTAAATTTTCCATAAACTGTTTTCTAAGTGGTTTATTGTTAATTTTTTCATAATCGTCATCAACGAATTGATCAATGCATGTTATTTTACATGTTTCATTTTGAATTATATTGTCCAGCAACCAAACTGCCGACCTTCCTTCGTAACTGCCAATTTCTAAAAAATCTAAATGAGGTAAATTCTTGAAATTATGAAGCCACATTTCCCAATCTGAAATATGATGAGAAAACCAATCTGATGTGAATTTTGGTGTCATGTTTTACCCAAACTAAAATATTTTTTGCCACATAAATAGAGTGGCAAGAAATTAATTTTTTGGAGTATTTATGGCAAGTTTGGCATTATTGGTTGCCTTGATTTTCCTTACAGTTCTTGCATCTGGACCTTTTATATTTTGTCTTAGTTTTATTTCAATTGTGCCTAATTGGTTGATCTGGTTTTTATGTGTTCCGGTAACTTTGATTGGAATTTGGTGGCTTTCGGTTGTCCCGACATTCCCTGTTAATTTTATCGGTATATTTCCTATTTTATTTTGCTATTGGTCTGTTCAAAGAAGAAGGAGAAAATAATCATGTACGCATGGCTTAAACTTAGTGGATTAAATGAAAGTGCTTCTGAAGAGATGCGAGAATTTGCCGAGAAGCGTGGATCTGGTGCAGAAAAGATTGTTAATGGTGCCAAGGAAAAAGGTGGAGCAGCAATGCTGACTTATCATCATTTCAAGGTTAAATTACCAGTTTATTCAAAAGTAGCGAATGGTGTTTTTGATTTCGACAACATGAAAAAAGAATATGTCAAGACATGCACTGAATTGCATGGCCACATGGAAAATATTGAAGAAATGAATCAGACTAAGTTTCAAGAGCTTGTCGGAAAGCTTGAGGTTCTTGGTGAGTTGTTGATTAAAAGCAAAGACAGTTAAAATTAGTCCAATATTTTATTGAGATAGAGAATTTCCTTTACCAGCTTTTCTGATGGTGCTAGAAATTTGTAAGTGGCAATATTTTTATCTTGGGTGAGAACAGGAGTGTCGTAGATTTTTTTCATGATTTTGAGGTATGATATTCTTTTCTTAATTCTCATTATTCTGATTGTGCTTATCCAAATGCATGTAGCCAAAAAACCACATACTGCGAAGATAAAAAAAGCAAGTAAATAATTTTCAAAAATTATGAGGCTTGTGAAGCATCCTAAACATGTGAAAAGTCTAAATAATTCAAAATTATCAAAAAGTTGAGGTTCTGGAGGAATTTCAATTGTGTATTTGACTTTCTTTTTATCTGGATACATGAAATTAGTTATCATGATAATTTTCTCTTAAAAATAATAGATAATGCCTTCATCATTAAAGTTAAATAATTAAAAAAAATAAGAGGGGGAAGATCATCGGATCTTCCCCCTTAACCATTTTGGTGTGGATTTCAAGTTTCAGTCTGCTTTGGTCTTTGACACTTTCCACCACCGCAGCACTGATTTTTGACTGTTTCTTCCGAATCTTGCTGGTTCTGGTTTTCTTCCGAATCTTGCTGGTTCTGTTTTTCTTCTTGCATTTGTTGATCGAACATCATAGTCAAAGACAAAGCCATTTGCTGGGCATCTGTCAATTCCATGGCGTTTTCTTCCATCTTCTCGGGAAATGGAGGGTCAGATTGAACCTCAACACTGACACCTTCGTTCTTGTCTTCAAAAGTAATAGTGACCTTGGCCATGTCAATTCCTTTACTTAGTTTGGGTTTCGCTGCTTGGTTTAGTTTCAGGCTTCGACTCAGGCTTTGATTCTTTTTCCTGAGGGTTAGGATTAGCCTGACTGTTCTTTTTCATATTCTCAATGTTCTTACGGCGCTTTTCGGCTTCTTCCAAGGCCATATTAAATTGTTCGCTCTCAGCATCAATTTGCTTGTCGAGTTGATATTTACGAGTGGCTTCTGCGTTCATTTTATCACGAACGCTTGCTGGGCAACCCATGTCGTCAGTAGCACGATGGTAACCAGCAATGTAAGCAGATTCTTCCACTTCAGCAACCTGCTTCAAGCCACGATAGTAACCTTCATGCCAAATTGCACTTGTCTGATTTTGTTCAGGCGCAATATTCATTGAGGCGGCGACCATGCCTTCTACTTTACCCTGATTGCGACTCATTTCGGACATGTTGTCCCGAATTTCGCTGATTCGAGCCATCAGAATTTCATTCATACTGTCATTCATCAACGAATCTTTCGCTTTGAAGATTTCGTTGATTTCCTTCAATCTGGTAATTTGGTTTGTTTGGAAAATGTTGTAGCCGATGCTACATGTCACGGCAAAAGCTGATGCTATGCCTACCCAATTTCCAAATACTGAAGAGAAACGATTCATGCGAATTCCCTCTCTTGCGATCTTTACCCGTCTAGATTACATCTGTCAAGTACGGGTGGCCCAAAACGGCCCAGTGCCGTCTATGAAGATAATCTATAATTTTATTGTCCGATTGCAAGGTCTAATTTGAAAAATTTATTTTTTTTTGTAGTGGGTTCTACGCCTCAAGAATGATTCACCGTGCAAATCTAAAGCTTTTATTTCCATGCCATCTTCGGCTTCTTCTAGTGCGTTTTCAGCTTCTTCTGCATACTTTTTTTCAACTTCTTCTGTGAAAATTGTGATTGATCTTCCTAATGATGGCAATTCATTGTTGATGTCAACAAGCTGCAAAACGACTGATCCCTTTGAAGACAATTCTTTTTGTAATATTTCAATATTGTATTCATGAAAATTATTCGGATAAAATTCGTCCCTTCTCCATTGAATGAACATTTTACTGTCAGGCTCTTCTTCGCTTTCTGCTTTAAGAACAGCTTCTGCAAGATTAATTGCTTTAGCTGGTGAATCAACTTGTTTTGGAAGAGGATCGAAACCTAGATGTACAAAGCACTTCATGTTTCCCCCATCGTGGTTAAAGTTATTTATGCTCGTTGCCAATGTATTCATCCATGTAGGCATGAATTTCTCTGATAACTGAATCTTCTCCCTTTTTGCGACAATGATCACAAATAGAACACTTGAATGTCTCAAGTGTTCTATAAGATGGGTGAATATTCTTTTTTACATGATCCACAAAATGATCTGAATTTTCTGAAATAAATATCTTGAATCTAACACATGAATTATCCCAATTCCTACAGAAGATGCATTGGTGCATCTTGGTGGAATCTTCATAAATTATTTTCATGTCATCGACCCGTGAGAGTTAAGGATTAACAGATTCCATCTTGATATACATAATATCAGGAGGATTCTTAAAATAAAAGCCCATGTAGGGGCAAATCCAAGCACATTGTCCCGGCAATAGACCCTTCAGGTTTAATTCTTCAACCTTGTAAATCCAACCATCAAACTTCATTTCATCATAAGTGAACTTAACATCAGCATTAGGAAAATAATTTTGGGAAAAAAGAATGTTTATTCCTTTTTCCGGGTTTTCAATTCCCTTTTTGCTGCAACCCACATTTATAAGCCTGTCAACTCCGATTACAAGTGGATTCAGCATATAATCGGTAAAATTAGCTGGTGCCATGTCATAAAACTTGCCTTCATAATCAAATCCCCATCTATTTTTTTTTAGACAACACTTGATAGCAGTAACACCAATCATATCAAATTCATTCTTCATATAGAAAACCCCATGCGAATTGATTTAATTTGAGACTTGTAAAGCTTCAAGTAAGGATTGACATTTCCATCAGGATCAATTCCCTGAATTTCAACATCAATGTTAATGCCAAGAGATTCGGTACTCTTGAAAAATTCCTTGGCATAAGAAATCATTTGATAAGCATGAATTCCCTCGTAGATATTTTCATAATCATCCCAAGGAGGAGAGTCAAGAATAATATCACTTTCAAGAGCATATCTTTTTCCTGTTATAAAGAAAATCCGCCATTTTTCTGGGAATTTTTCAAAAATTAATTTCTTCAATTCGTCACTTACTTTCCAACTTATTTCGGGACTTAGTTTTGCAATTTTATTCTTGACTGCTTTTGGAATAATGACCGAACATCTTTGCACTTCTCTCAAATCAGTCCACTTATGAATGTTTTGCCTCAGAATAGCATGTCCATGCTTTGAAAGCAAAGACTTGGCAATTTCGTGATTTTGATTGTCATTTTTCATGATGGTTAACTTTGAATTAGATTTTTAGGGTCTAAAATCTTATGTGTAAATTCATTTGGGAAATTAGCCCAAGTAATTAGTTTGTCGTCTGATTTACGAAAGCAATGAACTTCTGTATTTGGAGGCTTCATTTGCAAAAATTCATATTGAGTGTTAATCACATTTCTAATCCTCAAAGCTTCTTTAGGGCTGCTGAAATTTAGAAAAGATTCTTGCATATTTGTTTTAATGTTGATTTTATTTTCCATAGTAAATTCTTCCATCATGGTCATAGGGATGTCGAGATCATCCATTGTGGCATATCTTGCTGAATCAGCAAAATAAATCTTCCAATAAGAAGGCAAAATTGAAATCATCAGCCAAGAGATGCAATCAGCAAGGCTTCGGCGCATATTAGCTTCGGCTTCTAATTTGTCATATTTTCCTGTGACAATTTTTCTCTTTTCAGCATCAATCATCCAACTTGAAAATGTAATCAAGCTGTCAATTTCTAACTTTGCGTCTCTCTTCAAATACTTGCATACTGAGGAAGAAAAGCTGTCATGCATCCTTTCGCCAAATTCAGGAATGGCCTGACTAGCCCAATTTTTACCATGTTCTTTTGATGAAGAAAAATGCATGTTCAAAAAATATGGAACAAAACCCTTATTTTGGAGGTAATGTTCCATATTTTCAAAAATAAGATTTAGAAAGTGTTTTGACAGAAAGCTTAGAGCCATTTCTTGAATAGAGAGTTGGTAGGAAAGATCTAGGGAAGAGATGTTGTGGTTTTTATTTGGGGGATAATCATCATTAATCAACATAATTATTTATTCCTGTTTTTGTTAATGTACCAGTCTCCAAGTCCGATTGGAGCGAGTTTGTTGAAATCTCTGATTGCCTCTTCCATTCCACATTGGGAGCATATTTCATGGTTTGTGACTCTTGACAAAGCACCGGGATAATCGCCCTTATTTTGGTCATTTGGAACAGACCCTCCACAACGGGGGCATACAAAATTCTTAGCCTTGATCACAATCAAATTCTCCTTGTGAGTTCAAATTATCTTGAAAAAGCATGAATGTAAACATTGTCTCAAGATTGGGGAAAAAAACCAAAAAAAAAAGATGGGGGCCGTCACATTTAAGTGACGACCCCCATCTTTTTGGAAAATCAGGCTGCGTTTCGGAAAATCAAAGGATAACTTGCCGAAAGCTGCCTATGGTATCGGCAAAGCATCATTTGAGCCGCCTCAAGTTCCTGCTGGTTTTCTAGACCAGCAGTCAAAAGACAATGAGCAACTGAAGCATCGGGCTTATTGAATCCCTGACCATCTCTTTCCTGAGCGCCATCACATACACCGAGCATGTACTTGAATGCTCGGCGTACCTGTTCGGAACGCTCTGGAGTGAGTGGCAGAGGCTGAGACTTCACCTTCGCTGATTCACGACGATGAATACCATCAACCTTTGACTTAGCCCTTTGCTTTGCTTCTTCTTTGAGCTTGGCATCTTGCTCTTGCTCAAAGTTGGCAAGACGCTGCATGCGAGCCTGATACTCTTCCTCGGTTTCGCCTTTAGGCTCATCGTGGATAGAGCGACCGGGGTTGACCTGACCAGACACCGTATTGTCAATTGCCTTGACAATTGTGTCGATCTTGTCGATCAGCATATTTTGGATATGCAGATCAAGCTCATGGTCGGAAACCATGCGAATGATTTCCACGCTGGACTTTGTTTGGCCGATTCGGCAGATTCGGTCCTCTGCCTGCCAGTTTGCAGCGGGAGTCCAATCCAAATCGACAAAGAGTGCTTTGGCGGCATGGGTCAGAGTAAGACCAACACCACCTGCACGGATTGTCAAGCCGACACCCTTGAGGCGACCAGCTTGGAAATCGTCAACAATTTGTTGACGGCGTTCAGGCTTGGTTTCTCCAGAGATGACTGCCCAACCATCACGGCAAAGTAAAGCGTCGAGAGGGGCAAGGTGAGCGGAGAAAACAAGCAAGGGGCATTCCTGCTCCTCACAGTTTTCTACATACTCAACCATGGCATCGATTCGGGAAGCTGCAAGTTCAGCACGAATACTTGCAAATTCCTCGAAAGCAGGAAGATCGCCAACATCAACAAGACTGCCTTCCCACTTAGACCACATCTCATCAAGACGGGCCTTAAGCTTGGTGTTGTCGTTGCCAACAACCATGTTCGTGTAGAACTTGCTTGGAAGTTGTTGGAGAACATCCTTGCGAAGACGACGAATCATCGACCTTCTTAGAAGTTCTGGAACAATGGCATTTGGCTTGCCATACTGATAGCCAAAACCATTGTGGAAGGCATTGAACAGTTCTTGGAATCTTCCAAAACTGCCAAAGACCTCTTTGGACAATCCAAGTGTGTCCAGAACACCGTAAAGATCATCTGGTCGATTTGTCAGAGGACTTCCTGTGAGGCCAGTCACCCTCTCGGCCACCATACCGATTTCACGAACCTTGCGGGTTCTCGCTGCCTTACGATTTTTGAAGTCGTGAGCTTCATCAATCACAAGATTAGTGTTGCAAGCATCAGGATACTTGGACCTTATTTCATTGCGCCAATCGTTAAGGCGAGCAAAGTATTGCTCCAATTGTTCGTTGCCGTTCTTGTTAGGACGGGTTGCAAAGTCATTAGGAAGGATTTCTGGATTGATGATTACAAGCTCACCAGCCTTGGGGAAACGGAAGTTTCCACGACCCCGAATCACAACAGGGGTCAAATCCTTGCGCCATCTGGCACACTCATTTTTCCAGTTATAGATCAAGCTAGCACGGCAGATAACAAGACCAGAACCATTGCGAGGAATGCTGAAAAGGGCTTGAGCGGTCTTCCCAAGTCCCATCTCGTCGCCAAGAAGGGCTCGATCTTTCTTGGCAAGCCAATCAACGCCTTCTACCTGAAAGTCATAAAGGCCACAGGACTTGGCGAATTGAGCTTCCTGCGACAATTCGACTTGACGGAGAGAAGGAGCAACCTCCAATCCAATCTTATCTGCAACTTCCAAAATACGACGACGATCTTCAGGCTTATTGCTGACAGACCAAGTCTTATCAGCAGGATTCCATCTTGCGCCGGGAAGGCTCTTCACAAGAGGAAGGTTTTCCTTCTCGTAAGGCATCATGATCTTAAGATCACTTGTTAGAACTCGAACCTGTGGTTGAGATAAAGGTGCCGAAATGCGGTGAGGACAGCATTCTTTGCACCAGTTGATGAATACGGACTTGGTCGGCAAATTGGAAACAGAATTCTCTTGCCTCTCAGTCAGGCCAGCGCCAATAGCGAGAGAGGTCTTGCACTTGTTGCAACGAACATTGAAACGGTTAGGGAAAAGCTTGCTCATCACTTGTCTCCTTGGGACGAATTTCCGTCATCTTGTGACGGATAGTTTCACTCACAACTAGTTATCGGCTTTGCTTCTTCGGATTCCGAAGCAGTTTTGATTGTCATCATTATCCGTCATTGATCAAGATGACAACCTTCATGACTACTATTCGGCTTTGCTTCTCGGGATTCCGAAGCAGTTTTGATCCACACCGTCATCTTGAATTCCACGCATACCTTGTATTGATTTGGATACAAATGATTTTTTATGATATCAGTTTTTAACATGAAAAATAATTTTATAAAAAAGCACAGACAGGTTTTATCCTGTCTGCGTTTTTAGGTCGAACAAAAATTAATTTTACTTTGCGCCTTCCTTAATGACGATGGCGCTATTCACGGTCTTCCATTTTCCGAAAAGACCCTTCCTCTCTTCAACAACCATAGTTGCTGGAATCGTACTTGTCTTTGCAACCAACTCAGTCTTCACGACTTGGACGGGAGTTGCCACAACACGAAAACGGGATGGCTTGGCGACTACTACAACAGCAGTCTGATCCTTGGATGCCTGAGCCTTCTCATCACCAGCAAAAGCCAAGGATGATCCAACCAGAGCAAGAGAGGCTAATGCGAAAAAATTCTTCATTTCAGACTCCAAAAAAAGTGCCAGAGGTCAACCTTGACATTTATGGCACAAACAAAAAGTACACCAACTACTCAAAAAAATAAAGGTCAAAAATCAACGACCAACACGATTGAGGCCAATGAATTCAACTAGATTTTTGAAAGATGCGTTTTTAATTTTATCTGGAAACTTTACATGAAAATTATCCTCAAGGACAAATATCAAATCAATCAAATCAAGACTATCTAAGGATTGGAATTCTCGTTCCCAATCCTTTTCATCCTCGATATTATCAATCTGAAGTCTTCGGCACATGACATCTGAGACTTCCTTGCTCAGTTCGTCCATGTCTTGTCTCCATTTAGTGAAATCAAATACTCGTCACTCATCATCATAGTCATCATCATAGTCATCATAGTCATCATCACTGTCGCTTTTAACTTTCAAAGAATCAATAAAAGACTCATTTGCCTTTGGCTGGATACACATCTGCTCAAAAATGCTTACAAAAGTAAAGATTTTCATCTTCTTTGGCAACTTGCACTTAGCCACGGTAAGCTCATGTTCAAATCTTTCCTTGAAAACAATAGTGCCGACATGATTCTTCACAATATCAAAAAGCTTTTTCTTTTGTTCTTCAGAAATGATTTCTGCTTCAACCATTTTGTCCAGTATTTTCTCTCCATTTTCTTTTGCGTCAGTCCATTCGGGATGCTTATAGGAAATGAGATCAATAATTTTGAAGCCCATTCCCATTAGATATCCCATGGCGGCACGACTCGTATAAAACACGAACTTATCACGACTAAATTCGCTGATTTCTTCTTTTGACAAAACTCCATTAAGAACTTCTTCAACAGAAACATGATCAGTCGAGATATTCATAATTGCCATGAGCTTATCAGCTATATCTCCAAAAATACCAATTGGATTATCCAACTCCTGTTGTAAATCTTCGTCCCAAACAAGTTTATCTCCATATACTTCATAAGGCATTGTTGCCATTTCAATCTTATTTTCCTTGTCGATCTTTTGCAAAACTATACATTCTTTTTCAACTTTTTGATCTCCAAAACTACTAATGATAGCATCGAAACCAAGAGTAATGCTGTCGGGGTCAAAACCTATCTTGCACATCATGGCTGCTTTGCAAGCCTGAATTTTGTCTGTTGTTTTGGGAGCAATAAAGATTGCAGCAGGGTTGCCATCCTTCTCCACAATGATATGAGGGCCTAAGTCTGCATCATCACTGTCCTTGGCTAATTCCCGCTCTTTTTGCGACTTCATGAAAGAAGCTACACTACTGATGCTATAAGACATGAAAGCCTTTCTTGTCATCTTGTAACAGTTTTCGGTGAATGACCAAAATCAACTTTACCAGAATACTTCTTTGGTTAACCATCGTAAAATCTTCTGCCCTAACAAGATAAGACGATTATTTGTCAAACTCCATTCTCAACTGCTCTTTGCTGCTCAATTGTATTAGCAACCTTCTCTCTGGCTTTTTGCAGAATTTGCGTGATTCTCATTTTAGTGTATTTCTTGCCTGTTTTTTCGGAAACGATTTTACTGGCCATATCAGTTTGCCAACCATGATAAGGTTCCATGGAAGCATCAATAAGTTTCCTTTCATTGAGTGTCAAATTACTTTTGTCAAGTATGTCTTTGACATAAATTTTTTGTGTCAATTCATCGTTCTCGGTTTTCTTGGGAATATTGCCAAGAACTGAATAGTCATCGCCATAAGAATCAGAATTCTGACCAGAATTCTGCATTTGCGAATTGAGTTTAACTGATGCAAGAATGTCCAAAAGATGCTGCTTCTTTTTGGCAGTCAGGTCCATAGAATCAATAATCTCAGATGTGTCAGAATTAGGCATTGCCTTCCTTAATTTGTCAAACTTGGCCATCAACAACAATCCGGTTGTGCGAAGATGACCCAATGGGCGACCTTGAGTGTTGAGAACCGTATAGATTCGATTCTGCACACTCTTCCAAATAAATGTTGACAAAGATCCACGATCAGAATTCCACCTATACATGATTTCCCAGATCTTCAGGTATAGCTCTTGCATGATGTCATTCTTGGTGATACCATTGATATCAGATTTGAACCAACTACTGGCAAAGTGATATACTATACCACAGTATCCTTCAAGAACAGCATTATCAACAGTCCTATTTCCCAACTGCTGGTGAGGCTGTCGGAGATTAGCAATTATTTCAACATCAGCCGCCAATTCAGCCCTGTGTGCATCATTGGCAACAGGTAATTCAGAAGGAGAATCGAAAAGATGCTGTTTTACCTTGACGAACTTGATGTTAGGGAAAATGCCATGCCACTTTTTGATGATTGAATTGATATCACTTAATACGCTGCAAACAAACTTCTCTTCAAAACCATTAAGCTTGCGATACTTATAAGACTTGAAGTTCATGAGCCTTACTCCATTAAGCTTAAAGTCAGTCAACGCTTCTGATGGCGGCGACTGACGACCAAACATATTATCGGCTTTGCTTCTCGGAAATCCGAAGCAGTTTCCCCTCACCATAATTTGATGGGATTCCATATGACGAAAGGACAAAAAACCATGAAAAAACCCATGCTTTTAATATCGAGCCCAAACTGCGGATCAGATTGGCTCGCCACTACCTTATGTGATTCGCAGAAAGGAATCAACTATTCACGAGAATTTTTCAACCCAGCCAATAACCACAAATACTGCGAAATATTAGCAAAAGGATTTGGATGCGAATATATTACATGTTATCAAAAAATAGCAGATATGAATCAAGATATATGCGAAAAAATATTCAAGCTTACATGGGAAAAAGAAGAATATAATTTTACGAAAGAAAACTATTCATGCATGAAGATACCATTTTTTGTGAAGGAATTTAATTGTTTTGCTTTAACAAGAGATGTTCGTGATTCTCTGCCAGCTAAAAGAAGAACTCCTGTCACATCTTGGTATCTCTCAATATACGAATCACTTATTTTGAACAAAGACTCTTTGCCCAAGAAGATTGTTAAAAAGTTAGAACTATTTTCTAAGCTTCCAACCAAAATGGATGAGAAGGTTGTCTTTTGTTTTTGCCTTTATCAAGAATTGCTCATAATGATCTGTAAACATTTTCACATACCGATTCTAGACTGGAAATTAATTTCTTCTTTGGAAAAAAGTAAACTGATTCAATACCTCGAATCTTCTCACGGCGTGATTCGTACATTTGCTCATCTGGACTTAGAATCTTGGTCAGATGAAATAATTAAAACAAAAAAGGAAAGAAGCCATGAATTTCACACTATGGACTGCGATTGGATTATTGAAGAGTTTTTTGACAAAAAGCTGATCACCATGTAAGTACTATTGGATAGCAAATTGAGTGTTCAAAAAGTAATCGTTGAATGATTGCGCCATTTGGTGTTCTGGGAATTTGTTGTTAAATCTCGCCAAAGGTAATCTAGCAGATATCTCTGGTTTTTTGAAAAAATCTTCAACAATGGTTTTAACTATATCTTGTTTTTCTACATGTAAATTGAAAACTTGAAACCACAATGATTGTGTGCGAACAGGAGTGTAAACCTTATAAACGAATGGCAAATCAATTCCCATAAGAGAAAGCTCGTCTTTAGTGAAAACGAGGTGAGCCCATGCTTTGTTGAGTTGCCGATAAATATGACCTCCATGCCTACTCATCCAAGAATGACAACGGACAAAAATCTTTGTGTCTTTGTGGCAAACTTTTATAATATTACTCATCACATCAACAGGCTGAACACAATGATCTAAAACATCATATAAAACAACAAAATCATAAGGACCATTTTCTTTGACTTTATCAAAGCTAGTTGTCAACAAGAACCTATCTTCTTTTTCCCATTGATGAATACCAGACTGAACTATGTCAAATCCGACACTTTTTTCACATGAAGCAGTGGATGCTGTATTTGCAACTTCCATAGCAAGATGACCCTCGCCACAACCGTAATCAAGAATTTTTTTACCTGCAAAATCAAATTTCATATACTCGACAACACCCATCGCCCTCTCAATCTTGTCTTCCTCGGTTTCGCTGCAAATAAGGAAATCTGGGACTGCTTCTGGCCATTCGGAGCTTTCCAGCAAATCAATTAATTGATGGGTTTCTTCTGGGAATTTCGATTTATCTAATTGCATTTTTTTTGCCTCATAAGACTACACCACAATTATTTAGTAATTCCTTGATTTGTTCTTCATTCATCAATTCCGCAGTCATTGAATTAAGAACTCCATCAACCCTTTTACCTTCAGGGGTTTGATTTTTTCTGATAATTACATAATCATTGTCAATCAATTCTGTGTAAGAAACTTCTTTTTCAGAAATCAAATTTTCGTATAATTTTTCGCCTTGTCTAATCCCTGTGACGACAACTTGATCTGACAAAACTTTTGCTAAATCATAGATTTTCACGGTTTTCATTTTCTTTGTGAGGATAAATGCTGATTGTCCATTTTCCATCAAATTAATTGATTTTTGTATCAATTCGGCAGCTTCTTTTGGAGAAAACATGAGTCTACTCATGTCCATATCTGTAACTGTAAGAGGGATTCCCTTCTTTCTCATATCATCCCATTTCGGTATGACTGATCCTGTGCTTCCTGCCACATTCGCAAAACGAGTACAACAAAACTTGGATTCATAACCATTTGATGACAAAAAGCACTTCTCCATCAAATATTTTGACATTCCATAGACATTTGTTGGAGAGCAAGCCTTATCTGTACTAATTCCTACTGTAATAGGAACATTATATTTTATTGATGAGGCAATTACATTAATGCTTCCATCCAAATTAACCACACAAGTTTGAATCGGATTTTCTTCTGCCAAGTCAACATGTTTTATTGCGGCAGCATGAACAACAATGTCTGGTCTTACTTTTTCAAAGACACCGTAAAGGAATTTTTGATCATCAATTCCACCCAAGTAACAAGTCACTTTTGGAAAATCATATGATAATATCTGTTGTGATGAATCATTTCTTGAAATGCCGTGAAACTCATAATGATCATAAAATTCTTTTATGAATGACTTGGCTACTGTTCCTGTGACACCTGTGATTAAAATTTTCTTTTTCATGGCATAATAAAGTAAAAAAGACATAAAAAAACATCGCTCTAAAAAGAGCGATGTTTTAGTTGGCTGTTGTGTGGCTGGCGCACTTAATCTTCGCCTCTCACATAAACCGATACCGAGTCAGGAAAGTGCTAAAACGACTACCATTATCGGAACAACCAACAAATTGTTATAGTTATGAGACATTTTTCACAACTACTTTATTCTGCTTTTAACCCAATTATGAACTTCTTCAATGTCGTCCCTGCTGCTTGTAATGTGATCGCTAGCCCAATCATGTCCATCATCCAAAGATTTGTCGATCATCTTTTGATCCATTTTTAAGATTTCATCAACCATATCTTTGATTGTTTTAAGATTGGAAAAAAACATGTAATGCTTGATTCCATCTTTTCCCTTAGATTCATGAAACTGGCTTTCATTGATAACGCCAGAAAGATAGAGTAGTTCCTTCATTTTTCTCCTTTATGTCACAAATTACACAGATGGTGCTGCTGCTGTTTGCGTTTCATCTTCTTCTGCACCTTCTGCACCTTCTGCGCCAGCAGGTCTTTGAGGAGCAGCCATACCAACAGGTGGCATCAAAGCATTGTCTTCTGAAGATCCATCCTGATCCATTTGGCCTGCATCCTGATCCATTTGGCCTGCATCTTGGCCCATTTGGCCTGCATCCTGACCCATTTGGCCTGCATCCTGACCCATTTGACCTGCATCTTGACCCATTTGACCTGCATCTTGGCCCATTTGACCTGCATCCTGACCCATTTGACCTGCATCCTGACCCATTTGACCTGCATCTTGTG
>Ga0114974_10000798_pt1 | contig 25598 bp, 21 predicted proteins | sample S_130206_EF_Meta_FD_87318 | JGI IMG/M metagenome (GOLD analysis project Ga0114974, IMG submission 87318) | Freshwater microbial communities from Lake Simoncouche, Canada to study carbon cycling - S_130206_EF_MetaG | ecosystem: Environmental > Aquatic > Freshwater > Lake | place: Lake... | reverse complement strand
TGCCGTTTGTATCTATTGTGCTAGCAAAAGCGATAGGTCGAGGTCCTACGGCACTTTGCAAATAGCCTTGTAATTTAGCTGCCGAGAGATCTTTTGGTTCGATACTAATCATAAAATTCAATTTGAACAAATGTAATAAAATGGATTAAGAAATTCAGATTTTGTGATTGCATTATTTTATTTAAAAAAGCAAAAACCTACTTCTACTAATCAAAACAGGAATATTTTATTATATTTATGCTGAATTACAATTATACAGTTATAAATTTACAAAAAAGAAATTTATGCAGTTTGCTGACAAAAGAAATACAACGCGGTGGGCGATTATTTTTTTCTCCTTTATTATCATCTCAATTATTCTTTGGAATACCTATATCTTTTTTCAAATTTTCAAGAATGAAGAGCGCTTAAAAATGGAACTTTTGGCAACAGCTCAAAAAACATTAATAAACGCTGATGAACATACCGAATTGGATTTACCGTTGAAAATCTTCAGTAATAATACCACAATCCCAATTATTGTAACCGAAAAAGACAGCATCATTAACACGATAAATATTGAGGACGCCATAATAAATAATGAACAAAAATCGAAGAGTCTTTTATCCCAATTAAAAAAAGAAAATGAACCTATTGTAATCGAATATGTTCCTGGGAAATTTCAATATTTATATTATGGAAATTCTTCATTAATAAATAAATTAAAATATTATCCAATTGCATTACTGCTAATTATTGTTCTTTTTGGAATGTTGGTTTACAACTTTTACCGAAGTACGAAAATGGCTACCGAAAACAAACTTTGGGCTGGAATGGCAAAGGAAACAGCGCATCAAATTGGAACTCCCCTATCGTCACTTATTGGTTGGCTCGAAATTTTGAAAGTAGAAAATGTAGAAGAAACGACGGTGTTAGAAATTGAAAAAGACATTCTTCGGTTGCAAAATATAACCGATAGATTCTCTAAAATTGGTTCTGAGCCTATTTTAGAAACTAAAGATATTATTGCCGAAACAACTCTTTCTTTGTCTTATTTGCAATCTCGTTTTTCAAAACAAGTCGTTTTTTCATACAAAGTGCCTGATTTTCCGATTTCGGTTTCACTAAATCCTATTTTATTTAGTTGGACGATAGAAAACTTAATAAAGAATGCCATTGATGCTATGAGAGGCCGAGGAAAATTAGATGTTGTAATTGAAATGGAAGGTGAATTTGTAAAAATAAATATAACCGATACTGGCAAAGGAATTCCAAAAAGTCAATTCAAAAGTATCTTTGAACCTGGATTTACAACTAAAAAAAGAGGTTGGGGTTTGGGACTTTCGCTAACAAAAAGAATCGTTGAAGAGTACCACAATGGAAAAATAAAAGTTTTGCAATCTGAAGTTAACAAAGGAACAACACTACAAATTAGCTTTAGAAAGGTACTATAAATTATAGCTTTTTCTTGCTTTTTCTGGGCTTACTTTTTTTATACAAAATAGCTTTTTCACCGTTCCATTTATAAATTTCTTCACCTTCTGTCACATTATAAATACCTGAAGATTCCTCTATTAATTCCGCTTCTTCTATTTTTTTTATAATAAAATCTGGTTTTCCGCCTTTTTCAGTTGGAAATACAAACTCTTCAGAATGGTAATAAACATCGGCATCTCCTACATTCATTTTTTCGGGCAAGAGCAATAATTTATCACCATTCCATCCAAAATAATAATACAATGTTGGTACGCCGCAAGCTTCTCCACTAAAGGAAATTCTATAAATATTCAATAATTTAGATAATCCTAAACTTCCAATAGTCTTATTTTCAAAATAGGAGCTTTCTGATAGGTATTTTTGGATTGTAATTTGATTCAGTAATTGGTGTTCCTTATCTAAAATTTTTGCGGAAATTGAAAATTTTTGATTGTAATACTCTTCAGATTTTATTTTTTCAATTTTATCAATTGTGGTTAAATAAATTAAAGAGCCATTTTTGACATAATTCAATGCCAATAATCCCTTCCAAACACAACCAAATTTAGTCTCTCCAACTTTATTTTTATATTCTATTTCAACCCAAGAAACATTAATTCCTTTTAATTTACTAAGCGCTTCTGATGTTTTTTTTACCATTACTTCACTTCCTAATTGTAAAGAATCCAATATTACAGAATTTATATTGGGGCTTTTACGAACGTAGCAACTTGGAAAACCGACAATTGCTTTACTATTATCTTGAAAATTCCAATAGTAGTTATGGGAGTATTCATCCTGAGAATAGGATCGTGTTACAAACAACATAAATAAAACAAATACTAATTTTTTCATGTGCTTATACAGTAGATCTGAGGCTTAAATAGTAGTTACAAATTCTCTTGAATTTTCTTAGCCAAAGCTTCAAATTCTTCTTTGGTCAAACTTACTTTGTCGTGAAATCGAATTTCGTCCATTGTATTAAGTGGAATCAAATGAACATGTGCGTGAGGAACTTCTAAGCCAATTACACTCATGCCAATTCTTTTGCAAGGAACAGCCTTTTCAAGAGCAATTGCGATTTTTTTAGAAAACTGCATTAATCCCAAGTAAAGCGCATCATCCAAATCGAAAATTTTATCGATTTCTTGTTTTGGAATGCACAAGGTGTGCCCAATTGCATTTGGATTTACATCTAAAAAAGCCAAGTATTTTTCGTCTTCGGCAATTTTATAACATGGGATTTCTCCGTTTACGATTTTTGTAAAAATACTTGACATCTGAATTAATCTCTAGAAATTTCCAAAACTTCAAATCTCAAAGTTCCATTTGGAACTGTGATTTCAGCAACTTCACCAACAGATTTTCCCAATAATCCTCTTCCAATAGGAGAAGTTACAGATATTTTTCCTGTTTTCAAATCGGCTTCACTTTCGGCAACTAAAGTATATTTCATCTCCAAGCCGTTATTAAGGTTTTTAATTTTCACATTCGATAAAACCAACACCTTAGAAATATCCAAATGTGTTTCGTCAATTAACCTTGCATTAGAATGTACTTCTTCTAATTTAGCTATTCGCATTTCTAACATTCCCTGCGCTTCTTTGGCAGCGTCATATTCAGCGTTTTCAGACAAATCCCCTTTATCTCTTGCTTCAGCTATATCTTGTGACGCTTTTGGACGCATCACGCTCTTTAAGTAGTCTAATTCTTCTCTTAATTTCTTTAATCCTTCTGCTGTGTAATACGATACTGCACTCATAATTTCCTCATTTATATAAAATAGAAAAAATCCCATCGGGACGGGATTTCTTTTTACAAAGATAGTTGTTTTTTCTTTAGTCAATAAATATATGTTAATCATATATAATTCAAAGTTAAATAAATTAAATTTGTTACGACTATTCTTTTAATAAAATTTCAAAATGAAAAAATACATTTTACTTCTTTTATTGCCATTAATATGGAATTGCGACGGCGGAAGCTTCAATAATCACAATCCTTATATTCCAAATTATGGCTTTACTGTAGAAATAAACACCGATTTGCCAACATACAACAGTTTAAAATTTGTGAGCAACGGAAAATACATCCCAAATGCTGGAGCTCGTGGCGTAATTGTTTTTAATAATGGAAATGGTTATGTGGCCTATGATGCCGCATGTCCCAACCAAGCTTTAAGTTCGTGCTCTACAATGTCGGTTCGTGGAATAAATGCGTTTTGTAGTTGCGATAATGCCGAATACAACTTATTTTCTGGTCAAAGCACGGGAAAACAATATTCGATGAAACCCTATCGCGTGGAAGCAAACGGTTCGATTATTAGAATTTACAACTAAAAAAACCCCTTGAGGAAATATATTCTCAAGGGGTTTTGATACTTTATTTTTAGCTTAAAATTTCAATGCCATTCCAACTAAGAAATTAATTCCAGCTTGCGGATAATATCCTGCGCCGTCTAATGTAGTTGTAGCTCCTGGAGTTGACCAAGTATCATCATAAGTATAATAATAGCCATTAGATACATATTTGTAGTCTAAAATATTATTTAGCAATGCTGAAAATAATATCGATTTGAATACTTTTTGAGTTTGAATTTCATACGACACATTTAAATCATTAACAAAATAACTGTCCAATTTAGACGTTTCAGAATCGATATTTCCCATAAATTGTTTACCAACAAATTTCGATAAAAGACTGATTTGAATGTTTTTATTTGGGGCAAATGTAAAACTGTTTCCAGCCACAACATTTGGAGAAAATGCTATGTTGGTATTTCCTAAATTTTGCAAAACACCATCTTTTTGAAAAAAATACCCTTGGTTTTTGTTGTCACTAAAAGCAATATTTGGACGAATTGACCATTGATTTGACAATGAAAGAGTCGCATCAACCTCTAGACCCAATCTATAGCTATCACCAACATTTTCGCGTAATGGGGAACCCACATCGTTCAAAGCACCAGTTAAAACCAATTGATTTTTGTATTTCATATAATAAGCCGTAACATTCAGATTTGCTTTTTCAGCTTTCAATCTCCAGCCCAATTCAAAATCATTTAATTGTTCTGGTTTTGGAGTTCCGCTGGCGTAATCGTCACGATTTGGTTCTCTATTGGCTCTTGCAAATGAAAAATAAAGTGCGTTTTTAGGATTGATATCAAAATTTAAACCTGCTTTAGGATTGAAAAAATTGAAATTATCATTTACCAATCCCGTTTCAAAACTATCGGCCTTATAATTCACATTTCTGAGTTGCAAATCGCCATAAAGACTGATTTTTTCTGATAGCTGATAATTAGCTTTCGCAAAAATATTCCCATCTGTTTTAGTCGCATAATCGTTATAATATCGATCTCCCAATTCACTTTGAGATGCAAATCGAGCCCAAATAACTTTTCCAAAATGAGCTCCTTCATATTTATTGTAAGCACCTCCAATAACTAAATTCAACTTTTCATTTTTATAATTTGATGAAAATGTAGTTCCGTAGAAATCATTATCCAACCATTTTTGGTGTATCAAATCGGTTGCAACTTCAGAGCCAACCGGGGCTAAACCATAATCGGCGAAAGCAGCATTTTCTTTATAATTTTCATAATATCCTTGCCCTTTAGTATAATGAAACGCTAAATTTGTATTCCACTTTTCTGAAATTTTTTCGTTCCAATGCAATTGATAATGGTCTTGTTGGTAATTATCGGTTTCATTATCATAGAAACGAATTTTCCCAAATTCATCCGTATACATTCCTGCCGAGTTGAACGTTCTGTCGTTTACAAGTGTTGCTGCGTCAATTCCATTCCAAGATTGATACGTCTTTTCTTTACCTCCAAAAGCCAAAGCTTTAATTAAGGTTGTTTTTCCAACAAAAGTACCTTGAAGAAAATAGGACTTCAAATCAGAACTTGCTCTGTCCACATAACCATCCGATTTTAAAACAGACATGCGTCCTGCCAATTCAAAATGATTGTTCAACAATCCTGTACTAAATTTAACGGTATGCTTTCTTGAGTTGAAACTTCCAATAGCATTTGAAATTTCGCCATTACTAGATTTTGCATAGGCATCCGTAAGCATGTTCAAACTTGCGCCAAAAGCACCCGAACCGTTTGTAGATGTTCCCACACCTCGCTGCAGCTGAACACTTTCAAGCGACGAGGCAAAATCAGGCATGTTTACCCAATAGGTTCCCTGACTTTCAGAATCGTTATATGGAATTCCATTTATGGTAATGTTTACCCGAGTTGCATCACTTCCGCGGACACGAATTCCGGTGTAGCCAATACCATTTCCAGCATCAGAAGTGGTTACTACTGATGGCAAGTAATTCATTAAAATTGGAATATCCTGACCTAAATTCCGTGTTTTGAATTCTTTTTTGTTCAAATTACTGAAAGTTACTGGCGTTTTTGAATCGACTCTAACTGCAGAAACCAAAACTTCATCAAGTTGGTTGATTTTTGTAGAGTCTGCTAGTTTTTCTTGTGAAAAAGAAGAAAAAGAAATACTTAAAAAGATAAAAGATAAGAGACGAAGAGATAATAGATTGGTAGGTTTCGTTCTTTTTGTTTGTAATTTGATAACATTTTTCATTCGTAAATTGTTTACGAATAACAAGGGGGAATTATTCTTTTTGTTAAATTAAATTGATTGTTCTTATGACAAATGATAGTGTGCACGCTACTTTTTTGTCATTTTTTCCCTTGGCAGCATTACCTGCCCAGGTTCTTTGGGTATAATCTCAGCTCGTTATTTAGAGCACCCCTTTGAGACAGTACAAAATTAATTATAAATTGTGAATTATGAATTATGAATTTCAGAAAATTTAAAATTCTGGTTTCTTCCTGTTCTTTTTCGTTTCCGATAAAGTTTTTTTGTCTTTAATTCTTTTTCGAATAACCGATTTCGGAATTTTTGTAGCCTTTCTAATCTTGGGAATATGGAGTCCTTGTTCAATAATTGCTAGAAATCGCTTGGTTACAATTTCTTTGTTTTTGAGTTGGCTTCTGTCTTCGTCACAATTCAAAATCAAGATCTGCTCATTGGTAAGTCGGGAAGCCAAGTTCATTTCTAGAACTGCTTTTTCTTCTTCGGACAACACTTTTGAATTTTTCACATCAAATGAAAGCACCACTTTCGAGGAAACTTTGTTTACATTTTGCCCACCTGCACCGCTACTTCTAACTGCTTTGAACTGCAATTCGGTTATTAATTTATCTTTTTCCATTTTTGCAGAACGTATTAAATTATTTTTGTTGGTGCGCGGGTTTTAACAAGTCATTTACGGTTTTTACGGGATTAAAAGTGAGTAAAGGAACTTCTACAAAAATCGTAATCCAATTGGCCATTGCGCCATTCCATAATCCTGGTAATTCATATCCTTTTAATGGTTTTCCGTCTTTATTTTTATCAACTATAAAACCACTTTTAGTGTCAATATAGGTTGTTAAATCAAATTTTTCTCCTTTGTAATTTCTGATGCCACAAACCAAATCTACAGGATTGAAATGAGTGGCTCTTGTTGCAATTGCAGCTTGATTTTCATTGGTTAAATCGGCTTGTGACGTTTCTACAATTTGTAAAGAGCAAGTTCCTTTTGGGTCATTTACCCAAAATGGTCCACCACCTGGTTCGCCTTCGTTTTTCACCATTCCACAAACTCGGATTGGTCGATTGAAAACTTCTTTCAAGTAGCTAATTTTATTTTCTAAAGTATATTTAGAAAAATCTGAAATCAAATTATGATTCAATTTTTCATTTAGAAAAGTGGTCATTTCAGCTATTTCAAAATCTTGTCCCTTTTCGAGTTCCGATAAATAATTAAATGTTAGTTGTTGTAATTCAATCAAAATTCCACCTAGTACTTTTTTGTAAAAAGCAATTTTTTCGGCATCATTATGAATAACATTATCAATGTTTTTTATGAAAACGACGTCAGCATCCAAGGCATTCAGATTTTCAATTAACGCGCCATGTCCGCCCGGGCGAAACACTAATTTGCCTTCATTGTTTCTAAAGGGATTGTTATTTACGTCAACTGCGATGGTATCGGTTTCTGACTTTTGATGTGAGAAATTAATTGCGATTGTTGTATTGTGCTCAAGTTCAATTATTGATTTTACTTTGTTAAGTGTCTTTTCAAATTGATCTTTATGGATTTCAGAAACCGTAAAATGCAAATTAGAAATCCCGTTAGCAGTTGAATAATAAACACATTCGGTTAAATGCTCTTCAATTGGCGTCGCGCTGTGTGACTTATATTCATGAAATGGCAAAATCCCTTTGGGTTTATTCGCAAAATCGAAATGCGCTTGGTCCAACATCATTTTGATAAAATGATAATTTTTTTGATCTTTATTCCAAGAATCAAAATCAGGAAATGTGGCTTTAAGTTGCTTGTCAATTAATTTAAAAAAAGGGAATTTCTCTATTCCAACTAAAAAAATGGACAGATTTGCAGCATTTTTTCTATTGACATACGCGTTAATAGTTTCGTTTTCAATGTCGAATTCATTGAGGAATTCGTTTAGAAATTTGAACATTCTACTTGCCGCTCCTGACGCGGGAACAAACTTTTTTAGTTTTAATTTGTCTTTTTTGGCATCAAAACAATTCGAATATTTATGAAGTTCTGTGTCTGATAGTTTTAGAATCCCATCGTTTATTGTTGCTGGACGATTTAATATTGCTTTAGAAATCCCGTTTCTAAAGATTTCCAATTGCTTTTGGATTGTATCTAAAGGGATTTTCGTTTCTAAAATCTGCAAATAATCCTGAGTTGAAAAACCCATCTTTTTTGCTTTTTCTAAATCAGTTAGTATTTCGATTGCCTTTTGAAAACGCATTTCAGGATTTCCAGAAAGAACAAAAAATTGCTTTTTGTTTTCGACTAATGCTTGTTTGAATTTTTCGAAAGTTGCGACTCTGTCATATGGAGCATCACGCAAATCATCTTGTTCCCAAGGCACATCAACATCGGTTAGAAAAAATAAATCGTACTTGTGTTTTTTTGCGGCCTTTTCCAATTTTGGATCGCAAAAACCATAATAAATTTCTGAGAAAACTTTTGTAATCAGTAAGCACGTATCGGCAAAAAGATAGGTATTGGCTTTTTGAACGGCTTCATTTTCGAGGCGCATTTGTCCAATTGCTATAGGCATTAAATCATCGGCAACACAAATTTCTTTTTTAGAATCCCATTTTTCCTGCAAATAATCGCGTGCAAATTCTGGAGCCCAAACCGTATTGTAATGAGCTGCTAGTTGCTTTGCCAATGTAGTTTTTCCGGTACTTTCGGGTCCGTAAATGGCGATTTTTATAATGTCGTTTCCAGTATTCTGGAGCTGTTTAAGGTTTTCTTCCATTCTAAATAAGCTGAAATAGCTAAAATTGTAAAAATTAAATACTGTAATGACAACATTCCTAAACCACGATAAGCATATAATGGTACTACTATTATATCACCTAAAATCCAAAGTGTCCAATTTTCGATTTTTTTTAAGGCCATAAACCACATTGCTGTGAAAAATATACCTGACGCAAAAATATCAATATAATTATCTTTTTTTATCTCGTAATCAAATAAATTATAGATGCCGAAAACTACAAAAATTGTAACAAAAAACAATGCAATTCCTATAACTTTTTCTTTATTATTAGTTCTTGTTATTAAGAGAATATTCTTGTCATTTGTTTTTTTAGTCCATTGGTACCATCCGTAAATACTCATTATTGAAAAATATCCATTAATCATCATGTCGCCAAGATAACCAGTAATAAAAAGTAAATATGTAGTAATTATTGTCGCGATTAATCCTGTTGGGTATACCCAAATATTCTCTTTTTTGGCAAACAAAACGCTTAAAATCCCGAAAACAAAAGCAATAAATTCTAATGCTATTTGGGTTGCAGAAACATTTTTATAGGCATTAAGGAAGAATTCTATCATTTATTTTTGATTTTGTTGAAAGGCATAAACCAACATGAAATTTTCTATTTCTTCGAAGTGAAACGTAAAATTTTCTATTTGATTGTGAAAATGTAAACTCGCACTCCCCGATTTGTCATTTATCTGAAATGGTTTTACTAGAATATGATTTTTGAAACTTATACCTGTTTCGTTGCGTATTTTGAATATTGATTCTTTGATTCCCCATATCACGGTTAGTTTTTGAATATAATCTTGTTGGTTGGTTTGGTCTAAGGAATCAAATTCTGAATGGTGGAATTTGTCGGCAATTTTGAGAATTTTTTCTCTCCTCAATTCGATATCGATTCCCGTTTTTTGATTGCTAATTATGATTGTTGCAAATTCATGTGAATGAGAAATCGAAATGTGTTTGTCATCTTTAAGATGTGGCTTTCCAAATTGGTCGTATTCTAAATCAAAATCTGTATAGCCTTTTTCCTGCAATAATTTGCGAACGCTCAAAAAAGCACGTTGGTACAATTCGGATTTCATGGTGTTGAACCGAATAGTATTAGTTGGATTAAGTTGTACTTCCAGACTTAACTGCGCTAAGGATTCGGTTATTTTCCAAACCAGAATTTGAGTATTCGAATCTACATTTATAGTTTTATAAAGCGGCACTTTTCTTTATTTATATGATGTTGCAAAAGCAAATTATGATTTTTTCTAGATTCCTAGCCCTGATAGCAACGGAAATCCTGTTATTGCGATTTCAAGAATATTTATTTGTAAACTGTTACGTGTTTCGCAATAACAGATTGCAGTGAATAGCAGGAAACAGCTTCAAAAAAAAACGCTTGTTAATTTATCGCATTAAGATTCAAAAGATTACGAACTAAACATTTCATAATTATTTCTGAAAATGATTAAAATAAAAAGTTAATCCCTAAATTTGCAAAAAATTAAATACAAATATACGATATAATGAGTACTACAACTATGCCTTTTGTGGCTTTCAAAGTAAAAGACATTTCTCTAGCGGCTTGGGGAAGAAAAGAAATTGAATTGGCTGAAGCTGAAATGCCAGGTTTAATGGCGCTTCGTGCAGAATACAAAAACGAACAACCTCTTGCTGGAGCTCGAATTGCGGGATGTTTGCACATGACGATTCAAACTGCGGTTTTGATTGAAACGTTAATTGCTTTGGGTGCGGAAGTAACTTGGAGTTCTTGTAATATTTTTTCTACTCAAGATCAGGCTGCTGCTGCAATTGCTGCTGCTGGAATCCAAGTTTATGCTTGGAAAGGTTTGAACGAAGTAGATTTTGACTGGTGTATTGAGCAAACCTTATTTTTTGGTGAAGACAGAAAACCATTGAACATGATTTTGGATGATGGTGGAGATTTGACGAATATGGTTATTGATCGTTACCCACATTTAGTTGCGGGAATCAAAGGATTGTCTGAGGAAACTACTACAGGAGTTCACAGATTGTACGAAAGAGTAAAAGCGGGAACGTTGCCAATGCCGGCAATCAATGTGAATGACTCAGTTACAAAATCGAAATTCGACAATAAATACGGTTGTAAAGAATCAGCAGTTGATGCGGTTCGACGTGCAACTGACGTTATGCTTGCTGCAAAAAGAGTAATCGTTTGTGGTTATGGAGACGTAGGAAAAGGAACAGCGGCTTCTTTTAGAGGTGCTGGATCTATTGTAACCGTTACAGAAATTGACCCAATTTGTGCGCTTCAAGCAGCAATGGACGGTTTCGAAGTGAAAAAATTAGATACTGTTATTGCAACTGCAGATATTATCATTACCACTACTGGAAATAAAGACATCGTTTTAGGGTCTCATTTCGAAAAAATGAAAGACAAAACTATCGTTTGTAACATCGGACATTTTGATAACGAAATTGATATGGCCTGGTTGAATTCAAACCACGGTGCATCAAAAGTAGAAATCAAACCACAAGTTGACAAATATACCATTGCTGGAAATGACATTCTTATTTTGGCCGAAGGTCGTTTGGTAAACCTTGGCTGTGCTACAGGTCACCCAAGTTTTGTAATGAGTAACTCATTCACCAACCAAACTTTAGCTCAAATCGAATTGTGGAAAAACAGCGCGGCATACAACAATGAAGTGTATATGTTACCAAAACATTTAGACGAAAAAGTAGCAATGTTGCACTTAGCTAAACTAGGAGTTGAATTGGAAACGTTGCGTGTAGATCAAGCAGAATACATTGGTGTAGAAGTTCAAGGACCATTCAAACCAGAATATTACAGATACTAGGTCATTGCGAGGAAACGAAGCAATCACATCCTATAATTTTAAGAACCCTTGCAGTGATGTGAGGGTTTTTTGTTTTTGGGCGTGCCCTCGTTTAGAATGTTGCGAGGTACGAAGCAATTTGTTGTAAACTCGGTCAGGCTATTCGCTACAATCCACGCTAAAAAGCGTGGGATTTCCACTGCCATCCTTCACGCAAACCTTGAGTTAAGAATTACGATTTAGAATTATAAAAGGGACATACACTGAACTATAAAAAAAGTCACTTTGGTGTTTTTAAATAAGTAATAACTATATTTGAATTAAATGCGCTATCGAGTAGCAACAATCTACCCAGTTTTGGAGTGATGGTCGAAATTTTATAACGTGTTTGTGCTAGTTATGCCTAATTTTAATGAAGAAACTACTAACATTCATATCTCTATTCGGATTTCTATTGGCAGAAGCTCAAATAGAAGTTGAATATCATTTTAATAATCAATGTCAATCCAAAATTGTGAAAGACAGCATTTCGTTCGAATTACAAAATGAAATTAGAAATAAAATAACGTTGCATAACAGCAGTTTGAGCTCTCGATTCTCAAGAAAATCTTGCGGATTTTCGAAAGGAGTTTTGTTCTTGGTATAATTAGTACTAAATTTATAACAGCAATTAAAAGCGGCTGAACATTCAAAAATCACACTTATTTTCCACTAATTAATATAAAACTACAACTCATAAAAAATCCTATTATTGTAAGCCAATAATAGGATTTTTTATAATGCTTCAAATTGATAGTTGCTAAAAACGATTTTTATTAATTAATTACCATTTCAGGGATTTCACCTTCTATAAGTAAATCAGCTTCGGTGGAGGCAATAATATGTTCAACAGAAACACCCGGTGCCCGTTCCAATAATTTGAATCCTTTTGGAGTGATTTCTAGAACGGCCAATTCGGTAACTACTTTTTTCACACAACCAACTCCCGTTAGTGGCAAAGTACATTTTTTAAGGATTTTGCTTTCTCCAGCTTTGTTCACATGCATCATGGCAACAATAATATTATCTGCAGAAGCTACTAAATCCATAGCGCCGCCCATTCCTTTTACCATTTTCCCTGGGATTTTCCAATTAGCAATATCCCCATTTTCTGAAACTTCCATAGCGCCAAGAATGGTCAAATCAACGTGTTGCCCGCGAATCATTCCGAAACTCATAGCTGAATCAAAATAACTCGCTCCAGGTAATGTCGTAATCGTTTGTTTTCCCGCATTGATAATATCGGCATCTTCTTCGCCTTCAAAAGGAAATGGTCCCATTCCTAAAACCCCGTTTTCACTTTGAAATTCTACAGAAATATCTTTTCGTACATAGTTGGCCACCAATGTTGGAATACCAATTCCGAGGTTTACGAAATAATTGTTTTTAACTTCTTTCGCGATGCGTTTTGCGATGTCATTTTTATCTAGAGCCATAGTTTTATTTTTTGAATCTTAATTTTACAATTAAATTGTTCTTATCGTTTATCATCATCAAATTTTCAAATTAAATAATTTTCAAATTACTTTTGCCTCACTGTGCGTTGTTCAATTCTCTTTTCATATTTTTCTCCTTGAAAAATGCGTTGCACAAATATTCCAGGAATATGAATTTGGTTAGGGTCAAGAGTTCCGGCTTCGACTAATTCTTCTACTTCAGCAACAGTGATTTTTGCAGCACCAGCCATACAAGGGTTGAAATTTCTGGCAGTTCCTTTAAAGATAAGGTTACCAGCCGTATCGCCTTTCCATGCTTTTACAATAGCAAAATCAGCCTTGAAAGCGTATTCCATGACGTGCATTTTCCCATTGAATTCTCGTGTTTCTTTTCCAATAGCAACTTCAGTCCCGAAGCCTGCAGGTGTAAAAAATGCGGGAATCCCTGCTTGCGCTGCGCGACATCTTTCGGCCAATGTTCCTTGTGGTATAAGTTCTACATCTAATTCTCCAGAAAGCATTTGGCGTTCAAATTCGGCATTTTCTCCCACATACGAAGAAATCATTTTTTTGATTTGCTTTTTGTGTAAGAGTAACCCAAGTCCAAAATCGTCAACACCTGCATTGTTAGAAATACAAGTTAAGCCGTTGTTTCCTTTTTGAACTAATTCGGCGATGCAATTCTCAGGAATTCCACACAAACCAAACCCTCCGAGCATTATAGTCATTCCGTTTTCAATTCCCACAAGTGCGTCTTGAACGGTGTTTACCTTTTTGTTGATCATATCATTTTTTAGTTTTTCTGTATTTTTATGCACTTCAAAAATAGGGATTTATTTGTCAAATTTTTCACAATATTGGAATAAAACAAACCCCAAAATCATAAATCAATAATTTTGGGGTTGTTTAAAAAGTAGTGCTGAAAACAAATTTTTATTTTATATCGAAAACCCTAGCCCGGATGGCAGAGGAAATCCCACGCTTTTTGGCGTGGATTGCAACGTACAGCTGGAAAAAGCTCCAAAAAAAATTATAAACTAAATTCGTCTGTATTTTGCTCGGTTGCTGTAGAATCTTTCTTTACGGGTGGCGACCAACAATCAACTTTTATCGAAAGATTATCGGGTCTTTCAAAATCCTCTTTTGAGATGGTTAATGTTTCGTCGTTGTAACATTTTTTCATTAGAATTCCCCAAATTGGTAGTGCCGCAACGGCTCCTTGACCATAGGTAATGCTTTTGAAACGCGCTGAACGGTCTTCGCAACCCACCCAAATTCCGGTGACTAGATTGGGAACCATTCCCATAAACCATCCGTCGGATTGATTTTGTGTGGTTCCTGTTTTTCCTGCGATTGGATTGGTAAAGACATACGGATAGCCCGTTACTCTTTCGTAACCGTAACCTCCACCTTGGGTTCTTAGTCGGGAACCTGAACCTTCTTCGGTAACGCCTTCTAATAATTTTATTACGGCAAAAGCGATGTCTTTGTTCAATACATCGTGCGATTCTGGAATTGGTTCATAAATAACGACGCCATTTTTATCTTCAATTCTGGTGATGAATTGCGGCTTGATGTAAACGCCTTGATTTGCAAAGGTACTGTAAGCGGCTACCATGTCCTCTACAGTAATTTCTACTGCTCCTAATGCAATTGATGGCTGCACTGGAATTTCAGATTTTATTCCAAGTTTGTGTGCCAATTCGACAACGGCTTCTGGCCCCACTTTGTCCATTAATTTAGCAGAAACGGTGTTTATGGAATTAGCCAATGCTTTTTTCAAAGTTACCATTCCACGGTATTTGTTGTCGGAATTACTAGGCGTCCAAGTTTCTGTAACGTGGTGACGCCCTACCGGAATTGTAAATGGTGAATCGATAATAGAATCACAAGGCGACATATTTAGTTGCTCAATTGCGGTTGCATATACGAAAGGCTTGAAAGTAGAACCTACTTGTCGTGCTCCTTGACCAACGTGATCGTATTGGAAATATTTATAATTTATTCCTCCAACCCATGCTTTTACATGACCTGTTTGTGGCTCCATCGACATTAAACCAGTTTGTAAAAAATGTTTGTAATAACGGATAGAATCTGTTGGTGTCATGATTGTATCTCTTTCGCCTTGCCAAGTAAACACAGTCATTTTTGTTTTTATACCAAATGATTTTATGATTTCATCATCGCTTTTTTCCTGTTCTTTAAGTTCACGCCATCTTTGGGAAGATTTCATCGCTTGCATCAAGATTTTATCGGTTTCAATTTGCGAAATATTGATGAAAGGCGCGTTTTTGTTTGTCTTGGCTTGTGAGAAAAACTCTTTTTGCAAATTAGTCAAATGCTCGGTAACGGCTTCTTCAGCATAGGTTTGAATTCTTGAATCGATTGTAGTATAAATCTTCAAACCGTCTCTGTAAATATCATATTCAGAGCCGTCTGGTTTTTTGTTTTCTTTCAACCAGTTTTTCATAAACTCCCTTAAATATTCTCGGAAATAGGTTGCAATTCCATCTTTGTGGCTTTCTGGATGAAAGTCTAATACGATAGGTTGTTTTTCTAATGAAGCCTTAGAGCTTTCCGATAAAAAATTGTTTTTTACCATTTGCCCCAAAACGGTATTGCGTCTGTTGGTTACTTTTTCTAATCTTTTTATAGGATTAAATAGCGAAGGATTTTTTAACATACCAACTAGCATGGCGCTTTCATTCACGGTCAAATCGCGTGGTTCTTTTCCAAAATAAACTTTTGCCGCAGAGCGAATTCCAACAGCTGTATTCACAAAATCGGCTTTGTTGAAATACATAGCAATAATTTCATTTTTGGTATATTGTTTCTCTAATCGAATGGCAATTATCCATTCTTTAGCTTTTTGAATGATTCTGAAAGGTAAAAATTTAGAGCCTTCTCCGTGAAATAATTGTTTGGCTAATTGTTGTGTCAAAGTACTTGCTCCGCCACTTGTTCCTAAACTAGCTATGGCTCTTAGCGTTCCTCTACCGTCAATTCCGGAGTGCTCATAAAAGCGCTCGTCTTCGGTTGCAATCAGTGCATCTACAAGGTGTTTTGGTAAATCTTGGTATTTTATTGATGTCCTATTTTCGTTGTAAAATTTTCCAATGGTTACCCCGTCAGACGAAATAACTTCTGTTGCCAAATTAGAGTCTGGATTTTCTAAATCTTCAAACGAGGGCATCGAACCTAAAAGTCCCCACGAAGCAAAAAGGAAAAACACAAATAAACCACCTAGACCATAAAAGAAAAATTTCCAAAATTTCTTTTTATAGTATTCGATATCTTTGATTGGAGTGCTATTTTTTTTAACTGCCATAATATTATTCTAATGATTCTATTCTAAAACCAACTTCTGTAATTCCTTCTAAATTTTCAACACCAACGACTTTTCCAGTTTGACGCACTACTTGTTTGATGTGCACTTTGTTGTTCTCGGAAGCCTTGAATTGAATGTTTTCTTTATAAAAAAGTTTGCTTTCTTTTAAATCGGAAAAGCCATCTCCAAGCAAAGTTCCATCAACATCAGCCATTTGATATTCTAATGTGTCTACTTTCATCAGCCCGTTTGGAGCTTCCAATGAAACGATTAGGAACAAATTATTGAATTGGTAGTTGTCATTTGCGCGCAAGTTTACGAACAAATTATACTTTTTTAAAGTGTCTAATTTTGGAAGGTCAAAACTAACAACAGTTTTTTTGTTCCAGGCACTTCCCACCGATTTATATTCATCGAAGACTCTTTTTTTATCGCAAGAAACTAGGAGTCCCATAATTATAATAAAAAGGAAACTACTTTTTAGGCTCATTTTTGATAGCTGGTTTTATAATGTTTGAGTTGGGTCTAATTTTATTTTCGTTAGGTCTAATTTTATTTTCGCCTCCGGGTTTTTGTTGTTGTTGCTGTTGTTTTTGTTGCTGATTCCCTTGCGTAGGGCGATTGTTAGTATTGGCAACGATTGCATTTTCGCTAGGACGTTTGTTATTCCTGTTCGGTTTTTTCTTTTTCTTAGGTTGGTCAAAACGCGTTAAACTTTCTTGTCCCATTGCATTATTGAAATCTTTTTCTGGTTCTACAACGATTTCCAAAGCAAAATCTTCTAAAGAAGAAACTTTATTTTTTAATTTATTTTCAGCGATAATTTCTTTTACATGCTCAATTTTCAACACGTGCCAATTCGCGAAATTATTGGTGTAAGCAAACCACATTAACCCTTTGAAAATATCTTGCTTTTGACAAATAGCATCTCCTTTTTCGGTTACTAATTTAGTATCGAAATCAGGGAATCCTTGCAAAGCATCCATGTATGTATCCAATTCATAGTTCAGACAACACTTTAATTTTCCGCATTGACCAGCTAATTTTTGAGGGTTTAATGACAATTGTTGGTACCGTGCAGCCGAAGTATTTACACTTCTAAAATCGGTTAGCCAAGTAGAACAACATAATTCTCTACCGCAAGAACCTATTCCTCCCAAGCGGGCAGCTTCTTGACGAAAACCAACTTGTTTCATTTCAACTCGTGTACTGAATTCTTTGGCAAAATCTTTAATTAAAAGACGGAAATCAATTCGGGCTTCAGCCGTATAATAAAAAGTTGCTTTCGAGCCATCACCTTGAAATTCAATATCTGAAATTTTCATTTCTAGTTTTTGAGCGATTGCCAATTCACGGGCTCTCACTTTCATTGGCTCTTCTTTGTCTCGAGCCGTTGACCAAATATCGATGTCTTTTTGAGAGGCTTTTCTATAAATTTTAGGAACATCATTACTGGCATGATTTACTCCTTTTTTCTTCATTTGAATTTTCACTAATTCCCCCGTCAATGTTACAATTCCAACATCGTGTCCTGGAGAAGCTTCTGTGGCAACAATATCGCCAATGCTTAAGGTTAATTTTTCGGTATTTCTATAAAATTCTTTTCTTCCATTTTTGAAACGCACTTCAACACAATCAAAAGGAGCTTCTCCATTTGGTAAACTCATATTAGAAAGCCAATCGAAAACGGTTAATTTATTGCAGCTATCGGTGCCACAAGTTCCATTATTTTTACAACCTTTTGGCGCTCCGCCATCAGAGGTTGAACAACTTGTACATGCCATAATTTTATATATAGTGTTGTGACGCGCACAACTTAAGTTCTTAAACGATTAATGTGTAAAGATATTATTTTAATTTAAGCTTTAAAAGTTTAAAGTTTAAAGTTTTCCTAAAAGAAAAAACCGCTAATACATCTTGTGTTATAGCGGTTTTCAAACTTTATTGTTTATAATTTAATCTAAAACTTTATATAATTTATCGGATAAGCGAATTCTAAAAGGAATTTTGAAAGTACACATATCGCCAGAAATTGCTTTTTCAGCTGCCTTTTCATTGACAAACATTTCAGAAAGCACCATTTGTTGTTCGCCCGTAGTAGCACCTTTGATTAATATTATATCTCCAATATTAATTTCATTTCCCTCAATTAGAAACTGCCCAATACTTGCTTTTGGATAAAAATGCATCCCTTTTCCGATATACATTTTTTTAATTTTTGGAGTTTTTACAACTGTTACTTTTGTTTCTTCGGCTACAAAAACGCTATGTGTTTCAATATTGTTTTTAAAGGTTAATACATCTGATTTTCCTTTTTTGAAAATTTTATTACCGTTTTTAATGCCTCGTCGAACTGCTTTTTGTTCGTCTTCAGGAAGGTGAATTATCGAAACACATTCGTCTGAGCAACAACCTTCCATTTTTGATTTACAAGAGTCGCATTGGATAAAAAGTAGGTGACACCCTTCGTTAGCGCAATTGGTGTGAACATCGCATGGAGCGCCACATTGATGGCATTGCGAAACAATATCGTCAGTAATTCGTTCGCCCAAACGGTGATCGAATACAAAATTTTTACCAATGAATTTACTTTCTAAACCTTCGGCTTTTACTTGTCGTGTATATTCGATTATTCCGCCTTCAAGTTGGTACACATTTTCAAAACCTTTGTGTTTAAAATAGGCGCTGGCTTTTTCGCATCGAATACCGCCGGTGCAATACATTAAGAGTTTTTTGTCTTGTTTGTGTGCCGAAAGTTGGTCTTCAATAATTGGTAAACTTTCTCTAAAAGTGTCCACATCGGGTTTTATGGCACTTGTAAAATGTCCAATTTCCGATTCGTAATGATTTCGCATGTCGACCACAATTGTATTTGGGTCTTCGAGTAAATCGTTGAATTCTTTGGCTTTTAGATGAATTCCGATATTGGTTACATCGAAAGTTTCATCTACTAAACCGTCGGCCACAATTTTGTCACGGACTTTTACGGTAAGTTTTAAAAAGGAATGGTCGTCTTGTTCTACGGCAATATTCAAACGAATTCCTTTCATGAAATCATAGACTTCTATGGAATCTTTAAAAGCGTAGAAATTATCGGCAGGTAACGAAAGTTGGGCATTGATGCCTTCGTGGGCAACATAAATTCTGCCTAGAACTTCGAGTTTGTTCCACGCTAGAAATAATTCGTTACGGAATTGTGTAGGATTTGAAATTTGCGCATAAGCGTAGAAAGACAACGTGAGTCGCTGTTTTCCTGCATCATCAATCATGATTGCTCGCTCTTCTGCGCTTAATGTGTTGTACAGTTGCATGCTATAAACAGTTTAAGTTAAGAAAATATTGGTGCAAAAATAGGGAAAAAGGCGCAAAGGTGCAAAGGTTCGGAGGTAGAAAACGGGAGTAATTTAAAAGGGTTTTGGAATCGGATGCCTAGCCCAGAAAGAAGGGAAAATCCCGAGCTTTTTAGCGAGGATTTGGAATGACAGCTGGAATGGCTCTAAAAAAAACTACAAACGACACTTTAACTGATTTATTGATGTGAATTTCCTATTTTTTATGAAATTGAATGTTAAATAACTAAATTTCAGTGAGATAAAATTTAATTTAAATGAAAGCGATTATGAATATCAGTTTAGAAAAAAAGATTTTGTTTGGGTTTATTATAAATTTACTGATAGTATTTGCTTCGGGATGGCTTTTCGCTTATAGGCGTTTTGTGGATGGAAAACCGGAGCTTGATTTACTTTTGAATTGGTTAGAATCTTCTTTATTTGTGATTTCGATGGTGTTATTGGTTATTGTTTATTTTATAATTCGGACACAACTTCGGGCTAAAAAATTGTCATTGGATGCCCTCGTGGAAAACAAACAATTGCTGCAATCGATTATTGACAATACTTCGAATCCTATTTTTATAAAAAAAATTAATGGCGAATACTTGTTGATCAATAAGCAATTTGAGACCTTATTCAAAATTACGAATGCAGAAATATTAGGGAAAACAGATTATGATTTTTTACCTAAAAATAGTGCAGATGCCTATTCAAATTCGGATTTTGAAGTTGCAAAAGCCTTGCGAGAATTGAAAAGTGAAGAAACTATTGCACAATCAGATGGAGACCATACCTATCTTGCTGTAAAATTTCCTTTGTATGACATAAAGGGAAGAATTTATGCCATTTGCGGGATTTTTACCGACATATCGGAGCGGAAAAGAACCGAAGAGTCCTTAAAAGCGGCAGATAAATTTTTTAATATGTCTATTGATATTTTGGCGATTGTTTCTAAAGATAGGTTTGTAAAAATTAATCCTGCTACTGTTTCTATTTTAGGGTATTCAGAACAAGAATTATTAACGCATCCCTTTTATGATTATGTGCTTCCTGAAGACCATGAAATTACAAGAAAAGAAGTAGAGCGATTGCAAAAAGGAATTCTGACAACAAAGTTTGAAAATCGATATTTTTGTAAAAACGGGCAAATAAAAACCATTATTTGGTCGGTATATCCAGAACTTTCAACTGGATTGCTGTATGCCGTTGGTCGGGATATTTCGGAACAGAAAGAGGTTGAAAAGGCATTGATGGCAGCTGATAATTTTTTCAATATTTCGTTTGACATGTTTATCATAATCAAAGATGATAAATTTATAAAAGTCAATCCTACGTTTTATAGAATTTTAGGATACGATTCGAAAGATATTCTTGAAAAACCGTATCAAGAGTTTACGCATCCAGATGATGTTACTGTTTTTGGAGAAATTATTAAAAAACTACAGCAAAATGATTCTGTATTTAGTCATAGATTTCGTAATCGAAGAAAAAATGGAGACTATAAATGGTTTGATTGGACAAGTACAATAGATCTTAAAACAGGAATAATTTATGCTGTTGCAAAAGACGTTTCCGAAATAATGGAAGTTGAAAATTCATTGAAAACCGCAAATTTATTTTTTGATTTGGCATTCGATATTTTGATGGTTGCTGATGAAGAGCATTTTATCAAAATCAATCCTACCTTTTCAAAAACATTGGGATACACTCAAGAGGATATGAGCCATTTTAAATTTATTGATTTAATTCACCCCGATGACAAACAAAGAACGAAGGAAGTAATACAAAAGCACCTTCAGGGAGAGCCAATTATTAATTTTAGAGCGCGGTTTATCTGTAAAGATGGTTCCTACAAATGGCTGGATTTGAATAGTAATATAGATCTTTCATGGCGTATTTTTTATTCTGTTGGTCGCGATGTTACGCAATTGGTCGAGTTAGAAAACGAACAAAAAAGAGTCATGGAAGAACTCTATGAAAACGAAGAAAAATTGCGATTGGTTGTTGAAAATATTAGCGAAGGAATAATCGTTGTTAATTCTGATAAAAAAATAGTTTTGGCAAACGACATGGCCAATGAAATTTTTGGAATTGAGGAAGACGACAAAATCACGCCCGACTTGTCTTCGTATTATGAACTTTATTTCCCAGATGGAATTACTGTTTTCCCTTCTCAAAACATGCCTTTGGAAAGAGCGCTAAAAGGGGAAGTTTCAGAAGATGTCGAAATTGTACTTTTGAACCCAGAGCAAAATCTAAAACGCCGGGTGCTCATTAGTGGAAAACCATTAATTGATCAAAATGACAATGTAGTTGCTGCAGTTGTAACCATCAAAGACATTAGCAAATACAAACAAATGGAAGAAGATTTGAAAGAAACAGAATTGAAATACCGACAATTAATTGGTTATACAAAAAGCAATGAAAAACAAAAATAGGCTGTTAATTTATTATCGTACAAACGCCATTTACGCACCCAATTTCATTAGGAGGTGAAGGAACGGAACAATCTGAAATCACGTTGGTTTGGACGTTTCTTAAATGGTCCATTTCATTATATTCGGAGACCATTTCTTGAAGTTGCTTTAAGTTGATACTATTAGAAAACACCAAATACGTTCTTGGTCCTCCGCAAGGTCTTGAGCCAAAAGCAATATAATTACAACCAGTACTTTCAGAACATGGAAAAGTGCTAATATAATTCTGAATAGCAAGTTTTTTGGTAGTTAATTGTTCTAAAAAAATTGCATCCGAATCAGACCTATTAGAAGTACACTGCAAACTTAGGGCTATAAAACAGAACAATGCAATCTTAACAATCGTTTTCATGTTGAAGTTGTTTGAAATACATACGTAAATATCAAAAAAAAACTCGAGACTATGAAATCTCGAGTTGATTATTTTTAAATACCTCTGTTATTTAAAGCACAAATTGTGAAAAAAGGAGAAAATAACCTTAAGAATTTCAGCAATTTAAAGTTTATTAGCAATATTCGTTGAAAGCGTCTTGCAAGTTTTCTGCAATTAATTCAGCTGGACGACCTTCAATGTGATGACGCTCTAACATGTGCACTAGTTCACCATCTTTAAATAAAGCCACACTTGGTGACGATGGAGGAAAAGGGAACATGTGTTTTCTTGCTGCATCAACAGCGTCTTTGTCAAAACCTGCAAAAACAGTTATTAAGTTTGTTGGTTTTTTAGCACCTGCCAAACTCATTTTAACTCCTGGGCGTGCATTTCTAGCGGCACAACCACAAACTGAATTTACAACTACAAGCGTTGTTCCTTCAAGTTTTAGCGCATTTTCAACAGCTTCAGCACTGTGTAAATCTTGAAATCCAGCAGCTGTTAGTTCAGCTTGCATCGGAATTACCATTTCTTCTGGATACATATTTTTAAATTTTAGAATTGTGAATTAAGATATAAATTTTTGAATCAGACTGCAAAGTTACGAAGTTTCGAAACAACAAATAAATTTGAATTATAAAGTTTTGTTATAATGCGATAGCCGCTATTTAGATTTGAAAATAACTCGAAATAATGCTTTTATAAACAAGCGTTTCGGACATTTTAAAATCACTTGGATATCTTCCTTTAAAGTTGTTTCCTCGTCCAGAAATTTGAAAATAAGTTTTGGATTTCCTTTTTTGAACATGGCGGAGAAAATACTCGAACCTAATTCGTTTTTTCGGTGTAAAATATCCAAAAGCAACAAATCATAAAACCAAAATTTACTTATCTTGTGAAACTTTCGGAAATCGGATTCCGTTTCTAGAAAGCGAACTAATTCGGATGATTTTTTATCAGAATTTTTAAAAGTATATCCTGTACTTCCCTTTGTCCATCCGCCAGCAGAACCAATATTTATTAGGCGAACCGTATTGTTTTTCCAAAAAGGGAAACATGTCATCGGAATACTTCCATGTTCTTTTTCGATGATTTCATATTGGGTAACTCCCAGTTTTTGAAGGTAGTTTTTAATTTCTGATTCGTATTCGGATGTGTCTAAATGATGGTGAGAAAACAAGGTATATTCTATCAGCGCTTCTGTTTTAGATGTTGGCAAAACATACATAAAGCGGGTGTTTCCTTTTTGTTCAACAGAAAAATCCATAAAAGTAGCTTGTTCAGGATTGAAAGCTTCTTCTTTAGATTTTACAAACCAACCTATAAAATGCTGTTGCAAAAGCGGATATTGGGTTTGGTTTTCAACTTCATACGGATCGAGAATGCTATTGAATAATTGGTCGCAAGTAAAGGAATTGGTTTCTGTTTGAAGTGTAATCACATCAGCTGATTCTTCATAATCAATTACCTTTTGGTTTTCAAAAGTGATGTTTTCTTGTATCGAAATAATATTAAAAACAAAATTATAAAAATCTATACCCCGAATTTGATTGTATTGATAGGGATTTAAGTTGATATCAATTCGAAATTCTTCGTTGGCAAATAGCGCTGAATTCCACTTTTTGTGAATGATACTTTCCCAACTTCCGTGATTATCGTCCCAAAAACACCACGTTCTGTCGTTGGTTTTTTTTGGGTTTTCATCAAGCAATAAAATCGATTTATCAGTAAAATTTCCTGATTGCACCATTTTATAAACCGTCATCAAAGCTGATAATCCTGAACCTGCAAAAATATAATTGTAATGTTTCATTTATTCGAATCAAATTTTCTCAAAAATAGACAATTTAAACAGAATTGTATGCGGTTGATTTATGGTTTTCAAAAAAACATTTAGGCGACTTGAAATCGTTTTGTATATTTGAAGGAATTATTTTGATAAAATGAGCAAATCACTCGGAGAAGTAAACCAATCGGTAGCAACACAAAATAAAAAAACAGGATTTAGAAAAATTCTAGCTTTTTTTGGCCCCGCCTATTTGATAAGTGTGGGTTATATGGATCCTGGAAATTGGGCAACTGATATAGCGGGAGGTAGTCAATTTGGCTACGCATTACTGTGGGTTTTGCTGATGAGTAATTTGATGGCGTTGCTGTTGCAAAGTTTGAGTGCGCGTTTAGGAATTGTTACCCAGCGTGACTTAGCGCAAGCTTCTAGAGAAACATATTCTCCTTTTGTGAATTACATTCTGTATTTTTTAGCCGAAATCGCTATAGCCGCTTGTGATTTGGCAGAGGTTTTAGGAATGGCAATTGGTATTAATTTATTATTTGATATTCCGTTAATTCAAGGGGTTTTAATTACGGTTTTAGATACTTTTTTATTGCTATTTCTTATCAATAAAGGCATTCGGAAAATGGAAGCTTTTATTATTGTTTTGGTTGTAATAATTGGCTTTTCATTCCTTTTTGAAATGTTTTTAGCACAACCTGAAGTTGGAAAAGTTATTTATGGATTAATTCCCTCAATGCCCAATTCGGAAGCTTTGTATATTGCTATTGGGATTATTGGCGCAACGGTTATGCCACACAATTTATACCTGCATTCGTCATTAGTTCAAACTAGAAATTTTGAGAGAACAACGAAAGGAATCAAGCAAGCCTTGAAATATAATTTTATCGATTCTACTATTGCATTGAACTTGGCTTTTTTTGTTAATGCTGCCATTTTGATTTTAGCTGCTGCTACATTTTATAAAAACGGAATGTTTGAAGTTGCCGAAATTCAAGATGCCTATCGATTTTTAGAACCACTTTTAGGAAGTAAATGGGCGCCAATATTATTTGCAGTGGCATTGATTGCAGCGGGTCAAAGTTCCACAATTACAGGAACTTTAGCAGGGCAAATCGTAATGGAAGGGTATTTGAATTTACGAATTCAGCCTTGGGTTCGCCGAATAATTA
>Ga0114974_10000794_pt1 | contig 25730 bp, 23 predicted proteins | sample S_130206_EF_Meta_FD_87318 | JGI IMG/M metagenome (GOLD analysis project Ga0114974, IMG submission 87318) | Freshwater microbial communities from Lake Simoncouche, Canada to study carbon cycling - S_130206_EF_MetaG | ecosystem: Environmental > Aquatic > Freshwater > Lake | place: Lake... | reverse complement strand
GGCCCGCAGGGCTCGCTCTATGGCCAGAATGCCGCCGGCGGCGCGATCATCATTAACACGATGGAACCCAGCTTCACGCTTCGTGGCCAGCTGTCTGCCAGCTATGGCAATTTCCAGGACGTCAACGTCAAGGGCTTCGTCAGCGGCCCGCTCAGCGACAAGCTCGCGATCTCGATTTCGGGAGCCTATCGCAACCGCGAGGGGATCAACACCGACGTGCTGCGCGGCGGCCATGACGATGGCCTGCGCAGCCACCTGATCCGTGGCAAGCTGCTGTGGCAGCCGAGCGACCGGGTCTCGCTGACACTCACCGGCTTTTACAGCAAGCGCGACGATTCCGGCATCTACAGCGGTGCGCCGCTCAATGGTAATTCGCTCGGTGTGTCGATTGCCAAGCTGCCCTGTGCATTTGGCGGCCTCGCCTGCCTCAACCTGCCGCTCGCCACCAAGCCCTATGAAATCGCGCTCAATCCGGGCGCTGACACGCGGATCAAGACCCATGGCTTCAGCCTGCAGGGCAAATTCGAAATCGGCGACATTGGCACCTTGAGCACGGTCACTTCCTACAAGCGCACTGATGTGCTCGATCTGGTTGATCTCGACCAGACCCCGGTGAATGCGGTCAATGTCTATTTGGCAATCGGCGAGCGTGACTACATCCAGGAGCTCAACTTCACCTCGAAGGATTTTGGCGGCCTGACTTTCTCGGTGGGCATGTTCTACATGGACAAGGCTGAAACCTATGATCAGAATTTCGCGCTGATCTATCCTTCAGGCGCAGGCGGCCTGTTCAACACGGCTTACCCCAGCCTGCCGCGCCCGGTCTTCACCCAGGGTGCCTATTCGCTGGCCCAGAAGCAGAGCTGGGCCGGTTATGCCGAAGCAAGCTATCAGTTTACCGATCAGCTGTCGCTGACACTCGCTGGGCGTTATTCGCATGAGACGGTCAAGGGCGCCAACATCACTGCGCAGTTCAACTGGCAGCCGGGCGATCCGCGGATCACGCCCGTCGCCGATCCACGCGGCTCCTTCACCTTCAACAAGTTCACCCCGCGCGCGGTGCTGCGCTTCAAGCCGAACGACAACAACACGATCTATGCGAGCTTCTCCAAGGGCTTCAAGAGCGGCTTCGTCAACATCGGCAATGTCAACAATTGCACGCCCCAACCGGTCTGCGTCGATCCGCCGGTCAATCCCGAAAACGTTGATGCGTATGAGATCGGCTACAAGGGCAAGATTGCCGATATTCTCGACCTCAACCTGGCGGCCTTCCATTATGTCTACAAGGATATCCAGGTCTTCATCTACGACCCGCTCAACACCAGTCGCTACCAGAACGCCGCGCGGGGCCAGATCAATGGTTTCGAATTCGGCGCAGTGCTGCGCGCATCGCCCGAGCTGACGCTCAATGTCGCTGGCTCCTACCTTGACGCCAAGTACAAGAGCTTCCCGCAGGCCTCGGTGTTCAACCCCAACGGCTTCGGCAATACCCAGAGCTCGCAGAGCGCCACCGGCAACCGGCTGATGCGCACCCCCGAATGGACGGTCAATGGCTCGTTCAACTACACCCGCAAGCTGGGCAGTGTGGAAGTCGGCGCCTATGGCGGGATCAGCTACAATTCCGGCATTTTCTTCGATCCCAACAACCGGGTCGAGCAGAAGGCCTACGCGCTGGTTGATGCCGAACTTTCGTTTGCGCCCGATGCGCTGCACGGCGCGCGGATCGTGTTCTGGGGCAAGAATCTGACCAACAAGGCTGTGCTGCAGTCGGTGCTCCAGAGCGGGATCGGCGATGCGGTGTCCTATTCCGATCCCCGGACCTACGGGGTGAGGCTGGAATACAAGTTCTAGTTCCAGCGCCAACATTGCCCTTACAAACAACCCCGTTGCAACATCTGCAGTGGGGTTGGGAGTATCCGACGATCTGCCAGCGCGAGGCCTCGACCGCGGCCAATGTGCGCGACGGCGAGCCCTTGGTGATCGGCGAGCTGACGCGGGACAGCTCGACCGTCAACAAGAGCAAGTTGCCGCTGCTTGGTTTACCGGCGACGACCGAATACACCAGCAAGGCAATGCGCGAGCTCTCCATCGTCGTGACTCCGCAGTTCGTCAAAGCTGCGGCGGCAAAATAACAAAGGGAGGAGCGGCGTTCGGTCAATGTCCGCTTTTCCATTTTCGCGCCCAAAAGCCGCCTGTCAGGGCACCACCCAATAGTGTCTGACTCGCCCCGATAGGTGCGGGCTTCGGCAACGGCTTCGTCCAGTGTATGACCATCAACGATTTCCAGGCGCGCGATGATGATTGGCACCGTAAAGCCGAGATCCGAGATCGAGCTCATGAGCCGCTCGACATGCTCGGCCTGGGTTCGCCTGGTCTTGTGCGAAGATGGACGAAGTTCGCTCAGCAGGACAGGCCGTACCTGCAGGTCGGGCAGCAGGTCATTGCGCGGCTGCCTGCCTTCCAGCTCAGCCTGGCGGCGCCGGGCATCGAGGTCCTTGCGGCGCTCTTTGGTCTTTGACAGTTTCTCCTGCTTGAACGCCTTGTCCCGGCCTAACCTTCTTTCGATACTCATGACCAACTCCACTAATGAAAAACCCGCCACCGCTGACGCGGGACGGGTTGGTTCGGATACAAACCAGACCCGTCCGCGCATCAGCGCAAACTAAGTCGACAAGTATCCATCCTTGGTGCGGCTTCCCCAGAGGGAACACCGTTTGTCGGTCACCTGTTTCCAGGCGCACTCCCCATAAGCCTGAAGTCGATTTGCGGTGCAAGCGAAAAAAGTGAGACCGGAATCTCCTCCGCCTCCACTCGTCCAGGAGACGGAATCTGCCCTGCCTTGGCATTCCCGTTGACTGACCCGGGACTGCGTCGGCATCATGCCGAACAGGGCAAGCCTCACTTTGGCCCAGTTTGTTGTTCTGAGCGCGGTGGAGCTCTGACAGCCGGGAGCGTCGTAAACTGGTTTGCCGCACAATATGCCGAGCTCGGCTTCGACGGGTGCAGTTCTCACAGCGGCAGACGCACGATGATAACGATGGCTGCGCGCTCAATTTCCAAGGCGGGCGGCAGCCTACGAGACGTGCAGGAACTTGCAGGGCACCGGTCACTTACCACGACGGAGCGCTACATTGTCGGTGACCGCGATGCACAGCGACGACTGATAGGGATGCTATAGATGTCCGGGGTGAGCGTCAGCAACCGTTCTTCCCCCGTTACCCCTAAATCCAATCCTCATCCCATTACTGTCGAGATTACCGCTCGACATGAGATCGCCCCATCGTCTTGAGCCATTGCCTCGCAAAGGGGCGTGTGCTCTATTCGGCGCTGGGACATGCCGGGGAGAGCTATACCAAAGCGCCATTCCGCACTCTGGTATCGAATGCCGTCACCCGGGCAACGCGCCGCAAAGCCTGCGATCCGGCCAAAGGGGATTAGGGACAAGGCCATGGGATACGAAGTTGACACGCTTGCCGCTGGCTTGCCCTTCGGCGCAACTGTCTCCGGTTTGACTCTCGATGCGCTTGGCGATGCTGCAGTGCGCGCCTCGCTGTTCGATTTGTGGATCGACAAGGGCGTCTTGCTGTTCCGCGGCGGAGATGCCAGCCCTGAGATGCATGTCGAACTCAGCCGCTGCTTCGGCGAGCTAGAGCCGCATCCGTTTCCCGAAGCGGCCGAGCGGGATCATCCCGAGCTGGTGAAGATCAAATACTACCCCGAAGACGGCACCTGCTACGATCTGGGAGACGGTGAGGAGCGCGGGGGCTGGCTGCCTTGGCATTCGGACCTGATCTACACCGACCGGATCAATCGCGGCGGCATCCTGCGCCCGGTGCAACTGCCCTCGCGGCTTGGCACCACCGGCTTCATTGACCAGATCGCGGCCTGGGATCGCCTGCCGCAGGCTTTGCGCGAAAAGATCGACGGGCTGCACATGGTCTATGTGGTGGATATGGACATGTCCCGCCACCGCTTTGCCAATGACGGTTCGGTCCGCTGCCTGCGCATGGCCAATTCGGGCACCAGGATAGCGCGGCGAATGTGGACCTATCCGCGCGTGCTGCATCCGATGGTATTCACCCAGGCCGAGACCGGGCGCAAGGTGCTCAATGTCTCGCCCGGTTTTGCCGAGGGCATCTATGAGATGGGCGGACCAGACGGCGACGCCCTGCTGCGCGAAGTGCTGGCCTATGCCACCGACGATAGCGGTTCCTATGTCCATCAGTGGCAGCAGGACGATATGGTGCTGTGGGACAACTGGCGGGTGCTGCACTGCGCCAGCGGTGTTCCGCCGGAAGAGACGCGGGTGATGCAACGTACCACGATCAAGGGTGACTATGCGCTGGGCCGCAATCTCGGCAGCGATGCGAGGACGAATTTCGATGTTTGATCTGGTCATCCGATAGTCGATGGATCTGGGGGCATGACCTACTGCCAGTGTTCGCCGCAGGCCTGGCCGTGGAATGACGAATATATCCAGCGGGTGTTGGCAAGTCCGAAACCTGAGAATTACGAGATGTTGCGGCTGGACGCCAAGCAGGAGCTAGAATGATGCAGGGTAGACTCGATGGCCGCCGAATTCTGATAACCGGCGCGGCCAGCGGCATGGGACTTTCCATCGCCCGCAGCTTCGCCGCCGAAGGTGCTGCTCTCGCCCTGCTCGACCGCAACGAGGCCGGTGTTCTGGCCTTTGCGGGTGAGCTGGGCGCCCTGGGCCTCGGCTGCGATGTCGCGGACCGGGCAGCGGTGAGCGCCGCTGTAGCCAGGGCGGGAGAAGCACTGGGCGGGATCGACGGGGTGGTGAATGCCGCAGGCATCCTCGTCACCAAGCTGTTTGACGAGCTTGATCCGGAAAGCTGGGACCGGATGATCGCGGTCAATCTCACCGGCGCCTACAACGTGGTCCACGCCGCACTGCCCATGCTGCGCGCTGCGCCGAGCGCCACGATCGTCAACATCGCCTCGGTCAGCGCGCTGATGCCGATGGCGGGCACGGCGGGCTATTCTGCGAGCAAGGCGGGGCTTGCCATGTTCACCAAATGCCTCGCCTTCGATCTGGGCCCGAAAATCCGCGCCAACACCATCTGCCCCGGCGTCATAAAGACCGAGATGACCCGCTATCTCTGGGAAAATCCGGAACATGCGGCGCGGGCGAGCGAGCGGGTGGCCTTGAAGCGGCTCGGCATTACTGACGACGTGGCGCGGGCGGCGCTGTTCTTTTCGACCGAGGACTCAGGCTTCACCACTGGCACCGAATTTCCGGTCGATGGCGGGTTTTCCTGGCGCTAAGCTTTTAACGCATGATCTATGGCTTCATCGTCGGGCTCGATATCGGGTTCTGAAATCCAGCCACCCGTTTCGGAAAGCAGCTCGCGCAGGCGGCCCCATCCGCTGGCGTAACAATTCTCGATCAACAGCGTCCCGTTTTGAGAATTGGCCGTTCCGCTTGACCACGCGAGGCGGTCGCTTCAATCGGCCAGGGATCTGCGCGATCAGAACGCGCCTGGTTGAACTCGTCACGCCGCGGCGACTTGCGTCCCTGCGCGCCGCCGCCGGCAGCGCAACCTTTCCCGTCCCCGGGGAACCAGCCGCAGTCCGCATCGGCGATACGATCTTCCGCTCTGCAAGCCTGCCCGGCCACCGCGTCGAGGCCGATCCAGCCGATGTCTCGACGGTCATCAATGCCATTCGCGAAGCCCATGCCAGAGGCGCCGTGGTCATCTTTGCTGTCCATGCCCATGAGACTGCGGGCAATGTGGATCCGATACCCCCGGCAAATTTCGAAGCCTTGCTGCTGCACCGCGCCAACGAGGCTCCCAGCGCGGACGATCCAGCTCCCGCCGCATTCGCGCCCGAACTGTTTCATCAGGCGATCGACGCGGGCGCCGATATTGTGGTGCGCACCGGCCCCCATGCCCTGGGCGGCGCGGAGCTTTATCACGGAAAGCCGATCTTCTGGGGCATGGGCAGCCTCGTCTTCACGTTCGGGGGCCGTCGCACCTATGTCGCTCCGGGCGGTCAGACGATGTCGCTGCCGGCAGACTGGTTCACGTCGATCGTCGCGACCGTGCATTTCGACGCGAACCGCGATGCGTCGATTGTCATCCACCCGATTGCGCTGGAAAGCGGCAGCAATCCCAGCGACGGCATGCCGCATTGACCAGCCGCTGCGCCAGATCTTCCCGATCGATGAACGACGGTTGTTTGCGACCATGCCTGGCGGCATGGATGGTCCCTCGGGTTTCGGCGCAAAATTGATCAGCGTCTTTGCCGATCCTAACCAGCCCGGACGTTCGCGGCATCAGGGCCTGGTCGTCGCCTTCGATCCTGACAGCGGAGCAGTGCGCTGCGCTGCCGATGCCGAAGCGGTGACAGCGAGGGCGATCATGGCTTCGCGCATTGCGGCGATGCAACCGGGATAGTCGAGCAAGGCCGCGACTGCGGCCGCATCGTAGACCGGAATCATCGGCCAGACCTCCCGAAAGTTGCCACGCCATCCGCAACGGTCACTTCCGTGCCAAACTGGGTGGAACGTGCCTGGAACCGGTGTAGCACGTCTTCAGCCGCAGCACCGGTCAGCAAAGGCTGGTGGCGCTGACGCACAGCGCCCCGCGGCTCAGTGCAGAGCGCCAGCCCCGTAGTCGCCGACTTTTCATCTTTTTCCTCGCGATCCATGTTAATGTTTTCTGTGGCGCGAGGATTATGGATCGTTCAGATCGGTGTCGTTGATTGGCGTCAAGTCATACTGGGGGCAAGGTGGCGACCACGGAACTCTCTTGCCATTGGGCAGGGATTGGTTTAGTCGCCACGACATCGCAGTAACTGCACATACTGCATTGAAATTAATGAATTTATACCGAACCGTGCGCCCCCGTGGCAGTAATGGGTCAGGTGTTTGAGCTACCTGAGCGGCGCCAGTGCAGCAGGCTATCAGCGACGAGGGTCCGGATGACATTGAGTACACAGCCCCGCTCGGAACCGCGCACCGACTGGACCCGCGACGAGATCGCTGCCCTGTTCGATCTGCCGTTCACCGAGCTGCTGTTCCGCGCCGCCGAGACCCACCGCGGACATCACGCCCCTGATCAGGTGCAGCTGTGCACCCTGCTCTCGATCAAGACCGGCGGCTGCCAGGAAGATTGCGGCTATTGCGCGCAGTCGGTCCACGCCGATACCGGGGTAAAGGCGACCAAGCTGATGGACGTGCGCGAAGTGCTGCAATCGGCGGCGCGCGCCAAGGATGCAGGCAGCCAGCGCTTCTGCATGGGCGCCGCCTGGCGCAACCCCAAGCAGCGCGACATGCCGGCAATCGTCGAGATCGTGAAGGGTGTCTCGGCGATGGGCCTGGAGACCTGCATGACGCTGGGCATGCTGGCGCCAGAGCAAGCCAGCCAGCTCGCCGAGGCAGGGCTCGACTATTACAACCACAACATCGACACTTCGCCTGAACGCTATGGCGACGTCATCACCACTCGCACCCTCGATGACCGACTGGATACGCTGGTCCATGTGCGCGGCGCCGGGATCAATGTCTGCTCTGGCGGCATTGTCGGCATGGGCGAAACGCGGGCCGACCGGGTCGGCTTCATCCACACGCTGGCCACCTTGCCCCGCCACCCGGAGAGCGTGCCGGTCAATGCGCTGGTGCCGGTCAAGGGCACAGTGCTGGGCGACATGCTGGAGGGTACTCCGCTCGCCAAGATCGACGACATCGAATTCGTCCGCACCGTCGCCGTCGCGCGGATCACCATGCCCTTGAGTATGGTGCGGCTTTCGGCAGGCCGCGAATCGATGTCCGAGGCAGTGCAGGCCTTATGCTTTATGGCCGGAGCCAATTCGATCTTCACCGGCGACACCCTGCTCACCGCGCCCAATGCCGGCGATGATGCCGATGCGGCGATGCTCTCCCGGCTGGGCCTGACGCCGATGACGGCAACGGAGCCGATGCGGGAAGCGGCGGAGTAGCGGTGACCGAGGGCCACGCCTTCGCAGCCCAGCAGGCCGACCTTGCCCGCCTGACCCAGGCATCGCGCCGCCGCACCTTGAGCGGACGGCTTGGGGCCGATTTTTCCTCAAATGACTATTTAGGCCTCGCCGCCTCGCCTGAACTGGCCGGGGCTGTCTTGGCAGCACTGCAACGCGGCGTGCCGGTAGGTTCGGGCGGATCGCGGCTGCTGCGCGGCAACCATCCCGAACACGAAGCGCTCGAAGCCGAGGCCGCCGCTTTTTTCGGCTGCGAACGCGCGCTGTGGTTCTCCAGCGGTTTTGCTGCCAATTCAGCGCTGCTTTCCACCCTGCCGCAGCGCGGCGATCTGGTGGTCCACGACGAACTGATCCATGCCAGCGCCATCGAAGGCATGCGGCTGGGCCGGGCCGAGCACGTTTCGGTCCGCCACAACGATGCGGATGCCTTTGAACTTGCCGTGCGCGGCTGGCGGATGCGCGGCGGAACGGGCCGGGTCTGGCTGGCGGTAGAAAGCCTCTATTCGATGGATGGCGACCGCGCACCGCTGGACGAGCTCGCCGCAATCGCCGCGCGCCACGAAGCCGTTCTGCTGATTGACGAAGCGCACGCCACCGGAGCGTTCGGACCTGACGGGCGCGGCCTCGCAGCCCATCTCGACGGGCAGGACAACGTTATTGCCTTGCGCACCTGCGGCAAGGCTCTGGGCTGCGAAGGCGCGCTGGTCTGCGCGCCAGCCGTGGTCTGCGATTTCCTGATCAATCGCGGGCGCGGCATGATCTTTTCGACCGCACCCTCGCCGCTGATGGCCGCCGCGTCTCGCGCCGCACTGGGCCTGCTGAAGAGCCAGCCGCAGCGCCGCGACATGCTATGGCAGCGGGTGCGGCTGGCCGAGCAAGTGCTTGGGCCGCTCGGGGCGACGGTCAGCGGCTCGCAGATCCTGCCGCTGATCATTGGCGAAGATAGCGCTGCCATGGCTCGCGCCGCTGCGCTGCAGGCTGCCGGATTCGACGTCCGCGGCATCCGCCCGCCGACCGTGCCTCACGGCACAGCAAGGCTGCGCATCGCGATCACGCTCAACGTTTCCGAGGCCGAGATTGTCGGGCTTGGTGAGACGATGGCCGCGCTGGCAGTTCAAGGCAACGCGAGGGCTACTTAGAGCCTTCCCGCTCGACTTCGCGCCAGCCGATATCGCTGCGGCAGAAGCCATCCGGAAAATCGAGCTTGGCTACAGCGGCATAGGCCGCCGCCTGCGCCTCCCGAACCGACCCACCTCGCGCTGTTACATTAAGAACGCGGCCACCACTGGCGCGCAGCGTGCCATCAGCGGCGAGCGCGGTGCCGGCGTGGAACACTCTTGCCCCGCCCAATTCCGCTGCCGCAATTCCCTCTATCCGGCCGCCTTTCTTGGGTGTTCCGGGATAGCCCTCGGCGGCCATAACCACGGTCAGCGCAGTGTCGGGCGAAAAGCGCGGGGGGGCCAATTCGGAGAGGCGGCCTTCGGCACAGGCCAGCAATAGTTCAGCCAGATCGCTTTCCAGCCGCATCAGCATGACTTGGCATTCGGGGTCGCCGAAGCGGCAGTTGTATTCGATCAGTTGCGGGCCCTTGGCAGTGAGCATCAGGCCGAGGAACAGCACACCGGAATAGGGCATGCCTTCTGCGGCGAGAGTGCGCACGGTCGGAGCTATGATCCGTTCCATGGCCTCAGCCTCAAGCGCTGGCGTGAGCACCCGCGCCGGGCTGTAGGCGCCCATGCCGCCTGTATTGGGCCCGGTATCGCCGTCACCGACGCGCTTGTGATCTTGCGCCGAGCCAAAGGGCACAATGGTCTTGCCATCTGTCAGCGCAAAGAAGCTGGCTTCTTCGCCATCAAGGAACTCTTCGATCACCGCTTCGGCGTCCGCTTCGTCAAAACGTCCGGCAAATATGTCGCGGATCGCCTCGACGGCCTCGGTCCGTGACATGGCGACAGTGACACCCTTGCCCGCCGCAAGACCATCTGCCTTGATCACGACGGGTATGGTGAAGGTACCCAGCGCGGCGAGGCCATCTGCCTCGCTGGTCACCCGGACGTAAGCCCCGGTGGGTATCGCGGCGCGCTGGCACAGATCCTTGGTGAAGCCCTTGCTGCCTTCGAGCTGGGCGGCGGCCTTACCCGGGCCGAAAGTCGGCACGCTTGCCGCGCGCAAGCTATCGGCGAGGCCATCCACCAGCGGGGCTTCGGGGCCGACGACGACGAGGCCGATGGCCTGCGCAGCGCAGAACGCCGTCACTGCGGCATGATCCGTCACATCGAGCGAGACCAGCTCGGCATGTTCCGCGATCCCCGGATTTCCGGGCGCTGCGAAGAGTTTGTCACAGAGCGGGGATTGCGCCAGCTTCCAGGCCAGCGCATGTTCGCGTCCGCCGCCGCCGATCAGCAGGATATTCATGTCGCCGCCCATAGCCTTTGATGATGAGAGTGATGCCGGCCTCGTAGCGAAGGATGCACCGGGCAGCAACGCGGAGCCTTTGTCGATCACCGAGATTTCCGCGCTGCTCAAGCGCACGGTGGAAGAGCGCTTCGGTTTCGTGCGACTGCGCGGCGAGCTGTCGGGGGTCAAGCGGGCGGCTTCGGGCCATCTCTACTGCAGCCTCAAGGACGAGGGCGCGCGGATCGATGGCGTTATGTGGAAGGGCTCGGTCGCGCGGCTCGGCTTCAGGCCCGAGGACGGCATCGAAGTTGTGGCCAGCGGCAAGCTGACCACCTATCCAGGCCGCTCGAACTACCAGATCGTCATCGAGCGCATGGAGATCGCGGGCGAAGGTGCGCTGCTGGCCTTGCTGGCCAAGACCAAGGCGCGGCTGGAGGCGGAGGGGCTGTTCGCAGCCGAGCGCAAGCGGGCATTGCCCTATCTGCCGCGTGTGATCGGCGTGGTGACGTCGCCGACCGGCGCAGTGATCCGCGATATTCTGCACCGGCTGGCCGATCGCTTCCCCAGCCGGGTGCTGGTCTGGCCGGTGCTGGTGCAGGGGCAGGGCAGCGCCGAGCAGGTCACGACGGCGGTGCGCGGCTTTTCGGCGATGTTGGGCGCGGATCGCCCGGATCTGGTGATCGTCGCGCGCGGCGGCGGGTCGATAGAGGACCTGTGGAGCTTCAATGAGGAAATGGTCGTCCGCGCGATTGCCGAATCGACGATCCCGGTGATTTCGGCGGTGGGCCATGAGACCGACACCACACTCGCCGATTTCGCTGCTGACTGGCGCGCGCCGACGCCGACGGCTGCTGCTGAACGCGCGGTGCCGGTGCGCGAGGAATTGCTGGGGCAAGTAGGCGAACTGGGCCTACGCCTGCGCCGCGCCGCCGTGCGCCCGCTGGCTTTGGGGCGCGAACGCCTCGATGCACGCCTGCAGCGCCTGCCCCGCCCCGAAGCCCTGCTGACCACCTTTGCCCAGCGACTCGACGAACAAGGCGATCGCTTGCGCCGGGGCCTTTCGGACCGGGTGGCGATTGCCCGTGGCGTCTTGCAGAGCGACCGGGCGCGGCTTTCGGCGCCCCTGTTGCTCTCCTATATCGGTCGAGCGCGCGAACGGCTGGGGGCGGTGCGGCTGTCCCCCGCACTGGTCACCGGGCAGATCGCAATGCGATCCGAGCGGCTGGAGGCGGCCGGGCGGCTGATGCTCTCGCTCAATCCCGACACTGTGCTTCAGCGCGGCTATGTCCGCGTCACGGCCGCCGATGGCCGCACTCTGGTCAGCGCCGCTAAAGCGGGCAAGGAGGCGAGCCTTGCACTGCATTTCCGCGACGGCAAGCTGGAGGTTGCGCCGCTGGGTTCGCGCCCGGCCCGACCTGCCCCTGCACCCCGCCCCACTCCGTCCGATGCCCCCATTCAGGGCAAATTGCTTTGACCGCCCCGATTTGGTAGGCCGCCTCCCATGTTGATGTCATCGAACGCGCGTCCGGCGACGCTGCAATATCAGGCCAATGGCTTTCGGGTGCTCTCTGCCGGGAGTTTTGTGCTCTGCGCGGTGACCGGCGAACAGATTGTGCTGGAGGCGCTGCGTTACTGGTCTGTGGCGCGGCAGGAGGCCTATGCCAGCGCAGAAGCTGCAACCAGACGGCTGACTGGCGCGGCCTGACGGCCTCTCTGAACATGGCCCTGAACCCGGTATCGTGATGCGCCAGCTTTCCTTCGGCCTTGCCGTCCTGTCTGCCCTGCTGGTGACGGCAAGCGGCAGCTGCAACGATGGCTCGCAAATGCGCAGGCCGGGCCGGATCCAGACTCTGCCCGGCCTGCCCCGCCCTGCCCCCCTGCCGCCTCCGCCGCCGGGAATCGCCCCGCTGCCGCCGCGCAGCAGCGAATTGTTCGTGACCGGCGAGCTGACTCAGGGCGGCTGGATAACTGGGCTCGCCCCCACCGGCGCACGCAGTCTCTCGCTTGACGGGCAAATGGTGCCCTTCGAGGCGGATGGGCGGTTTTTCGCGGCTTTCGACCGCGACGCCGGAGCCTCATCCACACTGGTGGCACGGCTGGCCGACGGCCGCGCGGTAACCCGCTCGCTGGCGATCACCCCGCGCGCGTGGCAAATCGAGCGAATCCCGCTGGGCCCCCGCCCTGGCACCGCGCCTGATCCGGTGTTCCTGCAACGCCGCGCCGGGGAACTGGCGCAGATCAACGCGGCGCGCTCTGTCAATGCGCAGAGCGATGGCTGGAGGCAGCATTTCATCTGGCCGGTGCGTGGACGGATTTCAGGGCGTTTCGGCTCGCAGCGGATCTATCCCGCCGGGCCCGCCGCCTATCATTCGGGCACGGATATCGCCACCGGCGCCAGCGGCACGCCCTATGTTGCGCCCGCCGATGGCGTTGTCGTGCTCGCAGCCTCCAGCCCCTTCACGCTCGAGGGAAATCTGCTGATGATCGACCACGGCATGGGGCTGAACAGCGCCTTCCTGCACTCGTCGCAGATCCTTGTGCGGGTGGGCGATCATGTTCGCCAAGGCCAGGTAATCGGGCGGATCGGCATGACCGGGCGCGCGACCGGGCCGCATCTGCACTGGTCGATGAAGTGGCGCAGCGCCAAGCTCGATGCGCTGCTGTTTGTCGGGCCGATGCGGTAGGTTAGTCCAAGAGGCCGTAGGGAGCCTTCTCCTCGGCCCAGATCGCCTTGCGCTCGGCATGAGTCGCAGCGACGCGATCCCAGTATGTATCTGACTTGGCGCGATAATGGGTGTCGTAATCCTCGCCGCTGCGGAATTCGAAGAATTCGACGCCTTCCTCCCCCGGCGTGACAGTGTAGGGCACGCCGCCGGGGATCATCACTCCGTCGCCCTTCTCGAGCACATCATTGCCGACCCGCATCGATCCGGCGAAGACCTGGTAGAAGCAGTCGACATCATGGCTGTGGATTGGCAGCGGATAGCCGCTTTTGAACCACACATAGCTGACATGCATGCTTGGCGAGGAGAACAAGGTGACCGCCATAGCGCCGCCGCTGTTGCCGCCTTCATAGATCTTCTTCATACCGCGAACGATCGCCGGATGAAGCTCGAAACCGGGCGCGTCCGAGCCGCGCTGCTTGCGGCCGGTATGATGGTGGGCATCCTTGGCCCGGGTTATGGTCATGCCCGGCCCGCGCGGCAGGGTCTCCAGCACGGCACTGGTTTCGCTTTCGAGTGTCATGCAATTCTCCCTCAATCCAGCCCGTAAAACCGCCGCGCATTATCATGCACGATCGGGCGAATTTCATCCTCGTTCAGCCCGGCGAACTGCCAGTCCATAACCTTCTTCGATTCGGGCCAGGTCGTCTCAGAATGCGGGTAATCAGTCGACCACATCATGTTCTTGCCGCCCGGCAGCGCGCGGTTGCGGATGCCTTCGCGGTCGCGAATGAAGCTGGTGTAGATGTTGCGGTCGAAATATTCGCTCGGCCTCAGCTTCAGCCCCAAATTCAACCAATGCCGCTGGCTGTCATAGATGCCGTCCATATATTCGGCGACGAAGGCCACCCAGCCCGAGCCGCTCTCGATCGCGCCATAGCGCAGGTCGGGGAAGCGATCGAACACCCCGCCGTAGACCAGGATGGCGATCGGCTCGGCCATGCACAGTTTGCTCATCACCATGTTGGGCAGGAATTTGAACTGCCCCGGCCGGGCGATGCGCGCGCCGAGATGGATGGTGATCGCCATGTTGTGATCGACACAGGCCTGCCAGAAGGGGTCGAAGGCGGGATCGTCATATTGCAGTGGACCATCGGGATCGCCGGTCAACGCCAGTACCTGCGCCCCGGAGCCGCCGCTGGTGATCGCCTCGCTCTGCGGGAAGGCGGGGATGTTGACCGCGCGCAGGCCGCGCCGCGCCGCGTCTTTCACCATGGCGGTGGACGCGGCAATATCCTGCATCGGCAGATAAGCCGCGCCAATCAGGCGGCTGGGCGCATAGGCGCAGAAATCGGCGAGCCAGCGGTTGTAGGCATCGAAGCTGGCGAGATAGAGCTCGTTGTCCGAGGTTCCCAGCGGCCCGCCGCCATAGAGCACGGCGCTTGCGACGCCGTCCTGGTCCATGTCCTTGAGCCGGGCCGCGGGCTCCCAGTTGCCTGCGCGCAGCAGTTCCTTCCTGCCTGTGGTCTGGAAAGTCTTGCCCTGGCCTGAAGTCGCCGATTGCAGGTTGAGCGGCTTGCGCGTGCCTTCGAAGACCAGCCAGTCGTGCTTGTCATCCGGCCCGCCGGCCTCCCATTTTGGACCTCGTCCGGCGAACTTCGCGGGCAGATAATCGTCCCAGAAAGTGGGTGCGGGGTTGACGTGGGCGTCTGCGTCGAAGAGTTCCATGCGCACAATCATTGCGCAATCTGGAACGAGCGCAAGCAAAACTTGGGACGGGTGAGATGGAATACGATCTTATCGTGCGTGGTGGTATACTGGTGGACGGCACGGGTCTGCCGCGCCGCCGGATCGATGTCGGTGTGAAGAACGGCAGGATCGCGCGGCTGGCGCGGTTGGATGATGCCACGGCCAAGGAAGAAATCGACGCCACGGGCCGCATCGTCGCGCCGGGAATTGTCGATGCCCACACGCATTATGACCCGCAGATCACTTTCGATCCCTATGCCACCATGTCGTGCTTCCACGGCGTCACCACGGTGCTGGCGGGCAATTGCGGCTTTTCCGCCGCGCCAGTGAAAGCGAAGGATCTCGATTTCCTCAAGGGGGTCTTCGCCCGGGTCGAGGATATGGACCCGGCTGCCCTGGGCGGCGTGCGCTGGGACCAGTTCGAGACTTTCCCCGAATTCATGGCGTACCTGGGCGGCAAGCTCGGCATCAATTTCGCCTGCTATGTCGGCCATTCCAACCTGCGCCGCTGGGTGATGGGCGATGCGGGCAGCGAACGGGCGGCGACGGCGGAAGAGCTGGCCGAAATGCGAAGCATGGTGGCCGAAGCGATGCGCGCCGGGGCGGCAGGGCTTTCGACTTCGCTCTCGCCGACTCACAATGATTTGCAGGACCGCCCGGTGCCCTCGCGATTTGCGACGGACGAGGAAGTACTCGCGCTCGCCGAGGAAGCGGGGCGCTTTGGCGCGGGTTCGATCTGCTTTCTGCCGCTCGGGACGACGCGCGGGCTGACTGCGGAGGATCACGAATTCATCATCGAGATCGGGCGGCGTTCCGGCTTGCCCGTGATCATCCAGGGCCTTGGCGCGCGCAGCAAGGTCGATGTACCGGGCACCGGCTGGGAGGATGCCGTAGTCAGCCTCGACAAGGCGCAGGCGGAAGGCGCGCCGTTCTATTCGATGCTGATCGCGCGGCCGTTCGACCGGGCAGTAGCTTTCGACGATACCAACCACCACTGGCGCGGGGCTTTCGGTTGGCATGCCATGACCCGGCTGCCGATCGATGAACGCCGCGCGCTGCTGCGAGATCCGGCGGCGCGCGAGGAACTGCGTTTCGGCATCGAGAATTCGAACAAGGATCCGGCCAAGGGCACCACGCTTTCGCCGCCGCAGTGGCCGGTTGTGTTCATCGACCACTCGCCGAGCATGCCGCCCGAGGAGCATCAGGGCAAAAGCATCCACGCCCTCGCCGCTGAGCGGCAAATGGCCCCCGGCGATTTCGCGCTCGATCTGGCGCTGGCCGACGATTTTGCCACGAAATTGCGCTGGCGGATGGACGGGCCCGAGTGGTCCGACGCGGTGCGTAAATCACAGACCGATCCGCGCATCATCATTGGCACTTCCGATGGCGGCGCGCATCTGGCCAAGGACGATCAGGCCGACTGGAGCAGCTACTTCCTCGCCCGCTGGGTGCGCGAGGACAAGGTCTGGACGCTGGAAGAAGGCGTGCGCCAGATCACCCAAATGCCTGCCGACCTGCTTGGGTTTTCGGATCGCGGCACGCTGCGGGTCGGGGCCTGGGCCGACATCATGATTTTCGACGAGCACGAGATCGGCCCGGTGCGCAAGGAGTTCGTGCGCGATCTGCCGGGCGGGGCGGGGCGCTACAAGGCTTATGGCAAAGGGGTCTACGCCACCATTGTCAACGGCCAGCCAATCGTGCTCAATGGCGAGCTGACAGGGCGGCTGCCGGGCGTGGTGGTCGCGCCGCAATAATGATAAGGCCTTGGGAGGGGCGAGGATGAGCGAGCAGGAGATTATCCAGACAGTCGGCCTCTATTCCGTCGCGCTGGATTCACACAGCTGGGACCTGTTCGACGCCATTTTCGCGCCCGACGTGGTGTCGGACTATCCCGGCGGGCTCTACTGGAGCGATCTCGCCAGCTTCAAGGCCGATTTTACCCGGATGCACGAGCCGGTGATCAGCCACCAGCACCATCTCGGCATGCCGCAGGTGGTCGTCGAGGGAAACCGCGCCTGGACGCTGACCTATGGCACCTACCGCCTGCTGCGCGCCCGCAAGGTGGAGAAATTCGGCGATATGACCGAAGGCGGCGCCTGGTACGATGACGAGCTGGTGCGCGGCCCGACAGGTTGGCGCATTGTAGCCCGCAAGGCGCGCAATTTCTGGTGGCGCGGGACATTTGCCGAGGATGGCGACAGCCCCGTAGCCGTCAATTCATTCCCCGAAGAGGCGGCGGCTGGCCGCGTGGGTTATATCAACGCGCTGCGCGCGAAAATGGCGAAGGAAGCGGTATGATCTCCTGGCGTAACTGGCTGATTGCCTTGGCCGCCCTGGCCCTGCCCGCAGCAGTGCTCCATTCCGCCGCCCCTGCCGAAGACTGGACGGGGCGTGATCCGAAAGCGGAACAGAGCCTGGGCGCACAGGTCTATCAGGGCACTTGCGCTGCCTGCCACAATGCCGGTGTCGGCCGCGCGCCGCAGCGCTTCATCCTGCAGGACATGACTCCCGAGGCGATCCACAATGCGCTGACGCAAGGGGCGATGCGGCCACAGGCAGCGGCGCTGTCATCCGAGCAGAAGACCGCAGTTGCTGAATATCTCTCGGGCCGCAAATTGGGCAGCTCCAGCAATGCTACGGCGCTCAACATGTGCACAGGCGCCGCCGCCCGCTTCGATTTGGACGAACCACCGGTGTTCACCGGCTGGGGGCTGGATGCAGCCAGCACTCATGCGATCCCTTCGGCCATATCGGGCCTCGGCACCGGCAACGCGCCGCGCCTCAAGCTGAAATGGGCCTTTGCCTTCCCCGGCTCGCAGCGCGCCCGGTCGCAGCCTGCACTTGCGGGCGGTGCGATCCTCGTCGGCAACCACAACGGCACAGTCTATGCTCTTGATCGCGCGACTGGCTGCGTGCGCTGGGCCTTCCCGGCGCGCGCCGAAGTGCGCACCGGAATCGTGGTCAGCTCTTGGCTGGCCGGAAGCCGCACGGCGCGTCCGCTGGTCTTTTTCGGCGATGTCGCCGGCAATGCCTATGCGGTCTCGCTGCTGGACGGCAAGCTCGCCTGGCGGATCAAGGCCGATCCCCATCCGGCGACCGTGCTGACAGGCACGCCGACTTTGCACAATGGCACGCTCTATGTGCCGGTCTCGTCGAACGAAGAGGCCTTCGCCACCAGTCCGGCCTATTCCTGCTGCAATTTCCGTGGCTCGGTGCTCGCGCTTGATGCGCGGACCGGCAGGCAGAAGTGGCGGACCTGGCTGGTAGGCCAGCCGGTGCGGCAGGGGGCGAGCAAGGAAGGGCTCGACAAGCTGGGGCCATCGGGCGTGGCGGTGTGGAACAGCCCGGCGATTGACGTGCGGCGCGGGCAGCTGATCGTGGCGACGGGTGACAACTATTCGCTGCCCGCCACGGGTCTCAGCGATGCCGTTGTCGCGCTCGATCTCGCGAAGGGCCGCATCCGTTGGCACTATCAGGCAACCGCAGGCGATGCCTGGAATGTCGCCTGCGCTTTCAAGGGCCTAAGCGACAGCTGCCCCGACGAAGCCGCACCCGATTTCGATTTCGGCGCGGGCACCGTCTTGGCCAAGGGCCTCAACGGCCGGGAATATGTCCTCGCCGGGCAGAAATCGGGGGCGGTCTATGCGCTTGATCCCGCTAGCGGGGCCTTGGTCTGGCGCAAGCGCATCGGCCATGGCAGCGCTAGCGGAGGCGTCCACTTCGGCATGGCGGCGGAAGGCGGGAGGCTGTTCGTGCCGATTAGCGACCGCATCGCCACCGACAAAGACCCCTTCCCGCTGCGCCCGGGGCTCTATGCACTCGATGTCGCAACCGGCGAGACCGTGTGGGAAGCGCCCGATAAGACCAACATATGCGACGGCGGCCTCAAATGCGTCGCGGGCTATGGCGGCTCGGTTACTGCGACTGGCGGCGTAGTGCTGGCAGGCGCCGACGATGGCCACCTTCGGATCTTCCAGGCGGCGACTGGCGGCTTGCTGTGGGAAGATCAGACCGCGCGTGAGTTCACTACGGTTAACGGCGTCCCCGGCAAGGGCGGCTCGATCAGTGGCGGCGTCGCGCCGCTGGCCTACAAGGGCACGGTGATCGTGCCCTCGGGCTATGGCTTTGCCTCGAAGCTGCCGGGGAATGTTCTGCTGGTTTACGGGGTGGATTAATCCCCCGCCCGCATCACCATAACTTTGTTCCCGTCCGGATCGCGGAAATAGGCTGCATACATGTTGGTCTCCGTGCCCCCTCGCGGACCCGGCGCGCCTTCGCAGATGCCGCCCAGCTCCAGCGCTTTGGCATGTGCCGCATCCACCGCTGCGCGACTTGGCGCGGCCCACATGACCTGGCTGCCATTGCCAACCGTGGCCTCGCCCTCGCGCGGCGTTCCGACCAGGAAAATTCCGCCCTCGGCTCCGCGATAGCCGGCCATGCCATGACGCTCGATCACGCGAGTAGCGCCGATTTCGGCGGTGACTGCGTCATAGAAGTCGATGGCGCGCTTGATGTCGCGGGTGCCGAAGCGGGCTCCTGTCAGCATAGTAACTCCTCTGCCAATTTCCTTTGCGCAAAGGCCTTGGCCTCCGCCGGTTTGATTTTCGCCGTATCGGTGAAATCCACATCGCCCTGTTCGATGAACAGCACTTTGCGCGGCACCTTGTAGGAGGCAAGCCGCGCCTTGAGAAAGGCGATCACTTCGGCTTCGCTGAGCTCGTGCCCCTCGCTGCGCACCACACAGCTCACCACCATTTCGCCCAGGGTTTCATGCGGCACGCCGGTGGTTTTGCACACCTTTACCCCCGGACAATTGCACAGGGTCCAGTCGATCTCGACTGGCGAGACGTTGGCCCCTCCGGTCTTGATGATGTCGTTGATCCGGCCCTGGAATACGAGGCGGTCGCGCTCATCGATGAAGCCGCCGTCGCCGGCGTGGTAGAATCCGTCTTCGTCGAGCGCCTCGTCGTTGGGAATGCCGATATAGCCGAGCATAAGAGTCGGGCCCTTGACGGCAATCTCGCCGGTTTCGCCGCGTTTCAGGGTCTGGCCCGTGACAGGATCGACGATCTTGATTGTATTGCCCGGCAGCGCGCCGCCATTGCAATTCTTCCAAAGATCCTCGGGCGACCCGCAGGGGTAAGCGGCGGAAATGGTGAAAGTTTCGCTTGCGCCATAGCTGGCGTGGGGCTCGATCCAGGGGGTGGTGATGCTCTTCTGGGGGCGGCGCAGGTTCTGGCCGGGTTCGAAATAATAGAGGCTGGACAAGTCCGCCTCGTCCCAGCCGGGGGCTTCTTCGAGCTGAGCCCACTGGTGGGGCCAGCAATAGGCGAAGGTCACTTTTTCGCTCGCCATCAGCGGGATTGCTTCGGCAGGATCGAAGGTCCGCTGCAGGATCAGCGCACCGCCACAGGCAAAAGTGCCGCCCACGGCAATCGAGAAATTGCCCGACCAAAACAGGCCATTGGGCGCCCATGTCCGCACCGGGATCTCAGGCTTGAAGTTGTAGATCCGCACCCAGCGCCACGACTGGATATTGACGCCGCGATGGGCGTTGAGGATGCCTTTGGGCTTGCCGGTCGATCCCGAAGAGAAGAACAGCACGGCGGGATCGGCGGGTTTGACCATTGCGCTGCGGGCATCGACCTGCGCGGGGTCGACTGCTTGCCCGAGTGCGAGGAAGCTGGCCCAGTTCTGAATGGCGCCGCAGTCCTCCCCTTCCTCCAGCTGGACCAGACGCCGCAGGAACGAGAATTTCGTCGAGGCCAGCTTGCCTGGCTGGGCGCTTGCGATGCCAGGCTCCAACTCGCGCAGGATCGCAGCAAAATCCTTGGTCACGACGCTGCGCTCGAACAGAAGAATCGAAACATCGCTGGCCCGCAGCAAGGCCTCAAGTTCGCTCGGGGTCGAGAAGGTCGACAAACCCACGGCTACCCCACCCGCCAGTGCAATTCCAAAGAAGCTGGATAGCCATTCGGGGCGGTTGGTCATCAGGATGCCAATTCGCTCGCCCCTGGCCACGCCGCAGGCGACCAGCGCGCGTGCCACGTCATGGGCACGTTGCCAGACCTCGTCATAGGTCCAGCGCAGCACCTCGCCATCAGCTTGATGCATCACCAGCGCCTCGCGCGGGCCGAAGCGTTCGCATACTTCGGCGAGAAAGCCGGGCAGAGTCAGCGCGCCGAGGCCAGGCTCTTCCTCCAGCGGAATGCCGCAGATGATCGCCAGATCCTGTTGGTCCAGCACATTCATCCCCGGCTGCGCGGTAGGCCCAGAGCGCGTTCTGCAATCATGCTGCGGTGGACTTCGCTCGTTCCCGCCCAGATCGTCGAGCCATGCGCGAAGCGATATGCCATGTTGATGTGCCCCGCCGCACCTTCGCGTTTTGACAGCGAGAGCGGCGCGGTGAGGTCCATAAGGTCATTGCCGTCGGCGAGGAATTTCTCGGTCGAGAACATCTTAGCCATGGGCCCGGCGGCAGGCAGATTGAGCTTTTCCTCGGCTGACCAAAGCGAGCGCAGCCCCAGCATTTCCGAGACAAGACAGTGCGTCCAGGCGCTGGCCAGCCGCATTTGCGCGAGCGGGTCTTCGATCAGAGGCCTGCCGTCCAGCATGATCTCGCGGCACAGCTCTTCGCCGGCGCGGACCATCGACATCTGCGCCTGCGAAAAGCCGCCACTGTGTTCCAGCTCCAGCGCCGCGCTCATTGTGCGCACCCCGCCATCAACTTCGCCGAGGCGGTAGCTGTCGGGGATTTTCACCCCGTCGTAGAAAGTGATGTTGGTGCGCTCGTCCTGGAAAGTGAAGACCGGTTGCACGGCGACGCCTTCGCTTTTGAGCGGCACGATGAACATGGTCAGGCCCTTGTGCTTGGCCACTTCGCTGTTGGTGCGGGTCAGCATGATGACGTAGTCGGAGAGGTTGGCGCCGCTGGTGAACATCTTGGTGCCGTCGATCCTCCAACCGTTTCCATCTCGCGTTGCCTTGGTCTTCGCCGCGAAGACATCCGAGCCGGAGCCGGGTTCGCTGTAACCCAGCGAACAGACGATTTCGCCCGCGAGGATCGGCTTCAGCACATCCGCCTTCAACTCATTGCTGCCGAACTTGTCGATCATGGCGGCAACCATCATCGTCGTGCCCTTGGCGTGGCCGCTCCAGCCATGCTTTTCCCAGACCGATCCGGCGGCGAAGCTGGCATAGGGCGTCGCCCCGCGCCCGCCCTTTTCCGGCGGCAGCTCGGGGAACAGCAGCCCGGCCTCGGCCAGTTTCTTGTGGACCAGCGGGTGGTGGCCGTCCCACGAGTGGTGGGCGTGTGCCTTGAGCTCGGGGGTGAGTGTGGCCTCAAAGAAGGCATCGACTTCGGCGGCCAGCATCTTGGCATCTTCGCCCAGATCGAAATCGATCGCGACAGCGCCGGTGTCAGGCAGCACCGCCTTTTCGCCTGCGTAGAGACGCCGCCCGGCCTGCTGCAACAGCCGCTGCGGATCGCCGTGAACCAGCATCCAGGCCTTGGCGGCGAGGTTGTAGAGGTGGATGTCGTATTCGGTGGTCAGGCCATAGCCGCCGAAAGTGCGCAGGCTCTGAATCGCCGCCATGTTGGCGCAGCGTGCATTCCACCACAGCGCCATCGGGATATGCGCGGCAGCCATGGGATCGCCAGAGGCAATCTCGTGGATCACCTTCCACACGAACAGGCGGCCGCCTTCGAGCTCGGTGATGAAATCGGCGAGCGGGTGGGACAGCGCCTGATAGGTGCCGATGGGAACGCCGAAGGCATGACGCTCGCAGGCATAGGCAGCGGCGAGACGGACGGCTTCACGGCCCAGTCCATTCAGTGCGGCGGCGGCCAGCAATTTCCATTCCTCGAGCGCGGCGGCGAATGCGTCGGTTGCGGCCTGGCCGCTTGCGAGAACGGTCTGCGCCGCCTTGCCGAGATTGAGTTCGCCTACGCCGTTAGAGGCGAGATTCGCTTCGGCCTTGTGGTCAGAGGCGCTGAGAGTGACAGCCACCACATTGTCGCCCCGGCGCGCGATCACAAGATCGGCATGGGCGCCGCCGGGGAGCCACTGGACCGGCTGGCTGGCTATGTCATGGAACGCGAGGGTGGCAACCTTGGCACCGCTGGTGACTTCATCCAGCATGGGACCGCCGAACTGGCCCAGCAAGCGCGCGGCAAGGATCGCTTCGGCAATCGGCCCGGAGGCGAGCGTGCGACCGACCTCCTCCATCACCAGCGCCGCGTCGATGGTCCCCATGCCCAATCCAGGATTTTGGGACCCGCCCGCAGTGTCGGGTACGCGCATGCCAAAAGTGCCGAGCTCGGCCAGCCCCTGCCACAGAGCCATATCGAAACCGCCCGCTTCCTGCGCCTTGCGCACCTGCATCATGGAGCTGGCATCGTCGAGGAAGCGCGCGAAAGTGTCGCGCAGCATCTGCTGGTCGTCGTTTAGGTCGAGGTACATGGGGTCACCGCTTCATTTGGGATTTGGGTGGGCGTCGTGGATCTGGTTGATCGCGCCAATCACTTCCTTGGGCAGCACCAGATCGATTGCGCCGAGATTGCTGGCCAGCTGCTCCGCGCTGCTTGCCGCCATCAGGACCGAGGCCATGAACGGCTGCTGCGCGGCGAAGGCCAGTGCCATGTGGGCCAGTTCCAGCCCATGCGCCTTCGCAACTTCGCCATAGGCGGCAATGGCCTGTTGACTGGCGGGGGATAGCATTCGGGATATGAAAGTGGGCGATCCATCGGAGCGGCTACCGGGGATCGGCGCGGCCCCCTCGCCGTTATTGCTGCTGCCATATTTGCCGGTCAGGGTGCCGCTTGCGAGCGGCGAATAGCCGATCAGGCCCAGCCCTTCGCGCATGGCCACTTCGGCGAGGCCGATCTCGAACTGGCGGTCGAGCAGCGAGTAGCCGTTCTGGATCGAGGCGACGCGCGGCACGGTCATCAGATCGGACATGAACAGATAACGCATCACCCCCCAGGGGGTTTCATTGCAGACACCGACCGCGCGGATCTTGCCGAGCGAAACCTGTTCCGACAGTGCCGCCAGCGTCTCCTCGATAGAGACTTGCCCGGGGGCATCGGGCAGCGCCGAAAAGCGCTGGCGGCCATGGGTCGAAACCGCGCGTTCGGGCCAGTGGATCTGGTAGAGGTCGATCACGTCGGTTCCCAGCCGTTTCAGGCTCGCATCGACCGCCTCGGCGATGTTCGTGCGATCAAGGTGACGGTTTTCGCCCCGGATATGCGTCATGTCACCTGCGGCATTGCCCGGCCCCGCAACCTTGGTGGCAACCACCACCTTGTCGCGCGCACCGCGCGACTTGGCCCATTTGCCAAGTAGCTCTTCCGATCGGCCCTGCGTTTCCGGCCCGGTCGGGGTGGGATAATTCTCGGCCGTATCGAACAGGGTGACTCCTGCTTCGAAGGCCATGTCCATCTGGCGGAATGCGTCGGCTTCGCCGGTCTGCCCGCCGAAGGTCATGACGCCGAGGCCATACATGCTGACTTCGAGGCCGCTGTGGCCGAGTTTGCGGTATTGCATGCCTATTCCGCCGCTTCCGCGGGCGTGAACGGCGGCCAGCCCCGGGCATAATGTGTGCCCGCCACCCGCGCGACGATCCCGGCAGCATTGGCGCGGGGATTGTAGAACTGGCTGAGCCAGATGCGAGACTGGCCGAAGGGGCCATCGGAAGTAAGCTGCATGACCTTGAGCGCGGGCTTCTTCACCGCCCAGACCTCGCCATCGCGCATCAGTCCTTCGCCAAACATGGCGCTCACATGATCGCGCATGCCCTTGGCCTCCTCGGCGCTCTGGCCCTCGCGACGCTTCATCATCGCGGTCTGCCACAGGCGGCAGGTGCCATCATCGATCGGCGTTACGCAGATGATCTCGCGTGCGTGCATTTCCTGGAATTTGCCGAAAGCGATGCCGGGGCCGACATAGCCGGCCAGCGTCGAATAGGTATCGTCAAAGAGCCCGCCCGCCTCGACTGCCGAGCGCTGGCGCTGGTGCAGCAGGTGGCCGTCGTATTCGTTCTCATAGGCAATCGCATCGCCGCCATGGAGCAGGCCGAGGTGGGCGACATCGGACATGTTGTCGAAGATCTCGATCGGGTGGTTGAGATCGGCGAGATATTCGAGCCCCTCCCAGCGCACCCATTCCGGATCATCCCATTCGGGAAAGTGGATCAGCGCGAAATCGGGGGCCTGCTCTTCGGGATCGTGCCAGGCGAAGACGATGCCGTAGCGTTCCTCGACGGTCCAGCTCTTGACTCTTGCCGCTGCCGGGATTGCCCCGTCGTGGTAGGGAATGTTGTTGCAAACCCCGTCCGGCCCAAAGCGCCAGGCGTGGAACGGGCAGCGGATGTTGTCGCCTTCCATGTGCGTGGGCCGGGTCGAGGTGGCCGAATTCGGACCGCTGGCGAGGTGCGTGCCCATGTGCGGGCAATAGGCATCGAGCATCACGACCCGGCCAGACTCGCCGCGATAGAGCACCATGTCCTGCCCGAAATAGTGGACGCCATTGGGCTTCCTGCCGACTTCGCTGCTATTGGCCACGGCAAACCAGCCGCGCGGGAAGGCATATTCACCCAGGCCATATTCCGCCGATGTCGCCATCTGTCCTCTCCCGCTTTTTCTTGACCTGCAGGACTATCCCCGGTTCTCTCCTCCCCGCAACTGCAAATTACGGGAGAGTGGGAAATGGACGCTGTAACGGCAGCAATCGTGCGCGAACTCAAGGACCGCCAGGAAATCTATGACTGCATCATGCGCTATTGCCGGGGCATCGACCGGCTGGACCGCACAATGCTGCTTTCGGCCTATCATCCGGACGCCATCGACGATCATGGCACCTATGTCGGCGGCGTCGAAGGCTTTGCCAATCATGTGTTTGCGCTGCATTTCGGCATGCAGCACTTCACCCAGCATCACAT
>Ga0114974_10000789_pt1 | contig 25772 bp, 19 predicted proteins | sample S_130206_EF_Meta_FD_87318 | JGI IMG/M metagenome (GOLD analysis project Ga0114974, IMG submission 87318) | Freshwater microbial communities from Lake Simoncouche, Canada to study carbon cycling - S_130206_EF_MetaG | ecosystem: Environmental > Aquatic > Freshwater > Lake | place: Lake... | reverse complement strand
TAAGTAACAGCCCCACGCTCGTCAATCCAAATCTGGGCACGCCAAGTGTTTTGGTTGGAACAAACATTTCAGGCACCGCCGCTAATTTAAGCATTGGCGGAACAGCGCAATTTGCTACAACTACAGCAACTGCCACAAACGCTACAACCGCTACGCAAATAACTACAGGCTCCGGTTGGACTGTAGCTCAAAGCGGAAGTAATTTAGACTACAACTATAACGGAGTGAATAGAGTACGCATGGGCACCGTTGGTGGCGTTTCTGGCTTGTCTGTTGGTGACGGTACGGGTAATTTTATTTGCAACACTGCTTATAGCACTACCGTAGAGTGTTCTGCCCAGTTAACCGCCACTAATAATGCAACAGTTCTTCAATACTTTTTTCTTGGAACCACATCATTTTTCTCCGGGGTTGGCGGTAAATTAAGTATGCAGTGGGACCCTACAAATACACAGGGTATAGTAACCAAAGCAAGTAATACAACTTTTAACGGTAGCCCAATTGTTTTTTTAAATAACGCCAATGGTATATCTGGATTAATTAGTCAAACTCAAAATACTATTGCATTTAATAGCGCCTCAGACTATCGTTTAAAGAACTCAATTGCACCAATGACAGATGCGTTGGCTAAGGTGGCTTTACTTAAACCCTGCACGTTTAAATGGAACGCTGATAGTTCAGACGGTCAAGGCTTTATAGCGCACGAATTACAGGCAGTAGTTCCCGATTGCGTTGCTGGCGAAAAAGATGCGCTCAATGAAAAAGGCGACATTAAACCACAAGGTGTTGACCCCAGCAAACTAGTTGCTACATTAACGGCGGCGATTCAAGAGCTTAAAGCACTGGTTGATACACAAGCAGCACGCATCACTGCGCTTGAGTCCAGATAAATTGGTAGTCTCTGATGGACGCTTTACCACCACCGCCACCAGCGGCACAAGCTCCAGCGCCTGTATTTGAGTGCGTGCGGTGGAGTTGGTCGTCCGACAGACTATTAGTCTGGTGCCTACAGTGGCGAGAGAAAAATAAACCAGCGCCAAAGAAAGTAGCGGAGGTCCAAAGTGATTGATCCGTTTACAGCACTAGCGGCAATCAGTACCGCAGTCAAGTTAGTTAAGACCGCCGCCCAGACTGTTAAGGACGTAGAGTCGCTTGGCCCTGTGCTAGGTAAGTTCTTCTCAGCTAAAGCAGACGGCATAAAAGTTCTTCAGCAGTCTAAGAACAAGGGTTTTAAAGGCTCGGCAATGGGCAAAGCCATTGAGCTAGAACTTGCCATTGAACAAGCCCGTGCGTTTGAAGAAGAGATCAAGATGCTGTTCTTCCAGAGTAACAAAATGGATGTGTGGGCCAAGATTAAGTCCAGAGCAGCGGCAATAGATGTGGAGTCTGCCCATGATGCTAGGCGTGAACGAGAAGCCGCCGCCAAGCAGAAAAAAGAGATGGACGAAGTTATCGAGATTGTCTTACTAGCGTTAATTTTCTTTGGGCTGATTGGCGGCATTGCGTATCTTTCGTTTGAAGTGCTCGCGCAGTGCGCCGGTAAATGCAGCTTTCAAAAATGAGCGAAGAGAATTTAAGCATTATTGACAAGGTGCTGGCGTACGTCAGCAGTCCGTTCCGGCTGTTTGCAATGGTGCTAATGGCTGTTTTAACTTTTGCAGGTTATTTTGTATATACAAATCAGGATTTGTTGATAGGGGCGTACAAGGAGTCCAAAAAGATTCCAAGCATTGCCGAGGATAGAGTTGAGGACGCAGCAAGCCATTTGTTTAAACAGTCAGGCGCTTTGATTGTTGCCGTGTTTAAAGTCAACTCAATGTTTGGTACGCGCATTTTGCACAGAGCCTACGCCAAAGATGGTAGGGACAAGACAAATGACGGCTTAGATGTTGGGCTATTTACACAGAACGCAGGCAACAATTCTGATGTTGTTAAGTTGATGGCAAACGAGATTCCTTGCAGCGAGTACAAGTCAGCGCAGTCAGAGATGGGTTTGTGGTATATCGCAAAGGGCGTTAATTACACATGCAGAATTTCAGTTCCACCGGAGCCGGGTCGGTTTGTCGGGCAGATCACAGTTGGATGGGCCTCAGAGCCTGAAGACCTTGAGAAGACCCGTGCCATGCTTCAAATCGCAGCAACTATGTTATCTAGGAGTAAACAATGATTGGTCTTGACGCACTGTTACAAGTCGGCGGTAAGCTGATTGACAAACTTATCCCAGACCCAGAAGCTAAAGCCCGCGCCCAGCTTGACCTAGCCACGTTAGCGCAATCGGGAGAGCTAGCCAAACTGGCAAACGACACGGACCTGTACAAAACAGAGCAAAACAACCTGACAGAACGTTTAAACGCGGACATGAGTAGTGACTCTTGGTTGTCCAAGAATATTAGGCCGATGACGTTGGTTGCCATCTTCGTAGGTTATTTTACTTTTGCAATGATGTCCGCGTTTAAACTTGATGCCAACGAGGTCTACGTCACTTTGCTCGGCCAGTGGGGCATGCTTGTAATGAGTTTTTATTTTGGTGGGCGCACGCTGGAAAAAATCATGGATATGAAAAGTAAAAAATGAACCTCACCGAACACTTTACGTTGGATGAGCTAACCGCCACCAACCACCGCACACTGGACAACACACCTAATGATGATGAAATTACCAACCTGCAACGTCTTGCAAAATTTCTTGAACAGGTCAAAGAAGTACTTGGAGGAAAGCCCATCATGGTCAACTCTGCCTTCCGATCTAAAGCGGTCAACGACAGCGTTGGTTCTAAAGACACCAGCCAGCACCGGCTGGGCTGCGCTGCGGACATCCGTGTACCCGGAATGACTCCTGATGCTGTGGTACGTGCAGTGATTGCTGCGGGTTTGCCCGTTGACCAGATCATCCGTGAGTTCGATTCATGGACGCATATTAGTGTGACAAACACCCCAGACGGAGTCCCACGTAGGCAAGCGCTTATCATTGACAAAGCAGGCACTCGACCTTTTGCCTAATACGTGGGAAAATAAATTATGCCGCTCCAAAAACTTCAATTCCGACCCGGTGTAAACAGGGAGTCCACTACCCTTACCAATGAGGGTGGCTGGTTTGAGAGCGACAAGGTGCGCTTTCGCTCGGGTTCTGCGGAGAAGATTGGTGGCTGGATTGCCGACACGGGCCTGTCTAATGCTGCGCTCGCGCCACCTACGGGTTCGTTTTGGGGTGTCTGCCGATCATTGTGGAATTGGATTACGCTGTCTAGCTACAACCTGTTAGGAGTGGGGACGGACCTCAAATTTTACATCCAGAACGGCGTCGGCGGCGCGTTTAACGACGTTACGCCTATACGTGTCACAACCGCTGCGGGCGACGTAACTTTTGCGGCTACCAGTGGCTCAACCACCCTAACAGTTACCGATGCAGCGCACGGGGCGCAGGCGGGGGATTTTGTTACGTACAGCGGCGCAAGCACTTTGGGCGGGGCCATTACCGCCCTTGTGCTCAATAGAGAGTATCAAATAGCTACGGTCACAAGCAATAACAAGTACACAATTACTTCTAGAGCAAGTGCAGGCGGGTTTGTAATTGGTGTTACGTATGTCATTGCAAGTATTGGAACAACAAATTTTGTAGCTATTGGCGCAGCTTCAAACACAGTAGGCGTAGTTTTTGTCGCTACGGGCGTAGGTTCCGGTACAGGCACAGCCTCTCCTCGTGCCAATGGTAGTGATAGCGGCAACGGCGGCGGCTCTACGGTGGGCGCATATCAAGTTACAACCGGCTCTGCTGTTTACACACAAAGCTTAGGTTGGGGTGCTGGCGGATGGGGCGGCGCGGTTTTAGGTGCAGTTACTACAGCGGTATCCGGCGGTACGCTTTCATCAAGTAACACTACAGTCACAGTAACATCGACAACAGGTTTTACAGCAACCGGCAATATTTTAATTGACTCAGAAACAATTTCATACACAGGCAAAACAACCTCACCTGACACATTTACGGGCTGTACTCGTGGAGTTGATGGTACAGGTTCGGGCGCAGCAACTACACATGCAAGCGGTTCAACGGTTACTCAATCAACAACATTTACAGGTTGGGGATCACCCGCCAGCTACACTGGTGTAAGTATTGGTACGCAGCTTCGTCTTTGGAGCCAAGCCAACTACGGCGAAGATTTGATCTTTAACCCAAGAGGCGGCGGGCTTTACTACTGGAACACCAACGCCAACCCCAACATTTTTGACCGTGGCACCCTACTTACCACCGGGGATACGCCAGACATTTGTAATTTTGTTATGGTGTCGGATGCTTCACGGTTTGTTATTTGCTTTGGTGTAAACGACTACGGTTCTGCTGCACAAAACCCTATGCTGGTGCGCTGGTCAGACCAAGAAAACTATACATCATGGACACCCGCTATTACCAATCAGGCTGGCAGCTACACCCTAAGTAATGGTTCAACTATTATCACGGCACGGCAGTCTCGGCAAGAGATTTTGGTGTGGACCGATTCGGCTTTGTATTCCATGCAATACCTTGGCCCCCCGTACGTATGGGGCTTTCAGATTCTTACAGACAATATATCTATTGCAGGTCCTAACACAGCAATTACAGTTAATAACATAACTTACTGGATGGGCGCAGATAAATTCTACGTGTATTCGGGCCGGATAGAAACTCTGCCGTGCACACTGCGCTCCTATGTGTATGACGATATTAATATGTCTCAATCGTTCCAGTTTTTTTCTGGCACTAATGAGGGGTTTAATGAAGTCTGGTGGTATTACTGCTCGGCCAATTCTGATACCGTTGACAGGTATGTGGTGTACAACTACCTTGAGCGTATTTGGTACTACGGAACACTGGCTCGGTCTGCGTGGTATGACAGTCCGTTACGAACCGCACCAATGGCAATGACCTACGGCAATCAACTTGTCTACCATGAAACAGGTATGGATGACGGTACAACTAACCCGCCCTCACCTATTGTGGCGTATGTACAGTCTTCCGACTTTGACATTGGGGACGGGCACAACTTTGGCTTTGTGTGGCGGATTATCCCCGATGTGACATTTGACGGGTCTTCGGCCATTGCTCCTGAGTTGGACTTTACGGTTCGGCCTCGGCAGTTTCCCGGTTCCAATTACGGCACCGAAAACGCTCCCGCAGTGACAAGCACTCAAAGCTATGCTAACCAGCGTACGTACAACGTACAGCAATTTACTGAGCAAGTCTACGTGCGGGTTCGCGGGCGTCAAATGGCGTTTAAAGTTAGCTCCGATACGCTTGGTACGGCATGGCAACTAGGCGTTCCTAGGATTGAAGTTAGACCGGATGGCCGGAGATGAGTGATCCACTATTCAGGGCACCGCGCCTACCGTCATCAACGGTTGAATACAGCCAAGATTTTATGGAGCAGCTACTTAGCGTACTGCGCCTGTATTTTAATCGGTTAGACAACCCCGGCGCTATTTTGGCGTCTACTCAAAATCTTGACAACGTAATTACCACTGCGCTCAGTTTTAGCCAACCGGGAGTAACAGCCGGAACCTTGCGTATCAGTCTCCCAACACAGGTAGACCAAGCAGCGGGCAGGCTTAAGACCGGAGACGTTTACTATGACACATCTTCGTTTGTGTTAAAGGTAGCCCCATGATAAACTCAACCCACCCCCGACTCCAGAGGATTCCATGAACCATCAAACCGCACAAGGACTCGCTTCGCTTGGTCGCGGACCTGACTCCATGTTGGTCCACATGGCCCCCAGAGAAGTTAAAAGCCTTCAGCAACTGGCGATGGCTAACGGCGGGTCTCTCACAATCAACCCAGATACAGGTCTGCCAGAGGCGGGCTTCTTGTCAAAACTGTTGCCCACACTGATTGGTGCCGGTTTGAGCATTGCTTCTGGCGGCACTTTAACTCCCCTGATGTCTGCGATGATAACTGGTGGTGGCTACGGACTGGCGACAGGTAGCTTGAAAAAAGGTTTGATGGCTGGCCTCGGCGCTTATGGCGGTGCTGGTATTGGTGGGGCTTTGGCCGGTGCGGGAGTGCAAGCTGCGGTAGCCCCCGAACTAGCGGCAGCACAAACAGGCATAGGAGAAGTTGCTGGCGCTGCAAATACCGCTGGCGGGATAACCCCCGCTATGGTTCCAGATTACACGGCTAATATCCTAAGCAAAACACAACCTTATGTAGATGCGTCAAATGCAGCAAGCACTGCGTTTACAAATGCTACCCCCTTTGAAAGACTGCAAACAGCAGGTAGTGGCATCTCAAGTCTTGGCTCTGAAGCTGGCCGTAGCGCCTTTATGACTCAAATTGGTGGACCTAAAGCTTTAATGCAAGCTGGAATGATGGCAGCGGGTCCTGTGTTGGAAGAGACCACCAAACAGCCAGAAATAAAAGTAGATAAAGACATGGGTCAGCGTTATACGTACAGCCCCGGAACCACAACGCCAACACCTACGCCTGACGTTCCCGGAAGTGGGAATCTAAACCAAAACTTTGGTAAAGAGCAGCGGTATTTCACCCCTTCGTACACTCAAATTGACAACGACGCGGCTAAGAAATTGTACGGTTTTGCATCTGGCGGTCCTGTTGAGGATATGTCAAACGCCAACGCAATCGGCATGAACACAGGCTATCCACAGTCGGGTATTCAAACCCCTGCATACACTTCACCGGCTCAAACACCTGTTTCTCAAAACATGATAAGTGGCTCTCAAGATTCAGCGGTTAACCCCTACACGGGTGAGGCAAAGTTTGACGAAGGCGGTGAAGTTGGCGCATATTCTTTTGATCCAAAAACTCAAAAATTTGCACAAGCTAGCCCAATGGCTAATGCGGCTGCTGCGCCTACAAGTACAGGGGAAATCCTTGCCGCGTATGGCTACGACCCCAAAACTCAAAAGTACACGCAAACCCGTGCGGCGTCACCGGCTTATAGCGCTGGGATAGGCGAGATGGACTATGGTGGCGGTGGTAGCGATAGCGGTGGCGCACCGGGGACAGATTCCGGACCGCTTCAAGGTGATACGCCAGCCGATGGTGGCGGTGGTGGTTGGGACACTTCGGCAGGTGGCATGGATAATTTGGCTGCAAAAGGCGGTTTAATGGCGGCGCTAGCCCAAGGTGGCATGTCTAATCTGGGCGATTACTCCGATGGCGGCAGACTGCTGCGCGGCCCCGGTGATGGCATCTCAGACTCTATTCCTGCAATGATTGGTAAGAAGCAACCGGCTCGGCTTGCTGACGGAGAATTTGTTGTACCGGCACGGATTGTGTCTGAACTAGGCAACGGATCAACGGAGGCTGGTGCCCGTAAGTTGTACGCCATGATGGACAGAGTTCAGAAAGCTCGTGGAAAAACAGTTGGTAAAAGCAAGGTAGCGGCTAACAGCCGTGCGTCCAAATACCTACCAGCTTAATTATGCCGTTGCACCACGTTCAACCAAACATGCTACCCATAATTTGGCCTATTGCGTTTCCGCTCTTAAAAAAAGCAATTGACCTTGAGCCGGAGTCTTACAATGAACAGCTTATTGAGTACAACGTCCGTACCGGCAAAACGCATTTGTTAGTTTGGGAAGAACCCGGAGAAGGCATTACGGGTGCTTGCACGATAGATATTATTGACTACCCAATGGAGCGTATTGCCAACGTGAACTTAATGGGTGGAAAAGGCATCGTTAGAGACTATGTGTTTGACGAAGCAAAAGAATTTATGCGCCGTTGTGGCGCAACAAAAGCGCAGTGCTTTGCACGCGGAACATTGGTTGACATGTACAAAAAGATGGGTCTTGAAAACACGCATCAAGTGATGAGGGTCACATTATGATTACAAGTTATTCGCGTCGGCAACTTTACGCATTTGGCGAACCACTTGGTAGCAACGTTACCCGTAAAGAGGGTGGGCGTATCGTTTGTGGGGGTGGCGATGAAGCTGCCCCTTCTACGCAAACTCAAGTTTCTGAGCTTCCTGATTGGGCCAAAGGTTACGCTAAAGACACGCTGGCTAAAACTGGCGCTTTAACAGACATAAACCAGAACCCATACCAGACTTACGGAGCTAACCGTATCGCGGGCTTTAACCCTATGCAACAGGGAGCGCAGGCAGGCGCTGCCAACATGAAGACCTCCGCTGGTACGGACCTTGGTTTGTCGCAAGCTGGTGCGGCTACGGCTGGTGCTCTGGGTACAAAATATGACCCATCAACTTTTACAGCCGGTAAATTTGGGCAGGCCGATGCTTCCGCATACATGTCTCCTTACATGCAGAGTGTTGTTGATGTACAGCAGCGAGAAGCAGGCCGCGCAGCAGATATTGCCACTCAAGGACGCAACGCTCAAGCTACAGGTGCAGGGGCATTTGGTGGTTCCCGCCAAGCAATCATGGACGCAGAAGCTGGCCGCAATTTGGCTATGCAAAAGGGTGACATCCAAGCGCAGGGTTTGCAAAGCGCTTTTGGGCAAGCTCAACAGCAATTTAACGCAGACCAATCCCGTAACATGCAAGCGCAGCAGCTTGGAGAGCAGTCCAAACAGTACGGCGCAGGTCTTGGTATGCAGGGTCTTCAAACAGCGTTGCAAGGCGCGGGTCAGTTGGGTGCGCTTGGCGGGCAAAAGTTTGGTCAGGCTATGGACATCAACAAGCTTCAGTCAGCTTATGGTGGTCAGCAACAGGCATTAGAACAAAGGGGTCTGGATCAAGGTTATCAAGACTTTCAGAACCAGCAGAACTACCCGTATAAACAGTTGGGCTTTATGTCCGACATGATCCGTGGCTTGCCGCTTGGTCAACAGTCCACCAAACAAATGTACGAACCCGGACCCGGTATGGCTCAGCAGTTGGGCTCGCTCGGTATGGCCGGTGTTGGCTTGTCCAAATTTATGGCTGATGGTGGTATGGCTTACGCTGGCGGTGGGGGCGTAGATAGCGCTGAGAATGTGGCAAGTATTGTTAGCTCGCTGTCTCCGCAGCAGCTACAGCAGGCTCTAAAAGCGGCCAAAGCCCGTGGCGACTCCGAACAAATTAGGGCTATCCAAGACGAAATGGGCTTTCAGGCTTCATTGAGAAGCGGTTTAGCTGGTACTGTAACTTCTGGTATGGCCGAGCGTATGGCTGGCGGCGGTGCTGTTGCGTTTGCTCGTGGCGGGTTGCAAGACACACTGAATGAACTTTCCACTCTGGGGGACAAAGAAATTACAGATACCCCCACAGAACGCCAAGCCGGTATTACTGCGGCGCTGCCCGGAGTGCAAGCTATGTACGGTGAGAGCGCTCTGGCCCCTATAGCTAAAGAAGTAGCCGCAGATCGTAAAGCACTTGACGCTAAAGATGGCATACCTGCCGAAGCTTATTTTGCCGCAGCCAGAGGCATGTTAAAAGGTCGTGGTCTTGTAACCGGGCTTGCTAACGCCGGTATCGAAGGCGGCGAAGCAGCTACAAAAGCTAAGAAAGAAGCTCGTGAAGCTAGCCGCTTGTTGCGTACTTCGGAAATTCAACTTGCTACTGCTGCCGAACAACGCAGAGACGGCCAAATTGCCAAAGCCGAAAACAGCTACGAAAAAGGTAAAGCATCGGCAACAAAAGCTTTGGAACGTGCGATTGACGCAAAAGGAAAAATTGCCACTCTCCAGTCCAGCACTGAGAACTCGCAACGGCAAGCTGCGGCTACTGCGGCTAGTGCAAATAAAAAGACGTTTGAGCAAGAATCTGTAGAAGCTAAACTTAACCGAGCACTTGCCGAAGACCCTTCAATTGCCAAAGACCCAATTAAACTTGCAGCGGCTAAAGCCCAAGCATTTAGCGATACGGCAAAAGAAACTCGTGCGGCTGCGTCTATCCCAGAAAGAATACAAAGTGCGGAAGACTTAGCAAAAGGCAAAAATGATGCCGCTGCACTGAGAGACGCTACAAAGGCTGTAGAAACTGCTAAGTACGCCGACCCTGTTTGGAGGGCTGCAAAAACCGCCAAAGACACTGCGGGTATGGCAAAGCGCGAAAAAGACATGATTACGGAACGCCTGCCGTCCCCCGCTGCTCCCGCCGTTGCTCCTCCTGTCCCCACAGCCGGTAGGGCAAGTGCCTCCGCCTCTGTTGGACTGCAAGCCCGAGTAGAGCAGAGTGGGCAGAAATACGAGCCAAACAAGTATGATTACCGAATTGCACCAGACGGTTCAGTCCAACGTAAGGCTAAGTAATCATGGCTAAAGCAGATGCAGACGGCTGGGAAACAATTGCCCCCAGTGGGGGACCCGTAGCTAAAGCAAATGCAGACGGTTGGGAAACAATTGTCCCTAGTGGGGGACCTAGTGCGGATGGTTGGGAAACAATCTCTTCTGCTTCGGCAAAAGAAGAACCTACCGAAAGTGGTGGGTTCTTTGGTTCTTTTTGGACTTCACTTAAAGAGCGTGCCAATACTGCGCTACCAGCAGCTAAACTGTACACCGGGCTGGGCGATCAGGCTGAGGCTACAAAAGAACTAGCCAAATACAAAGATGAGTCTGAACACGCCTATAAGCAAACTGAGTTTAGTGAAATTGGTGATGAGGTCAAAGCTGGTAACTATGGTGAAGCGCTAGGTAAACTTGGAAGTAAATTTAAAGAAGTTGCTGGTAGCTCCTTCGGCTCTATGGCCCCCGCCGCCGCTGCCGGTGCTGCTGCAAGTGCTGCCGTAGGTGCTGGTATCGTAGCTGCCCCTTTTGCATTGAGTGCCGCTGCTGTCGGTACCGCTGCTTTTGGCTTGGCTACATTGGGTTCCTACATTGCTGACAACATTGCGGTTCAAAAAGAGAAGCAAACCAAAGAAGGCCGGGAAGGCGAAGATATTAACCGTCTCTCAGCTACTGTAGCTGCTGCTGGCTCAACTGCCCTTGACATATTTGGGTTCAAGTTTTTTAAGCCGCTCGGCGCTCTTATTGGTCTTGAGGGTAAAGAAGCCGCCCAACGCACCACTGCTGAGATTATTGAAAATGCTACAAGACCAAAGGCTTATGCTAAAGCTGTAGCAAGTGGGACCGCAAAAGGTATTGCCTTTGAAGTTCCTCAAGAGGTAATCCAGCAAGTATTGGAGCGGTGGCAAGCTGATAAACCACTTGATCCGTTTACTGACCCTGAGGCAGCTAGAGAGTATCTAGAAGCCGCTGGCGGTGCGCTGCTGCTCGGTGGCCCTATGGGTGGTGTAAGCGGTGCTATGGGCGTTCGTTCTGACCGTGCAAAATTAAAGATTGAAGAAGCCGCCAAAACAATAGAAGCGATTAACAAAGGCACAACTACAACAGTGCGGCCTCCAGCGGCGGAGGGCGAAGCGCCTACACTTGAGACTGCACCTACTGGTCAACCAGACCCAGAGCGCGTTGCTCAGCTTACTGAAATGTTTAGAGCAAACAATGCTCCATTTCCAGAAGAAGCTGCTATTGAGCTAGCTACCAAAGAAGCTGTAGAGGACAAACAAAATGCGGATGCCCAGAGAGAAGCTCAAGGAACAGCAACTGCTGTCGGACCTGTCGGTGGACCAAGTGGAGTTGGCGATGGAGTGGTTGCACAGTCCGATACAGAGTCCGCCTCCGAAACCGCTAGAACGCTTGACCCAACTGGAATGGTTCCTGTTGGACCGGATGTTAGCCAGCCTGCTGCACGAGAAGGAACAGAACCGACTGCACTGACCGCTGAGCCAGCCAGCAATTTACAAAACGTAATTGCTGAAGTTGACAAAGCGGCTACTATTGAGTTCCAACCCGTTGACGAAGCCATTGCGGAGTTGCAGACCCCTGAGACCGAAGCTGCGCCAGAGGTTGCGCCTGAAATTGCTCCCAAACAACTCACTCTATACCGTGGCGTACCAGAAGGGCAGGGAGATCGTAAAACAGTAGGTGGCGCACTATTTATGTCTCCCAACAAGGGCGTAGCAGAAACTTACGCCGGGGAGAGCGGTAAAGTAACTCAGCAAGATGTGGAGTTTAAGAATTTGCTGAGTGCCCCTACGTGGGCAGCGGCAAAAGAACAGTTAGGACTCCCACAATCTGCATCTATGGCTGATTTAGTAAATGCCGCCAGAAATGCTGGGCATGATGGGGTGACCTTTGTAACGCTGAACGGGCCAGAATACGTCTACATTCCAGCAGCCGAAGCCCCAAAGAAAGGACGTGGTCGCCCTCCGCTTACTAAAGAACAACGAATAGCCAACCGTGCTGCTACTAAAGCAAACGATAGAGCAAAAAGAAAAGCTGTTACCGCTGCCTCTGGTGTAACCGACTCGGCTATTACTGCGCTTGACACAGCACTTGCTCCTATTGACGAAGCAAATATTGAAACAGACGAGCAGTTAAAAGAAGCGGAAACCAATAAGCGCGTTGACAAAATAAAAGCCATCAAGTCTCTGCTTACGCTGCAAGACTCGCTTTCACCAACAGACACCGCTCGGGGCAAGATAGAAGCCGCGCTTAAAAATCCAGCAATCAGCCCAAAAGAACTTGCTGATATAAGAACTGGTATGACGTACGAGAAGAGCAAAGTGTCTCGCTCGGAAAAGACCGGCAAAGCTAGTCGGCCAGATGCAAGCTTTTCCAAAGCCACCAACGCAGTGCAAGCACTTGCGCGGGTTATTAAGACAGGCAACGCATTCCAAAGATTTATCGCTCAGCGTTTGCGCAACTTTGTTAAAGATGTAGAGTTCATCGTCATTGAAAAAGGCGACCCTATACCTGAGCAGTTGCAGCGAAACATGAACGACTGGAACGCCGCACGGGGGCTGTTCATTGAAGACCTACCTGCTAGAACTCGTAGGGTCTACGTGCGCGGTGTTAGCTTCGGGGCTGACCAAGGCGTCAATAACATCACGGTGCTGCACGAATTGCTGCACGCTGCTACGAATCAGAAGCTGTCTTTGGGTCTAATGGCTAACGCTAACGGGTTCTCCCCAGATGCGGTGCTGACTAAGACTACACGGTTGTTCACCCGTGTAATGATGAATGCGAATGCCACGTACAAAGTTATGGACGCAATGGGTCAAGTACCCGATGACCTCCGTGCGTTGGTGGAGTCTACTCTTGACCTAGACGAGAACGGCAAACCCTACTACAAGATTTTTGAAGTGCATCAGGAGTTCTTGGCTTACGGCATGACCGAGCCTGTGATGCAAGAGTTTTTGCTGAGCATAGACGCTAAGTCACCTAAAGGCTCGGCGTTCAGCCGTTTTGTTCGTTCCATCATGGATTACTTTGGAGTCGGCGAAAAAGACTTCAGTGCCATGACAGACTTGATTATCATGACAGACACAATTCTGTCCGCACAAAAAACACCCACCATGCGCAAGCTGGAGCGGATTGAACGTGGTGAAAGCTACGAACAGGTCTTTGCGTCCGCCAAACAAACCCGCGCAAAAGTCGATAAGACTGTTGAGAAGCTGCAAAAGTCTAACTTCGCCGACAACATTAAATCTGGCGGAAATATTGAGCAGTTGGTGGGCATGCGCAACATGGAGCAGTTCCTTGATGGTATGGTGGCAAGTGGGGTTTGGCTAAAAGACGGCGTAATGCAGCAGTTGCTCCCGGCGTTGCAGACCGAAGCTATTGTGCGGTGGGCAGGCAAACTTGGTATTGGCGGTATAAAAGACACATGGGCTGGCATCAACAAGATGAACGCCATGCGTAACAAGGCTAAGAACGCCATGTTTGATACCGCTGAAGACTTAAATAATCTTGCGGCAAAGGACGCCAAGCAGTACACAGCGCTTGGTAACGTGATGCACTATTCAACAATCACGTCAAAGGACCCTAACAAAGTTACGACAGATCGAAACCTTGCTGCGTTGTGGGGCCGACTGACTCCAGCAAACAAAAAACTATACAACAAGGTACGTGAGTTTTACGCAAGCAACCACAAGGCGTATCACGCGGTTCTTGAAGAACAGATTGAAGCGTCTGGCTTGCCCGGTAGCGCCAGCGACCCTAAGTCACCAAAGGGTAAGTTGATTGCTTCTATTAAGCAGATGTATGAGGACGGCACGAAGCTGTATCCATACTTCCCCCTTATGCGCTACGGGCAGTACTGGGTGCGTGTGGGCAAAGGTAAGGCTCGTGAGTTCCAGATGTTTGAGAGCCAATCTGACCGTGATAAGTTTGTAAAAGATCGTGTCAAGCAATTGAACGCTGCGTCCGGTAACGCCCGCACAAAAGCCGAGATGATAGAGGGTGGAGATATCGATGAAGGCAACGACCTGTCTAGCGCACGTAAAAAAGATGTAGCTGCCAGCGAGATGCTGAAGGAGATATTTAACACGCTTGAAGCTAAGCCTGTGACTAGCATCACTGACGACTTCGGTAATGTTGTCGGCAATATGGCTACTTTGAATATGGACAAGCTCAAGGATGACATCTACCAGATGTACTTGCAGACTCTTCCAGACCGCAACTTCCGCCGACAGTTTATGCACCGTCAAGGTGTAGCTGGTTTCTCGGGTGACATCCACCGTAACTTCGTGGCTACCGGCACGAACATGGCAAATCAAATTGCGCGTATCAAGTACGGCCCTGAAATTATGCGCGGCCTTGAGAGCGCTTCCGCTTCCCTAGAAGGCAACCCAAACAAAGCACGGCTGGGTGATTTTGTTTCGGAGATGCGTTTGCGAGCAGAACAACAGGTACGGCCTTCTTTAGAAGACAGCCTTGGGTTTCAAGTGTCTAATCTTTTAAACACTACGGCCTTCTTATGGATGATGACTTCCATCAAAACTGTGGTGGCTCAGTTCACCGCTATGCCTGTCTTTGTTGTTCCAGTGCTCGCATCTAAGCACGGTACGGTTAAAACTGCCGCTGCGCTTGCCAAGTCACTGAACGTGTTTAACGGTATCGGCGTAACTAAGACTAATCCTGATGGGTCTACCAGCTACACAATGCCAAGCATGTCACAGCTTGAGGGCTTGACCGCTGACGAGAAGTTGGCTACACAGTACATGCAGGACTTCGGTATCAGTGACACCACAATGGCCTTTGACTTAGGTAATCGTCGTGATGTGCCTACTAAGTTAGGGCAAAGCAAAGTTCGTCGTGTTGGCAAAGTTGTCACCAACGCAATGACTGCGCTGTTCCACCATTCGGAGCGGATGATTCGTGAAGTAACATTCATGACCTCGTATCGTTTAAACCGCGACAAAGGATTGGCGCATGAGGCTGCGTTAGAAGCAGCAACGCAAGAAAGCCATGAGGCGTTAGGTAACTACCACGCATCAAACCGCCCACGGGGCCTTGCGGCAAGTAAATCGCGTGAAGTGTTTATTAACGCTAACAACCCAATTGGCCGCTCTATCTTGCAGTTCAAGATGTTCCCGGCGTTTGTGACTACGTACTTTGTGCGCAATGCGTACAACATGTTTAAAGGTTTGACTCCGCAAGAAAGAAAAGAAGCCAAAATTCAATTTTTGGGCTCGCTCGGTATGTCGTATGCGCTAGCTGGATACGTCGGCATCCCCGGCATCAGCATGGCTATGGGCGTGCTGCAAGGCATCCTCAACTCTATGAAGGCCGATGACGAAGATGACCCACTTGAAGGCCGTGATCTTGAGTTCTGGTTCCGCAACGTATGGCTCCCGCAAACATTTGGTAATGTAAAAATTGGTGACCACACACTCGATGAGTTCCTTGACAAAGGTTTGGTTGCTGCGCTGACTGGCTACGACATCACTAGTAGCATGTCCATGAACAATATGTGGTTCCCGGAAATAAAAGACCAAGCTACTGCTCAAGCTGAGATGATGGACTATGGGGCATCTTTGCTTGGCCCTAGCGTTTCTCTCGTCAAGCAGACTGGTCGGGCTATAGATTATTTCAAACAAGGAAAGATTCTTCAAGGTATGGAGCAACTAGCTCCAGCCATATTCCGTGACCCATTAAAAGCTTATAGGTATTCTCAAGAAGGCGCACAGACTACAACAGGCATATCTATCAAAGATGCGGAGGAATTTACCATAGGTCAGATTCTGGCACAGGGTGCTGGCTTCGCTACTGAGGGACTTCAAACCCGCCGAGAAGCTATTTTTAAAATCCAAGGGTTGATCTTAGAGGCTAAGCGTGATCGTTCTGACGCATTGGCTAGGTTGGACTTGGAGATTACTAAAGGCTCCGACGACGATGTTGAAAAAGCTTTTGACAAGCTCATTAACTACAACATGAAGAACTACTGGGACCCCATCACAAGCGACCAGATTAGTGAGTCTTTGAAGAAACGCATGGAGCGCAGGTTGCTGTCTGATCGCGGCTTCCCAATCGACGAAAAATACTACCCGCAAATTATGGAATTGCTGGAGCCAAGCTCCAAAAAACTGGAACGCGAAGTTCAGAAATAAAAAAGCCCCCGGTGTTTAGGCCGGGGGCGAGTGGTACTATGACAACCACAAGGAGAACAACGGCTCTAGTCTAGCCTAAGTGCGCCAGACCCGCAATCCTTTGATGCCTTCCTCAATGGTTACTTTTGTAACTATCTCAATTTTCAGTCGGCGGCACACCGCCCGAACCGCTTTCCTTGCCTCGCTGTGGTTGATGCAGGGTACAAAGAAAGAGTATCCAAGCCGGAACTTCGCCCAGTTAATCCGGTACGTTACCGTCTCTATCTTCATTTGCTGCGGTCATGCTGAATAGATCAAACTTTTCGGCCTTAAAGCGCAGTACGCGAACCGCTGGGGACATCACCCGCATGCCCTTAGACATACGCTTGTTAACGGTGTCGGCGTATACATCATCGTCTTTCAACTGTTTGAGCAAGTCCTTGTAGTTGATCTGCGCCTTGACGCAGTAGTCCTTAAAGTGCTTGGCAGAGATAAACAAATCTTTGGTGTCAGGCTCGTATCGTATAAGCAACTCACCCTTGGGCTCTTGTTGTGGTAGAGCCATTAGACTGCTCCGAGCATCTATTTCTCCGTCTACCACCAGCACGTTGTTCATGTGGGCGTTAACAAATTCGCCGATGATTGATATAGGGTTTGACTGTGGGGGAGCCACTTCTTCGCGCAGCTCACCGAGCATGCCGGTCAGCCATCTATAAATCTCTTTCATGTCGTAGTCATGCAGTCCCAGCTTACGGGCAATCAAACCACCAGCAATGTTACAAGCCGCAACGGCAGACCAGAAGCGCTCTCGTGAGGTGAACTGTACTTCGCTGTCCAGCCTCGCTTGAATTTGACGGATAAGGTCTTTGGTTTCCTCAAGGTTGTCTACCAAATACTTGGCGTAAATATCTCCGGCAAAGCCGTAGTTCTCCATGAGTTGGTGGTCAAACATTTCTTTACCCTCCGCCACACTGATGATGGTAGTGGGTTCGATTCCGTACTCCAGCAGCCGCATAGATTCGCCATCAGGGGAGTTTTTAGCCGCGCCAAGTTTCTCGTAAAAGCTAGCGTTAGCCGACGACAATGTTATGCCTTGCCAGCTAGTATGGTTGACGCGCTCCTCGTTGGTAGATGCCTTCATGCGATTCTTACCACGCCCCTGCGAAATGCTGTACGACAAGTCAGAGAACTCCATCGGGCTTGTGTTTGTAATCTCATCAATGGTGTTGGGCAGATTGTTCATCACGCCAAGCCGGTGCATCTTTGCGTTGAATGTGTCTTTCCAAATAGAAGCAAGCTCTTTAGGGTGCCCCCATACGCTGTTGCACATGAAGAGCGCCGTTGACTTACCCGAACCGGATGACTTGTGGATTACATTGATGATCGCCCCGCTCATACCCGTAAACTTGAGCAATGGGGAGCCAAACGCTGTGAGTGCCGCAAACGCATGAGGTTCTAACCCCGGCTTGGCGTACATGTTAAACACCTCTTTCCACTTTTCAAACGAGCCAGTCGGCGTCATCTTTTCGGCAATGAGCTTAGTCGTGTGTGACGGGGGGCTGTAGAACGAACCATCCTTTGTGACCTCCCTATCGCCAATAATAAATTTGCTATCGTTGTCTACCCAACCAAATTGTGTTCTCATAATTTCTGCTTTCTTTGCGTATTGAAGTGCTTTCATGAACGTTATAATAAAGTACATGAGGTTTTCTAACTGCTTAGGGTGTGCCGCTACGCCTTGATGCGCAAGTGCTTCCCTAAGTTTTTCTTTGACTGCAATTGACGCCAGCGGAATGACAAACTCTTTCACGCCGTCCATTGGCAAATGCAATCGAAACAGCGCAGTCTCACCCAACTCAGGGTCTTTCATGCGCTTGACTACGTACAGGTCGTGCTCGTACACCAACTCTGGTTCGTCTTCCTCGTCCATAGCCTTTCTCCAAATGCCCCCCGCTTTGCCGCGAGTAAATGGAAATGGGTACTCAGGTATATGGCGCGTTATGCCGGTGGTTTGTTCTGGCGGCAGTACGTACTCGCCGTCTTCTACTTCTGCCTCACTTAACTCCATGCCCAACACAATCGGGGATTTAATACTACCCTTGTGCTTACAGCCGTCACAGCCGGACTTATTTTGCTTTTCAAATGTAGCGCAGTGATGTGGGCCACCCTTTGCAATTAAGTTCTTAATCTTGTTGTCTACTTCTGCTGGGTCGTACCCCGGATGCTGGTCAGACATCATGTGCGCCGCTGTACTAACGTCAACGCAAAATGCAGTAATCGATAAGGCAGAACGCCACAGCGGCTCTTCTATGGAGCCTTGATTTTGATACGCTTCAAGCAGTTGGTTACAGCCATCGCCGTTCGCCGAGCGCATCATAATTGTTTTAAACCGCTTCACTTTACTGCCCATCATCGCTTCCATCATTGGACTAACGGCGCTTGGCAGAAAATCAGGCTTGTCGGTTGATGCGTCAGGCGCACCAAGTAGCTCTTTAACATGCGCGTAACTCATACGCGCAGTGTCTTCGTTGATTACACTAACTAGTACTTGGGTGTCGTACTTAAAATTAAACGTACCCGGAACACGGAGAATACGCGAGGCTTCAAAAACAGATGCGTCTACGATCAGGCCGTTCTCGTCACACAGTTCCCGCAAGCGGTTAGACAGGGGCTCCCACTCGTTGCGGGTCAGTGTCTCTTCAAGAAGCCAGTAAGCATGAACCCCATAACCTGAGTTAACAAGAATCGGCTGCGGTAAACCGACTGCTGTATAGAACTTCACAAGTTCATCTAAACCTATCTGCCGGTCTAGATACCCTTTGATGACACCCTTATCGTCGGGCACACCCTTGGTTGCACCGCAGTCAATGTCCAGCCACAAAGCGCGCACGTGCGCTACGTTTTCGTGGGTGCGATTGTTTAGCGGGCCGTACTTAGCACAACCAAAGTAGGCATCAATTCCGTTGGTTACATGCTTGACAAATAATGCTTCTGCTTCTTCTCTCGTGTCTACAAATTTCTGATCTGGGTAACGTCCAATGCCCATCACGCAGTACCTACCCTCAACGGGTAAGACAGCATCAAGCAGGTCAAAGTTGGACATATAACTTTCTTTTGGGGACGGCTACGCAGGGGGCCGAAGCCCCCTTACGCGCACGGATTATCGGGTTTTCTTGAGCTTAGGTATAAGACGCTCGATTTGTTCCGCGTGTGATTGGTTAGGAGTTGTAGCCCCCCAAAACCAGTTGTAGATCGTTGCGCGGCTCACGTTGAACCTTGTAGCGATTACATCCACAGAAATATCGAGCGCTATGCACTTGCGCCCAAGGAGTACACCCCACGACTGCTCGTCGGCTTTTTTGTTGGCCTCAACCAGTCGCTGGCTGTATCCGTAGGTCATCTATTACTTCTCCTTTGACCAAGCATCAATGACAGAACCCAAGTCTTTTTTGGCTGTAGGGGTAGCAATCTCAGCTTTTTTGTTTTCGCGTTTAACCGGCTCGGCGACATCAATATCAGGTTCGGGCGCGGCGGCTTTCGGAGCAGGTGCAGCAAGTGCGGGAGCGCGGCCAGACATATCCGCTTGATACGGAGTCATGACAACCATCTTCTGCACTTCTGGCTTCTTAGCAACTTCGCTGGTTACGGTATGCTCGGCCTTGTTGATGAAACGGGCCGGTGTAAACAGCACGGACTGGTTGTCGTTCTCTTCGTTAAAACTCAGCGTAGTCACAACATAGTCCAAGCTCTTGCCGTTGTTGGCGAGGTACTTGATGTAGTTCTCAAACGGATGCGTGTTGTTGCCAACGCTATCGCCAAACAAAGACTTGGACGCCAAGTTCATCTGGTACACAGAACCTTCAAGCGTAGTGCCAAAATCTTCAATCAGAGTCATAGCTACACGGCGGGAGTAACGGCAAGCCTTAGAGTTGCCCTGACCCGAACCTTTGATGTTCTGAGCACAGGTGTCGCATCTAGAAGACTGCGGGGCGGTTGAGCCAGCATCGGGTGAATTACCATCGTTAGAAAAGCAATCTGGGGCGCTTGGCTCGGCATCGGGTGTCCACTGCTTAGCGTAAAAAATACGCCCAACTTTAGGAGACGCGCTGACAATCACAACGTCAAGGTTGCCCTTAACTTTGCCCATCTCTTCACCGCCAACCGTCTTGCGGAAGATGCCGTTCTTAGGCACGATACGCTTAACACCTGCGCGGCCAGCAAGGGCTTTGGTAAGTTCAGAGACTCCTGCGTTTTGCAGGAAGTCGGGGAGGTCTTGGTTTAAAACAGTAAGGTCGGTCATTTCATTTTTCCTTAGAACGTCTGACAGAAACGGTATATTCGCTTTCTACATTTAAGCCCATAGGCAAGTAGCCGGGATTCTCAGAGAGGAAGTCCTTCATGTTGGTTTGATGAAGTCGCTTCTCCAACAGGCCAAATGCACCATTCTCTTGAATGAAGTCGTACATTGAATCCCAATCGTTCGTCCAGTACCGTGACTTAACTGTGCGAATGATTGTGCCGTGCGGTGTTCGGATGCTGTCAGCACCCATTTCTTTACAGGTGTCCAACATCTGGGTGGCAAGCACCGATAGCTGGTCCTCAAGTTCTTTGTCTTCTACCTCAAATGCCCGCTTCTTATCGGCTCTAGCGTCCCTGATCTTTATGTAGATCGCGGTTAGCTGGTCCAAGTCTACAGCGGCTGTAGCTTCTTCATTCATCTAATGCTCCTAACAATTGTTAATGGGTGTGAGCGGAGTTGGTTCGCATAAAGCAGCGGGGTTCAACCAACATGGAGATGTTCAACGGCGCTAACCCGTTGTCCAACCCCACTCACAAAAACAAGTCTATCACAGCTTTGTACATTGTCAAGGGGCTTCGGCGAGTACTTGACGATAAAGATCAATTATTTTTTGGTGGCTACTCACGTTGCCTCGCAGCATAGAGTAAATCTTGCGCTCTACCGTGCTACCCATGATGTGGTAAATGGTCATCGGGTTGACTTGGCCGGGGCGGTCAATACGCGCATTAGCCTGTAGGTAGGTCTCAACGCTAGTACATGGAGCGTACCAGATGATTGTGTCGGCGGCAGTTAGGGTAAGTCCGTGGGACGCCGCTTGCGGCTGTATGATAAGCACCTTGACCGCCGGTTGCTCTTGAAAATTCTTTACGATGTCACTGCGCCGGTTGACTGACACTGCTCCGTTGATGACTTCACACGTAATGTGGTTCTTAGTCAAGTGCCTTTTCAGTAGCTCGATGGTGTGGGTAAAGGGTACAAACACCAGCGCCTTATGACTGCACTCATCAATGATCTCTTGCACCACGTTTAAGCGGTTTGATACATCAAACTCCAGCACCTCATGAGTGTCGGTGTACACAGCGCCGCCGGAAATCTGTAGCAGCTTGTTGGTCTTTACCGCTGCGTTCACAGCGGAGACTTCTTCGCCCGCCGCCTCAATGAGCATCTCTTTTAAAAGCACTCTGTAGTACACCAACTGCTGCGGCGTGAGCGGCGCATCTCTATCCGCAAACGTAACTGGGGGTAAGTCAAGGCACTGCGCTTTTTCAAACCGAATCGCTGGCTGTAGGATTCGGTGCACTGTTTGATTGGCTGTCGGCTTTGGAGTCCACTTAAAGTCTGTCACCTTGTTCATCACTGAGTCGCGGTACTGCCCAAAGAATGGCGACACTCCCTTAGGGTTGACTAGTTTTGCCAATCCGTAAGCATCCACAGGCGACTGTGCAGCAGGCGTACCCGTCAACATCCACAAACCTTTGACGCTCTTGTTGATATCACGCAGTGTCTTCCAGCGTTCAGTCTGCGCGTTCTTGTAGGCCGAGGCTTCGTCAACCACAATCAGGTCAAACTCACCATCAATGATTTCGTTCTTTACGATGCCTACGCCATCAAAGTTGATGATGACAAACTCAGCCATTCCGCCAATAATCTCTTTGCGCTTACGTGCGCTCCCGTAGGCTATATCAACCGTACGGTGTATGGCAAACTTAAACAAGTCCTGCTGCCATGCTGACTTCATGATCGACAACGGGCAGATGACAAGCACCCGCTTAATGGCGTTGATGTTCATAAGGTGATCTACCGCCCAAATCACCGACGCCGTTTTGCCTGTACCCTGCTCGTTAAAGCAAAACGCTTTGGGGTTGCTAATTAAAAACTCTGAGGTTACCTTCTGATGATCGAACGGTGTAAACCCATGTGGGCGAGGCCACGTATACGTGTCAAGGCTCATTTTTTCTTTGGTTTGTTAACTTTGACTGTGTGGTCAGAGTTGCGGCTAAATGAACGGTTGGCGCTCGGCGTCTTGAGCTTTAAGTTGCTCGGCGCGTTAGTGCCGCCTTTGCTCAACGGAACCGTGTGGTCAATGTCTTTACCAGTGCGGTCAATTCCTTTGGCGTCCATCTCGTTACGGGCGCGTTGGCGGTCCATTCGTGTAGGCAGTTCGCCTCGCTCGACTTGTTGGGTGTACTCTTTTTTGTACGGGCGGGGTTTGTTTACGTATGGCATTTTTAGCTCCTGTTGTGTTCACAAACTTTGACGGGGCAGAACCTACATAGAGGGCCGGTGATCGGGTTCCACACACCGTTCTCTATCGCTGCTTCGATACGCGCAACGTCCTGCGCTGGCTTCTCAATGTACTTGTCTTTCATCTCAGCGTGGTGCGTGGCCTTGACAAAATCTTTGCTCACCACAAACAGCAGTGCAGATTTAATCGTCTTGATCTTAGGGTACTTGGCAAAGATAGCCGCAGCCACCAAGTCAAGCTGCTTAACATCCGCGTATCGTGCGTTTTTGCTAGTCTTGTAGTCAACAGAGTGTGCTATGCCGTTCTCTTCGTCAAGCACAACCAAGTCGGCGATACCGTGCCACCAAACATCGTCGGCATAAAACTCACAAGGCTCTAGTTCTTTGGTGAGGCCAAGCATCACCTCGCACAACTTCTCGCCGGGGATGGCGTTGAGTTGGTCAAGCATGTCCTTCATGTACTCAAATGCGGGAGGGATCGGAGTCTTGTTGAGTATGTATTCTTCCGCAACTGTATGCGCTGACTTGCCGTACAGAGTCGCTACGGTGTCGGGCTCACGCTCGGTCTTAAGAATCCTTGTGTGATAGTACTTCTTGGGGCACTGCTGAAAAGTCTTCAGGCTACTGAAAGACCAGACGATTGGTTTGGTGGTCATCTTTGGCGCTCCTGCATGTCTCTGATCGAGTTAATCATCAGCTTCGTTTCTGCCATCGCAATGAAGCCCTGCTCAATCGCCTCGGCAAACTTCTTCTCTAGCATCGCTTCGTGCGCCGCCTTTAACGCATTCTCGGCCAACATACAAGGCCGTGCGTAATCAACAATCGCCATAACTGTCTCCAAATCCTGTTTCACAATTAAGGGGTAACTCCAACCCCCATGAGGGGCGAATTCGCATACAGATTTCGACGTATTCCATCGCGGTAATAGCCTCTCTAATTGGCACTAGGCAAGCCACGGCATCATGCACCGTCATGACAACACGGTACTTGCGGGCAATCGCAAGCATCTGTTCACCAATGATAATCCGAGCCAAGGCTTGGCACACGTTCTCAATTAGCTTGCCTCCGTATATCCGATTCGGTATAATAGAGCGGCCTTTTTTGGTGTCGTACACAAGCTCAGACTTGCCGTCATCGTCTTGACTGTTACGCAAATTGGGGTAGCGGATGTACAAGCCGTTGGGCAGTTTGATGCCGTTCTTGCCGTCAACCTTGAGCACACCGTTGCGGCCTAACGTTGTCGTCTGGCCCCTTATGATTGCTTCTAGCGCCGTACCCGCTACTTTCCACAGCGCTGTAATCTTTGGGTAAGTCCTGCGGTACACGTCAATAATCTTCGTTGCCTCTGCTACCGTAATCGTTACGCCAAATGTCTGAAGTTGTGCCTGAAACTTCACTGCGCCCATGCCGTAGCCACAGCCAAGAATTGTGGTCTTCCCCACAAAGCGTTCACGAGTGTCAGCCTTGGTGATAGGCCGTCCGTAGATAGCTGATGCCATGATGCAGTAAACGTCCTCGCCGCGATCAAAGGCTTCAACCAAGTCTTCCTGTCCAGCCAGCCATGCCAGCGTACGCGCTTCAATCTGTGACGAATCCGAATCCATTACTACGTAGCCAGTCGGCGCAATGATGGCGTACTTAAGCGGAGAAGTGCGTGGTAAGTTCTGGAGGTTTACCTTGTCATCACCGCCCCAACGCCCTGTGTGGGCGGCGTAGTAGCGCAGAGGAACTGGCATTGGCCCTCGATCAGCGATACCCAGAAACCTAGCGGTTCGTGTCTCTTCCAACGTAGACTTAACGCCCAACCGCGCAGCCACAATCGCCTGTACGATGACGTTCTCGTGCTCCAGCAGGGCCTTAAAATCCTCGTCGTTCTTAGCGAATGCGTAAGTCTGTTTGCCCGTAGTAGGGCTAACCTTCATCGGTGGCACTACGTCAAAAGACCGGAGTACATCGGCTAGCTTGGGGTTGCTCATTAGATCGTCTTTGTCAATCAACATCTTGTTCATCAACAACTCTTTCTTGTCCCTAACATTTGTTAGGTGAGCAGTGAGCACCTTCTTGTCCAACTGCAACACTGGCTCTGTAAACATGCGTATGGTCAGGTCAATCAGCCGAAACTCCATTGCGGGGAACCCCTCGCTCATGTGCCCAAACAAATCCCATGTCATAGCCACATCGTTTTTGCAGTAGCCGCCGTAGTCGGCGAGTTCCTCTGGCGTGAAGTCTTTGCGGAAGTAGTTGATGTACTGCTTGACTTGCTCTCCCTTAACGCCAACAGCGTAGTGCTCGGCGAGTACAGCTAAGCTACCACCAACCTCAGTGCCATGTAACGCACGAGCCATTGAGAGCGTATCCAACCAGCCCTTGGGTGTAATGCCAAAATGCCAATTAAGAATCGCACCATCAAACACAGCGTTGTGCGCTAAGGCCAAGCTGTCCCCCCAATCAAACCCCTTCAAAAAGTTAGCCGTCTCGGTCATGGTTCCGCTAAACCACTGGGGCTTATCGTCCTCTACTTGTACTGAAACCCCTATAACTTCAAAGCGCGGGTCGCGTATGTACTCTTCGGTAGTCTGCTTAGCAAAGCCAAGGTCACCCCCATAGGCCGTCTCAAAGTCAATCGTTAGAATTTTCACGGACTAGTCCCTGTACCTTTAAACAAATGCTGCCCTATATTTGTAAAACCCGCTTGCTGCGCTTGGTTGTACAGATGCGCTTGTTGAGCGTACATTTTTGCTTGGGCTGCGGACATTATTATTGCTCCGTCCTCTACGCTTTCCCTAGAAGTTGGGTTGATTGTTTGCCGCATGATTTGGGCAAGCAATGCTTTACGGTCTCGCTGCAACTGACACTCTTTCCAGTACGCACGTATCATCTTGCGTTCTATATTTGTATACGGGCTGCTATTAGTTTCG
>Ga0114974_10000788_pt1 | contig 25773 bp, 22 predicted proteins | sample S_130206_EF_Meta_FD_87318 | JGI IMG/M metagenome (GOLD analysis project Ga0114974, IMG submission 87318) | Freshwater microbial communities from Lake Simoncouche, Canada to study carbon cycling - S_130206_EF_MetaG | ecosystem: Environmental > Aquatic > Freshwater > Lake | place: Lake... | reverse complement strand
GACATGCAGAACAACAACAAGACTATCGATCGTCGGCAATTCATTGGTGGCGCTACATTGGCCGCTGGAGCGCTGACTGCAGCAGCACGCGCAGTGGCTGCACAACCGGCAACCCCAGCTTGGTCGGCACCGTTGGCCGAAGTGGCCGGTAAGACTGCGTTTATCACTGGCGGCTCCAGCGGCATCGGCTTGGGTCAGGCGCATGTGTTTCATGACGCAGGCATGAAGGTTGCCATCGGCTACATCCGTGACGACCAGCGCGAGGAAGCAGCACGTGGATTTACGCGCGATCTGGATCGCGTTCATTGGATCAAGGCGGATGTTACCGATCGTGCGCAGATGAAGGCCGCAGCCGATGAAGTGGAGAAGCGCTTTGGCAAGTTACACCTGGTGTCAGCCAATGCGGGTGTAGGCATGGGCGCCTCGGCGGCCAATGCGTCGTACAACGATTATGACTGGTGCGTGTCGGTCAATCAGACCGGCGTGTTCAACACGCTGCGCGAGTTTTTGCCGCTACTGCGCAAGCATGGTGAGGGCGGGCACTTTCTGGCCACGTCGTCGATGAACGGTTTGCTGCCGGTGACCAACGGCAATGCCGGTATCTACACCATGACCAAGTTTGCGGTGCTGGGACTTATCGAATCACTGCGTGCAGAGTTTGATGCCACTGGCGAGCGCATCGGCGCGTCGGCGTTCTGCCCAGGTTTTGTGACGACCAAGATCGGCGAAGTGGACTTGAACCGTACCGGTGCTTTCGCCGGTACCAAGACCGAAGGCGCGCGTGCGCCCACAGCGGCCAATGCGCCGCGGCGTGCGCCGGGCTCGCCGTTCATCGGTATGGATCCCATCGAGGCGGGACAGATCGTGCTGCGTGCCGTGCGCAACAATGAGCTGTTCATCGTCTCGCATGTGGAGTTCAGCCCCGGTATTGCTGAGCGCCATGACGCGATCATGGCTTCGGTGCATCCTGAAAAGCCCCCAGCTGATCGCGTTGCCATGGAAGTGGTTAACCTGCGCAATCCGCTATATCCGGCAGAACGTGCGCGTCTGTTGGCGCGGCGTAAGGGTCGTGCATGAGCGTGTTACCACCGACCCGTGATGATCGAGTGATCTGGGATATCTGGACGTCGGTCTATCACATGCCTACCGTCACGGTTGCAGACGAGGTCGGCACGTTTGCAGCGCTGTCGGGTCAATCGATGAATACAGCAACCCTGGCCGCTGCATTGCAGGTCGACGCGCGTGCGCTACACGTCCACTTGGGTGTGCTGGCGGGTCTGGGCATGGTTGAGCGCCGTGAAGGTCGGTGGCAGGCCACTGTTGTGGCGCGCACCTGGCTGCATCCGCAGGCACAGGGTTACTACGGCCCGCTAATCCAGAGGCACGGCCAGCGCAATGCGCTGCACGAACAGTTACTGGAAACGCTGCGCACGGGGCAAAAGCCCGACAGCCATCAATCTGCTGTGGACGAGTGGGAGCGCGGCGAGATGCCGCCGGGGCTTGCGGCGATAATCACCGCTTATATGAACGCCCACAGCCGAGCGGCGGCACTGGCCGTGGCCCAGCAACCGCTGTTCACCTCAGTCGGCAGCGTGCTGGATGTTGGCGGTGGCTCGGCAATCTTTTCGATTGAGCTGGCGCGTGCGCATGCCGGCCTTGCGGCCACCGTGATGGAGATACCGGCGATCTGTAGCGAAGCCGATGCCTATATTGCTGCGGCTGGTGTTGCAGCGCAGGTGCGCACACAGGCCGTGAACATGTTCACGCAGCCTTGGCCCACCGGCTATGCCGCGCATTTTCTGTCCAACATCTTCCATGACTGGTCCGATGCCACCTGCCTGCTGCTGGCGCGCAAGTCGTTTGAAGCATTGCCTGCGGGTGGGCGCATCCTGCTGCACGAGATGCTGATGGATGAGGATGGCTGCGGGCCACTCACGACGGCCTGCTTCTCAATGCTGATGCTGCAGGGCACGCGTGGACGTCAGTACACGTTGACTGAACTGCGCGGGTTCTTGGAAGCAGCCGGCTTTGTTGATGTGGCGGCGCAGACGACAGGCGGCGGCTATTACTCGCTAGTGAGTGCGCGCAAGCCCTGAAGGGCTTGCGCGGTCACCGCATACAGAAGGCCAATCAGTCTTCGGTAAGGAAGCTGCGCAGCTGCTCGCTGCGGCTGGGATGGCGCAGCTTACGCAGCGCCTTGGCTTCTATCTGGCGGATACGCTCACGCGTGACATCAAACTGCTTACCGACCTCTTCGAGGGTGTGATCGGTATTCATGTCGATGCCAAAGCGCATGCGCAGCACCTTGGCTTCCCGCGGGGTCAGCTGTGACAGCACCGCATGGGTGGTCTCGCGCAGTGACTCTGTGGTGGCCTGCTCGATGGGCGAAGCGATAGACGTGTCTTCGATGAAGTCGCCCAAATGCGAGTCTTCGTCATCGCCGATCGGAGTCTCCATCGAGATGGGCTCCTTGGCGATCTTGAGGACTTTGCGCACCTTGTCTTCGGGCATTTCCATGCGCACGGCCAGCTCTTCGGGCGTCGGCTCGCGACCCATCTCTTGCAGCATCTGCCGCGAAATGCGGTTGAGCTTGTTGATGGTCTCGATCATGTGCACCGGAATGCGGATGGTGCGCGCCTGATCGGCGATGGAACGCGTGATGGCCTGACGGATCCACCACGTGGCATAGGTCGAGAACTTATAGCCGCGGCGGTATTCGAACTTGTCGACCGCCTTCATCAGACCGATGTTGCCTTCCTGGATCAGGTCCAGGAACTGCAGACCGCGGTTGGTGTACTTCTTGGCGATAGAGATGACCAGGCGCAGGTTGGCCTCGACCATCTCTTTCTTGGCGCGACGGGCCTTGGCCTCGTGCACCGAGACCTCGCGATTGATCTCTTTGACTTCGTTGATCGACAGCTTGAGGTGCGTCTCGATGTCGGACAGCAGCTTCTGGCGGGCGGCGATGTCGTCGCGCACCTTTTGCGTCAATGCAGCGAACTTGCGCGCACCCAAGTGCTTTTCCAGCCACTCGGTGTTGGTCTCGTTGCGCGGGAAGCTGGCGACGAAGTCTTTGCGCGACATGCCTGCATCACGCACGGCCAGCGCCATGGTCTCGCGCTCGAGCTTGCGGATCTGGTCGACCTGCGCGCGCAGCTTTTGGATCAGACCGTCGAACATGCGCGGCGCCAGCTTGAGTTCCATGAACTCGTCTGACAATTGCTTGCGCACCTTCATCGTCTTGGGGTCGCGAGCACCGTTCTTGGTGATGCCTGTCAGCACTTGAGCGTGCAGCTTGGCGATCTTGGCAAAGCGCGCAGCGGCCTCTTCCAGATCCGGGCCGGTGTCGACGACTTCCTCTTCCTCGGCGCCTTCCTCGGTCTCTTCCTCTTCCTCGGCTGCGCCGGGCGCTGCGACCTCGAGCTTGGTCGGGTTCTGCGGCTGCGCGATGACATCGGGCGCATTGGGATCGATGAAGCCGACGATGACGTCGATGATGCGACCCTGACCGGCCTTGAAGGCATCGTAGGCAGTGATCACATGCGTGATTGTGGCGGGGTGGCTCGACAGCGCGAGCTTGACGCCGAACAGACCATCTTCGATGCGCCTTGCGATGCTGATCTCGCCTTCGCGCGTCAGCAGCTCAACCGTACCCATCTCGCGCATATACATGCGCACCGGGTCGGTGGTGCGGCCTAGCTCAGCATCCAACGCGGCAAGCGCCTGCGCTGCTTCTTCAATGGCTTCTTCGTCGGCCGGCGCTGAGGCATCGGTTGCCAGCAGCGGTGCATTGTCGGGTGCGCGCTCATGGACGGGAATACCCATCTCGTTGAGCACGTTGACGATGTCCTCGATCTGCTCCGGATCGACGATCTCTGAGGGCAGATGGTCGTTGACCTGAGAGTAGGTGAGGTAATTCTGTTCCTTGCCCAGCGCGATCAGCAGCTTGAGCTGACCCTGACGCTCCTCGTCTTTCAGAGGCGCGCGGCGCTGCACTTCGGTGAGGCGCTGCGGGTCGGCCGGCGGTGCGGCCGGCGCGCGCTTGGCGACGCGCTCGGGTGCAGCAGCGGGCGCAGCGGCTTCGGCCTTGGCTGTTGGCGCTGGCTTTGCGGCCTTGGCAGGCGGCGCGGCCTTGGCAGGCGGCGCAGCCTTGGCGGGCGCAGCAGCCTTGGCGGCTACCGGCGCCGCAGTTTTGGTTACTGGCGCCGATTTGGGAGCCTTGGTTGGGGCGGCCTTGGTTGGGGCTGCCTTGGTTGGGGCGGCCTTGGTTGGGGCGGCCTTGGTTGTAGCGGACTTGGCTGGCTCTGCCTTGGATGCAGGAGCAGGTTTGGCGGCCTTTATAGGCACTGCCTTGGGAGCGGACTTGGCGATTTTCGCCACCTCGGGTTTGGAGACTGCTTTGGCGGTCGGCTTGGCGACTGCCTTAGCGGGTGTCTTGGTGGCTGGTTTGACAGCGGCCTTGGCGGCCGGCTTGGCAACGGGTTTGGCGGCCGGCTTTTTGGCAGCTGGCTTGGCAACAGGTTTGGCGACCGGCTTTTTGGCGGCCGCCTTAGCAACGGGCTTAGTCACCGTTTTGGCCACGGGCTTTTTGGCGGCCGGCTTGGCAGCGCTCTTGGCGACTGGCTTGGCGGCGGCTTTGGTAGCCGGCTTGGCAGTGGTTTTGCGGGGTGCGGTCTTAGTGGCGGTCTTGCGCGTCATGATGGCTTCCGGCAGATCAGAGGGCCTCGGGAGTCGCGAGTCGGTGGGGTGCGGCACCCCGTGCGAGAGAACCGTGGATTATACCAGACGCAGGCTGATCGGGGCAGCTGTCAGGGCTTGCGGGGCAACAGTCCGGCGCGTTGCACCGCATCACTGCCAAAGCGCTCGCGGATGCGGTCCAGCGCGGCGTCCAACCGCGCATCGCCGGGGGCCGGCAGGCAGGCGAACAAGTCCGGCTGTGGGGTGTCTTCGGTCAGATCGCCGACGCCCACGCCCAGCAGGCGCAACCGTGCCCCGGGGTGCTCTTTGAGCCATTGCTCCAGCAGCGTTAGCGCGCCCTCGCCCAGGGCGCGCGAGCTGTTGTCGGGCGGGGACAGCGGGCGCTGTCGCGTATGCGTGGTGAAATCGGCTTCGCGCAATTTCAGTTGCACACTGCGTGACAGCGCGCCGCGCGCCCGCAGTCGCGCTGCAGTGCGATCGGCCAGCCGTAACACCGCGTTGCGCATCGCGGCCGGGTCGGCGAGGTCTTGATCAAACGTCTGCTCGGCACTGACTGACTTGCCATCGCGCTCGGGCACTACCGGACGCGAGTCGATACCTGCCGCACGCTCGCGCAGTTGCGCTGCCTGTTGGCCAAACAGCGGCAGCAGTTGTGCATCGCTGCAACGGCGCAATTGACCCAGCGTCGTGATGCCCGCAGCGCGCAATGCCGCGCCGCGCTTGCCGCCCAATCCGGGCAAGCGTTCCACCGGCAGCGGATCCAGCACGCTCTGCTCCTGACCTGCTGCCACGACCGTGAGTCCATCAGGCTTTTGCAGATCGGAGGCGATCTTGGCCATCAGCTTGTTGGCTGCAACGCCGATCGACACCGTCAGTCCTGTGTTGGCTAGAACTTGCTGTTTGATGGCGCGCGCGATGCTGACAGGCTCGCCATGCAGGGAGCGACTCTGCGTGACATCCAAAAATGCTTCGTCCAGCGACAGGCCTTCTACTAAGGGCGTGTAGGCATGAAACACGGCGAACACTTGCGCTGAGACTTGTTGATAGCGCGCAAAACGTGGCGGCACACACACCAGATGCGGACACAGTTGCAGTGCTCGGCGCATCGGCATGGCCGATCGCACGCCGAAGCGACGCACCTCATAGCTGGCCGCAGCCACCACACCGCGCCCACCGCGTCCACCGACTACCAACGCCTTGCCGCGCAGAGTGGGATCGTCGTGCTGCTCGACCGACGCAAAGAACGCGTCCATGTCGGCATGCAAGATGGCGCGCACGTGTAATTAGCCGCGCGGTCGCGCTGCCATGAGCGTGCTCAACTCGCGTTTATCGTCGCTGCTCAATTCGCTGCTGCGGGATTTTTCGATCAGTTCATCCAGTCGTGCGCTGGCTGCGCCTTCGAGCAACTTGCGCACCGCCACGACCAATTCGTTAGCTGCTGCTTGCGGGTCATCCAGAATCTGTTCGCTTTGCGCTAGCCGTGACAGCCGCTCACCCAGCGGCCCATCGCGCCAACGCTCCAGTACTTGGCCAGTGCTGGTGGCCGGATGTGCGTGCAGGTCATCGAGTAGATCGCACAGCGCATCGACACCGGCGTTGCCCAGTGCGCGCAGCGGTGCAACATGCGCAGGGGATACTTGCGATGCGATGCTAGGAAAGTGCAGCAAGCTTTGTACAGCCTGACGCACCAGTGGGCCGCGACCGGCGCTGAGGCCCACTTGCGACAGACGCTGACGCTGTTCTGGCCCGGCCGCCGACGCCACGTGGGCCACTGGACCTACGATCTGCAAAAAGCGTTCGGGCCGCACGCTGATGGCTGTTGCCAGTCGGTCCAGCAGCAACTCGCGATAGGGGCCGTCGGGCACCCGTTCGAGCAATGGCTTGGCCTGCGCCACAAAGCGTGCCTTGCCGTCGGCATGGCTGACATCGACTTCGGCCAGCAGGTGTTGCACCAAGTATTCGGACAGTGGCAGTGCATCGGCATAGCGCGCTTCGAATGCTGCGGCGCCTTCTTTGCCCACCAGCGTGTCGGGGTCTTCGCCATCGGGCAGGAACAAAAAGCGCAGTTCGCGACCGGCCTGCGCCTCGGGCAGTGCATTGTTAAGCGCGCGCCAAGCTGCAGCACGACCAGCGCGATCGCCATCGAAGCAAAAGATGATTTCGCTGGCGACACGAAACGCGCGCTTGAGGTGTTCGGGAGTGGTGGCCGTGCCCAGCGTGGCCACCGCATAAGCGATACCCGCCTGATGCAAGCGCACTACGTCCATATAGCCCTCGACCACTAGCAGACGGCGGATGGTCGCGCGGCTCTGACGAACTTCATACAGGCCGTACAGCTCGCGGCCTTTGTGAAACAGCGCAGTCTCGGGCGAGTTGAGGTATTTGGGTTCGCCCTGATCGATGATGCGGCCGCCAAAGGCCAGCACACGGCCGCGCGCGTCGCGGATGGGGAACATCAAGCGGTCACGAAAACGGTCATACCAGCCTTCGCTGCCACGCCGCGCTTCATCGCCGCTGCGATCGCGCTCGATGATCAGGCCCACCTCTGCCAAACGCTGGCGCGCACCGTCGCTGGTGGCAAAGTGGCGCAGCAGATCGTTCCAAGAGGCGGGCGCATAGCCGATGCCAAAGCGCTCCAGTGAACCGGCGTCAAGGCCGCGCCGAGCCGCGTAGTCACGGGCTTTGGGGGTGCGCGCTAGTTCTTCGCGGAACCAGCGCGCCACGTCACTGAGTACGGTGTACAGGTCTTCACCGGGGCGCTCGACCGCGCCACCCGGGCCGGTCTCGCGCGGCACCTCGACGCCTAAGCGCGAGGCGAGCTCTTCGACAGCCTCGGGGAAGGGCAGTCGGTCGTGATTCATCAGAAAGCCCAGTGCACTGCCATGCGCACCGCAGCCAAAGCAGTGGTAGAACTGCTTGGCGGGGCTGACCCAGAACGACGGCGTCTTTTCGTTGTGAAAGGGGCAGCAGGCGCGATACTCGCGACCGGCCTTCTTCAGCGTGACACGCGTGCCAATCAGCTCGACGATGTCGGCACGCGCCAGAAGGTCGTCGATGAACTGCTGGGGGATGCGGCCGGACATGGCCTGAGTTTAACCGAGGTGGGGGAGAGCGGGATGCAAACGGCCGTAGAGAGTGCGTGCAGCAAAGTCACCTGGCGTCTGGTGCCCTTCTTGATGCTGCTGTACGTGGTGTCGTGGTTTGACCGCATCAACGTCGGTTTCGCCGCCTTGCAGATGAACCGCGATCTGGGCTTTGGCCCGGCGGTGTTCGGCTTTGGCGCCGGCGTGTTCTTCATCGGCTATGCGCTGTTCGAGGTGCCCAGCAATCTGGTGCTGGCGCGGGTCGGCGCACGCCGCTGGATCGCCCGCATCATGGTCAGTTGGGGGCTGGTGTCGGCGGCCATGATGTTTGTCCAAGGCCCGACCAGCTTCTATGTGCTGCGCTTTGTGCTGGGCGTGGCCGAAGCGGGCTTTCTGCCGGGCGTCATCTATTACTTGGCCCAGTGGTACCCGCGCGCGCAGCGTGCGCGTGCCGTGTCGTGGTTCATGATCGGTATTCCGGTGTCGACAGTGCTGGGTGCGCCGCTGGCCGGGCTGCTGCTGCAGATGAATGGCCTGCAAGGGCTGGCCGGGTGGCAGTGGCTGTATCTGCTGGAGGGCTTGCCGGCGGTAGTGCTGGGCTTTGTGGTGTGGCGCGTATTGCCCGACACGCCGCGTCAGGCGCGCTGGCTGGCGCCGGCCGAGCAAGAAGCGCTCATCGCGCACATTGCCGCTGAAAATGCTGCGGTGGCCGGACAGCGCAACCTGCCGGTGTGGCGCGTGCTCTCGCATCCCACCGTGTGGTTACTGGGTTTCTCGCTGTTTACCTGCCAGTGCGGTAGCTATGGTCTGACGCTGTGGATCCCGCAAATCCTCAAGGGCCTGTCAGGGCAGAGTGATTTGATGGTGGGTCTGCTGTCGGCGGTGCCCTATATGGCGGCCGCTATCGGCATGGTGGTGCTGGGCATCAGTTCAGATCGTAGCGGCGAGCGCTTCTGGCATGTGGCCGGGCCCAGCTTTTTGGGTGCGGCGGGATTTGCTGCCAGCGCTTGGTTTACTTCGCCGGTGCCCGGCATGCTGGCGCTGACGCTGGCCGCGGTGGGCGATCTGAGCAGTCGCGGTCCGTTTTGGGCCTTGCCGCCGCGGTTTTTAAGCGGCAGTGCGCTGGCGGCCGGCATTGCGTTGATCAACACGCTGGGGGCAGTAGGCGGTTTTGTGGGGCCCTATGCGGTGGGCTTGGTCAAAGACGCCACCGGCAGTTTTTCGGGTGGACTGCTGCTGCTGTCGGGTTTGCTGGTGACCAGTGCGATCACTACGTTGTGGCTGCGCCGATCTACGTCGTTGGCGGCGCATGCCGCCTAATCACGATGCCTCATAACTCAGGCTAGCGACGGCGGCGCACAAATCCCAGGATGATGACGGCAGCCACCACCAGCAACAGTGCTAGCAGGATGCCGCGGCCCATCAGACCGACAACCGCGCCTTGATAAGGGCGCCTACGGTGGCCATATCGGCGCGGCCAGCTGCAACGGCTTTGACCTGAGCCATGACCTTGCCCATGTCTTTGATGCTGGCGGCGCCGGTAGAGGCAATCGCTGTATCAATGAGCATGGCAAGTTCGGCTTCAGACATTGCTTCGGGCATATAGGCCTGCAGCACTACCATTTCGGCAGCCTCTTTGGCCACGAGGTCGGCTCTGCCGCCGGCCTCGAATTGGGTGATGGACTCTTTGCGCTGCTTGGTCATCTTCTCGATGACCGATAGCACTTGAGGGTCGTCGAGCAGGATGCGCTCGTCGACTTCCCGCTGCTTTATGGCAGAGAGCACCAGCCGGATGGTGGCTAGGCGCTCTTTTTCACCCGAGCGCATGGCCGACTTCATGTCGTCGGTAATACGCTCTTTGAGGGTCATGTGCGTCAGGCGCGCGCGGGGCGCGGCGGACGCGGCGACGAACGCTTGAGGTGACGCTTTACAGCGGCGGCCTTCTTGCGCTTGCGCTCTTGGGTCGGCTTTTCATAGAACTCGCGACGGCGCAGTTCGGACAGCACGCCCGCCTTTTCACAGGCACGCTTGAAGCGTCGCAGGGCGACGTCAAAATATTCGTTCTCGCGAACTCGCACGCTCGGCATCTAAACCTCGAACCACGTTAGATAGACAAAATGGGGGTGGGATAGTAAGTGCCACAGTCCAAAAAGGCAAAGCCTGATCGCGCCTCTGGTTCACAATGACGCGCATGAGTCACGTTAACCCTGCCGCAGGCTAACCCGGAAACGCCATGGCGCTGCGTGTATTGGCTATTGAATCGTCTTGTGACGAGAGTGCTGTGGCGGTCCTCGACGAGGAGCGCGGGCTACTCTCGCATGCTCTGTTCAGCCAGATAGAACTGCATCGCGCCTATGGCGGGGTGGTACCCGAACTGGCCTCGCGCGATCACCTACGCCGCCTGCTGCCGCTGTTGCGCCAGGCCTTGGCCGAGGCTGACACGACCCCCGAACAGCTCTCTGGTGTGGCCCATACGGCCGGCCCTGGCCTGGTCGGTGCGCTGTTGACCGGCGCGGCACTGGCGCGGGGTTTTGCCTTTTCCCGCGGGTTGCCGGTGATTGCTGTGCACCATCTGGAGGGCCATCTGCTGGCGCCTCTGCTCGAAGATGAGCCGCCACCGTTTCCGCATCTGGCGCTGCTGGTGTCGGGTGGTCACACGATGCTGATCCGGGTGGCAGTGCTGGGTGAGTACGAGGTGTTGGGCGAAACGCGCGACGATGCGGCCGGAGAGGCCTTCGACAAGACCGCCAAGCTGTTGGGCCTGCCCTATCCGGGCGGTCCGGAGTTGGCGCGACTGGCCAGTGACGGCCGTGCGGGCGCGTTTAATTTCCCGCGGCCGATGCTCGACCGGCCCGGGCTGGAGTTCAGTTTCTCGGGCCTTAAGACCGCCGTGTCGCTGGCGGCGCGCGCCCAGCCGCTGGATGACCGGCGCCGCAACGACATTGCCCGCGGCGTGCAGGACGCTATTGTGGACACGCTGCTGCGCAAGACCGCACGCGCAGTGGAGGCCACCGGCCTTGTCGATGTGGTGGTGTCGGGCGGCGTGGGCGCCAATCTGGCGCTGCGCACCGGCCTTGCAACACTGCTGCGGTCCAGGGGCGGACGCGTTTATCATCCGCGCATCGAATTCTGTACCGACAACGCGGCGATGATCGCGGTGGCGGGCCTGCTGCGTCTCAAGCGCGGTGAAGGCAGCTTCGACCTGGCGATCACTGCGCGTGCGCAGTGGCCGCTCACTGATCTCAACCAGGACCGACACACAGCATGAACCAGTACGCCGATCGCGTTTTTCTGCGCGGCCTCGCCATCCAGACCACCATTGGCTTTATCGAATGGGAGCGCCACGTCAAACAGACAGTGGTCATCGATCTGGAAATACCGGTCGATTGCGGGCGCGCTGCACACCAAGATGATGTGGTCGATACGGTTGATTACAAAAGTATCGCCAAGCGCACGATTGCCTTTGTCGAAGCGGCAGAGTTCAAGCTGGTCGAGACGCTGGGTCACCGGCTGGCCATGACCTTGCTGGCAGAGTTCGACATTGCGTGGATTCGTCTTACGGTCAACAAGCCCGGTGCGATTCGCGGTTCACGCGATGTGGGCATCAGCCTAGAGCGCCATCGCGCTGCGCCGTCTGCGTGAATAGCGTGCGCGCCTTTGTGTCGGGGGGCAGCAACCTCGACACCGAGGCCAACCTGCTGCGCGCCGCACGCGAACTCAAACGTTACTATCCGGGCGCGCGTTGGTCGGCCTGCTGGCGCAATGCAGCAGTGGGCTTTGAAGGCCCCGACTTCATCAACTTCGTGGTCGAGTTGCCGGTGAGCGATGGCTTGGCTGCGCTCAAGTCACGCTTGCAGGACATCGAGGCCTTGTGCGGGCGACCGCCCAATGCGCCGCGTTGGGAACCGCGCGCGATGGATCTGGACGTGCTGTTGTTTGGCGGATTGGTGGGCACCTATGACGGCATCGTGCTGCCACGACCCAGCCTGCTCGACTGGGGCTTCATGCTGGGGCCGTTGGCCGAGATTGCCCCCGATCTGCTGCATCCAACGCGCGGCGTGAACATGGCGCAGTTGTGGGCTGAGTTTGATCGCGACGCCAATCCGCTGCATCGCGAAGCACTGGATCTTGCGGCGGCGTGAGCCCCTCAGGCTTTGACGCTACGACCGCCGTCCACCGCCAACACTTGGCCGGTGACATAGGGCGCATGGGCTGCAAAGAACAGTGCTGCTTGGGCAATATCTTCTGGACTGCCTCGTCGGCCCAGCAAAGTGCGCGCGATGATGTCGTTCTGGCGTTCTTCGCTCACGCCTTGCTCGGGGAACAACACCGGTCCCGGTGCAATCGCATTGACGCGCACGTCGGGTGCCAGTTCTCGGGCCAGGCTGTGGGTCAACGAGATCAATCCCGCCTTAGCTGCGCTGTATACCGGGTGCGCTTTGAGCGGCCGCAGGCCGTGGATATCGGCGATGTTGAGTACCAAGCCTTGGCTGCTGCGCAGCGCCGGCGCTGCCGCCTGCGCCAGAAACAGCGGTGCTTTGAGATTGGTGCCCATCAGGTCATCCCACTGCGCCAGCGTGATCTGGCCAACCGGTGTGGGATAGAAACTAGAAGCGTTGTTGATCAGCACATCCAGCCGGTCAAAGTGCGTCAGCGTGCGCTGCACCAAGCCTGGCAACTGCGCTACGTCCAGCAAATCGGCCTGCAACAGCAGGCTGCTGCCGGGCCGCACGGCTTCGAGGGCCGCGGCAAGTTTGGCGGCCTCCTCAATAGAGCTGCGGTAATGGATGGCGATGCGTGCACCGGCACCATGCAACGCATGCACGATGGCGCTGCCGACGCGGCGCGCACCGCCAGTGATCAATACCACTTTGTCTTGCAGGGCCTGGTTCATTGGACAATCTTATGACGGATAACCTCGACCTGCATCAGCAAGCGCAGTTGCAGCGCATGCAGGCGCACCTGCAGGCGGTACTGGCCGGGCAGGGAGGCTGGTTGGGCTTCGCGCGCTATATGGACGAGGCGCTGTATGCGCCGGGCTTGGGCTATTACAGCGCTGGTGCGCGCAAGCTCGGTGCCGGTGGCGACTTCACCACCGCGCCCGAACTGTCGCCCTTGTTCGGCGGCTGTGTGGCGCGGCAGTGTGAGCAGGTACTGCGCACGCTCGGCGGCGGCGACGTGCTGGAGCTCGGTGCCGGCAGTGGCCGGCTCGCCTTTGATGTACTGCAGGCGCTGGCGCAGACCGATTGCCTGCCGCAGCGCTATTTCATCCTCGAAGTCAGTGCAGATCTGCGTCAGCGTCAGCAAGAATTATTGGCCACTTTGCCAGCGGCGCTGGCCGATCGTGTGCAGTGGCTGGATGCTCCGCCGGCACAGGGCTGGCGCGGTGTGTTGTTGGCTAACGAAGTGCTCGATGCGCTGCCGTGCGACTGCTTTGTAATGGGCGCCGATGGACAGGTGCTTGAACGCGGTGTGACGCTAGATGCAGCGGGTGCGTTGGCGTGGCAATCGCGAGCGGCTGCTACGCCGCTGGCTGCTGAGGTGTTGCGCCTGCAGTCGCAGTTGCTGCAGCCGATGGGGGCAGGTTATGCCTCGGAGTTGTGTCTGCGCGCCGGCCCGTGGATCGCTGCGGTCACGGCGCAGCTACAGTGCGGCGTAGCACTGTTCATCGACTACGGTCTGCCGCGTGCGCAGTACTACCAACCAGCGCGTGATGGCGGCACCTTGCGCTGTCACTGGCGCCAGCGCGCGCACGACGATCCGCTGTGGTTGCCGGGTTTGCAGGACATCACAGCGTGGGTTGATTTCACGCGGGTGGCCGAAGCAGCCGATGACTGTGGTCTGCAGGTACTGGGCTTCACCACGCAGATGGGGTTTTTACTGGCCACCGGTATTGAGTCTTTGATTGCCGCAGCACCTGAGGGCGTGGCGCGTACGCGGCGGCTTACCCAAGCGCGCGAATTGTTGATGCCTGAGGCGATGGGCGAGTCATTTAAAGTAATCGCGCTGGGTCGCAACTGGCATACGCCGCTGGCAGGGTTTGCTGTGCAGGATCTGCTGGAACGCTTGTAGTAACTCAGGCCGGTGCGCTGTCGCGCAGCAGTTGCAGTGCAGCTAGTCGACGTTGCTGCAGCACGCGCGCGATGTCGGGCCCTGCCAGCGTGTCGCGCTCACTGTCAGTCAGCACGCAGGCCGCAGCCACTGCACGCGCCTGTTCCAGATAGTCGCGCTGCGCATACGGCTGGTGTTCAAGGCCAGTGCGGCCCTGCGCATCAATCTGGCAGGCCAGCAGCAACTCGCTCCAACGCTCGGGCCGGCGCAGCGCATCGCACTTGCCCAGCAGCTCCAGCAGCGTGTCGGCGCGCAGTTGCCGGGCGCGATGGATGTTGGTGTGGTGCTGACAGACTAGTCGTGCCAGATCGCGCAGTGCAGTGGGTGGGCGCAGTCGCTCGCACAGTTGCTCCACCAGACGCACGCCGGTGGCTTCGTGACCATGATGTTTGGGCCAGTGTTCGCGCGGGGTAATGCCCTTGCCCAGATCGTGCACCAGCGTGGCAAAGCGCACAGACAGCGGTGCCTGCAGCTCTGCGGCGCGACGCAGGCACAGCAGCAGATGTACGCCGGTGTCTATTTCCGGATGCCACTGCGGTGGCTGCGGCACGCCAAACAGTGCGTCGATTTCGGGGAAAATCACCGCCAAGGCACCACAGTCGCGCAGCACTTGGATAAACACATCCGGGCGCGCTTCATCCAGTGCTCGCGCGGTCTCTTGCCAAACGCGCTCGGCCACCAGCGCTGCCGCTTCGCCGGCGTGCACCATCTGCTGCATCAGCGCGTTGGTGTCGGGATGCACGGTAAAGCCCAATGCTGCATAGCGCGCTGCAAAACGGGCGACTCGCAGAATACGTACCGGGTCTTCGCTGAAGGCCGGCGATACATGTCGCAGCGTGCGTGCGGTCAGATCCGTTTGACCGCCGTAGGGGTCTATCACCGAACCATCATCGGCCTGAGCCATGGCGTTGATGGTCAGGTCGCGCCGCACCAGGTCTTCTTCCAAGGTGATGTCGGGCGAGAACTCGGTGACAAAGCCGCGATAGCCAGGACCGGTCTTGCGTTCGCGCCGGGCTAACGCATGTTCGGCATGGGTGTCTGGGTGCAGAAAAACCGGGAAATCCCGGCCGACGGGCCGATAGCCCAAGTCGAGCATCTGTTGCGCGCTAGCACCGGTGACCACGTAATCGCGCTCTGCGACTTCGCGTCCGAGCAGTGCGTCGCGCACTGCGCCACCGACTAAATAGATGTGCATGCGCTGATGTTAACCGCAGCAGCACCTGGCATAGCAGCCGGCGTGCGCAGTGCACACGCCGGCGTGGCGGTCAGGCGGCTTCGACCTGCACGCGGTGCGGCTGCACTGCGGCCTGCTTGGGGATGGTCAGCTCCAGCACGCCGTGGTTGAAGCGGGCGCGGATCTGCTCGGCTTGAGCGTTGTCGGGCAGGGTGAATCGGCGGGTAAAGCTGCCGCTGACGCGCTCGATACGCTCATAGCCAGCGCGCTTGTCGGCCTTGCGCTCGCCGCGCAGGGTCAGCACGCCTTTGTCTGCTGTGATTTCGATATCGGTCGGCGCCAAGCCAGGCAAGTCGGCCTCGATGACAAAACGGTCGTCTTCTTCGCGCACATCCACCGGCGGGATGTAGGTCGTGGCGGCTGTGGCGGGCGCGGCACTGAGCAGGCTGCCCAGGTCGCGATTGATGAGGCTGGCAAAGCCGCGGGTGTGGGTGTTGAGCAAGGTCATGGTGAATCTCCGCAAGGTGTATTGGGCCTGCGCAGTGCTGCGCTTCACACAGATTTTGGGACGATCGGGTGCGCTTCAAGAGCGCAGCTAAAGAGCGTCAGCCTGTGGATAGCCTGTGGGGAACCTGTGGTTTCCCTACTACAATAGGTTGAGCCTGTGGTTTTCCGGCAGGCGGGACGCGGGCAACCCCTTGCATTTCAAAAGTGGCCGCAACATTTTTGTAATATATTGTTTTAGTTGAGTTTATTTAGATTGGCGCGCCGATGAAACTCACTTGACGAGGGGGGTGAGCTTATCTAGTCTCCTTAGCCCGGACACTACATCTTGTGGTGCGGGCCGTCGTCGGGGAGAAAACTAATTTCATGAATAGCCTGCTCAAAATCGTTCCCAAAGATGTCGACAGCATTCCGTTCCAGGAAGCGTCCATAGACATCTGGGATAAGAAGTACCGCCTCACATCCAAGGACGGTACCGCCATCGATAGCAGCATGGACGATACTTATTTGCGCGTTGCGCGTGCACTGGCCGACATTGAGTCGCCGGAGCAGCGCGAGCATTGGCATGCGCGTTTTCTGTGGGCCTTGCGCAAGGGTGCTATCCCTGCCGGGCGCATTACGTCTAATGCTGGTGCGTGGGAACACAAGCCCGCCACCTCCACCATCAATTGCACCGTCTCGGGCATCGTGCGCGACTCGATGGACGACATTCTTGGCAAGGTGCATGAGGCAGGTCTCACGCTGAAGGCCGGTTGCGGCATCGGCTACGAATTCTCCACGCTGCGTCCGCGCGGCGCGTATGTGTCGGGCGCTGGTGCCTATACCTCCGGCCCGCTCTCGTTCATGGATATCTACGACAAGATGTGTTTCACCGTGTCGTCGGCCGGTGGCCGTCGTGGCGCGCAGATGGGCACCTTCGATGTCGGTCATCCCGATGCTATGGAGTTTATCCGCGTCAAGCGTGAGAACGGCCGCTTGCGGCAGTTCAACCTGTCGCTGCTGATCACCGACGAGTTCATGAAGGCTGTGCGTGAAGACGGCGAGTGGAAGCTGTCGTTTCCGCTCGGCCTCAAAGAATACGATGCGGCGAAAGATGATCTCGATGACGCGACCAAGTTCGTATGGCGCGAGTGGCCGCTGCACGACGGCTATGTCACCAGCCCGGACGGCCTGGTGGCTTGCCGCGTCTACAAAACACTGCCGGCACGTCGCATGTGGGACGTCATCATGTCGTCCACCTATGACTTTGCCGAGCCGGGCTTCATCCTCATCGACCGCGTCAACGAGATGAACAACAATTGGTGGTGCGAGAACATCCGTGCCACCAACCCCTGCGGCGAGCAGCCGCTGCCGCCCTATGGCTCCTGCCTGTTGGGTTCGGTCAACCTCACGCGCTTTGTGTTGCAGCCCTTCACAGAGCAGGCGCGCTTTGATTGGGACGAATACCGCGATGTGGTCAAGGTCTTCACGCGCATGCTCGACAACGTGGTCGAGATCAATGGTCTGCCGCTGGAGCAGCAGCGCAACGAGATCACCCGCAAGCGTCGTCATGGCATGGGCTTTCTGGGCCTGGGCTCCACGCTCACTCTGCTGGGCATGAAGTACGGCAGCCCCGAGTCGGTCGCTTTCACCGAAGAGGTGTCGCGCGAGATGGCCGTGGCTGGTTGGCAAGCCGGTCTTGAGTTGGCTCGCGAGAAGGGTGCTGCACCGATCATGAACGAAGAGTTCGTGGTCAGCGCCGAGATGCTGCGCAAGCGTCCCGAGATGGCGCGTGATGGCTGGAAGGTCGGTGCGCGCATTCCGGGTCGCATCCTGCATGCTCGCTACAGCCGCTACATGCAGCGCGTTGCAGAGGTTGCGCCGCAGTTGGTCGAAGAGCTGGCACAGACCGGTGCGCGTTTCACGCACCACACGTCCATCGCGCCCACCGGCACCATCTCGCTGTCACTGGCCAACAACGCCAGCAACGGTATCGAGCCGTCGTTTGCGCATCACTACTTCCGCAACGTGATCCGCGAAGGTCGCAAGACCAAAGAAAAGGTCGATGTGTTCTCGTTCGAGCTGCTGGCCTATCGCGAGCTCATCAACGCTGATGCCATGCCCAATGCCACCGAGGCCTCGAAGCGTCTGCCCGAGTACTTCACCACCGCCGATGACGTGACGCCCGCGCAGCATGTCGATATTCAGGCGGCGGCGCAGATCTGGGTCGATTCGTCGATCTCCAAGACTGCCAACGTGCCCACCGACTACAAGTACGACGACTTCAAGCACATCTACCAATACGCCCACGAGAAGGGTCTCAAGGGTTGCACTACCTTCCGCTTCAACCCCGAGGCGTTCCAAGGCGTGCTGGTCAAGGAAGAAGACCTTAAGAACACCAAGTATGTGTTCACGCTCGACGACGGCAGCGACATCGAAGTATCTGGCGACCAAGAGATCGAGTACGACGGCGAGATGCACTCGGCCGCCAACCTGTATGACGCCCTGAAAGAGGGCTACTACGGCAAGTACCAGACCTCGACGCAGTCGGAGGATGCACAATGAGTTCGCTCAAGATCGAAAAACGCATCGTCAAATACCGTGTGGGCAAGCCTGCCGAAAAACCGGCTGCTGCAGTGGCCGAGTTGCCGCCCAAGGCCACGGTCATTCGTATGCACGAGGAAATTCAGCGTCCCGAGATGCTGATCGGCTCGACCTACAAGATCAAAACGCCGGTCTCCGACCACGCGATGTACGTGACGATCAACGACATCGTGCTCAACGAGGGCACCGAGCACGAGCAGCGTAGACCGTTCGAGATCTTCATCAACTCCAAGAACCTCGATCACTTCCAGTGGATCGTGGCGTTGACGCGCATCATCTCGGCGGTTTTTCGCAAGGGTGGCGATGTCACCTTCCTGGTCGATGAGCTCAAGGCGGTGTTTGATCCGCGTGGTGGCTACTGGCAGCCGGGCGGCAAGTTCATGGCTTCCATCATTGCCGAGCTGGGCCATGTCATCGAGAAGCACCTGAAGATGATCGACATGCTGCGTCCGGTAGGCCTGGATGAGCATCAGCGCAAGCTGATCGAAACCAAGCGCGCCGAGTTCGATGCACGTCAGCGTCAGCAGGATGCGTTTGCCAAGCCGCACTTCCCCGAAGGCGCACAGCTGTGCAACAAGTGCAGCACTGCCGCCGTCATCATGATGGACGGTTGCATGACCTGCTTGAACTGCGGCGACTCTAAATGCGGTTGAGTGCTGTTGCCCCAGCCTAGCCGCCTGCACGGGCCGCAGCGCTCGCTACTCTTGCTGCTGCACGTTCTTATCAGTGTCTGCCTGCTGCTGTGCGTCGCACCGCTGCAGGCAGCACCAGCCGATCTCCCACGCCCCCCAGAGCTAGAGCGCGATGTGCAGTTCTGGGTGCGTGTCTATACCCAGGTCACTACGCGCCAAGGGCTGCTGCACGACGAGTACAACCTGGCCGTGGTCTACGGCACGGTGTATTTGGATCCTGAAGCCAGCAGCACGGCGCGCCGCGAACTGATCGACGGTCAGCGAGACCACTGGCGCGCGGTACTGCGGCGTATGGCGCAGGGCGCGCCCGATGACGAAGAAGCGACGCGCGTGCGTGCCATGTTTGGCAACGAAGCTGCACCCGAGCGCTTTGTGCAGGCTGCAGAGGGTGTGCGCTTTCAATTGGGCCAAGCCGATCGCTTTCGCGAGGGCATCCAGCGTTCGGGTATGTGGGGGCCGCACATAGCCGATGTACTGGCCAGCAAGGGATTGCCGCCGGAGATCTCTGCATTGCCACACGTTGAGTCGTCGTTTGATCCGGCGGCCTATTCCAAGGTGGGTGCAGCGGGTCTGTGGCAGTTCATGCGCTCCACCGGCCGGCGCTTCTTGCGTATCGATGACGCCGTGGATGAGCGGATGGATCCGTTTCGTGCGACCGAGGCCGCTGCGCAGCTGCTCGATTTCAATTATCGCTTGCTAGGCAGCTGGCCGCTGGCGCTGACCGCCTACAACCACGGCGCAGCCGGCATGCGCCGTGCACGCGACGCGATGCAGACCGATGACATCGTGCGCATCGTGCGCGGCTACAAGAGCACTACGTTCGGTTTTGCTTCTCGCAACTTCTATGTGTCGTTCCTGGCTGCGTCGGAGATCGATCGCAATCCACAGCGTTATTTCGGTAATTTGGATCGACACCTTGAGGCGCGCTTTGCAGAAGTCGAAGTGCCAGCCTTTGTGCCCGTTGCTGCGCTAGAGCGCGTGGTAAAAATCGACCGCAGCACGCTCAAGCAGCTAAACCCGGCGCTGCTGCCCAGCGTGTGGCGCGGCCAACGTGTAGTGCCGAAGGGGTATCGGTTGCGTCTGCCGGCACAAGGCACAACCTGGACGCCACAACTGCTGGCAGCCAAGCTTGCCCCTACCGAAAAGCTGGCAGCCCAACCTAAGAACGGCAAGGTCAAGCTCGCTGCAGCCGACACGCAACCGCAGCCCACGCCTACTGTGGCACCCGAGCCGGCAGTGCCCGCAGGTCCGGTGCCGCGAGCGCCGGTGGTTACCGATGGTGGCGACCCTATCGATTACAGCGTGGCTGCCGACAACAGCGTGCGGGTTGCTGCTGCCGAAACCTTGGCGCGTCATGCCGACTGGTTGGGTATCGCGGTGGCACGCTTGGCCGAGATCAACTCCCTCAAGCCCGCTGCGGCGCTGCCCTTGGGCGCTAAGTTGAAAGTGGACTTCGCGCGCGTGCAGCGCGCGCAGTATGAGCAGCGCAGGCGCGATTATCACCGCCAAGTGCAGTCCGCTTATTTTGCCAAGTACCGCATTGCCGGCACCGAGGTCTACATTGCTAGGCCCGGCGACTCGCTGTGGTCACTGACGCAGCGCTTTACACAGATCCCGGTGTGGCTGCTGCAGCAGTACAACCCCGACGTTAACCTCTCAGCCTTGCGCCAGGGCTTGCGCATCGTCGTGCCGCGAGTCGAGGTCCTGCCGGCCGGTTGAGGTCCTATACTGTTTACACATGTTTGGCGGAGAGCCTGATGGTGTCGCGCAGTGCTCAGTGTGTGTTGATGGTGTTGCTGGCCTTGGTGCCAGCACTCTCTGCTGTGCCTGCAGACCGGCCGGTAGCAGCACTGCCGCAAGCAGACCGGCTGGTGGTGCACAAAGCGCAGCGTGTGCTTGAACTGTTGCACCGCGGTGAAGTGCTGCGCCGCTACAAGGTGGCACTGGGTCTGGTGCCCGAAGGCCCCAAAGTGCGCGAGGGTGATTTCCGCACTCCAGAGGGCCGCTATTCAATCGGCTATCGCAATCCGCGCAGCGACTATTTTTTGTCGATCCAAGTGACCTATCCGCGTGACGAAGACGTCAAACGTGCCAAGGCCAACGGCTGGGACGCAGGCGGGGCCATCATGATTCACGGCCGGCCCAACAATCCCAGCCACGACGCTGCTTGGTATGACCGCAACGACTGGACTGACGGCTGCATCTCGGTGTCCAACTCCGACATGGTCGAAATCTGGTTGATGACTCGAGCCGACATTCCCATCGACATCTATCCCTAGGACATACCGCCGCATGGAAACCATCATTGATCTGCCCGAAGTGGTGGATGCCAGCGTCGGGCCACGAGGCAGTCTCGAAAACCTCTCGCAATCCGAGATCCAGGTGCTGCTCAACCAAGGCGCCGGCGGAGTGCATGCACTGTTTCGCAAGTGTGCGCTGGCGGTACTTAACTCGGGCACAGACAGCGACAACGCCAAAGAGCTGTTCGACCGCTTCCGCCATTTTGATGTGCATGTGGTGCGCCATCCGTGGGGCATTCGCTTGCGCATCAGCAATGCGCCAGCTTCGGCGTTTGTCGACGGGCAGATGATTCGTGGCATCAAAGAGCATCTGTTTGCAGTGCTGCGCGACGTGGTGTTTATCGCCTACGAGATACAGCAGGGCTCGCGCTTTGATCTGACCAAGCCGGATTCAATCACCAACGCGGTGTTCCATGTGCTGCGCAATGCGCGTGTGCTGGAGCGCAAAATCAAGCCAAACCTGATCGTCTGCTGGGGTGGTCACTCAATCAACGACTCCGAATACCAGTACACCAAGCGTGTGGGCTATGAAATGGGCCTGCGTGGTTTGGATGTATGCACGGGCTGCGGGCCGGGCGCCATGAAGGGTCCGATGAAAGGCGCCACCATCGGCCATGCCAAGCAGCGCATCGCCAGTGGTCGTTATATCGGCCTGACGGAGCCGGGCATCATTGCGGCCGAGCCGCCCAATGCGATCGTCAATCAGCTGGTCATCATGCCCGACATCGAAAAACGCCTAGAGGCCTTCATGCGCCTGGCGCACGGTGTGGTGGTGTTCCCCGGTGGCGCGGGCACGATGGAAGAGATCTTGTATCTGCTGGGCATCCTGCTCGATCCGCGCAATGCCCAACAGGTGGTGCCGCTGATCCTGACCGGGCCTGCCTCCAGCGCGCCCTATTTTGTGCAGCTGCGCGAGTTCATCGGTGCGACGCTGGGCAGTGAAGCGCTGCAGCACATTCGTTTCATCATCGATGATGCGGCGCAGGTGGCGCGTGAATTAACCCACGCTATGAACGAAGTGCGTAGCGCGCGTCGTACGGCCAACGACTCGTACAACTTCAACTGGCTGCTGCATGTGCCCGAAGAGTTCCAGCATCCGTTTGTGGCCACTCATGAGTCGATGCGCGCGCTGCAACTGACACGTGATCTGCCGCTGCATGAGCGCGTGGCTAATTTGCGCCGTGCCTTTTCAGGCATCGTGTCGGGCAATGTCAAAGAGCATGGCTTGGCGGCTATTGAGCGGCTGGGCCCGTATGAGTTGCAGGGTGACCCGCAGGTGGTGCAAGCGCTTGATGAGCTGCTGCGCGGCTTTGTGGCTGCCGGACGCATGAAGCTGCCAGGCACCGAATATGTGCCGTGCTACAGACTGGTCAAATGACATAACGCAGTCTGTCTGTGAACTGTGTCCGGCAAGCGGCAAGCTGTTGCCACTGGCTTGCCGCGATGTTGCCGCGATGTGATGTAAGTCCGGCGACTCGGTGGGGCGGGTCGTAGTCTCGCTTGCACACAGGCTCCAGGGTGGAGCCACCACACCGCGTCGAGGCCAGTCATGAACACCGCACAATCGCTGCACCGAGATGACGATGATTCTGTCGAGATCCGCATCCCTGCACCGTCTGAGTTGTATGCCGACTGGATGGCGCGCCGTGAGCGCGGTCGGGGTCGCCAGGCCACCTTGAGCCGCAATCTCAACACCCTGGTCAGCTATCGCAGCTGGGCCGACAAGGTACGTGGCACCTGGGATGTGGACACCGCCGCTACGTCGCGCAAGAAATAGTCGCGGTTGCTGCAGGCAGGGCCATCGGCCTGCCTGATAGCCCTTGAAACTGGTGGGTTTCGGCCCCACCTTCGGCAGACGATTTGTTCGTCTTCCGGAGTGATGCATGACCACCGACGCCCAGACTGCCGCCCCCGCCGCCGAGACCCGCGGTTTCAAGGCCGAGGTTCGTGAGCTGCTCAAGCTCATGATCCATTCGCTGTACAGCCATCGCGAGATTTTCCTCCGCGAGCTGATCTCCAACGCCTCCGATGCCAACGACAAGCTGCGCTTTCTGGCGCTGTCCGAGCCCGCAATGCTCGATGACGGCAGCGAATTGGGTATTTGGATAGAGGCCGACAAGGACAAGGGCACGCTGTCGATCCGCGACAACGGCGTTGGCATGACCCGCGAGGAGGCGATCGCGCACCTGGGCACTATCGCCAAGTCCGGTACTGCAGAGTTCTTTGGCAAGCTTACCGGCGACGCACAAAAGGACTCGGCGCTCATCGGCCAGTTTGGCGTGGGCTTTTATTCGGCCTTCATCGTGGCTGACAGGGTCGAAGTGCTGTCACGTCGTGCCGGCGAACCGGCCAGTGCCGGCGTGCGCTGGGAATCTGCTGCCGACGGCGATTACACCGTCGAAACCATCGACCATGCGCAGCGTGGCACGACCATTATTTTGCATCTCAAGGACGACGCTAAAGAGTTCGCCGACGCTTGGCGCCTGCGCACGCTGGTGCGTCGCTATTCCGATCACATCGCCTTTCCGGTACGCATGCCCAAGGAAGGCGAGGCCACGCTGGACACCGAGGTGGTCAATCAGGCACAGGCACTGTGGACGCGCCCGCGTAGCGACATTACCGACGAAGAGTACCAAGCGTTCTATCGGCACATCACCCATGACAGCAACGAGCCGCTGGCCTGGAGCCACAACAAGGTCGAGGGTCGCCGCGAGTACACCAGCTTGTTGTATTTGCCGGCCAATGCGCCCTTTGACCTGTGGCAGCGCGATGCAGCGCGCGGACTCAAGCTGCATGTGCGGCGCGTGTTCATCATGGATGACGCCGAGCAGTTTCTGCCGATGTACCTGCGCTTTGTCAAAGGCGTGCTCGATTCCAGTGATTTGCCGCTCAACGTATCGCGAGAATTGCTACAAAAGGATGCCGAGGTAGAAGCCATGCGCGGCGCGCTGACCAAGCGTGCGCTGGATCTGGTGGTGCGGCTGGCCAAGGATGAGCCAGAGAAATACACCGGCTTCTGGAAGGAATTTGGCCAGGTGCTCAAGGAAGGTGTGGGCGAGGACATGGCTAATCGCGACAAGCTGCTGCCGTTGCTGCGCTTTGCCAGCACCCACAGCGATTCCGATGACGACAACGTGTCGCTGGCTGACTACGTTGCACGCATGAAGGAAGGCCAGAAGCGTATCTATTACGTACTGGCTGAGAGTCGCGCTGCAGCGCGCAGCAGTCCGTTCATCGAAGGGCTGCGTGCGCGGGGCATCGAGGTGCTGTTGCTGGGCGATCGCGTCGATCCGTGGATCACCGGGCAGTGGCACGAGTTCGACGGCAAGCAACTGCAGGACGCCTCGCGCGGCGATCTGGGCTTGGACGAATTGGCCGATGCACCGCCCAAGGCCGAAGCCAAGGATGCGACACCAGAGCAGCAGGCTTTGTTTGAGCGCATGGCGGCAGTACTGGGCGATAGCATCGAGCAAGTACGGGCCAGTGATCGACTGACGGAGTCGCCGGCGTGTCTGACACGTGATGACAACGACTTGAGCGAGCAGATGCGTCGCATGCTGGCCGCTGCAGGTCGCGGTGATCTGCCCGCTGGCAAGGCCAGTTTGGAAGTGAACTTGTCTCACCCCTTGTTGGCACTGCTGCCCAAACTCGGCGATGATGATTTTGCAGCGCTCACGCGCTTGCTGTTTGATCAGTCCCGGCTCACTGAGCAGGGGCAGCTTGAGAATCCCGGCGAGTTCGTGCGGCGCTTGAACCACCTGTTGGTCAAGCTCGCCACGGCAGCCGTCTGACACAGACTACGGAGTCCTTGCATGAGCGCAGACACACCCAACAAAGACGCGCTGAAAAAGCGCCTGTCGTCACTGCAGTACCACGTGACCCAGGAAAAAGGCACCGAACGTGCCTTTACCGGCAAATATGCGGCGCACACCGCGGTGGGTACTTATCGCTGCGTGTGTTGCAACACCGAGCTGTTCCGCTCTGCGGAAAAGTTTGATGCCGGCTGTGGCTGGCCCAGCTTCTGGTTACCGCTGGCCGGTGAACGCGTACGCAGTCACCGCGATACCAGTCACGGCATGATCCGCACCGAGGTGACCTGTGCGCACTGTGAGGCACATCTGGGTCATGTGTTCGACGACGGTCCCGAGCCCAGTGGCCTGCGCTATTGCATCAACTCAGCGTCACTGGACTTCGAGCCCGACGCCACATGAGTCGAGCGCCAGCACAGTCTGTGCAGGTCGATGGCCCTGCCGGTGTGCTGCAGGCAGTCGTCGAGGACCCGTTGGCCGTCGATGCACCTGCCCCTGCCTACTTTGCCGTGGTCTGCCATCCGCACCCGCTGCATAGCGGCACCATGGACAACAAAGTTGTCACGACGCTGGCGCGCACTTTCCATTCGTTGGGCATTCCCACACTGCGGTTCAATTATCGCGGCGTGGGTAGCAGTGCCGGCAGTTGGGATGAAGGCCGGGGCGAAACCCAAGATGCGTTGGCAGTGCTTGCGGCGGGCCGCGCACGTTGGCCTGGCGCTGTGCCTTGGCTGGCAGGCTTTTCGTTTGGAGGCTTTGTTGCCTTCAGTGTCAGCACACAGGCTGCTGGGGCCGATGTGGCGCGCTTGTTCACTATCG
>Ga0114974_10000787_pt1 | contig 25792 bp, 19 predicted proteins | sample S_130206_EF_Meta_FD_87318 | JGI IMG/M metagenome (GOLD analysis project Ga0114974, IMG submission 87318) | Freshwater microbial communities from Lake Simoncouche, Canada to study carbon cycling - S_130206_EF_MetaG | ecosystem: Environmental > Aquatic > Freshwater > Lake | place: Lake... | reverse complement strand
GACGACGGCGTGCTGCTGGCGATGACCGATGTCGTGTTCACGGTGAAGTAGTCCGGCCGGTTCGCCGCGTGCGGTGACAATCGAGCTGAAGTAGCGCGCGAGCGGTCCGGCTAAAGCCGGACACTACAGATGCACGCGGGACTTCGCGTAGTGTCCGGCTTTAGCCGGACCTAGTGCGCGCCCTTCTCGCCCTTGGCGATCCGTTCTACCAGCTTCTGTGCAATCGGCAGGCTGACGCCGCAGCTCGGGTCGTTGATGCGGCACGCCGCCAGCGTCAGTTCGCAGCCGCAGGTGCAGTTCTCGGCGTTCAGCGCCTTCAGTGCCTCGGTCCGCTGCTCTGGCCTCAGCGCGGTCAGGTCGATGCCGGGGATCTCCTTCGCCTGCGCGGCCTTGGTGAGCAGCGCCTTGGTTTCGTCCTCGACCCGTTCCACCTTCGCGTTCTTCAGGTCTCCGGACAGGTAGCGCGTCTCGATGTCGGTCCGTTCCGGGTCGAGCATGCCGACGTGGCGCATCTGGATCTTCCCTTCGGTATCGAGCACGAAGGTCGTGGGGAGCGCGGCCACGCCCTTGAAGATCTGGCGGAGTTCCGTCGTCGCCATCACGATTGGGTAGTTCATCTTCTGCGCGGTCGCGAAGGCTTTCACCTGCGCCGGGTCGACTTCGTCTTCGGAGATGCCGACGATGACGAGTCTGTCGCGATACTTGTCCTGCAACTTCACGAGGTCTGGAATTTCGGCGCGGCACGGCGGGCACCAGGTCGCCCAGAAATTGACGAGGACCACTTTGCCCTTCAGGTCGGCCAGCGAGATGGTCTTGCCGTCGATATCGCGGACGGTGAAGGCCGGCACGTCGACCGGCTCCTTGAGCAATTGGATGAGCGGAGCCTCGTCCGTGGCTGCGGCCGGCCCGCTGTCGGCGGCAGGCGGCGGCGGGCTGCTGGAGCAACCGGCAACGAACACGAGACCGGCCAGCGCCAGACTCCGCACGAGGGGACCATAAAAGTAGGTCGTCATCACCCGCGTATCGTAGCAGGGGCGGCGCAGCCGACGGTAAAATCAGCGGCCGCTCAATTGATCAGGTGTCCGGCGCATCCGGACCCGAGGTTCTCCACATGAGACGATGGATTGCAGGCCTGCTGATGGCAGGTCTCGTGGGGTTTGTGCCGACCGCATTCGCGCAGACCGCCAGGACGTTCAAGACTCGCCTGTCGCCCGTTCCGGTTGCGGCCTACAACGTCAACGTTGTCGGCACGGGCACCGTCACGGCGACGCTCACCGGCACCACACTCGTCATCGCCGGTACCTACGAGGGGCTGGCCAGCAACGCCACGCAGGCGAAGGTGTTCAAGAGCAACAAGCCTGGCATCCGAGGCGAGGCGCTGCTCGACCTGAAGGTGAGCGGGGGGACCACCGGCACGATCGCGGGTCAGTTCACGCTCACACCAGCACAGGTGCAGGAACTGGCGGCCAGCCGCTACTACGTGCAGCTTCACAGTGAAAAGGCGGCCGAGGGGAACCTCTGGGGCTGGCTCATGCCGCAGGAGAAGCGTTGATGACACGCGCGACACGCTATTTCGGAGTGCTGACGGCGGCGCTGGCCGGTTCAGCGATCGCGATCGTGGCCGCACAGCAGGCCCCGGCGCCGGCGCCCTTCACTGCGGCCCAGGCCGCAGCGGGCCGAGCCACCTACCAGGCGAACTGCGCGAGTTGCCACGTCGCCGACCTTGGCGGCCGCAATGAAGCGCCGCAGTTGGCCGGCGGCGACTTCATGAACACCTGGCGCAGCCGGACGGCCGCGGACCTGTTCGACTACATGTCGTCGACCATGCCGCCCGGCGGTCCGTCGCTTGCGCCGGATCAGTACGCCAGCGTCGTGGCGTACATCCTCCAGCAGAACGGCGCGCAGCCCGGCACCACCGCGTTCAGCGGCACACAGGCCACTCGCATCGGCACGGTCGCGACAGGACAGCGTCCGACCGCGGCGCAGACAGCCGCGCAAACGGCGGCTGCCGGTGGCGGCCGCGGTGCGGGTGACGGCGCTGGCGCCGGCGGCGGACGCGGCGGAGCGGCCCGCGTGCCGCAGGCGCGCGGCGTGACGGTGGCTGGCGACGTGAAGAACTACGTGCCGGTGACCGACGAGATGCTGAAGACGCCGCCGGCCGGCGATTGGCTGATGGCGCGTCGCACCTACTCGGGGCAGAGCTACAGCCCGCTGAACGAGATCACGACCGCGAACGTGAAGGACCTGAAGCTCGCGTGGGTCTGGAACATGAACGAGGGCGGCGCCAACCAGACGATGCCGCTCGTGCACAACGGCGTGATGTACCTGTGGAACACCGCCAACGTCATCCAGGCGATCGACGCGAAGAGCGGCGAGCTGATCTGGGAGAACGAGGTCGGTCCGATGGAGCACATCGGCTTCGGCTCGATGCGCAACATCGCCATCTACGGCGACAAGATCATTGCCGCCACCACTGACGCGCGCATCGTCGCGCTCAGCGCCATCAACGGCAAGAAGGCGTGGGACGTCACGATCGCCGATCGCGCCAAGGGCTACTCGAACACGAGCGGCCCGATCGTCGCGAAGGGGAAGGTCATCCAGGGTCTGCAGGGGTGCACGCGCTACGGCACCGACCGCTGCTTCATCAGCGCCTACGACGTGAACACCGGCGCACAGCTCTGGAAGTTCAACACGATGGCGCACAACGGTGAGCCGGGTGGCGACACGTGGGGCAAGCTCGAGGACAATTTCCGCCAGGGCGGCGAAACCTGGATCGTCGGCAGCGCCGACCTCGACCTGAACCTCACCTACTGGGGCATTGCCCAGGCGAAGCCGTGGATGCCGGCCAGCCGCGGCACGTCGGTCTTCGACAAGGGGCTCTACTCGGCCTCGACCGTGGCGCTCGACATCGACACCGGCAAGCTGGCGTGGCACTACCAGCACGTGCCCGGTGAATCGTTCGACCTCGACGAGGTGTTCGAGCGCGTGCTGGTGGACAACGGTCCGGACAAGTTCGTGTTCACGATCGGCAAGTCGGGCATCCTCTGGAAGCTCGATCGCCGCAACGGCAAGTTCCTCGGCGCGAAGGAGACGATCTTCCAGAACGTCTACGACCGCATCGACCCGCAGACCGGACTCGTCACCTATCGCAACGACATCATCGAGCAGAAGGTGCAGCAGTGGATTCAGTCGTGCCCGAGCACCGAAGGCGGGCACAACTGGCAGGCGATGAGCTATCACCAGCCAACCAACGCGCTGATCATCCCGCTGCAGCAGTCGTGCATGGAGATCTCGGGGCGACCGACGGAACTGCGCGACGGCGCCGGCGGCGTGAACGCCGATCGCCGCTTCTACGAGATGCCGGGCACCGACGGCAACGTCGGCAGGCTCGCGGCGTTCGATGCGACGTCGATGAAGGAGCTGTGGAGCTTCCAGCAGCGGGTGCCGTTCCTGACGGCAGTGCTCTCCACCGCCGGCAACGTGGCGTTCGTCGGCGATCTCGACCGCCGCTTCCGCGCCGTCGACGTGAAGACGGGGCAGACGCTCTGGCAGGCGCGGCTTGGCACGTCGGTGCAGGGCTTCCCGGTCACCTTCACCGCAGGCGGCAAGCAGTACGTGGCGGTGACGACCGGCCTCGGCGGCGGCAGCCCGCGACAGGTGCCGCGCGCCATCATCCCGGAAGTACACCATCCGAACACCGGGCATGCGGTCTACGTGTTCGAACTGCCGGAGCGGCGGTAGCGGCGCGTTCCTCGGCGAGGCGCGTCACACAATCTGGTAACGCCGATGCGGTGAAACCGACAAAGGTGTTTGTCGTCGGAGGGGGCGCTCCGGCTTCGGAGTGCTCCCTCAAGTCGTTGCTCAGCATCGACTTCTGACGACTGGACGCCTGGGGGCAGAGGTGGCGTTCCCCTTGCTCCTGTCAGGGTGTCACCACGACGGCATTCCGATGCCTCCCGGAGCGACCTTCATCCAGTCGCTCCGGGTCTCCCTCTCAAACCCACGCCAATCCGCTCAATACCCCGGCATCCACCACGGACAGGTCTGCCCGTCAGCGTCGACGGCGCTTCAATCGCGCTGTCTTCATGTACGACACGTTTGTCGAAATGCCGCCGCAGGGCATACAGGTTTGCGTTGTTGGCGACCAGGCAGGTCGGGCGGGATAGGCCGGCAGGACAGGCCAGAACGGCTGGAAGGGCGAGGGGGGCGGCTCTCTTGGTGGAATGACGTCCGGCTAGAGCCGGACACTACCGAGACACGAGGTCCGCGTAGTGTCCGGCTTCAGCCGGACGTGACGTGCCCAGAGCCGAAGCCTGAAGCCCGCGTAAGCGCGCGTTGGGCGCGCCTATGCGACGGGCGCCGGCAGGTTCGTGCGGCCCATCAGGTACTCGTCGACCGACCGGGCGGCCGAGCGGCCTTCGGCGATCGCCCAGACGATGAGCGACTGACCACGCTGCATGTCGCCGGCGGTGAAGACGCCTGGCACGCTGGTCATCCAGCGTTCGTCGCGCCACACGTTGCCGCGGTCGGTCAGCTTCACGCCGAGGCGCTTCAGCATCCCTTCCGTCTCTGGCCCGGTGAAGCCCATCGCGAGGAACACCAGGTCGGCCTTCAGTTCGTGCTCGCTGCCGGCGACCGGCACGAACTCGGTGCGGCCGTCCCGCTGCACCATCTCGACGTGCGTCGCGTGCAGCGCGGTGACCTGCCCGTGCGCGTCGCCGCTGAACTTCTGCGTCGCAATCGAATAGAGCCGTTCGCCGCCTTCTTCGTGCGCGCTCGAGACGCGGAAGACCTGGGGCCACGTCGGCCACGGGTTGTTCGCGGCGCGTTCGTCCGGCGGGCGCGAGAGCAGTTCCAGTTGGTGGACGCTGGCGGCACCCTGCCGGTGCGCCGTGCCGAGGCAGTCGGCGCCGGTGTCGCCGCCGCCGATGATGAGCACGTGCTTGCCCTTCGCCGAAATCGCCTCGGCCTCGGGGACCTGGTCGCCTTCGTTCCGCTTGTTCTGCTGCGTGAGGTATTCCATCGCGAAATGGATCCCCTTCAGCTCGCGGCCGGGCACAGTGAGGTCGCGCGGACGCGTGGCGCCGCCCGTGAGCACGATGGCGTCGAACTGCGCGCGCAGTTCCTCGATCGCGATGTTCACCCCGATGTTGGCGTTGGTGCGGAAGACGACCCCTTCGGCCAGCAGCAGGTTCAGCCGCCGGTCGAGGATGCGCTTCTCCATCTTGAATTCGGGGATGCCGTAGCGCAGCAGGCCGCCGATGCGGTCGTCACGCTCGAACACCGTCACCGTGTGGCCAGCGCGGTTCAGCTGTGCGGCGACCGCCAGTCCGGCTGGACCCGAACCGACCACCGCAATGCTGCGGCCGGTGCGCGTCTCCGGCAGGATGGGGGTGACCCACCCTTCCTCGAACGCGCGGTCGATGATCGAGACCTCTACCGCCTTGATGGTGACGGAGTCGCTGTTGATGGCGAGCACGCACGCGCCTTCGCACGGCGCGGGGCAGAGGCGCCCCGTGAACTCCGGGAAATTGTTCGTAGCATGCAGCCGATCGATCGCGGCCTTCCACCGGTCGCGATAGACCAGGTCGTTCCAGTCGGGGATCAGGTTGCCGAGCGGGCAGCCCTGATGACAAAACGGAATGCCGCAGTCCATGCAGCGCGCCGCCTGGTCCTTGATGAGCGAATCCGGATACGGAAGATAGACCTCGTTCCAGTCCTTCAGCCGCTCCGCGACGTCGCGCACCGGCTGCTTCTTCCGCTGGATTTCGATGAACCCTGTGACCTTGCCCATTACGATGCCCCTGTCAGCTCGAGGAACGTCGCTTCGCGTCCCGCGGCAGCCGCTTTTGCCTGCGCATTCAGCACACGCTTGAAGTCGCGCGGCATTACCTTCACGAAGACATCCTTGAGCGCATCGAAGTCGCGCAGGATCCGCGCGCCGAGTGCGCTTCCCGTGTGCGTGACGTGGGTCTCGATGACGCTCTGCACGAACAGGATGTCCGCCGGATCGTCGAGCGGATCGAGTTCCACCATCGCCATGTTGCAGCGCTGCTGGAAGGTGCCGGCCGGGTCGAGCACATAGGCGATGCCGCCGCTCATACCGGCCGCGAAGTTGCGCCCGGTCCGGCCGAGCACCACGACGCGGCCGCCGGTCATGTACTCGCAGGCGTGGTCGCCCACGCCTTCCACTACCGCCACCGCGCCGCTGTTGCGCACGCCGAAGCGTTCGCCGGCGACACCGCGGAAGTAGGCTTCACCGCTCGTCGCCCCGTAGAGCGCCACGTTGCCGATGACGATGTTGTCCTCGGCGACGAAGGTGGCGTTCTTCGGCGGGAAGACGATCAGCTTGCCGCCAGACAGCCCCTTGCCGACGTAGTCGTTGGCATCGCCTTCGAGCGTCAGCGTCATGCCGCGCGGCACGAACGCTCCGAAGCTCTGGCCGGCCTGGCCGTTGAACTTCAGCTGGATGGTGTCGTCCGGCAGCCCCTTCCCGCCCCACTTCTTCGTCAGCCGCGAGCCGAGCATGGTGCCGGTGGTGCGGTTGACGTTGCGGATCGGCAACTCGAGCGAGACGTTCGACCCATGCTCGAGCGCGTCCGCGCACGCGACGATCAACTGCTGGTCGAGGATGTCGCCGAGGCCGTGATCCTGCGCCTTCACCCGGCGCAGCGGCGTGCCTTCGGGCAGCGTCGGCATGTGCAGGATGGCCGAGTAGTCGAGCCCCTTGGCCTTCCAGTGGTCGATGGCCTGGCGGAAGTTCAGGCGATCCACTCGCCCAACCATCTCGTCCATCGTCCGGAAGCCGAGCGCCGCCATGTACTCGCGCACTTCCTGCGCGATGAAGCGGAAGAAGTTCACGACGTGTTCGGCCTTGCCGTTGAAGTTCTTCCGCAGTTCGGGGTCCTGCGTCGCGATGCCAACCGGGCACGTGTTGAGATGGCAGACGCGCATCATCACGCACCCTTCGACCACGAGCGGGGCGGTGGCGAAGCCGAACTCCTCGGCGCCCATCAGTGCGGCGACGACGACGTCGCGGCCGGTCTTCATCTGGCCGTCGACCTGCACCGTGATGCGGTCGCGCAGGCCGTTCATCAGCAGCACCTGCTGCGTCTCGGCGAGCCCGAGCTCCCACGGCACGCCGCCGTGCTTGATCGAGGTGAGCGGCGAGGCGCCGGTGCCGCCGTCATGCCCCGAGATGAGGACGACGTCGGCGTGCGCCTTCGAGACGCCGGCCGCCACCGTGCCGACTCCGGCCAGCGCCACGAGCTTCACGTGGATGCGGGCCTCGGGGTTCGAGTTCTTCAGGTCGAAGATCAGCTGCGCGAGATCTTCGATCGAGTAGATGTCGTGGTGCGGCGGCGGCGAGATCAGACCGACGCCGGGTGTCGCGTAGCGAACCTTGGCCACCCACGGATAGACCTTGTGGCCGGGCAACTGGCCGCCCTCGCCGGGCTTCGCGCCCTGCGCCATCTTGATCTGGATGTCGTCGGCGTTGACGAGGTACTCGCTCGTCACGCCAAAGCGGCCCGAGGCCACCTGCTTGATGGCGCTGCGGCGCGAATCGCCGTTGGCGTCAGGGATGTAGCGCGCCGGGTCCTCGCCGCCTTCGCCGGTATTCGACTTGGCGCCGATCCGGTTCATGGCGATGGCGAGCGTCTCGTGCGCTTCCTGACTGATCGACCCGAACGACATCGCGCCGGTCGAGAAGCGCTTGACGATCGACTCGACCGATTCCACCTCGTCGAGCGACAGCGGCTGCTTCGCGTCCTTGAACTCGAGCAGGCCGCGCAGCGTCGCGAGGCGCTGGCTCTGATCGTCCACCGCCTTCGTGTAGTCCTTGAAGATGCTGTACTGCCCGCTGCGCGTCGCGTGCTGCAGCTTGAACACCGTGTCCGGATTGAACAGGTGATACTCGCCGTCGCGCCGCCACTGGTACTCGCCGCCCCATTCGAGGTCGGCCTCGGCGACCGGCCGTGCCGGGAAGGCCTGCAGGTGACGCCGCCGCACTTCCTCGGCTACGACCGAGATGCCAACGCCGCCGATGCGCGAGGCCGTGCGCGTGAAGTATTTGTCGACGAACGCCTTCTCGATCCCCACCGCCTCGAACAACTGCGCGCCGCAGTAGCTCTGGACCGTCGAGACGCCCATCTTGGACATCACCTTGAGGATGCCCTTGTTGAGCGCGCGGATGTAGTTCTTCACCGCCTGCTCGTGCGTGATGCCGACGAGGATCCGCTGGCGGATCATGTCGTCGAGCGTCTCGAACGCCAGATACGGGTTCACCGCTCCGGCGCCGTAGCCGAGGAGCAACGCGCAGTGGTGCACTTCACGTGCGTCGCCCGTCTCGATGATGAGCGCGCAGCGCGTGCGGCTGCCCTGGCGGACCAGGTGATGGTGCACGCCGGCCGTAGCCAGCAGGCTCGGGATCGGCGCACGGACGCGGTCGGCGTCACGGTCCGACAGGATCAGGATGGTGTAGCCCGCTTCCACCGCGTCGTTGGCGCGGCGCTTCAGATCTTCCATCGCGCGCTCGAGGCCAGGACCGTCCTGCGACGTGTCGAACAGCATCGGCAGGCGGATGGCGCGGAAGCCCGGATCGTAGACGTGCCGCAGCTTCGCCAGTTGGGCGTTGTCGATCACCGGGTACTTGATGCAGATCTGCCGGCACGACTCCGGCTGCGGGTCGAGCAGGTTCCCCTCGGGGCCGATCGTCGACTCCATCGAGGTGACGAGTTCCTCGCGGATCGCGTCGAGCGGCGGGTTGGTGACCTGCGCGAACAGCTGCGCGAAGTAGTCGTAGAGCAGGCGCGGCTTGTCCGACAGCGCGGCGAGCGCCGTGTCGGTGCCCATCGAGCCGAGCGCTTCCTCGCCGTTGGTCGCCATCGGCGCCATGAGGATGCGCAGTTCCTCGTGCGTGTAGCCGAAGAGCTGCTGACGCTGCGTCACCGTCTCGTGCGAGGGCGGCGGCAGGTAGGGCGCCGGATCGAGGTCGTCGATGTCGATGAGGTGCTTCAGCCAATCCTTGTAGGGGTGGGCTGCCGCCAGTTCCATCTTCACTTCCTCGTCCGACACGATGCGGCCGCGCTTCGTGTCGACGAGGAAGATGCGGCCCGGGTGCAGCCGCTCCTTGATGACGATGTCCTCGGGCGGGAAGGGGAGCACGCCGACTTCCGACGCCATCACGACGAGATCGTCCTTCGTGACGTAGTAACGCGAGGGGCGCAGGCCGTTGCGGTCGAGCACCGCGCCGATCACCGAGCCGTCGGTGAAGGCAATCGATGCGGGGCCATCCCACGGCTCCATCAGCGACGAGTGGTACTCGTAGAACGCCTTCAGCTCCTCATCCATCGACTCGTGGTTCTGCCACGGCTCCGGGATCATCATGAGGATCGCGTGCGGCAGCGACCGCCCCGTCATGTGGAGGAACTCGAGGACGTTGTCGAAGGTGGCGGTGTCGCTGCCGCCCTCGCGGATGACCGGCAGCAGCTTCTGCAGGTCGTCGCCGAAGACGCTCGACTTGAGCAGGCCCTGGCGGGCGCGCATCCAGTTGACGTTGCCGGTGAGCGTGTTGATCTCGCCGTTGTGCGCGACGAGACGGAACGGGTGGGCGAGCGGCCAGTTCGGGAACGTGTTCGTGCTGAAGCGCTGGTGCACCAGCGCCAGCGCCGACGTGAAGTCGGGATCGGCCAGGTCGGCGAACATCGGACCGAGCTGGTCCGCGTTCAGCATCCCCTTGTACACGATGGTGTTCGACGACAGGCTGGCGACGTAGAACAGCTTCTTGTCGTCGGCGGTGATGCCGGCGAGACCGTCGATGGTGTTCTCGACGCGCTTGCGGATGACGTACAGCTTCCGCTCGAACCGTTCACGGGCGGCGTCGCCGGCTCCGGCACGTGCGTCGCCGCAGGCAATGAAAATCTGCTCGAAGGCCGGCTCGACGGCGACGGCGCTCGGACCGACCAGGCGGTCGTCGGTCGGCACGTCGCGCCAGCCAATCAGGCGCTGGCCCTCTTCGGCGACGATCCGGGTGAAGACGTCCTTGATGGCGGCTTTCGCGGCAGCGGTGTGCGGCAGGAAGACGACGCCGACGCCGTACTCACCCTCGGCGGGGAGCGGGGCCGGTGCCACTTTGCGCAGGAACGCATCCGGGAGCTGCACCATGATGCCGGCGCCGTCGCCGGTGTTCACTTCGCTCCCGCTTGCGCCGCGGTGTGCAAGGTTGATCAGGACCTGGAGGCCCTGCTGCACGATCGTGTGCGACTTCCGACCCTTCATATCCACGAGGAAGCCCACGCCGCAGGCGTCGTGCTCGTGTCGCGGATCGTATAAACCCTGTGACTGCATCATGACTTTCGGTATCCGGTCGCCTGGAATCCGGTGACGGGAGAGATAGTGTTATCGCTCAGTTCGGACGTAGAAGTAAAATACAATCATCGTATCCAACCCATGACTGATAGGCATCGATTGGCCATGGTGAAGCCCTCGGTGTCCCGGCCATCAACGGGAGCGTTCCGGGGATGATGGCAGGCGGCAGTAACGACGGCGTTCCAGCGGCATGAACGACAATGAACGGGTGAGTGAGCACGACGAGTTCATGGGCGACGCGCTCGAGCAGGCCCGCCTGGCGCGGGATGCGGGCGAGGTGCCGATTGGGGCGGTGCTGGTGATGGGCGGGCAGGTGGTCGGACGCGGCTTCAACCGGCCGATCAGCGGCGTCGACCCGACGGCGCACGCCGAACTCGTGGCCATTCGCGATGCGGCGACGCGCCTGGGCAACTACCGTTTGACCGGGTCGACGCTCTACGTCACCATCGAGCCGTGCCTGATGTGCGCCGGCGCCTTTGTCCATGCGCGCATCGGCACGGTGGTCTACGGCGCCCTCGAACCGCGCACCGGTGCCCTCGTTTCGACCGTGCGCGCTGCGGAGCTACCTGGGCACAACCACCGCGTGGCGGTCGTCGGTGGGGTCCGCAGCGATGAGTGTCGGGCGCTGATGCAGGAGTTCTTTCGTGCACGCCGCACCGCCGGCGCGTCGGGATCGCCTGTCGCGCCGCGGTGATGCAGTTGCCGTTCGGGTCACTCTTCGTGCATGTCGTTCGCGCTCCTGAGCCTGCTTGACTTCCGGAGAAGATCCCGTAAAGTCATGGCGCCCCCGCTGGACGGTTCGCCGCCCTGGTCGATTGGGCAAGGCTGAGAGGGCACACTGTCGATCCGCAACTTTGCCATCACAGGCGTCGCTGGCTACGTCGCGCCCAGGCACATGAAGGCCATCGTGGACAACGGACAGGCGATTGTCGCCGCCACCGATCCCCACGACGCGGTCGGCATTCTCGACCGGTTCTCCTTCGACGTGCGCTTCTTTACCGAGTTCGAGCGGTTCGATCGGCACCTCGAGAAACTGCGGCGTGGGCCCGCGGCGCAGCGAGTGCATTACCTGTCGGTCTGCTCGCCGAACTACCTGCACGACGCACACATCCGTCTCGCCCTGCGCGTCGGGGCCGATGCCATCTGCGAGAAGCCGGTCGTCATCAAGCCGTGGAATCTCGATGCCCTGCAGGAGTTGGAGCTCGAGACCGGCCGCAAGGTGTACACGGTGTTTCAGTTGAGGCTGCACCCCGCCCTGCTCGCACTGAAGGACCGACTCGATCGCGCGCCTCGCCATCACGAAGTCGAGCTCACCTATGTCACCGCTAGAGGCCCCTGGTACGACGTGTCGTGGAAAGGCGTGCCCGAGCGCTCGGGTGGCATTGCCACGAACATCGGCATCCATTTCTTCGACCTGCTGATCTGGTTGTTTGGCGAGGTCGAGTCTTCCGACGTGCACTTCGCGGAGCCCAAGCGGATGATCGGCGCACTGGAGCTGCGTCGCGCCAGCGTCCGATGGCTACTCTCGACGGACCGACAGGACCTGCCCTCGCCTGGGCTGCCATCAGCGCAGACGACGTTTCGCGCCATTGTCATCGACGGTGAACCCCTCGAGTTCACCGACGGCTTCACGGATCTCCACACACGGGTCTACGAAGATGTCCTCGCCGGACGTGGAGTTGGCCTCGCCGACGCACGCCCCTCGGTCGAAGTAGCGGACCGAATCCGTACGGCCCGCGTCACCGCGCCACGAGCCACGCCTCACCCGGCTTTGTCGAGCCGATGAGTCAGCCCAGCTACACTGCTCACGAATCCGCGTACCTCGATGAGGGCTGCGTCATCGGGGAGGGAACGCGGATCTGGCATTTCTCGCACGTCATGACTGGTGCCGTGATCGGACGGCGCTGCAACATCGGGCAGAACGTGGTCGTCTCGTCTGGCGTCGTGATCGGCGACAACGTGAAGATCCAGAACAACGTCTCCGTCTACACCGGAGTGGTCCTCGAGGACGACGTGTTCTGCGGCCCCTCCATGGTGTTCACGAACGTGATCAACCCGCGGAGCCACGTGCCGCGGAAGGACGAGTATCAGCAGACGCGTGTCAGGCGCGGGGCCACGCTTGGAGCGAACAGCACGATCCTCTGCGGACACGAGATCGGCTGCTACGCGTTCATCGGCGCCGGCGCCGTGGTGACACGTGATGTTCCCGACTACGGGCTCGTTCTCGGCAACCCCGCACGGCTTGTCGGCTGGATGTGCCGCTGCGGCGTTCGACTGCCCGGCACACGCGCGGTCGAACCGGCCGTCACGTGTGCGAGTTGCGGCACCGCCTACGAAGGCGGCCGCGACGGAATCCGGCTGGTGGCCATCTGATGGGGCGACCACGCCGGCTGCGTGTCGTGTCCATCGTGGGAGCCCGCCCGCAGTTCGTGAAGGCCGCGGTCATGAGCCGCGCCATTCGAGCGCACCACGACGAGGTCATCATCCACACGGGGCAGCATTACGACGCAGCGATGTCGGCTGTCTTCTTCGAAGAATTGGCGATTCCTGCGCCGGAGTTCCAGTTGGGAGCCGGCTCTGGCAGCCACGGCCAGCAGACCGCCGCGATGCTGGTCGGCATCGAGCAGATACTCGAGGCGGGGCGGCCTGACTGGGTGGTGACCTTCGGCGACACCAACTCGACGCTGGCTGGCGCCCTCGCGGCGGTGAAGCTGAGGATTCCGGTGGCCCACGTGGAGGCCGGCTTGCGCAGCTTCAACTGGAACATGCCGGAAGAGATCAACCGGGTCCTGGTGGACCGCATGTCGATGTTGCGGCTGTGCCCCAGCGAGACCGCTGTGGCGAATCTCGCCAGCGAAGGGATGCAGCAGGGCACACACCTGGTCGGCGACGTCATGGCGGAGGCGTTGGAGATGGCCATACCGGTAGCGCGCCGCCGCTCGACGATCCTCGCAACTGCCAACGTGCGCGACGGCGCGTACATCCTCGCCACCGTCCATCGCGCCGAGAACACCGACGACCCGTTGCGCCTGCGCGCCATCGTCGATGCGCTGAACGCCCTGACCGAACCGATTGTGCTTCCGCTGCACCCGCGCACCAGGAAAGCGCTCGATGCGGCCGGCGTGGGCCTCGCGCCGCACGTCCGCGTCATCGCACCGGTTGGCTACATCGACATGGTGCGACTGCTGATCGGGGCGCGGTTGGTCATGACCGATTCCGGCGGCTTGCAGAAGGAAGCGTACTGGGCAGGTATCCCTTGCGTGACTCTCAGGGACGAAACCGAGTGGGTCGAAACCACGGAGTGCGGCTGGAACGTCCTGGTCGGCGCGTCATCGGAACGCATTGTCGACGCGGCCCGCACATTCGCGCCGGCAGCCGGCCGCCCCGCGTTGTACGGAGGCCCCGGCGTCGCTGCGACCTGCGTCTCCATCCTGGAACGGGCGTCGGCGTGAGTGTCACCACGGATGTGGCCGCCGTCGCGGAACGCCGCACCTAGTTCACCGGGACTCGAACATCGTGTGTGGAATCGCCGGCGTCTGTCGTCTGACACTTGAGCCCGACCCGGGTCTGCGCGGGTCGCTGGAGGCCATGGACGTTCTGCAGCGTCACCGGGGACCGGACGGCCGCGGGTTCTGGGTGCATCCCCAGCTCGGTGTCGGCCTCGGACATCGACGGCTCAGCATCATCGACCTCGAGAGTGGCGCCCAGCCGATGTCGGACGAGGCTGGAAACTGGATCAGTTTCAACGGCGAGATCTACAACTACATCGAACTGCGCGAGCTCCTGGGTCCGCATGGGTTCAGGACGACCTCGGACACCGAGGTCATCCTGGCAGCCTATCGGAAGTGGGGCGTCGACTGCGTCGAGCACCTGCGCGGCATGTTCGCGTTCGTACTCTGGGACGACGCACGGCGGTTGCTGTTCTGCGCACGTGACCGGTTCGGGATCAAGCCTCTGCACTACACCGTGGTCGGCGAGACGCTGTACATCGCCTCCGAGGCCAAGGCGCTGCTGCCGTTTCTGCCGGCGATCGCCACCGATCCCCAGGCGCTGAAGGAATACCTCGCGTTTCAGTTCTGCCTGGAGGGGAGAACCTTGTTTCGAGGGATCTCCCAGCTGCAGCCGGCGCATACGCTGACCCTGCAGAGCGGTACCCTCCGCACGAGGAAGTACTGGGAGGTGTACTACCACCCCGACTTCAATCACACCTCGCGGTATTTCGAGGAGCAACTGAGGGCGGCCCTCGACGATTCGGTGGCTGTCCACCTCCGCAGCGATGTGCCTGTCGGTGCCTACGTCAGCGGCGGACTCGATTCGAGCATCGTGGCAGCGCTTGCGCACAAGGCGGGCGGAGGGGACCTGCTCGGCTTCACCGGCAGGTTCGACCTCGGCGCGGAGTACGACGAGAGCGCCTACGCCTCAGAGGTTGCGCGTCATTGCGGGTTCGACCTCCACACCGTCACTGTTCGCGCGAGCGACTTCGTCGAACATATTCGCAAGGTCATCTACCACCTCGACTACCCGATCGCCGGGCCGGGCGCCTTCCCGCAGTACATGGTGGCCAGGCTCGTGTCTGGATACCGGAAGGTGGCGCTTGGCGGCCAGGGAGGCGACGAGATCTTCGGGGGGTACACCCGTTACCTGATCGCCTACTTCGAGCAGTGCATCAAGGCGGCCATCGACGGCACGGCGCACTCGGGCAATTTCGTCGTCACCTATGAGTCGATCATCCCGAACCTCACGGCGCTGCGGCAGTACAAGCCGCTCATCCAGGAGTTCTGGCGTGACGGACTGTTCGGGCCGATGGCGCTGCGCTATTTCCGGCTCATCAATCGTGCATCCGTGCTCGACGACGAGATTCGATGGGATCAACTCGGCGGCGACTCGCCGCTCGAGTCCTTCAAGACGGTCTTCAACGGCGACAACGTGCATCACGAGTCGTACTTCGACCTGATGACGCACTTCGACTTCAAGACCCTGCTGCCGGCGCTCTTGCACGTCGAGGACCGGATGAGCATGGCGCACGGTGTCGAGTCGCGGGTACCGCTGGTCGATCACCCACTCGTGGAACTGGCCGCGACCATTCCGGCGAACATCAAGTTCAAGGATGGACAGCTCAAACACATCATGAAGATGGCCTTCGGCCACGTGATGCCAGAAGCCGTGCTGGGGCGGACCGACAAGATGGGCTTCCCTACGCCCCTGCTCGAGTTCAGCCGTGGTGAGGCGCGAACGTTCGTCCACGACATCTTCACGACACCGGAGGCGAGGACACGGGAACTGTTCGACAACGAACGTATCCTGAGCCGGCTCGATACCGAGCCGCGCTTCGGACGGAAGTTCTGGGGCTTCCTCTCACTGGAACTCTGGCAGCAGGAGTTCCACGACCGGGAAGCGTGCTACAAACAGGTGCTGCGGGACGCGAGACAGCGCTCCGACGCGTTGTAGAAAGTGACCAACTGACCATGAACGTGCTGATTACCGGCGGTGCCGGATTCATAGGCTCGCATCTTGTTGATCGCTTGCTGGCGCGCGGCGACACTGTGACGGTCATCGACAACTTCGCAACTGGTCGACGTGACAACCTCACGCCGCATCCGTCGCTCCACCTCATCGAAGGCTCGATCGCCGACCTGGACCTGGTGTCACGCGCGTTCACCGCCCGCCCGGACGTCGTCGTGCACGCCGCGGCTTCGTACAAGGATCCGAATGACTGGGCCGAAGACGCGCGTACCAATGTCGTCGGCACCGCGTATGTGGTGCAGGCAGCCGTCGCCGCAGGCGTCACGCGGCTGATCTACTTCCAGACGGCTCTCGGCTACGGACTTCACCCAATCGAGCAGCCAATCACGCTGAATCATCCCGTCCGGCCGGAAGGCAGCAGTTACGCGATCAGCAAGACGGCGGGCGAACACTACGTGATGCTGAGCTCCCTCGACTGCGTCTCGTTCCGTCTGGCCAACGCTTACGGTCCCAGGAACATCAGCGGGCCACTGCCCACATTCTTCCACCGGCTGACGACAGGGAAGGCGTGTTTCGTCATGGACACGCGCCGCGACTTCATCTTCATCGATGACCTCGTCGATGTCGTCATGCTGGCCGTTGACGGCCGCGGCCGCCGCGGCGCCTACCATGTCTCCTCTGGCAGCGACTACGCCATCAAGGAACTGTTCGACGAAACCGTCAGCGCGCTGGGCATCTCCCTCGAGGCGCCGGTGGCGGTCAGGCCCAGGAACCCCGACGACGTGTTCTCGATCCTGTTGGATCCGTCGCAGACCGCCGCCGAGTTCGGCTGGGCCGCCGGCACGCCGCTGAGCGAGGGCGTCAAGCGCGCCGTCGCGTACTACCACGCGTTCGGCATCACGGCCACTTACACGCACCTGACCGCACTACCCGCGACAGGCCATGCGCGAGTTCAGTGATACGTCCGTTCTCGTGACGGGTGGCGCCGGATTCGTTGGCAGCAACCTGGTCCGTCTGCTGATCGGCGCCGGCGCTTTCGTCCACGTCGTGGACAATCTTCTGTCGGCGGAACGCTGGAGTCTCGTCGATAGCGAGCGGCTCGATTTCACAGAAGGCTCGATTGCGGACGACCGCGTCCTCGACCACGTGACCGACCGTTACGACTACGTGTTTCATCTGTGCACGTATCACGGGAATCAGAGCTCCATCCACGACCCGATTTCCGACCACGAGCACAACCAGCTCACGACCCTGAAGCTGTACGAGCGCCTGAAGCACTTCACGAAGCTGCGGAGGCTGGTGTACTCCGGAGCCGGGTGTGCCGTGGCCAAGAAGACCTTCGGCGAGGTCGAGGCCACCACCGAGGACAGCGCAGTCTCGTTCGATATGGACAGTCCCTATTCCATTTCGAAGCTGGTCGGGGAGCTCTACTCCGTCTACTACGCGCAGCAGCATCAGACGCCCATCGTTCGCGCCCGCTTCCAGAACGTCTACGGTCCAGGCGAAGTGCTCGGTGCCGGCCGGTGGCGCGGCACGCCGGCGACCGTCTGGCGCAACGTGATTCCCACCTTCATCTACAAGTCGCTGACGTCGGAGGCGCTGCCGCTGGAAGGCGGTGGGCACGCGACGCGCGATTTCGTGTTCGTCGAGGATATCGCTCGCGGCCTCGCGGCCTGCGCGCTCCGAGGAGCCCCCGGTGACGTCTACAACCTTGCGAGCGGTGCCGAGACCTCCATCGCGGACCTGGCAGAGGCCGTCAACGCCCTGACGGGGAACCCGACCCCAGCCCGGACCGTGCCGGGTCGCCCATGGGACCGTTCGGGCCGCCGGTTCGGCAGTCCGGCCAAAGCGCGCATGCAGCTCGGCTTCGAGGTTGAAGTTCCGTTCAGCGAAGGGCTCCGGCGAACCGTCGACTGGACGCGCGAGCAGTTGCCACGTATCGACGCGTGCATGGCGCGACACCAGGCGGCGATGGCGGCGCATGAGCAGGCACATTCGAACGCTGCTCCTTGAGTCGAACGGTACCCACTGGGTTGCTGTCTGTCTCGACACACTCGGTCACGGCATCCTGAGCGCTCCGCACGCCGAGCCGGCCTGGCTGGCGCGTACGCGATTCGCCAGAAAGCTATTCGGCAATCGCTACGCGGAGGCGTCCTACCTCGAAGACTGGCGGGACGCGTTTCTGGCCTGCCCGAGCCTGGAAGTCACCACGTGCAACATCAGCGACCTCATCGCGCTGCGGCAGCAGCGCGCTGCCATTCGCGACTACGACCTGATCATCGTGCTGCATTCCGCCGCGGGCGATCGGATGTCCGTGCTTCAGCGCACCGCAGCGTGGTTTCAGGGGCGACGCGGACGCCTGGCGCTGTTCGTCGGCAACGAGTACGACCTGCTGGAAGAGAAGATCGCGTTCGCGAAGCAGGCAGGTGCCGACTACATCTGCAGCCAGTTGCCAATCGACACCGCCAGAACGCTCTACCAGGATACCGGTGCGACGGTGATCGAGATGCCGCACGCGCTCAATCCGGACGTCTACTTCGCGCGTCCCGGTGGTGAACGCCAGGTCGACGTCGGGTTCGCAGGCGACCTGTACGACCGCGTCATCGGGGACCGCGAGCGGACCAACATCGTGGAATTCTTCCGCACGCAGGCAGCCGCCCGTGGACTCCGTGCCGACATCAGGACGCGGCGGATGCCCAGGGACGAATGGGCGACGTTTCTGAACCGCTGCCACACGATCTGCGGCGCCGAATCCGGCACGTACTACCTGCAGGCGAGTGGTGCGGCCGTGACGATGGCAAAGGCGTACCTCAAACAACATCCTGGCGCGTCGTTCGAAGAAGTGCGACAGGCCTGCTTCGCCGACTGCGGCGAGACGCTCAACGGGAAGGCGATCTCATCCAGGCACTTCGAGCCGATCGGTACGCGAACGTGCCAGATTCTGATTGAAGGCGCCTACAACGGCATTCTCCAGCCTCACGTGCACTACATCCCTGTCCGGCGCGACCTCTCCGACATCGACGAGGCGATTCGTCGGGCCATGGACCCGATCGAGCGCGAGGCGATCGTGGCGGCGGCGCACACGCACGTCATGAGCGCGCACACCTATGCGCACCGGGTTCGAGCCCTCATTTCGGCGATCCGTTGATCCCCGTCTCCGTCAGGCGAACGGTCACGCATCCACTGGGCGTTCGGTCAGCGCGAATCGAGCGCGCCGCGGAGACGGCGATAGAACACGGCCACAATCGAGCGTCCCGGAAACGGCAGCATGCGCAGGGACCAGCGCAGGCGGGTGAGCAGCCGCTGCCGCAGCGACCCACGGCCGGTGCCGAGCCTGATCGCGTCGCATTCGTCAGGCGACAGGCTGTCACTCAGGCCCGCCGCCGCTGCGAGGTGGTCGTCGACCTCGGAAACGAACGACGCGTACGACCATCGTCCTGACGCGATCAGGTCGTCGTATGCGCGGTCGGTGATCTGCTTGCGCACCGCCGGATCGGCAAACCGGTGCATCACGTCATCGAAATTCGAGAAATCCTTCTCGAGCGCGAGGTAGTGGACGTCCGGTTCCATCACACCGGAGTACTGTCCCCGATAGAGAATCTGCGTAACGCGCAGGGCGGCCGCTTCGAAGTGCCGGGGGCTCAGCGTCCGGTAGTAGATCCTGTCTTCATACTCGTGCAGTACCCGCCGCTCGATGTCGTCGAACAGCAGCCCCGGCTCGGATGCAAGCAGCGCCGCAGTGCGCTCACCGGCAGAGTCGTCGAGGTCGAACACCGAGGTGCCGGCTTCGACGCCGATCATCCCTCGGCAGTTGGCGACGAACGAGTACCAGGCCGGTCCGTAGATGCGGCCTTCTTCCCGACTGTCGATGTCCAGGCGAAGCCCTGGCGCGGACGCGCGCGCCAGGAACCGTTCAGCGATCTCGTGCTTCTCCTGCGCCCCTCTGCCATGGACGAAGTCGAGACGGCGGGCTCGATAGCCGACGTCAATGGTCCGTTCGGCGTCCGGGATGAACAGCCTGCGCGCCGTGTCGATCAACTGGTCGCTGACGCGTCCAGGCAGCGTCGTGCGGACGTCCGCCACCGAGGCGTGCGCGCCGTACACCACCTCGTGGTACTCGGGCGCGAGCAGCGTGTAGACCGATGAGACCCGGAGGTTCCGCAGGAAGGCGAAGCGCTTTTGGCAGTACCGGTACTCGTCCTGGAAGAAGGCGACGAGATACGTGCCCGCGTCCCGCTCACGCTCGAGGTACCGCCGAAACCGTGAGCTCAGGTGATAGTAGTCGCCGCCAAAGAGCGAGTAGTGGAGCAGGATGGCCTTGAAACGCAGGTCGGACAGGGCACCCGCGAAGCCGTCGTCGGTGTTCACGCTGAAGACGGGATACCTCGAATGCCGGCCGAACGACTCGACGTGCTCCTCGATGGTCGGCGCGTTCGCCGTCGGAAAGTGGTGATGGAGCAGCAGCACGCCATCCACCGCGCGCGGTGCCCTCACGTGAGCCGCTCCGGCCGAGCGGGATCAGGCCCGAAGTCCATCGATGACCCTGAGGACGGCGCGGACCGCCGGGCGCAGCGGCGAGCGCACCAGTTCGGGGATGACCAGCCAGACCGGCAGGAGGAACCGCCTCACAAGGTGTGCGGCTCCGCGCGGGGGCGCCGCAAACACGTGGTCAGGGATCGACGGTGCGACGGTCTCAGCCTCTCGGCTCGTCGCGCCGGGCTCGGCCGTCGACTCTGGGGCCGGTAGTGGTGACCGCAGGGGCGCCACTGCGCTCGCCCGCTGGATGACGGCGCGAACGGGCGCCGTGGTCATCGTCCGGCGCTTCACGGCGTGTGCGAGCGCGGCCGCGTGCGAGGTTGACGCGGAGAGCAGGATGGCCCGACGCGTGTGGAGCTCGCTGGTCAGCGTGTTGGCGACGAACGTCCCGAAGGCTGCGTACGAGTAGCGACCTGAGGCAATCACGTCCTGGTAGGCCAGCTCGGTCATCTCCATGACGAGTTGGTCATCGCCGAGCTGCGCCAGCACGTCATCAACGTTGCTGAAATCCTTGCGAAGGGAAAGGTAGTGCCGTCCGGCCGTCACGACGCCGGAGTACTCGCCTTCGAACAGGACCAGCACCGTGCGCAGGGCGATCGCCTCGAAGATCTTGGGCGACACCTGATTCATGAGGCCCGGCTGCTCGACGCCCTCCAGATGGGCCGTGTAGACCTCCTCGAAAGACAGTGACGGCGTGCGCCGCAGATCGTCCTGGATGGCCCGGCGAATCAGCCCTTCATCGTCGAACACGTTCGAGCCGCTCTCGGTTCCGAGGGTGCTCCGGCAACTACCCAGGAATTCGTACCAGGCGTCGCCGTAGATGCGCGCGTGCTCGTCCCAGGCGATGTCGGTCCGAATGCCGCGCGCGTCGCAGAGTTCGCGCATGTGTTTGCCGATCGTCCACTTTTCGCGCGCGAGGCGACCGTACCAGTAGGGCAGTTCGCGTCCCCGGTAGCCGATGACGGTCGTCCGCTCGGTAAGCGGACGTGGCGGAGGCAGAGCGTCGAGGAGCGCCGGGACATACCCCGTGAGGTTGGACACGAAGGTCACATCGGGAAACCGGCTCGTCGGATAGATCCAGTCGCGTCGATCCGGCGCCACGCAGGTGAAGACGACGTGGATGCCAAGGCGCGTGATCCAGCTTCGTGCCGTCTCGGTGTGATCGTACTCGTCCTGGATGAACAAGCACTTGAGTCCCTTGAACCCGGACACGTGCCAGGCATCGGCGGCCGACAGCAACTCGAACGCGATGCGAACCGAGTAGTGAATGATGACGCAGTCGAATGCGGCCAGCGGGACAGGCAGGGTCGAGTCGGGTCGGGCGTGGCAGAAGTGGACGGCGTAGCCGGGAAGCCGGCCGAGACACAGGAGGTGTTCGGCGACGGTGTTGGTGAATGTCTGGGTCGAGTCGTAGAGCACCAGCACCCGTGGCCGGTCGGTCGCCGCTTCGTCGGTCGCACCCCCGACGACCCTGGACTCGTCTTCGTCGTGCGACATCACTTGGTCGCCTCCACGTAGAGGTCGAGTCCCCACGCCCGTCCGAGCAGCGGCAGCAACGTCTCGCGTTCAATCAGGATCTTCCCGCTCCGCACCAGCGGATCGCAGTTCTCCTTGCGGACGCTCACTTCGCGAAAGCGTGAAAACATCGCGCGGACCTGTCGGATGGAGAAGAAGTCGGTCTCGGGCGCGCTGCGTCCGGTGCCATCCGCATCGTAGGCGCGCCGTTCGGCATCGCTGACCGCTATGGACGTCCTGCTCAGCCCGACGTCTCTCAGCAGCGCCTGCCACGTCGCTCCGGGCCAGCCGATCCAGCGGCGGTAGGAGAACTGGTTGTAGACCATCACATACGCCGTGCCGCCCGGCTCCAGGACTCGCCACGTCTGGTCGATGCACCGCTGTGTATCGCCGGTGTGGTGGAAGCAGCCGATCGAGACAACGGACTGCATCGATGCATCCGGAAGCGGGCAGTCGAGCATGTTGCCTTGCTGTGCGCCTCCTGAATGTCCCAGCATCCTGAGGCGATGGTTCATCATTCGCACTGGGCCGTCCGCGATGTCGAGTCCCGTGTAGTCGGCCCCGCTGGCAGCAATCTGCTGGCCCAGCGTGCCGTATCCGAGCCCGATCTCCAGGACGCGCTGGCCACTCATCCTGCGCACGGGAACGCGGTCGAGCAGGTAGGGGTACAGCTTGAGGTAGAAGTCGTCGAACCGGCGCAGTGACTCCGGTTCATGGCTCGAGATCCCGAGGTGCCGGGCCAGGCTCGTGCCACAGAGTTCGTTCCAGAACTCGGCGTTTGCCAGGTCAGTCTGCGCCTGGTTGCCGCCTGGGGCGGCTCCCGTTGCGTCAGCCACGGTCATGCCCCCTCGGTCAGCCAGGTGTCGTACGCCGCAATCGCATCGTCGATCGGGCCGTAGTACCGCAGCGTCCCCTCGACAAGAAACAGGCCCTTGTTGCAGAAGCGCCGCAGCAACTCGTTCCCGTGGGACGCGAGGACCAGCGCGCTGGCCTGCGTCATGAGTTTCGTGACTCGCGCTTCGGCCTTCGCGGCGAACCTGGCATCACCGACCCCGAGCACTTCGTCGATCAGCAGGATGTCGGGATTGATTGACGTGGCGATGCCGAACATCAGGCGCACCAGCATGCCGCTCGAGTAGGTGCGGACCGGCATATGGATGTATTGCCCGAGCTCACAGAAGGACACGACGTCCTCCAGAACGCGCTCGCTGTCCCTCTTGTCCAGTCCGAGCAGCAGGCAGCCGGTGACGATGTTCTCGTGACCGGTTTCGTCCACGTCGATGCCGACGCCCATGCCCAGCAGCGTAGACACGCGGCCGCGGACGATCAACTCGCCGGAGCTCGGCTGGTAGGCGCCGGCCAGCACGCGAAGGAGCGTCGACTTCCCTGCCCCGTTCGGACCCATGAGCCCGACGCGGTCGCCGTTGAGGATGTCCAGATTCAGGTCGGACAGCGCACGGACCACCGTTCTGGGTCGCCCCCCACGGCTGCGTCCAATCAGGCCGCCGACGCTCCCTCGCAGCAGGGTCGTCCGAAAGCTGCGATCGGCATCGAACACCGGATACTCGAGGTTTACGTCGCGGAGACTGATGGCGACGGCCGCCGTGTCGGGGGAACGGGTCACAGCCAGAATGCCAGATGGCGTCGGTGTCGCTCGAAGAACGCGAGCGCGAACACGTTCCCGAGGATGGCGGAAACGATCAGGTAGATCCACGTGAGGGCGTGTGGCGCTTCTCCGATTAGCGGACCTCGCACGACATCGACCAGGTGATACACGAAATTGGCGTCGGCGAGCACGAATGTGGCCATTCTAATGCCCTCAAGTCGCTCGACTGGCCAGAAAATTGGCGTCACGAAGAACAGCACCTGCAGCACGCTCGCCACCACCTGAATGACGTCCCTGAATCTGGTGCAGACGATGGCGACGACGAGACTGATCCACAGGAAGTTGAGGCTGAGGAGGAGGAGCGCTGGTGGCAGCAGCAGCAGCGAGGACCCGGGCCAGAGCCGGAAATAGATCATGACCGCCGCGTAGACGACGAGGCTATGCGCGAACAGGATGAGGTTGCGCCAGATCACCCTCAGAATGTGCACCAGGTACGGCAGGTTGAGCGACTTGATGATCGGGTCGGCGCCGATGAAGGCGACCGCCGATTCGCTCACCACCGTCGTAAGCATCGTCCAGGTGATGTAGCCGGCGCAGAAGTACGGCAGCAGCTCTCTGACTGGCAGTTTCCACAGGATGGAATAGACCAGCCCGAGCGACACGATCATGACGGCATTGCTCAACACCGTCCAGAAGGGGCCGAGCACCGTGCGTCGATACCGGCCGCGCGTGTCGCGTATGCCCAGGTTGAGCCACAGACGCCAGTGCGTGCGGAGCGAAACGGCAAGGTCCTGCGTGGCGCTCAATTGCATGGATTGTTCTCGACTGCTGCGGGCGGTGCGTTCCCTGACGGTCCGGAGGCCGCCTGCCCGTGCACGTGGAGGCTCGCCCAGCACGTGCCAGCGTGGCAGTATGACAAAATCGAGCGGCGCGTAACAATTGGCGCGAACGCCCTGGCCGGCTCCGTGCTGGTCGACTGGGTGCGGCCGCCGAAGACTGCGGAGTGGTGACGTGAGATCCAGTTACCGGTTCATGGCGGTGTTGGCCGCCGTTCTGGCCCTGTTGCCGGACACTGCGCAGGCCCAGGCACAGGCCGCGGATCGCGTCCCCTACCGGACGAAGGTGTACGGGGAGACGACGGACGTCTTCTGCCACCTCGATGATCCGATCGAGAACATTGCGTGCCTTGCGCATGACGCCGGCATGGGCGTGGCCTGGGAACGACTGACCCCGTCTCAGGCCACGGCCGTCATTGCCATCGAGCTGGCCGGCATCATCCACAACTTGGCCAGCTCCCAGCGGGCGTCCCTGTATCAGCTCAGTGCACACCAGCCGATGCCGGGCACCTCTGAAGGGGCGCTGTGCCTGAAGAACTATTACGGGATTTGCGGGAATCACCAGGAGCTGTTCTCGAGGGCCACGGCGTTCCTGGGAATTCCAAGCAGGATCGTCTCGATCTACTACCAGGACCGGGACGGCGCCAGGCACAGCCATGCCGCGTCCGAGTTCCTACTGGACAACAAGTGGCGATTCATCGATGTCACCTGGGATGCGTTCTGGTTGCGCGACCCCTCGGACCCCTCCTCCATGCTCAGCTTCGAAGAGGTCCGTGCCAGAAAGGCCCCGCCCACTCACGTGAACAGCGCGGACATGTGGCTGATGTTGAACCTGCAGCAGCCGCTCGACCCGTTCGGCTATCTCCGGGCGCCCGTCTACTTCCTGATTCAGTCCGGCCCCTCGGGCCTGCTGCAGTTGAAGATGACGAATCCGGTCGAGCGATTCGCGGACATCCCCAACTACATCGGCGCAAACGAGCGCAACGCGGAGATGCGGTTCCGCGTCAGCGTGCCGCGGCGACGGGCTGGTACGTACAACATCAAAGTGGCGGCCCTGGCGTGCGAAGAGAGCGCGGCCGTTCTCGTGGGTGCCGGGACGGGCGTGGCACACACGCTGGTTCAAGGGGATAACCTCGTTCACCTGGGAGCCGAGCAGACGCTCTCCATCGCGCATCGCGCTCCGAATATCTGCTATGCCGTGCTGGACCGCATCGAGTACGTGGAACCGGGTCGGCGCAAGTAGGATCGTGTCTCGGCTGGGCCTGCCGCCGGCCGACATCTGAATCGTTGCTGGAACACATATGGTCAGGCGTCTGTTGTCCGCTGCCCTCATCATTGCTGCCTCGGTCACGCTGTCCGCACAGCGCCGGGTGACCAGCCCGGATGGTCATGCTGCCGCCGAAATCCGCGGCCACTACGAAGGGGCCGAAGACCCGGTCTATGTCGGCGGCACGTGGATCGAGATCAG
>Ga0114974_10000786_pt1 | contig 25833 bp, 27 predicted proteins | sample S_130206_EF_Meta_FD_87318 | JGI IMG/M metagenome (GOLD analysis project Ga0114974, IMG submission 87318) | Freshwater microbial communities from Lake Simoncouche, Canada to study carbon cycling - S_130206_EF_MetaG | ecosystem: Environmental > Aquatic > Freshwater > Lake | place: Lake... | reverse complement strand
GGTGCACATCGCTCGCACACCACGCAAGAGTTCGCTGTAAAGCGCCTCTGCATTCAAAGCCAATGCACTCAAGGCAGACTCCTTAAAAATTGTTCCAAAATAATGCATGCCGATGCAGCGTCAGCATCCTTCGCACCATTTGAAATGGCTTCGGTGGTGCTGTAACGCTCATCAACTTCATAAACATTCAAACCAAAACGGCCGCGCAATTGGCGGGCAAATTTTTGCGCGCGCAAGGTGTTTTCATGCGAGGCGCCATCAGGGTGAAAAGGGACGCCCACCACCAGGGCATCAGGGGTCCATTCTTTGATGCGTTTTTCTATGAGCTCAAAGCGCGCATCACCTTCAGCGACCACGGTGGCTTGCGGCGTGGCTTGACGCAGCATGCGATTGCCCACTGCGACACCCGTGCGTTTGAGACCGAAATCAAAAGCCAAAAAACTCTGCTGCGACGCAGGCACAATGAGCGCCTGGTCTAGGCTCATGCGTGGCCCGCCACGGTGGACAACATCCAAGACTGCAAGCCCAACAGTGCCAGCGCTTTTTCGTAGCGCTGTTCAATGGGGGTGTCAAAGATCACAGCAGGGTCAGCTTCAACGGTGAGCCAGCTGTTCTCACCAATTTCAGATTCAAGTTGACCTTCTCCCCAAGAAGAGTAGCCCAAGGTCACCAACACGCGCTTAGGGCCCGAACCGTTTGACATCGCCTCCAACACATCTTTGGAGGTGGTCATGGCCAGGCCGCCTGGCACACTCAAAGTGGAAGCGTAAATAGAATTGCTTTGAGCAAGAGTTTCTGGAGGCTGGGTAGATTCTGATTTTTCAGAATTGACGGTGTCTTCTTCAAGCATGGGCTCATGCAGCACAAAACCGCGCTCAGTTTGAACGGGGCCGCCATGCAATACATTGGATTGCAATAAGTCTTCCCGCTTTAAGGGCAGCTCGACTTTGTCGAACAAATGCTTCAAACTGAGTTCACCGGGCTTGTTGATGATCAAGCCCATGGCGCCGCGCTCGGAGTGCTCGCACAAATAAACCACACTTTTGGCAAAAGTAGGGTCCTCCAAACCGGGCATGGCGATCAAAAAATGATGCGAAAGCTGAGTGGAGGCAAAATCGGCAGACATGTTCCAATTTTAACGGCCTCAAACCCATGCACAAACCCTTTTCTACTGGCTTGGTCTGGTTTCGACGAGATTTACGGGTGGCAGACAACGCCGCGCTCTTTCACGCCCTCAAAAACTGCACCAAAGTGCAGTGCGTTTTTGTCTTTGACACCGAAATCCTCCAACATCTGCCCACCCAAGACCGCAGAGTGGCCTTTATTCGCGAATCACTCGTCGAATTAGACGAATTGCTGAGGAAAACCGCGCTCAAAGCGGGTGTAGACGCCAAATTGGCAAGCCAGTTGGGCCTCATTGTTTTGCACGGCAACGCCCTCCAAGAGATTCCCCATCTGGCCAAGCAAATTGAGGCGCAAGCCGTTTTTGCCAACCACGATGATGAGCCAGCCGCCCTCAGCCGCGATGCCCAAGTAAGAGGCGCTTTGGCCAATGCTGGCATTGCCCTGCATACCTACAAAGACCATGTGGTCTTTGAGCGTCAAGAGGTGCTCACTTTGGCAGGCAACCCCTACACCGTGTTCACCCCTTATAAAAACGCCTGGCTGAAGAAAGTTCAGCCCCAAGATTTGGCCCCTCACCCTGTGGCCGAGCACGCTGCAGCCTTGGTGCCACGACCCCTTGCTCACCGCACACCCGTGCCCACCCTGCCCTACATCGGCTTTGAAAATATCGATTTAAAGGCCCTTCACTACCAAACAGGCGTCTCTGGCGCACAAGCCCTGCTTGAAGATTTTTTGCACCGCATCGATCGGTACGATGACACACGCAATTTTCCAGCCGTCAAAGGCCCCAGCTACTTAAGCGTGCATCTGCGCTTCGGCACCGTCTCCATTCGTCAATTGGCACTTGAGGCATGGCGCAGATACAAAACCAGCCAGGGCGCAAGCGTTTGGTTGTCCGAGCTCATTTGGCGCGATTTTTACGCCCAAATATTGGCCAACTTTCCCCATGTGGCCGAGCGCAGTTTCAAATCTGAGTACGATGCCATTCATTGGGATCACGGGCCCCATGGCAAAGCCTTGTTTGCCGCCTGGTGCGAAGGCCGTACGGGCTATCCACTGGTTGACGCCGCCATGGCGCAAATCAATCAGACGGGTTACATGCACAACCGCCTGCGCATGGTGGTGGCTTCATTTCTGACCAAAGATTTGGGCATTGATTGGCGCTGGGGCGAAAAATATTTTGCCCAACACCTGATTGACTTTGATTTATCGGCCAACAACGGCGGCTGGCAATGGGCCAGCTCCAGCGGATGCGATGCCCAGCCCTATTTCCGAATCTTTAACCCCGTCACGCAGAGTGAAAAATTTGACCCTCAGGGTAAATTCATTAAACGTTATTTGCCTCAGTTGGCTGGCTTAGAAGGCACCGACATTCATGCGCCATGGGAGGCAAAGCCCATGGCCTTATTGGCCGCAGGCATCAGTTTAGGAAAAGACTATCCCTCGCCCGTGGTCAACCATGCAGAGGCCAGAGAAAAAACCCTAGCGCGTTACGCTGTGGTCAAAAAAAGAGTTTGAGGCCGCCATCAAAGGCCACCCAAGTCAGGCCTTAGATGGCCACCATTTCAAAGTCTTCTTTGCGGGCACCGCACTCAGGACAAGTCCAGTTCATGGGCACATCGGCCCACGCTGTACCCGGCGCAATGCCTTCTTCGGGGGAACCCGTGGCCTCGTCGTAAATCCAGCCACAAATTAAGCACATCCAAGTTTTAGTATCAGTCACAGTGTGTCACCGGTGTCGAATAGAATAAAGCGATTGTATCGGGCTTGAATGTAACCCATGAGCACCTCATTACCACCGTCAGATTTACCCGAAACAGAACTCGACAGCGAAGACGAAGCAGCCATTGCATGCGTTTTGGTTTTCAATGCCAGCGATCCTAGCGGCGCTGGCGGTATCAGTGCCGATGTTTTGGCCATTGCCTCGGTGGGCGCGCATGCCCTGCCCGTTCTCACGGGTGCCTATGCCAGAGACACTGCTCAAATTTTTGACTTTTTTCCCCTCAATGAAGAAGCTGTGGGCGACCAAGCACGGGCCATTTTAGAAGACGTGCCACCGCAGGTCATCAAAGTTGGCTTTGCCGGCAGCGCTGAAAATTTAAGCATCATTGCCGAACTGACCGCAGACTATGACGGCGTGCCTGTCGTGGCCTACATGCCCAATTTGTCATGGTGGGAAGATGATCAAATCGACCAATACCTGGATGCCTTTCGCGAATTACTGCTGCCCCAAACCAGCATCTTGGTGGGTCACCACAGCACCTTGCGCCGTTGGCTCTTGCCCGATTGGTCGAGCGAAAAAAACCCGGGCCCCCGCGACATTGCCAAAGCGGCGGCTGAATTGGGCGTTCCTTACACGCTGGTCACAGGTCTCTCTTCAACGGACCAACAAATTGACAACGTCTTGGCCACCCCCGAAACCGTGGTGGGCCATGAGAAGTTCGAACGCATCGAGGCTGTGTTCAGCGGTGCTGGCGAAACCTTGTCTGCGGCGCTGGCCGCCTTGATTGCCACCGGCCTCGATTTGTCGGCGGCCGCCAGCGAAGCTTTGCACTACCTAGACCGTTGCCTAGACGAGGGTTTTCGCCCCGGTATGGGCCATGTCATTCCCGATAGACTATTCTGGGCCTTACCAGACCCCGATGACGAAGATGGTGACGCAAGCGAGGCCGACGGCCCTGACATGAACGCCGATTTTTTTGAAATGCCAATCAATGAAACAAAACACTGACCTCAACGAAACCCTGTTCGAACGTGCACGCCAAGTCATCCCGGGCGGCGTCAATTCTCCGGTGCGCGCATTTCGCGCAGTAGGCGGCACACCCCGCTTTGTGAAGCGAGCAGAAGGCGCTTACTTCTGGGATGCCAACGGCAAAAAATACATCGACTACATCGGCTCGTGGGGCCCCATGATTCTGGGTCACGGCCACCCTGCGGTTTTAGAAGCCGTGCAAAAAGCGGCACTCGATGGCTTCTCTTTTGGCGCGCCCACCGAGCGCGAAGTTGAGTTGGTCGAAGCCTTGCTCAAACTTGTGCCATCCATGGACATGGTGCGCTTGGTCAGCTCGGGCACTGAAGCCGGCATGAGCGCATTGCGCTTGGCGCGCGGCGCTACGGGCCGAAGCAAGATCATCAAGTTTGAAGGCTGCTACCACGGCCACGCCGACGCCCTTTTGGTCAAAGCCGGCTCAGGCTTGGCCACCTTTGGCAACCCCACTAGCGCAGGCGTGCCGCCCGAAGTGGTGCAACACACTTTGGTACTCGAGTACAACAACATCGAGCAACTTGAAGAAGCTTTCAAAATTCATGGCCCTGAGCTGGCCTGCCTCATGATCGAGCCCATTGCAGGCAACATGAACTTTGTGCGCGCCAGTGTGCCCTTCATGAAACGCTGCCGCGAACTGTGCAGCCAATATGGCGCCTTGCTGGTGTTTGACGAAGTGATGACGGGTTGCCGCGTGGCGCTGGGCAGTGCGCAAAGCGTTTATGCCAAAAGTATTGCTGGCTTTGAGCCCGACATGACGGTGATGGGCAAAGTGATTGGCGGCGGTATGCCCTTGGCCGCCTTTGGTGGCAAGCGCGCTGTCATGGAGCAATTGGCACCTTTGGGCCCTGTTTACCAAGCCGGCACCTTGAGTGGCAATCCTGTGGCCACCGCATGCGGTTTGGCCACTTTGGCAGAAATCAGCAAGCCTGATTTCTTTGATGCACTGAGCGCCAAAACACGTTCACTGGTAGACGGCCTGACGGCCGCCGCTGTCGCAGAAGGCGTGCCCTTTGCAGGCGACTGCGAAGGCGGCATGTTCGGGTTCTTCTTGTTGCCCACATTGCCCAGCAACTACGCGCAAGTGATGAAAACAGATGGCACCAAGTTCAACACCTTGTTCCATGGTTTGCTAGACCGCGGCGTTTACATCGCACCTGCACTCTACGAAGCAGGTTTTGTGAGTGGCGCGCACTCCGCGCAAGACATTGCAGACACGGTGAGTGCAGCGCGCGCGATTTTCAAGACGCTTTAATCAGTGACGGAAGTGGCGGACGCCTGAGAACACCATGGCCACGCCACGCTCGTCGGCAGCCGCAATCACCTCGCCGTCGCGCATCGAGCCCCCCGGCTGAATCACGCAATTGGCGCCAGCATCTACCACCACGTCCAATCCGTCGCGGAACGGGAAGAAAGCATCACTGGCCACCACCGTATTTTGCAAACTTAAACCGGCATGACCGGCCTTGATGCTGGCAATGCGCGCCGAGTCCAAGCGACTCATTTGCCCAGCACCCACACCCATGGTCATGCCGTTGGCGCAGAACACAATGGCATTGCTCTTCACGTACTTGGCCACTTTCCAGGCAAACAACAAATCTTGCAGTTGATCCGGCGTAGGTTGCACTTTGGTGACCACCTTGAGATCCGTCAATTGCAATTCGTGATTGTCTGCAGATTGAATCAGCAAACCTGAGCCGACGCGCTTGATGTCTTGGGCGTTGCGGCCTTGCTCATGGGGGGTGCCACCGGCTTTGAATTCTGGCAATGCAATTTGCAGCACACGCACATTGGCTTTGGCTTTGAAAATTTCCAAGGCTTCGGCTGAGTAAGCAGGCGCCATGAGCACCTCCACAAACTGCTTGCTGATGTGCTGCGCTGCTGCTGCGTCCACTGTACGGTTCAGGGCAATGATGCCGCCAAAGGCCGACGTGGGATCGGTTTGAAACGCTTTGCTATAAGAATCCAGTGCGTTGTCACCCACTGCCACACCGCAAGGATTGGCGTGCTTCACGATCACGCAAGCGGCTTGCGAAAAGCTCTTGACACATTCCCAGGCCGCATCGGCATCGGCGATGTTGTTGTAAGACAGTTCTTTGCCTTGTAACTGAACGGCTGTGACCAAAGAGCCGGGTGCGGGGAAGAGGTCTCGATAGAACGCCGCAGTTTGGTGCGGATTCTCACCATAACGCAGGTCTTGTAATTTCACAAAGCGGCCATTGGATTGCGCAGGATATTCTGTGCGGGTGTGGTCTTGCAGGTTGTAGGAAGACAAATAATCACTGATGGCCGCGTCGTAATTGCTGATGCGATTGAAGGCGGCGACTGACAATGCAAAGCGTGTTTTTTCAGACACTTCGCCATGCGCCTTGAGTTCTTCAATGACGGTGGCGTATTGCGATGCATCGGTGAGAACAGCCACGTCTTTCCAATTCTTGGCCGCACTGCGCACCATGGCGGGGCCGCCAATGTCGATGTTTTCAATGGCCTCTTCCAAGGTGCATCCAGGCTTCGCCACCGTGGCTTCAAAGGGATACAGATTGACGATGAGCAAATCGATGGTTTGTATGCCGTGTTCTTTCAACGCCGCCATGTGCTCAGGCACATCGCGACGCGCCAACAAACCACCGTGTACTTTAGGGTGCAATGTTTTGACGCGGCCATCAAGCATTTCTGGAAACTCTGTCACTTGAGCAACTTCGGTCACGGGCAAGCCTTTTTCAGCCAACAGTTTGGCGGTGCCGCCGGTGGACACCAACTCGACTTTCAGCGCATGCAGTGCTTGTGCAAACTCAACAATACCCGTTTTGTCAGAGACAGAAATCAATGCTTTCATTTTTTCATTTCAAAAGTTTGTGTTCAATTAATTTTTTACGCAATGTATTGCGGTTCAAGCCAAGCCACTCCGCAGCGCGCGATTGATTTTGATCTGCGCGTTGCATCACCACTTCAAGCAAGGGTTTTTCAACGGTATTCAACAGCATGTCGTACATGCCATTGGGTTCTTCACCATCCATGTCGTGAAAATAAGCGTTCAAGCTTTCGCGGATGCATTCGTCAATTTTCTTCTTGGTCATTCCATGGTCTCCAAAGCCATTGCAGGTCGAATGACTGCAACAGCCTTCGGCATGCGCTCCATTTGCGCTGCCATTTCTTCAAAAAAATCTGCCACGGCGCGCGATTGCAAAACGGCCGTTTCCAATGTGTTCATGTGATCTCTGAAGTCATCACCCCCCGGCAAGTCACGCACATACCAACCAATGTGTTTTCGTGCGGAGCGAACACCTGTGAGTTCGCCATACAAACCATAGTGATCTTCCAAATGCGCCAGCAGCGCACGCTTGACCTCGGCCACCAAGGGCGGCGCCAAGTGCTCGCCCGTGGCCAAAAAATGCACCATCTCGCGAAAGATCCAAGGGCGGCCTTGTGCGGCGCGTCCCACCATGACAGCATCGGCACCGGTGTGCTTTAGAACCTGCAATGCTTTTTCGGGTGAATCAATGTCACCATTGGCCACCACTGGAATACGAAGGGCGGCCTTCACCGCGGCCACGGTGTCGTATTCGGCAAAGCCTTTGTAGCCTTGCTCACGCGTGCGGCCATGCACCGTCACCATCTGAATGCCCACATTTCCAAAGGCCTTGGCCAATACCAATGCATTTTTTTCTGTGTCGCACCAGCCCGTTCGCATTTTCAAGGTCACAGGCACGCCCCGGGGTGCACAAACTGCCACCACTGCTGCCGCAATCTCAATGGCCAAGGTCTCGTTTTGCATCAGCGCAGAGCCAGCCCATTTGTTACAAACTTTTTTAGCGGGGCATCCCATGTTGATGTCAATGATCTGTGCGCCTTGGTCAATGTTGTAGGCCGCTGCTTCGGCCATCATGGGCGCATCGGTGCCCGCAATTTGGACAGCAATAGGGCCAGGTTCCCCCTCATGATTGGCGCGTCGCGATGTTTTCAAGCTTTTCCACAAGTCTTTGCGCGATGTCACCATTTCGCTCACAGCGTAGCCCGCACCAAACTGCCTGCACAGTTGGCGAAATGGCCGATCTGTGACGCCCGCCATGGGCGCCGCAAAAACAGCATTGGGTAAAACGTAGGGTCCGATTTGCATGGACAAGGCGAGGGGAAGGAAAAGTCGATCTGCTTAAAAAGGAGGCACGATTGTAATTGCTTAATTTTTGAGCAAAGGAATTATTTTTAAAGAAAATAAAAAATAGAAACCTTTGGCTACACTCTGAGCTAAATGGAAGCTTGGCTCACATCACACCTGACGCAACTATTGGCTTGGTTGGCGTTTCCCGAACACGGTTTATCGACAGTGTTTGTGATTTCGTTCATCTCGGCCACACTGCTGCCCTTGGGCTCAGAGCCGGCTGTCTTTGGCTTGATCAAGCTCAACCCTGATTTATTTTGGTCAGCCATTGGGGTCGCCACGGCAGGAAACACTTTGGGCGGCATGGTGAGTTGGTGGATGGGCTATGGCACCCATCAGGCGGTTGATTTGGTTCGAAAACGTCAATCAGCGGGTGAAAGTGCCCCCAGCAGCGTGAGTGACAAAATGCATTCTCGCGCGCTTCAATGGTTGCAGCGGATGGGACCCAAAGCTTGCTTGCTGTCTTGGTTGCCTGGCATCGGCGATCCGATCTGCGCAGTGGCAGGATGGCTCAAGATGCCACTCATGGCATGCACTTTCTACATGGCCATCGGGAAATTTTTACGCTACCTTGTCATGACCTCATTGTTGCTTTGGGTTTTTTAATTCAAGGTCAAGCCTGCAAAGTCATCTATCTCAACACCAACAAACTGGCGACAAAAATTAGGAACCCTAGCAAGACTTTTCTAAATGCATCCTCACTCAATCGGTGTCTTAATTTTTGACCAATTTTTAAACCCAGCGCCATGGGAATGAGCGCCAAGAAGGAATACCCAAGGTCAACAGCTTCCATGCGTCCAAAACTGTACATGGCCAAATAAAGTGGCCATGCAGCGTTCAAATAAATCACGCTGATAGCGCCGACAAACTCATCTCTCTGCATTTTCAAAGACATGGTGTAACTGATCAAGATGGGCCCCATCAGTGAAGAAACGCCGCCCAACATGCCAGATATTGTTCCCACCAATGCGCCAATCCACTTTTCTTTTTCCGGCGGAATATTGAAGCTGGGCTTGAACAGCATTGAAACCACCGCCAACACCACGGCAAAGGCGACCAGCATGTTGAGTTGTTTCACACTGAAAGACAAGGTCCATTGAACCGCTAACACGGTCATGATGCCTTGCGTCAACATGAGCGGCCAAAAACGTTTCAGACTGGCCTTCCAACTGCCTTCTTGCCAAGCCTGCCAAATGTTAGAGACCAACACGGGTACAGCCACCAAGGCAATGGCTTGTGTACTGCCAATCATGAGTGACATGAGGGGCACAGCAAACAGCGGCAGTCCAACACCCAGCGTGCCTTTGACAAGGCCACCCAAAAGAATCGCTGCAGCGCACGCCGCAATGATCAGCACCACATCAGTGCTGAGCGAAAGTTCCATGTGGGACTCTTTTCTGTGAAATTAGATTTTGAAAGCTTCGAGCGACTCAGGCGCGAACAACTCTTGGGGCTTCAGTTTGCGCGGCGATAAGCCTTGCTCATGATGGTAACGCGTGAAAGTTTCCAACACATCTACGTTTTTTTCAAGGCCATAAGACCACCAATCGTTGCCAAACTCTTTACGCGCCTCTTCTACGTGCGCAGTCAACCATGGCAGCATGGCTTTGAGCGCTGCCGTTTCATAGAGATCTTCGTAGGTTTTACGCTGGGCTTCAATGAAAGCCTTGGTCAGAGACTGGGCAATCCATCGGTTGGCCTCATACACTTCACGGCGAATGACCACGGTGTGCATGATGGGGAAAATTTTAGTTTGACGATAGTAAGCTCGCTCTATCTCGACATAGTTTTCGAACAAGCGCCTTACTTTGCCATCGCCCTTTAAGAATGAAGATGGCATGCGGGCGGTATAAAGTGCGTCCAACTCGCCATCGTGCAACATCTGCGACAAAGTTTGGTGAGGTCCAATAGGGTGCACCTGAATATTGGGAGGCAAGTTAAGTTTCTGCTTTTCAATGCGGCCCGTTTCCTCTTCTCCACCAAACAAGTAGGGCTGGGCATCAACAGGCACGCCATAGTGGTCTTGCAGAATGCCTCGAATCCAGACGGGTGCCGTCATTTGGTATTCAGGACTGGCGATGCGTTTGCCAATCAAATCTTGAGGTTCATGGATCCCTGAATTGGCATTCACATAGATGCTAGAGTGACGAAAAAAACGTGAAGGGAAAACGGGAATGGCAATGAAAGGCCGGTCGGGTTTGTGCAAGGACACGCAGTAAGACGACAAAGACATTTCACAGACATCAAACTCGCGAAAGCGAGCCATCCGAAAAAATGTTTCCTCTACGGGAAGATTGAGGTAATTTAAATCAATGCCGTCCACTTGCACACTGCCGTCCATCAAGGCGCGGGTGCGATCGTAATTCCAGCACGCAAAGCTGAGAGGTAGTTTGGCCATTCGGGGGCTTTGAGTTAATTATTCGGGCTTGAGTCCAGCGATCGCAACCGCTTTGGCCAAACGCTCGTTTTCCGACTGAATGGCTTTGGCGTAGTCTGCGGGTGTACTGCCAACAGCGTCAATACCAGCCGTTCCCAAGGTGGCCAAAAGTTCGGGATGACTCTTCACAGCAGCCGCCTCTGCGCTCAATCGTGCGATGGCTCCGGCAGGTGCATTAGAAGATGCAAGCACGCCAATGATGACCGCAAAATCGAAACCAGGAATCACTTCAGAAATACTGGGTACCTGCGGCATCAAAGAAGAACGCTGAGCCGCATTGCTTCCCAAAATTTTGACCTGGTTATTTTTAGCAAAGCCAGCCAGTGAAGGCAAAGCTGAGAACAAACATTCCACTTGACCACCGATCAGGGCAGGCACAGACTGGCCTGATCCTCTGAATGGAACGTGCCTGATATCAAGACCCAAAGAAGCCTTGATGGCTTCCATGGTGAGGTGGTGGCTGCTGCCAATGCCAGAAGAGCCGTAGTTCAACTGGTCTGGACGCGCTTTGACATATTGCACAAATTCTTGCAAGGTATTGACCGGCACCTTGGGATGGACCGCCAAATACAAGGGCGAGCGCGCCAACAAAGAAACGGGTGCAAAGTCACGCTTCAAGTCATAGGCCAAGCTTTTGTAAATGAGGGGGTTGATGGAGAACATCGAGCCATCGGTCACCAAAAAAGTATGCCCATCGTTGGGACTGCTGGACAAGGCTTGTGCCGAGACCACGCCATTGCCACCCGGCTTGTTTTCAATCACAACACCTTGGCCGATGCGCTCGCCGATACGTTGCGCAAAAACTCGGGCCACCGTATCAGGCAATCCACCAGGTGCATAAGGCACGATGAACTTCACAGGCTTTGTGAAGTTAAAAGTAGATTGACTCCATGCAGGCATTTGCAGACCTGCCAAAAAAGGTGCTGCCGTCGCAGCCAATAGTTCACGACGTTTCATGGGCATGTCTCCAGTGATTAGCATAATTAAACAGGCTGCGCATCAAAACTGCGCCAGTCTGTGGTTTTGGGAATGATAGATTGATATGCACAGACCTGCACAGGGATGCGGCTTTCACCCGTCCCAATGGGCGTTTCACCTGCCATGAAACTGCGGACTGCTTGCAGCATCGTTTGTCTAAACGCCACAATGGCCATGTCACTGGCGCCCAATCGATCGTTCGTTCTGTCCACGATGGGGCCCATTGACACCCACATGGCCATGTCTTGATTGGGAATACCTTGAATGCCTGTAAAGTTACCGGCTTTCATCGCTGCGCGGTCTTGTTCAAAACGATTTTCATGCGTGCGTCTAGGATGAAATTGAGCATCCAAGTCGGGGCCTACTTGGGCATGCAAAAAGGCGCGCCATGTCGCGTGATCCGGCGTTGTTTCGGGTGAGCCCCAAGCCATGAAATGAAACGCAGTGTGGTGATCGTCAATGGGCACATTCATGTTGGCCACGTTATATTGATCATTCGGCGGAATGAGTGCCGATGCCGGCGCGACAAACACAGTGCTTCGAATGTATTCATGCGTTTGCGCATCCTTGATGGGACGACGAATGGCCGCATATCTAAAACCGTAAGGAGTTTTCGCCACTTGCATGCGCGGTGACTTGTCAGTGGAGGGGCGAAGCCATTGCGTGTCAGTGGCCTGAGCGCCGTTGATGCGGGCGGGCACCATGTCGGATGAATGCAAACTAGAGCTGTGTGCAGAATCGATTTGGCCTTCTAAAATTTGCGCCCAGTTGCACGGAATGATAATTTTTGCCACAGCCAACCGCGAATCTGCATGAGGCGCCCACGGGGGTGGCGTGAACTCTGGCTGGTGCTCGGGTGGACCCATGTAGGCCCAGACAAAGCCAGCCCATTCATGCGTGGGATAAGCGCGGTGCTTGACCTTTTCAACCAAACCGCTGCCTTGGGGTTCTGATGCCATGTCCACCACATTACCAGCGACATCCATTTTCCAACCGTGGTAAAGGCATCGCAGGCCGCAGTCTTCATTGCGACCGTAAACCAAAGAAGCTCTGCGGTGCGGGCAGTATTCGTCCATGACGCCCACGCGACCTTTGGTGTCTCTAAAGACCACCAAATCTTCGCCCAAAATGCGCGCCTTGATGGGGGTGCCGTCGGGTTCAGAAACCTCTTCGATCAGACAGATGACCAACCATTGACGGCGCATGAGTTGGCCCATAGGGGCATTGCCCTCAACTCGACACAGCAATTCATTTTCTTCTGGCGTCATCATATTGATTCATTTTTTCTTTGCGGTAACGCAATAGAGCAAGTTAAAAACTTGCACAATTATTCTTAGGGCTCTAAGATAAAGGCAAAGCATGATCTTTGTCAAGTTGCAATTTGGACAGGCATGCTGGTAACACTCTCTTTTCGCTCCATTTTTCTCATTAGTTCTCTATGACCCTGCCGCTCGACTCTGAATTAATCCCCCTGCTGGTTCAACAAAAAAGCCAGGTGGCCCGGGATATTTGGCAATTCAAACTTGTGCACCCACAAGGCGCCTCCCTGCCTGCATTCACTGCAGGGGCGCACATCAACGTTCAAACTCCGGGGGGTCAGCGTCGAAACTACTCGCTGTGCAACGATCCTGCCATCAACGAATATTGTGAAATTACCGTCAAGCTGGAGCCCCATGGGCGAGGCGGCTCGAAGAGCATGATTGAACAAGTCCAAGTCGGCGACTTGCTGTCCGTCTCTGCCCCCAAAAATGATTTTGGAATGGTTGACCCCGACCAGGATGCCATTTTCATTGCAGGCGGTATTGGGGTCACACCCTTGCTTGCCATGGCGCGCCACATGTCGCGGCACAAGCAAAATGGCGGCCTGGGTCATTTTCGTTTTTACTATTGCGCCAGAGATGCTGAAGGTGCGGCCTTTATGCCCGAACTTCAATCCCTGCAGAATGCCGGTGAAGTTAGCTTCCATTTTGATGGTGGCAATCCAGACCTGGGACTGGACTTTTGGCCCTTGTTAGAAAAACCAAGTCAGGCGCACATTTATTGCTGCGGACCACAAGGCCTGATGGACGCAGTGAAAGACATGAGCGGACATTGGCCCCAAGGCCGCGTTCATTTCGAGAGCTTTGGTGTGAGTGCATCTCAACAAGTCACTGAATCATCGCCCTTTAAAGTCAAGTTGCGTCAATCCAATGAGATTTTGCAGGTTGGTTTCAATGAGAGCCTCTTGGAAGCTCTGCGAAGAGCGGGTCATGATGTCCCCAGTTCTTGTGAAAGCGGCACTTGTGGAAGCTGCAAAACATCGCTACTTTCAGGCAAAGTGGACCATCGTGATCTCGTACTCACGGAGACCGAAAAAACAACCCACATCATGGTGTGCGTCTCTCGGGGAACCTCTGACCTTGATTCCGATCTGATTGAAATTGACCTTTAAATTGATGGGCAACCCATGAATCAAACTCTCAAAATTGGTGTTGCAGGATTGGGGCGCGCATTTTCACAAATGCTGCCCACTTTTTTGCAAGACCCTCGCGTCAAATTGGTTGCCGCAACCGACCCTATCGCGTTTGCCAGAGCGCAATTTGAAAAAGATTTTCAGGCACCAACAGTCGATAGCGTAGAAGCCCTGTGTGCATTGTCCGAAGTCGACGTGGTCTATATCGCCACACCCCACGGACTGCATGCAGAACACACTTGCATCGCCGCACAACATGGCAAGCATGTTTGGGTTGAAAAGCCCATGGCCATTTCATTGGATGAATGTACACAAATGATCCTGGCCTGCCAAAGCGCAGGGGTTCACCTCATGGTGGGCCACAGTCACAGCTTCAATGCACCGGTTTTGCAAGCGCGGCAGTTCATTGCATCAGGCCAACTCGGCCAGGTTCGCATGATCACTGCCATGAATTACACCGATTTTTTGTACCGCCCTAGAAGACCCGAAGAACTGAATACAGCACTGGGCGGCGGCGTGATTCACAGCCAAGCTGCGCATCAAATGGATGTGGTGAGATTGCTGGGCGGCGGCAAAGTTTCTGCCGTACAAGCGTGCACTGGAAAATGGGATCCTTCGCGCCCTACCGAAGGCGCCTACAGCGCGCTGCTTCAATTTGAAGGTGGCGCTTTTGCCAACGTCACCTACAACGGTCACGGTCATTTTGACAGCGACATTTGGATGGACCACGTAGGCGAGATGGGCAACCCCAAGCCCCCGTCTGAAAGTGCACAACGTTATGGTCAAGCCAAGCGTCGGCTCGTCACTGCGCAAACTTCTGCAGAAGAAACAGCCCTGAAAGCGGCCCGAAACTATGGCGGCAATCTTTACACACCCGCCGACACCCATGCCACGAACTACCAACACTTTGGCCCCGTCATTGTGAGCTGTGAAAAAGGGGACATTCGCCTCACGCCTTCAGGCATTTGGATCTATGGGCCAGATAAGGTCGATTTTGTAGCGTTGCCAGCGCCAACGGTGCCTCGCGCAGAAGTCATCAAAGAGCTGAGCCTAGCACTTCAACAGCAGACTCCGCTCACTCACACAGGTGAATGGGCCCGCGCCACCACAGAGGTTTGTTTGGGCATCTTGCAAGCAGCCGAGACCGGTCAAAGCGTGTCGATGGCGCATCAAATCGCTGCTCACCATGGTCACTAAAATCGCAGGGGATACGCAAAGTATTTTGCGGCATTGGCAGGAGTCAGTGCCCGACGATCGATTGGCCCATTTGGTCAGGGATGCGGGACGTGCCTTTAACAAACGTCTTCAGGTTCGTCTGCAAAAACACAATGTCTCGTTTGGTCATTGGACTTTTTTACGCATACTGTGGTCCTCAGATGGCCTGACCCAAAAAGAGCTCAGTGACTTGGCTGGCGTGATGGAACCCACCACCTTCAGTGCCATCAAAGCCATGGAGGAATTGGGATATGTTGAGCGCAGACAACGACCGACCAATCGGAAAAATATGTATGTGCACCTCACCGTCAAAGGCAAGTCACTGAAAAAATTGTTGGTACCCTTGGCGGTTGATGTCAACCATGTGGCCGTTCAAGGTGTTCGGGCAGCGGACCTGCTCATCACCCGCAAAGTGTTGCTTCAAGTGATTGAAAACTTAGCACACGAAGAAGTGCGAATGGACGCGCAATCTGGCACTTGATTCTGAGTGCCAATGGGCGATCAGCTACTGAACAAGAAGTTCATGACGTCACCATCTTTGACCACATATTCCTTGCCCTCAGCGCGCATTTTGCCGGCGTCTTTGGCGCCCTGCTCGCCCTTGTAGGCAATGAAATCGTCATAAGAAATGGTTTGTGCGCGGATATAACCTTTTTCAAAGTCAGTGTGAATCACGCCAGCCGCTTGAGGGCCCGTGTCGCCCACATGAATGGTCCATGCACGAACCTCTTTCACGCCGGCGGTGAAGTAGGTTTGCAAACCCAAGAGCGTGTAAGCAGATCGAATTAAGCGGTTCAGACCAGGCTCCGTTTGACCCAGCTCCTCCAAAAACATCTGGCGATCTTCGTCAGACATTTCAGACATTTCGGCTTCGAGCTTGGCACTGATGGCCACCACCGGCGCATTTTGTGCCGCGGCATACTCTTTCAGTCGGTCCAGCAAGGGGTTGTTTTCAAAACCATCTTCAGCCACGTTGGCCACAAACATGGCGGGCTTGGCTGTGATTAAGAAAAATTGGGTCAACAGCGGGCGTTCTTCTTTGCTGAAGTCCAGGGTGCGAACTGGCTTGCCTTCGTTCAACGCTGCTTGGCACTTTTCTAAAATGGCCACCAACTTGATGGATTCTTTATCGCCTGAACGCGCTGTTTTTTGGACCCGATGGAGCCCTTTTTCAACGGCTGTCAAATCGGCCAAGCACAACTCTGTTTGAATCACTTCAATGTCGGAAATCGGGTCAACCCGACCGGCCACGTGAATCACGTTGTCGTCTTCAAAGCAACGCACCACATTGATGGTGGCATCGGTCTCGCGAATGTGCGCTAAGAATTTATTGCCCAAGCCCTCGCCGGTACTGGCGCCGGCCACCAAGCCCGCGATGTCCACAAACTCCACGATGGCTGGCACGATGCGTTCAGGGGTGATGATGCTGGCCAAGGCTTGAAGTCGATGATCGGGCACTTCCACCACACCCGTGTTGGGCTCAATGGTGCAAAACGGATAGTTTTCGGCTGCAATGCCTGCTTTGGTCAAGGCGTTAAAAAGGGTGGACTTGCCCACGTTGGGCAGGCCCACAATGCCGCATTTGAGGCTCATGGAAGACTTTCTTGGATTTTTCGAATATTGCGGCATTTTAAAGGATTGGGCTGAAGGCCTTCTACAATGAGAACCATGACCACCTCACCCCCTCGTTTTGATGTTTGCATTCGTGGCGCCGGCATTGTTGGGCGCAGCTTGGCGCTGATGCTCGCGTCACAAAGACTGCGGGTGGCCTTGGTCCACAGCCCCTCCAATTTGCCTGCGGGTCACAGCGATGTTCGCGCCTACTCGCTCAATTTGGCGGCCAAGCAGTTGTTGACCGATTTGCATTGCTGGCCTGAAGGTGCTGCATGTACGCCCATTCTCAAAATGCACATTGAGGGCGACCAAAACGGTAAGCTTGAATTTGACGCCATGGAACAAGGTGTGGAAGCCTTGAACTGGATGGTTGACGTGCCCACGCTTGAGAACAATCTATCAACTGCCGTTGGTTTTCAAACACTGATTGAAAACACCCCTGAAGTTGTAGAGGCACCGTTGACCGTGATTTGCGAAGGTCGGGCCAGTCAGACTCGCGCAGAGTTGGGCATTCAGTTTGATGTCAAGCACTACGCCCAGCATGCGCTGGCCTGTCGCATACACAGCACCTTAGCCCATGGTCAAGTGGCAAGACAATGGTTTCAAAATACCCATGGTCCTGAAATTTTGGCCTTCTTGCCCATCGGCGGTGAGGCCAGCCATGAGTGGGCCATCGTGTGGTCGCTCACGCCCACTCGCGCAGAAGAACTTCTCAATGCGGACGAGGCAGATTTTTGTCAGCAGCTTTTCAAAGCCAGTGAAGGTATCGCCGGACATCTTTACCTGATCAGTGAGCGCGCTGTTTGGCCCTTGCAACTGGCCAGAGCCAAGCAATGGACAGGCAAAATGCCTTCCCCGTTCACCTCAACTCAAGTTCGTACCTTCGCATTGGCGGGCGATGCTGCTCACGCCATGCACCCCTTGGCAGGCCAAGGCCTGAACATCGGCTTGGGTGATGCGCTCGAGTTAGCCCGCGTTATTCAGGCCAAAGAATTTTGGAGACCCTTGAGTGATCCTAAATTGATGCGCCGGTATGCCCGTGCTCGTCAAGCAGAAGTGTTGGCCATGAGCTGCGTCACCGATGGCCTTCAAGTGCTGTTTGCGCAGCCCTCCTTGCCTTTGCAAAAAATTCGGAACTGGGGCATGTCGCGCTTTAACCAGCTCGTGCCTGTGAAAAAATGGATGGCCAACCAAGCCATGCATGCGCCTTCCAAATAAGCCCTGCTCAACCCAAGTGACCCTGAGGATACCCACCGCATGCGTTTGACTCGAACCTTCATGGCCGCCTTGATGCTGATGGCCAGCAGTTGCCTTTGGGCACAAGATGCCAATTTGAAAAAAACCTTGGCAGAGCGTTTGCCTTCTTTTCCGAAAATTGAAGAGGTCACTAAAACACCGATGCCTGGCGTTTTTGAAGTTCGCGTGCAGGGCAATGAACTTTTCTACACCGACGCCAAAGGCGACTTCCTCATTCAAGGTGTTTTGATTGACACCAAACAAAAGCGCAACCTCACCGAAGAACGCAACGACAAACTGTCATCTATTGCCTTTGACAGCATCCCTGTCAAATATGCTTTCACACAAGTCAAAGGCAATGGCAAACGCAAACTGGTCGTATTTGCAGACCCCAATTGCGGCTATTGCAAGCGCTTTGAGAAAGATCTGCAAAAAATAGACAACGTGACCATTTACCACATGCTCTATCCAGTGTTGGGAGAAGACTCCAAGGTCAAATCAAAAAACATTGCCTGTTCCAAAGATCGGGCTAAAACTTGGAATGATTGGATGCTTCAGGGCGTGTCCCCGCCTGCAGCAAATTGCGACAATCACAACATTGAGGCCATCTTTGAGTTTGGCAAAAAGAATCGAATCAACGGCACACCCACTTTGTTTGTGGCAGATGGCACACGTGTACCGGGTGCCATTGACGCAGCGCAAATTGAAACTTTATTGAACTCGGTCAAACAATGAGTGCGCACATCGATCAAACACGCAAGCATGTTCAGCTTTTAGCTTACGCTGGGCTCTCGCCATTTGTGGGCCTCGCTGTTTTGCTCTGGTTGGTCGATGCTGATTTGCACCCCTTTGTCGCCTTGGCCTTGACTGGATACGGCGCAGTCATTGTTTCTTTTTTAGGCGGGATTCATTGGGGCATTGGTTTTCGCAACGCTGCCCGCATGCACAATGCGCCGCTTTTCAATTTTGTATGGGGCGTTGTGCCCTCGCTGCTGGCTTGGATCGCCATCAGCATGCCGGCTTATGCGGGCCTTCCTCTGCTCGCCGTCATCTTGGGGCTTTGCTATGCAGTCGACCGAAAAGCTTACCTAGAAGCCAATCTGCAGGAATGGTTGCCGATGCGATTGAACCTCACGGTGGTTGCAGCCCTCAGCTGTCTGATGGGTGCTGCAGCGACTTAAAAATCAACACAGCTTATGAAACCCGCTATTCAGTACACCATTGACGCGAGCAACACCCATGCTCATTTGTTCAGAGTTTCACTGCACATTGAAAATCCTCAGGCCGGGCAAGTGGTGTCTTTGCCTGTTTGGATTCCAGGCAGTTATTTGATTCGTGAATTTTCAAAAAATTTGCAAAACCTGAAAGCACAACAAGGCGGTAAATCAATTGCCGTGGTGCAAGACAATAAATGTGAATGGCACACCAACGCAAAGGCAGCGCAATCCTTGCACCTGACCTACGAGGTCTATGCCTTTGACAATTCAGTGCGCTCGGCGTGGCTAGAGACAGAGCGCGGTTTTTTCAATGGCACCAGTCTGTGTTTGCGCGTCCATGGTCAAGAAGACATGCCTCACGCCCTCACAGTCAGCCCCATCAAGGGCAACAGTTGGTCTGTTGCGACCGGCCTTCAAGCCGTCAAAGTCAATAAGCAAGGGTTTGGCGAATACCTGGCAGCGAACTACGATGAATTGGTGGACTGCCCGTTTGAGTTAGGTCAATTTTGGCGAGGTGAATTCAATGCGTGCGGCATACCCCACGAGTTTGTCGTCGCAGGCACCTTGGCGTCCTTTGATGGGGCACGCCTCATGGCCGATACACAAAAAATTTGCGAGACAGAAATCAAGTTTTGGCACGACAAAAAGGCAGCGGCCCATGTGCCATTCAAACGCTACGTCTTCATGCTGAATGCGGTAGAAGAGGGGTATGGTGGTTTAGAGCATCGCAATTCAACGGCACTGATTTGCAACCGTCGCGACCTGCCAACCAAAGACATGAAGAAAATGTCGGAGGGCTATGTCACATTGCTAGGCCTGATCAGTCATGAATATTTCCATACCTGGAACGTCAAGCAATTGCGTCCCGCTGAATTCAAACGCTACGACTATCGCCAAGAAAACTACACCGAACTGCTTTGGTTCTTCGAAGGTTTCACCAGCTATTACGACGACTTGCTCTTGAGAAGAGCCAAGCTGATTGACGATGCCACTTATTTCAGGCTCTTGAACAAAACCATCAACATGGTCTTGCAAGCGCCAGGGCGACTGTTGCAATCCGTGGCACAAGCCAGCTTTGATGCTTGGGTTAAGTATTACCGTCAAGACGAAAACACGCCCAATGCCACCATCAGCTATTACACCAAAGGTGCTTTGGTGGCGCTGTGCATCGATCTCAGCCTGCGCTCGCAAGGCACTTCCAATCTTGACAATGTGATGCGTGGCCTTTGGCAACGTTGTCAGGGCGGGCCCTTGAGAGAAGTTGACTTATTGGCTGAACTTGAAGTGCAAACAGGCAGAAGTTGGTCAAAAGAGATCAAATCCTGGGTGCATGGCACCCAAGAATTACCTCTCAAAACTTTGCTGTCTTCGCATGGCGTGGTGGTTCACGAAGACCCCCCCCAAATGGCGCAACGCTTGGGTCTCAGAGTGGTCGAAGCACAGGGTGTGGTGCAAATTAAATCGGTATTGCGCGGCGGCGCTGCAGAAAAAGCAGGCATGGCGGCCGGTGATGAGTGGTGGGCTGTGGCCAGCAGTAAAGCCAAATCACAAACTTGGCGCTTGAAGAGACTCGAAGACCTCACGCTGATCTTGGGTGCCGACAAAAAAGCCAAAGTCACCCTCTCGCGCGACCAAAAAGTGCTTGAACTTGTTTTGAGCATTCCAACTGATGTTCACACTTGGCGCTTAAGTTATACCCAAGCTAACAACCCTCATCAAGACCGCACTCACCAATGGCTGGATGCAGTTTGATTTAAATTTGAAGGCGATTATTTGCCGCGAAGGTCAAGCACTCGCTTGGCCTTGCCTTGACTTCTCTCTACGCCGCCTTCGGGTCGCAAATCAATTTCAACACTGGAGCCGATGTAAATCTTGATCTCGTGTTGCAACATTTTGGCTGCCGCACGCGCCTCAATCCCATCGGGTTTCAAGCCTGGCCGTGTTTCAACAGCCACTCGCAAATTGTCCATGGGCCCTTCACGTGTGAGGACACACTGATAGTGTGGCGCCAACTCGGGACGCTTCAAAATCAATTCTTCAATTTGAGAGGGAAACACATTGACGCCGCGAATGATCATCATGTCATCACTGCGGCCAGTGATTTTTTCCATGCGACGCATGGTGCGCGCCGTGCCGGGCAACAAGCGCGTTAAATCACGGGTGCGGTATCGAATGATGGGCAGGGCTTCTTTGGTCAGGCTGGTGAACACCAATTCACCCATCTCACCATCAGCCACAGTCTCGCCCGTTTCTGGGTTGATAATTTCCGGATAGAAATGGTCTTCCCAAATGGTGGGGCCGTCTTTGGTTTCAATGCATTCGCTGGCCACGCCTGGGCCCATCACTTCCGACAAGCCATAGATGTCAACCGCGTCAATGCCCATGCGATGCTCAATGGCAGTGCGCATGTCGTTGGTCCAAGGTTCAGCACCAAAAATACCGATGCGCAAAGAACTGCTGCGAGGGTCAATGCCCTGACGCTCAAACTCATCGGCAATGGCCAACATGTAGCTTGGCGTGACCATGATGATGTCGGGTTTGAAATCTTGAATGAGTTGAACTTGGCGTTCAGTTTGCCCGCCGCCAAAAGGGACCACGGTCAGACCCAGTTTTTCAGCGCCATAGTGCGCACCCAATCCACCTGTGAACAGGCCATAGCCATAGCTCACATGCACCATGTCACCCACTTTAGCGCCGCCTGCACGAATGCTTCGCGCCACCACCGTGGCCCACGTGTCGATGTCGCGCTGGGTATAACCCACCACCGTGGGCTTGCCAGTGGTACCGCTGGAGGCATGAATGCGAGCGCATTTTGTACGAGGCACCGCAAACATGCCGAAGGGATAACTGTCTCGCAAGTCGGCTTTGGTGGTCAACGGAAACTTGGCCAAGTCAGCCAAACTTTGACAATCACTCGGGTGCATGCCCGCAGCGTCAAATTTAGCCTTGTAGACGGGCGAGTTGTCGTATGCGTGTTGCAGCGTGGCTTTCAAGCGCTTGAGTTGCAAAGAGCGCAACTCATCGATGCTGGCTTTTTCAATGGGCTCTAAGGGCAATTGAGAAGTTTGACTCATTCGAATAACTCCAACTTATTCAGGAATAACTGTGCCTTGAATTTGTGCGCTCTTGCCTCTGAACATGGCAATGACTTCGCCTTTTTGGTTGGTCACTTTCATATCGTAGATGCCATGGCGGCCGCTCATCGTTTGCTCTTGACCCACACAAGTCAGCACATCACCCAATTGACCTGGCTTTAAAAATTCAATACTGCAGCCCGCCGCCACGGCCGCTTTGTTGTAGCTGTTGCAGGCAAAAGCAAATGTGGAATCGGCCAAGGTGAAAATGAACCCACCGTGGCAAATTTTGTGACCATTCAAATGCAACTCTTTCACTGTCATGCGAAACACCGCACGACCAGGCTCGCACGACACCAAGGTCATGCCCATGGTGTCTTTGGTGGCCGTGTCGACGGCAAACATGGACGCCCCCACTTGACGCGCCAATTCGATGGCTGCATGGGTTGGTGCTGTGTCGATGCCTGAGGCTTGATGGTGCATGATCATTCCCCTTTAAATTGGGCGGGGCGTTTTTCCAAAAAGGCTTTTACACCTTCAAAATAATCATGAGTTTTGCCCATGGCAGATTGCGTGTCTCGCTCCAGGTCAAGTTGCTCTGACAAGCTGCGTGTATGCGCACCCATCAACAATTTTCGTGTGGCGACCAAGGCCTTGGTGGGCATCACCGCGAGTTTTTCGGCCATCGCGATGGCGGCTGCTACGCAATCATCTGCGACATCCCAAATCATGCCCCACTCTTTGGCTTGTTGCGCACCGAGTTTGTCGCCTGTCATGGCCAATGCCAATGCGCGCGGCATGCCCACACGCTCGACCAACAACCAGCTGCTGCCTGCATCGGGTATGAGTCCAATTTTGCTGAAGGCTTGAATAAAACTGGCCTGAGGCGAAGCAATGGCAATGTCACAGGCCATGGCAATAGAAGCGCCAGCGCCAGCAGCCACGCCATTCACCGCCGCAATGACAGGCATGCGCAAAGACTGAATTCGGCGTGTGGTGGGATTGAATGCTTGCTCAATGATGGGGCCAGGGTCTGCGCGCTGAACGGCATCGGGGCCCGATGTGAAATCGAACTCTGACAAATCGGCCCCCGCAGAAAATCCCCTGCCCGCGCCTGTTAAAACCAAGGCCCTGATTTCAGGATCGGCTTCGGCCTGGTCAAATGCGGCCCACAAATCATGGTGCATTTGGCGTGTGAAACTGTTCAGGGCTTGAGGACGGTTCAAAGTCACCAGGGCCACAGCGCCACGTTTTTCAAAGATCACTGAAGAGTTGCTGTCTTGTGTCATGGTCAATTTCGATGAATGCTTTAGAAAGTCAAAATGTAACATTAACCGACCGATCGGTTGGTTAATGTTTTCCCTTGATTGAAGCATCTTTTCCATCCCGTTATAGTCAGGGTGATCGCATTGAGAACTTGATTGGAGAATTCTTTTGTCATATGAAAACATTGAAGTCCGCGTCGAAGGCGGCAAAGTCGGTATCGTGACCCTCAACCGCCCGAAGGCATTGAATGCGTTAAACGGCCCCTTAATGGACGAGTTGGGAACCGCCCTCAAGGCGTTTGATGCCGACGAAGCCATCGGCTGCATCATCGTGACCGGGAGCGAAAAAGCTTTTGCTGCGGGCGCTGACATTTCGGCCATGGCCAAACACAATTTCAATGATGTGTACAAGGGCGATTTCATCACTCGCAATTGGGAAACCATTCGCAGCATTCGCAAGCCCGTCATTGCTGCCGTCAGTGGTTTTGCACTGGGCGGTGGTTGCGAGCTGGCCATGATGTGTGACTTCATCATTGCCGCCGAAAACGCTAAGTTTGGTCAACCTGAAATAAAATTAGGCATCATTCCTGGCGCTGGTGGCACACAGCGATTACCACGTGCCATTGGCAAATCAAAAGCCATGGATTTGGTTCTCACTGGCCGCATGATGGACGCTTCTGAAGCCGAGCGCTCTGGTTTGGTGAGCCGCATTGTGCCCACCGATAAATTGATGGAAGAGACATTGGGAGTGGCCTTGCTCATTTGCGGCATGGGTCAGATTGCCGTCCTTGCCGCCAAAGAAAGCGTCAATCGCGCCTTCGAAAGTGGCTTGTCTGACGGTGTCATGTTTGAACGCCGCCTGTTCCACGCGATGTTTGCCACCGATGACCAAAAAGAGGGCATGGACGCATTCTTGAACAAGCGCCCACCAAATTTTCAACACCGCTGATCAGCCAGACACCTCAGAGCAGGGACAAAGGGACTATTTTCTGCCGTTTAAAAAGCAGCAACGCACCTAAATCCGATATAGCCTACTCGGGTGTCTTTTGGTTTGGTGGCCAAGTCATCTGCCACCTGCCTGCTGGCGTCGTACCACCATGAACCACCTCGGGTGACACGTTCTTCACCATTTCCCGTGTCCACCCATTCCCACACATTTCCACCCATGTCATACAACCCGTTAACGCCAGGGCGCGTTGTCATGACAGGGACATGTCCTGTTCCGCGCCATAAAGCACCTGAAGGTGCTGTGCCTTGCGTTGCGGAACAGCCTTCAAGACAATGACTTTGGCGTGCACTATCGCCATTGGGATAACGGTAGCGCTTTCCTGAAATAAAGTCAGCGGGCACCTGCGTTCTATTTTCTACATAGGCGGCGTTCACCCACTCACTGTCTCGCGGCAAACGCTTTCCTTCGTGCTGACAAATTTTTTGAGCTTCGTCAAAAGTAAGATGAACAGCGGGTTCATGGTCTTGGGCCGCAACACCAAATGGCGAACGCCAAGTCCAGCCTTTTTTGATGGCCCAGCCCGCCTCATAGATAGATCCGCCACCTTCTTTTTCAGCGCGGCTGACAAAACCAGTTTTTTGGGCAAATCGTTTCACCTGCGCCACTGTCACCTCGTGGGCATCCCACAGCAAACCGTGTACTTTCAGTTGAGCGCCAATGGGTAAATTGGCTTGTGTTTGAGCTTGCACGCACATGGCCAGGCCAAGGCCTAAAAAGGTGGCCGAACGAAAACATACCAGGAAGCGATTGGCAAAACGAATCATCATTTTGAAATTACGACTTGCGGGCAACCCAAAATGTGGCGCCTTCTGGACCATATTGCTCTGCATGCTCAATGCCGCGCGCCAGATAAAACACTTGGCCTGCTTCGAATATCTGTCTGCCTGATTCAAGACTTAAATGTACTTGCCCAGCAGTCACCTGAACCCTGACGTCATAGGGATGCGTGTGTTTTTCGAGCACCAGATCTGGGGTCCACTCTTTTTGGACAACCTCGTCAAAGCCGTCATCCATGGCTTGGGCTGTAAATTCGGTTAAATTGGCGTAAGATTTCATCATTGAAAAACAGATTAACTGTCCATAGAACGTAGCTGCAGATCCTAACCAATTGTTAATTTTCTGTCTTTTGATCTGATTAATTGATGCGGTAAACCAAACCCCGAGCTCAGACGTTGAGTTCGTATTCACAGGAGACAATCATGAAAAAATTGCTTGTTTTAATGCTTTTAACACTCAGCGCATCTGCCATGGCGCAGCACCATGGTCATGGCTTCAGACAGGGTTATGG